>Ga0308159_1000265_pt1 | contig 155503 bp, 156 predicted proteins | sample PhyCR1_FD_201040 | JGI IMG/M metagenome (GOLD analysis project Ga0308159, IMG submission 201040) | Phyllosphere microbial communities from UC Gill Tract Community Farm, Albany, California, United States - DLSLC.R1 | ecosystem: Host-associated > Plants > Phyllosphere > Unclassified | place...
GAGAGCGCACCGTCAGTGGCCTGTGGAGCTTGATCGGCAACCTCGTCGATATCTTCCAGCCACAGGAGTGCGCCAACTACTTCAGATCATGTGGCTACGAACCAGAATGATCGAAAACCGCTCTAGCCGGAACATCCGGCTCGCCCGGCAGGCGATGGAACGCGAGGTCGGTGAATTCCCGCCCGCGATGACATCCGGCACACTCGCGCGCGAACACCGCCTCACCTCGCGTGGCGGCCGTATTCAATGCGGGACCGCCTGCCGCTGCATAATCCCAAGCCGTCTCATGGCTGTCGATCGTGCGCTGGAAGGCCGCCAGCGCCGCGGAAACCGAAGTAAAGTCGATCCGACCGCGCGTCGCCGGGAATGCCGCCTTGAACAGCTTCCGATAACAGGGATTTGTCGAAAGGCGGCGCGCCAGTTCCGCCTCCTGCCCCTTCATGCCCATCTCGACCGGATCCTCACCCGCGATCGGCACGATCGCCTGCTGCTCCAGTTTGGTCAGGGAAGCATTGCCCCATGTCAGTGGCGAGAAGCTCCCGACATTCAACAGCGAAGGCACGTTGCGCAGCCCCGGCTCTCCATGGGCGCCGGGATGCGCCCGCACGCCATCGGCGAAAGCGTGCCGCGGATCGTGGCAAGTCGCGCAGGACAGTGTGCCGTTGATCGAGAGGTCGCCGTCGTGGAATAGCCGTCGCCCGAGCGCGACTTGTGCGTCGAGGCTGTTCCCGGCATCATGGGCAACCCCCACCCCGGTCGCAAGAACGAGGCTGGACAGCAGCAGCGCCCAACCGCCCGATCGGCTCATCGTACGGGCGCGACCATCACCGTCAGCGCCTGTTCTCCATTGGCCGCGATCTGCAGCAAGTGTCGACCCGCCGGAAGGTCGTACTCGACTGTCTTGGCAATCCCTGAGCAATCCGGCCCGTGGCCATGCGCGACCGAGGGAACCGCCTTGCCGTCGACGATCACGTCGACCCACGAACGTCCGCTCTGCGCCACGCGATAGCGTCCCGCCGTCGCGACATCGAAAGCGAATAGACCGCCGAAGCTGACCGAACCGCCGGGCTTTCCGGGCTCTATCGCGTAAGCCACCTTCGGCGTCGGGACGAGCGCGGCATCGGCCGCAACACCCTGCTTTAGCAGCGCCCTGGATGCTGCATCGACCTTGATCGCGGCCTTCATCGAACGATGCGCCGCGCTCCAACCCGCAAGATCGGCGGGAACGGCCGCGGGTGCCGTGCAGGCCGCCTGATCATGCCCGCTCATCGGCTCGGCCGCTTGCGCCGAACCGGTCGTTGCCATCGCGAGCATAATTGCACCCAGGATTTGTCTCATGCTCATGGCTCCGTGCTCGATCTATGCCTCTAGGAATATATTTATATTCTGCCGAGCAGAATTATGTACGGCGGGATACAGATTCGCTCCAAGCGCGAATCCACAGAAGGTTCAAGGGGGATAACATGAAGTATGCGATCACTACGGCGCTTGCCGCGTCGCTGGTCTGTGCGACCGTGCCTGCATTCGCCGCGGACGACACCAATAGCGCATTCGGGCTAGGCCAGATCGTCGTCACCGCGCCGCGCAGCGAGAACGGCGACATCACCGCGTCCACCGTCAACGCCGAGGCGATCTACGACTTCTCGCGCGATACCCTGGATGAAGCGGTCAAGCTGATCCCCGGCGTCACTTCCGGCCTTTCCGGAAATTCGCGCAACGAACGGCTGATCTACGTGCGCGGCTTCGACCGCTATCAGGTGCCGCTGTCGATCGACGGTATCCGCGTCTACCTGCCCGCCGACGGGCGGCTCGACTATGGCCGCTTCCTGACCCCCGACGTCGCCGAGATTCAGGTCGCCAAGGGCTATGTCTCGGTGCTTAACGGCCCCGGTGCGATGGGCGGCGCAGTTAACCTCGTCACCCGCAAGCCGCATAAGGAACTGGACGCGGAAGCACGCTTCAGCCTGAACCTCGACAACGACGCGGACTATGCGGGCTACACCGGCTTCGTTTCGCTCGGCACGCGGCACGACAAGTGGTACGCGCAGGCCAGCTACGCGCGCAACTTCACCGACCACTGGGACCTCCCGAACAAGTTCAATGCCACCAACAACGAGGACGGCGGCGAACGCGACCTGTCGCGTTCGGAAGACTGGCGTGTCAACGCCAAGCTGGGCTTCACCCCGAATGCGACCGACGAATATGCGATCAGCTTCACCCGGCAGGAAGGCGAGAAGCTCGCCCCGCTGCACGTCTCTGACCTGACCGGCCTGCGTTACTGGACCTGGCCGTACTGGAACCTGCAGAACGTCTACTTCCTCTCGACCACCCGGCTGGGAGAGATCGCAACGCTGCGCACGCGGGCCTATTACAATACTTTCAAGAACAGCCTCGACAGCTTCGACAATGCAAACCTAGACACGCAGACCGCTCGCAGTTCGTTCAACAGCGCCTACAGCGATCGTGCCTACGGCGGCTCCGCCCAGCTGGACCTCAACCCCAGCGATGCCGAGCGACTGAGCGTCTCGTTCCACTTCCGCAACGACCGCCACCGCGAGATCCAGCAGAGCTTCCCTTCGGGCACCTGGGAGCCGTGGCAAACCACGATCGAGGAAACCTACAGCGCCGCGATCGAGAACGGCTACAAGCTGACGCCGCAGCTGGAACTGGTAGTCGGCGCCAGCTACGACTGGCGCGATCTGCGCCGGGCCGAGGACTATACTTCGGGAGCCTTCGTCTATTACGACTTGCGCAACGGCGATGCTTGGAATGCGCAAGGGCAACTGCTCTGGACGCCCGACGAGGCGACCACGATGCACCTCTCGGTCTCGTCACGCGCACGCTTCCCGACCATCTTCGAACGTTTCAGCACCCGCTTCGGCGGCGCCACCTCCAACCCCGACCTCAAGGCCGAGCGTGCCACCCAAGTCGAAATGGGCGGCGCTCGCCAGTTCGGTCCGCTGCGCGTCGAAGCCTCGGGCTGGTATGCCAAGGTGGACGATGCGATCGTCTCGTTCCCGTTCATCTACCAGGGCCAGTCCACCGCGCAAAGCCGCAACGTCGGTTCGGGCGACTATTACGGTGCCGACATCTCGGCGACCGCGCAGATCGCGGAAACGCTGCGGGTCGGCGCCAACTACGGCTGGGTACATCGCAAGCTGGATGATCCTACGCTGTCCAAGATCGCCTCGTTCCACATCACCGGCGTTCCCGAGCACTCGAGCTTCGTGTGGGCCGAGTGGTCGCCGATCCCAGCTCTGCGCATCCTGCCCAGCATCGACATCGCCTCGAAGCGCTGGACGGTCAACACCGCGGGAACGCGCTATTACCAGACCGGCGACTACGTGCTGGCCAACCTGCGCGTGGATTTCGACGTGACCGACTGGGCAACTCTGGGCCTCGGTGGGCGCAATCTGCTTGATGAGAACTACACCACCGTCGATGGGTATCCCGAACAGGGGCGCACTCTTTTCGTCAGCCTGCGCCTAAAGAACTAGGGCTAGAAAATCCCCATTGCCTTCATGCTGGCAACCGCGTTTCCCGCAACGATGCAGTGATCGTCGAGCCGTATTTCCAGCGGCTCGACGATCTGCCGAAACCTCGCCGTGGCAACGATGTCGTCACTGCTTGGACGGGCAGTGCCGGACGGATGGTTGTGCGCCAGCACGATACGCCTCGCATCCAGATCGAAAGCGCGGCGCACCGTGCGCCGAAGCGGGATAAGACATTCGGTCCGTTTCCCGCCAGCGTAGATGTCCTCGGCGATGTAGACACCTTCGCCATTGAAGAAGAACACCAGTACGCACTCTTCGCGCCGGCTGCCAAGTCTATTGACGAGATATTGACGGAAGGCGAAAGCTTCGGTCTGGAGCGGCGCTCCCAACATCGCCTCGCGTGAGGCAGCTTCGGCAAGACGCCGGGCGGCCGCTATCGCATGCGCGATTTCGTCCGCTAAATCCCTGCCGCCATGCTGGCCAGCCTCGAACAATGCCTCGCGTAGCGCCTCAACAGAAGCCGAATAGATCGTGCGCAGCGAGCCGAAACGGCTAATCAGCCGCCGGGCAATGTTCTCGGCTCCGCTGCCCGCGCAAGGTACGAAGAGCGGCGCCAGGACGGATAGCTGCCCAGCCTCCTGCGCCGCGACATGTGAAACATGATACCCATAACGATCGCCACCAACTGAATGTATGAAGGCGTGATCGACATCACGGCGTAGGCGAAGGCGTTGATCTCCGTCAGCAGCAGCCGATAGATGTGCCCAAACATCGCGATGATCTGCGCTCCAGCTATCCATAGTGGATACACCCGGTTCGCGTGGAGCGCGACGACGAAGGCACAGACCATTGCGAGCACATCGATAAGCAGATGCCCAAGGTTCGTCTTGTGCCAGAAAATCGAGCCATCGACAGCAAAATGGTACGCCCGGTCGATCGTGCCCATGGCGACCAGCAGGCCCGAGAGAATGCATTCGGGCCCAGGTAGCTTGCGGATAAGGCAGTAGAGGAACAGCAGGGCATAAATGGCGAACTGCGCCACATCCTTGTTCGACCACGTGAACGCCAACCAGGACTGGTCAGGCATGAACATGCCCTCCCCGTCCCGACTGGACGAGTTCGCGCGTCAGGCAATCCGGCGCAGCGGTTCGGCGTCGAGCATGCCGCTGGGCGGGCAAGAGTCCTTGTCGTCGGTGATCGCCTTCACTTCGAGGCCGACGCCGCGCAGTTCCTGATGGACGCGGATCATGTCGTTCTGGCTTTCGATCAGGGTGCGCTGCGCCTTGGCTAGACGCATCAGCGCGGTCTGACCGGTAAAGGTCTCGATACCGTCCGCCTGGCGGGCCAGCAGCATCGATTCCATCAGACGCGCCGAAGCAAGGAGAGCGGAATCGAGCGAGAGTTCGGCCTCGGGAAGCTGGCGGGCGATCCGGGCAGTAGCAGCAGCAATGGTCATCGACATGGCAATATTCCCCCTGACGCGGGACCGGCTCGACGGGCGCGCCACAAACACAGGTTCGAGAAGGCTGAAACAAGACCGTGCCGATCAGATCAGATCGGCCAGCGCACGAACGACGCCAAGACCCACCATCGCCACCAGTAGCATACCCCCGGCGATGGCGACCATGGCGGCTGTCCGGCTTAACCCGGCATTTGCCCCATCGAGCACCTCCGGGACGATCCGTTCGTAAGTCTCGCGCTGCCACGGCGCCGTGACGGTATACGTCATGGCATCCGAGAGAGCGAGGCTGACACCCGGTTCGTCCTGAGCCCTGACTGGTGCATCGGGTAGCACGTCCGGAACCTGAGGAATCTTATCTGGTATCCGATTACAGGTCACATCCTGATCCAGCAGATATTGCCGGTAGGACCGCGCCAGCTCGGCACGCGGCGGGGAGCCAGCGCGAATGCGCACACCTTCGATCCGCTGGTTCACGGCGCTTTCGGAAATACCGAGTTCCCACGCGATTTCCTTGCTGGTGCGATTCTCGGATACGAAGCGGAGCACTTCATGCTGCTTGGACGTCAATCCGGGGAAGACATGAAGAATCCCTGCGCCCAGAGCGCGATTCGACCCATGCTCGTTGAGATTCCTGTCTGCCATATCCTGCCAGCGACCCACCCGGCTCTAATCTAAACGTTACAGAGCGATACTACGCGGTCGCAATCATAAACATAGTTAGTCAAAAATTTACCATAAAAACATCGGGTTCCGAGGTAACGACGCGAAAAGGCCCGACAACCGCCGGGGCGGTTGCCGGGCCTTTTCGCGGCCTCTCCGTCAGGTGAGACTTATTCCTCGCCCATGCGCAGCGCGGCGATGAAGGCTTCCTGCGGAATCTGGACGTTGCCATATTCGCGCATGCGCTTCTTGCCTTCCTTCTGCTTGTCCAGAAGCTTCTTCTTGCGGCTGATGTCCCCGCCATAGCACTTGGCGGTGACGTCCTTGCGCATGGCGCTGATCGTCTCGCGCGCGATTACCTTGGCGCCGATGGCGGCCTGAATCGGCACCTTGAACATGTGCCGGGGGATCAGTTCCTTCAGCCGCTCGACCAGCGCGCGCCCGCGCGGCTCGGCCTGACTGCGGTGAACGATCATCGACAGCGCATCGACCGGCTCGTTGTTGACGAGGATGTTCATCATCACGAGGTCACCCTCTTGAAGCCCGGTCTGCTCGTAGTCGAAGCTGGCGTAGCCGCGGCTGATCGACTTGAGGCGGTCGTAGAAGTCGAACACCACTTCGTTCAGCGGCAGGTCGTAGGTCACCTGCGCACGGCCGCCGACGTAGGTGAGATCCTTCTGGATGCCGCGGCGATCCTGGCACAGCTTGAGGATCGAGCCGAGGTATTCGTCAGGCGTGTAGATCACCGCCTTGATCCACGGCTCCTCCATGAAGTCGATCTTCACGGGATCGGGCATGTCGGAGGGGTTGTGCAGTTCCTTGATCGAACAGTCGGTCATCGTCAGGCGATAGACCACCGAAGGCGCCGTGGTGATGAGATCGAGGTCGTATTCGCGGCTCAGGCGCTCCTGGATGATCTCCAGGTGCAGCAGGCCAAGGAAGCCGCAACGGAAGCCGAAGCCCAGCGCCGCGCTCGATTCCATCTCGAAGCTGAACGAGGCGTCGTTGAGGCGCAGCTTGCCGATCGATTCGCGCAGCTTCTCGAAGTCGTTGGCATCGACCGGGAACAGGCCGCAGAACACGACCGGCTGCACTTCCTTGTAGCCTGGCAGTGCCTGCGTGGCGCCGCCCTTCACCGTGGTGATGGTGTCGCCGACCTTGGCCTGCTCGACTTCCTTGATCTGCGCGGTGATGAAGCCGATCTCGCCCGGACCCAATTCGGGAAGGTCAATGCGCTTGGGCGTGAAGCAGCCGACGCGATCGACGAGGTGGTCGGTGCCGCCCTGCATGAACTTGACCGGCAGGCCCTTCTTGATGACACCGTCGATGACGCGCACCAGAATGACGACGCCGAGGTACGGATCGTACCACGAATCGACCAGCATCGCCTTCAGTGGCTTGTCGCGCTCGCCCTTGGGCGGCGGGATCTTCTTGACGACGGCTTCGAGCACTTCGGCGATGCCGATGCCCGACTTGGCGCTGGCCATGACCGCCTCGGAAGCGTCGATGCCGATCACTTCCTCGATCTCGTTGCGCACCTTTTCCGGCTCGGCGGCGGGCAGGTCAATTTTATTGATGACCGGCACGATCTCGTGGTTGTGCTCGATCGACTGGTAGACGTTCGCCAGCGTCTGCGCTTCCACGCCCTGCGCGGCGTCCACCACCAGCAGTGCGCCTTCGCAGGCGGCAAGGCTGCGGCTGACTTCGTAAGCGAAATCGACGTGGCCCGGCGTGTCCATGAGGTTCAGCTCATAGGTCAGGCCATCGGAGGCGGTGTAGTTCAGGCGCACGGTCTGCGCCTTGATGGTGATGCCGCGTTCCTTCTCGATGTCCATGTTGTCGAGCACCTGCGCGCTCATCTCGCGCTCGGACAGGCCGCCGGTGGTCTGGATCAGACGGTCGGCGAGCGTCGACTTGCCGTGGTCGATATGGGCAATGATGCTGAAGTTACGGATCTGCGCGAGTTCGGTCATGGAAGCGCCGTTAGAGCATTTTACGCCGGTGTGAAATCACCTCCGGCGCGGGAAAATGCGAAAAAGTACGCAAGGCGTCACGCGGTACGACGTAGCGGTGCCGTCTCCGACTTCTCGCGCCTCTGCCGGACCGGCGTGAACAGGACCGCGCCATTGCCGTCGAGTTCCAGCGGCTGCCCGAACTCGAGCCCCATGCGGTCCTCCTTGCACCAGCGCGAGGTCGCCATGACGACATAGTCATCCGCCAGATGCACACCGAATGTCGTTCCCACCGGCACGTTCCACAGGCCCTCGATCATCGCGCCGTGCTGCGAGATGTTGCGAATGGTGCCTTCGTAACTGTGCGGTCCATGTTCCAGCGCGACCTTGCGCAGCATCGTCTGCCGCGTCGCGCGGGCCGAACGCGGGCCTTTCGCCACGGCGACGAGGCCGTCGACCAGTTGCGCCAGAACGCTCTGTGCATTGAGTGGTCGCTCGTAGATGTAGCCCTGCACGTGACTGCAGCCCAGCATGCGCACGAGGTCCAGTTCGTCCAGCGTTTCGACGCCTTCCGCAGTCGTCTCCATGCCGAGCGCCTCGGCAAGGTTGACGATCGAGGAGATGATCGCCCCGTTGCGGCTGCCCTGGATGGTGGCGCCCCGCACGAAGCTCTGGTCGATCTTGATCTTGTCGAACGGCGCCTTCTTCAGATAGCCGAGCGAGGAATAGCCCGTCCCGAAGTCGTCGAGCGCCAGCCGCACGCCGAGGTTCTTGAGCGCGGAGAACATCGCCTCGGTCGTCCTGTCGTCGCCGAGGAACACGCTCTCGGTAATCTCCAGTTCCAGGCGACCGGGCGAGACGCCTGCAGCGGCGATCGCGCTGGTGACGATGGCCGGCAGTGCGGGGTTGGCGAACTGCAGCGGCGAGACGTTGACCGCGACGCGCACCTCTTCCGGCCACTTTGCAAGATCGGCGCAGGCGGTGCGCAAGGCCCACTCGCCGATCTGCGCGACGAGGCCGGTCTCCTCGGCCACCGGCACGAACTTGGCCGGCGAGATATAGCCGTGCACCGGATGGTTCCAGCGCAGCAGCGCCTCGAAACCGGTGATCTTCTCGCTCGTGGTGCGCACTTGCGGCTGATAATGCAGTTCGAGAGACCCGCTGGCGATGGCGTCGCGCAAGTCCTGCTCCAACTGCTGGCGCTCCTTGGCGTCGGAGTGCAGGTCCTCATCGTAGAAGTGATGCCGCCCGCGTCCGCCGCCCTTGGCCGCGTAGAGCGCGAGGTCGGCGTTGCGGATGAGTGCATCCGAGGTCATGCCATCATCAGGGCACAGCGCGATGCCGACCGAGGCGCCGATGGTCACCCGCGCACCTTCGATGGTGTAGGGCTGCGACAGGTTCTCGATAATGCGGCGCGCCAGATGAGCCAGACCCTCGCGGTTCTGCGCGCCGTGGAGGATCACCTGGAACTCGTCGCCACCGAGGCGCCCGACGCGGCCGCGATCGCCCACGGTATTGCTCAGTCGTTCGGCGACCTGCTTGAGCAGGGCGTCGCCCGCCGGGTGTCCCATGGTATCGTTGACCGCCTTGAAGCGGTCGAGGTCGAGCAGGAATACCGCACAGGCGCGGGTCTCTATGCGCGGGCTGGTCAGGATCTTCTCCAGCCACTCCGACATCTGGAAGCGGTTGGCGAGCTTGGTGAGCGAATCGAACCGGGCTAGCTGCGTGACGTGTGCCTGCGAGCGACGCTTTTCGGTCAGATCCGTGCCCGACCCACGGAAGCCCATGAAATTGTTGAACTGGTCGAGCACGGGGCGACCGGAGATCGACCACCAGCGCTCATCCTTCTCGCCCGTCGCAGCACGCACGCCCAGGTCCTGGAACGAGGAGCGCGTGTTGAGATGGAACACCAGCGTGCGCTCCCCCTCCTGCCCCGCAGCTTCCAGCATGAACATGCCGGTGAAGGGCTTACCCTCCATCTCGGACACGGTGCTGCCCAACAAGGCGGCGATGCTCCGTGTCACATACGTGATCTTGCCCTGACGGTCGGTCTCCCAGAACCAGCCCTGCCCAGTCTGCTCGTACTCATGAAGCAATTGTTCGGCGCGGCGCTGCTCGCGCTCGCGCTCTGCATGGCGATTCGATTGCGACGACGCGGTGCGCGCCTGCCGGATCGCCATGAGCAGGCCGATCACCGTGCCTACCGTCAGCAGTGTGAACGAGGCCATCGAGCCAGCGTGGAGCGAGCCGCCACCCCATAACCCGATCGTCGCGGCAATGATCGAGGTCAGTCGATTCTCCAGCAACGCCGTCGCCATCAGCACGACGATGACGAAGATGTTGACCGTCACCTCCCAGCCAAGGTGTGGGTGCAGGTTCGTCCAGCGCGCCGCTCCAAAGCCGAACAGCATCATCGGCAGCAGGATCGCGACGAACAGCAGCGGATAGCGCTGCCATCCATTGTGAACCACCCTGCGCTCCATGCGCGCATAGATCGAAGCAGGCAGGCACAGCGCCATGCCGAGGGCCATGCACAGGCCTGCCACCATGTCCGGCAATGTCCCGGATATAAGGCCCATCAGTAGCGCACTGACAAGCAGCGCCGGCCCCATCAGGACCCAGCGGCGACACGTGAAATAATGGAGGCAGTCTCCGGCATCGGGCCGCCCGCTCCATCGGGCGAACCCGGCGAAGGGGGAGGACGCAGCGGGAGCGGCATCGCCGTGCGAATCGTTCTTCGCCTCTTGCGCTGCGGGCAGAAGCCCTCGCTCGGCGCCCGAATGCGCCGCCTGTCGTTCGCCACGCAGACCCGGTTTCTTCATGCCCGCGACCATGCCTTTGCCGCCGTTGCGAAACCGTTAAGCGACGCGACCGCAATCGATCGGGCAACGATCCGGAATCCGAAGCATTTCACTTGATACCGCTTCGTCGCCGTGCTTGCTTCCATTCAACCGGCCGGCAACGAAGTCGGCCAGATACGGGAGACATAGCCATGCGGCACATCGCCATCGTCGGATCCGGCCCGGCGGGCTACTACACCGCCGAAGCCGCACTCAAGCAGTGGGGCGATGAGGTGCACGTCGATATATTCGACACTTTGCCCGTGCCCTTCGGTCTGATCCGCACCGGCGTCGCGCCCGACCATCAATCGATCAAGGCGGTCGCCCGTCGCTATGAAAACACGGCGCTCACCCGCAACGTCCGATTCGTCGGCAACGTGATGCTGGGCCGGGACGTGACGGTCGCCGAATTGCAGAATCTTTACGATGCCGTGGTCCTCGCCACCGGCGCGCCGCACGATCGCAAGCTCGGCCTCCCCGGTGAGCAATTGCCGGGCGTCTTCGGCTCCGCCGCCTTCGTCGGCTGGTACAACGGCCATCCGCAGTTCACCGGACTCGACCCGCAACTGGGCCACGACACCGCCGTCATCGTCGGCAACGGCAATGTCGCGCTCGACGTGGCGCGTATCCTCGCCAAGTCGGAGGCGGAGTTCGCGGGATCTGACATCGTCGCCCATGCCCTCGGCGCCCTGCACAATTCAGCGGTGCGGCGCATCGTGATCCTCGGGCGACGCGGACCGCACCAGATCGCGATGACACCCAAGGAACTGGGCGAACTCGCCAAGCTGGAACGTGCGCACCCCGTAGTGGATGCCGCCGACCTGCCTCCGCTGGAAGCCGACGCGGGCCTCGATACGGGGCTTCGCAAATCCCTCGGTCTGCTGCGCGCCTTCGCGACCAACCAGAACCCGCGCGCCGATGACGTCACGGTCGAATTCGACTTCTTCGCCGCGCCCAAGGCCATCCTCGGCGACGCCCATGTCGAAGCGGTGGAAGTGGAACGCACCCGCCTGGAGAACGGCAAGGCCATCGGCACGGGAGAGACCTATCGCATCCCGGCCGGGATCGTCGTCGCCTGCATCGGCTACCAGACTTCGCCGATCCCCGACGTGCCCTATGACGAGCAGGGCGGCCGTTTCGCCAACGTCGAAGGCCGCATCGCCCCCGGTCTCTACTGCGTGGGCTGGGCACGGCGCGGGCCGACCGGCACGATCGGCACCAACCGACCGGACGGCTTCGCCATCGTCGAGAAGATCGCGGCGGACATGAAGGGCGATTCCGGCAAGCCCGGCCGCCCCGGCTTCGACGCCCTCGCGGAAGAACGCGGCATTCAGGTCGTCAAGTTCACCGACTGGCAGAAGATTGACGAAGCCGAAGTCGCCGCCGCACGCGACGGCGCTCCGCGCGAGAAGTTCGTCGAACTGGAAAAGATGATCGAGGCCACCGGACGGGCCTGACCCCTCCGCAATGACAAAGAAAAAGGGCCGGAGCTTTCGCCCCGGCCCTTTTCTCTTGCCTGCCGTGAAGGTCAGACGCGCATCGGCATCAGCACGTAGAGCGCCGGGCTCTTGTCGTCCTGACGGATCAGCGTCGGCGCAGCCGCGTCGGCAAGGTGGAGTTCCACCGTATCGCCGTCGATCTGGCCGAGGATGTCCTTGAGGTAATTGGCGTTGAAGCCGATCTCGAAGCCTTCAGCGGCGTACTGCGCGGGCACTTCCTCGGCCGCCGTGCCATTGTCGGGCGAGGTGACCGACAGGGTGATCCGGTCGCTGTCCAACGCCATCTTCACCGCGCGGGTCTTCTCGGTGGCGATGGTCGCCACGCGGTCCACGCCCTGGAAGAAGCTCTTGGGATCGACCTTGAGCAGCTTGTCGTTGCCGGTCGGGATGACGCGGGTGTAGTCCGGGAAAGTGCCGTCGATCAGCTTGCTGGTCAGCACCACACCGTGTTCGCCGCCCAGCGTGAAGCGGATCTTGCTGGCCGACAGATCGACGAGGACGTTGGTGTCCAACGCCTCTTCGAGCAGCTTGCGCAGTTCGCCTACGCATTTGCGCGGCACGATCACGTCGGGCATGCCTTCCGAGCCGTCCGGACGGGCGATGGTGAAGCGCGCCAGACGGTGACCGTCAGTGGCGGCGGCCTTCAGTTCCTCGTCGCTGACGTGCAGGAAGATACCGTTGAGGTAGTAGCGCGTCTCTTCGGTCGAGATCGCAAAACGGGTGCGGTCGATCAACTGTGCCAGCGTCGCGGCGGGCACCTCGAAGCTGGTCGGCAGTTCGCCTTCCGCGATCATCGGGAAGTCGTCGCGCGGCAGCGTCGGCAGCTGGAAGCGGCTGCGACCGGCCTTCACGACCATGCGGTTGTCCGCCGAATCGAGGCTGACTTGGCTGCCCTCGGGCAGCTTGCGCGCGATGTCGAACAGCAAATGCGCCGAGACGGTGATCGCACCGGCCTGTTCCACCGAAACCGCGCTCAGCGTTTCCACGACCTGCAGGTCGAGGTCGGTCGCCATGATCTTGAGCGCACCGCCGGCGGCGGCCTCGATCAGCACGTTCGAGAGGATCGGAATGGTATTGCGGCGCTCGACGACCGACTGCACGTGGGAAAGGCAGCGCAGCAGCGTGGAACGTTCGATAGTGGCCTTCATGACAGCCTCAAGTCCCCCTTGGTCGGGCACGGGATAAGGATATCCCTTAAATTCGGACGACTATCTCTAACGGGAGTCCGGAGCGCGGCAAGCCGGATGTGGGCGGAAAACCGCGAATCTGGGGATAAATCAAGGGTTCTTATGGAGAACTTGGTGTGGCGGAGCGTTCCACGTCCTTCCAGTCGAGCACCTGCACGCCGCCATGGCCATCGAGCCGAAAGTAGACCGAGCCATAACTGGAGCCGGGACTCAGCGTACTTGCACTGTAGATGACGTTGGCAAGCAAGGGTTTGGGCGACACATGTGGCCATACCGCTCCATTCTGGCCACGATAGCGCCCGCCCTTGAGAACTTGACCGTAGAACACCGGATAGGCGTTCTCGCAGGAATCGCGCCAGTCGAACCAGTAGGTTTCGGACGTGACTCGATCTTTATCATCGCCAACCTCTGGATTCGCAGAAGGTCCGCTCTGTGCTCGGACATCGATCAAATAGAAGCAATCAGCGCGCGACCACCAGCCGCCCAAGGCGTCGAAGGCCAGCCGCCCGCCGATCATCCGGGCCGTCATCTCATGCCCTGACGAGCACGATCCCAACGCCGCGAGCAAAGCCGCAAGCGCCGAAAACCGTGCCCACCGTTGCATCAGATCACACCATCACCATGCCGCCGTTGACGTGCAGGGTCTGGCCGGTGACGTAGCCCGCTTCCTTGCTGGCAAGGTACACGGCGGCGGCAGCGATCTCGTCGCCCTCGCCCATGCGGCCGATCGGGATGCGGGCGTTGAGCGCGTCCTTCTGCGCGTCGGGCAGCACGTCGGTCATCGGCGTGCGGATGAAGCCCGGTGCGATGCAGTTCACCGTCACGCCGCGGCTGGCGATTTCCTGCGCGAGGCTCTTGGACATGGCGGTGATGCCGCCCTTGGCCGCGCAGTAGTTCATCTGGCCGGGGTTGCCGGTAGTGCCAACTACCGAGGTCACGTTGATGATGCGGCCATAGCGCGCCTTCATCATCGGCTTAGTCACGGCGCGCATCAGGCGGAAGGTCGATTCGAGGTTGATGCGGATCACCTGATCCCATTCCTCGTCCTTCATGCGCATCGCGAGGTTGTCGCGCGTGATGCCGGCGTTGTTGACGAGAATGTCGATCTTGCCCAGCGACTCGAGCGCGGCGGGGACCAGCTTCTCGACCTGCTCGGCATCGCCCAGGTTGCAGGCGATGGAGACGTGGTCGACTTCCTGCAGATGCTGCGGGGTGTGCTCGTCGAGTTCTTCGCGGAAGGCGCGCAGCTTGTCGGCATTAGAGCCCGAAATTGCGAGGCGCGCACCTTGCGCCGCCAGAGCGCGGGCCACGGCCGAACCGATGCCGCCGCTCGCGCCGGTCACCAGGGCAGTCATTCCGTTGAGGTTGAACATGGGAAACTCCTAGATCGCCATCCCGGCGATGCTTCATCTGACGGCGCGTAGTCCCGGGTCAAGCCCGAGACTACGCGGAAAATTAGAGGCTCTTGGCCAGTTCCTCGATCTCTGCCATCGAGATCGCGGCAACGACGTCCACCTCGCCCGCCGAGCGCTTGATCATCGGGCCGACGACCTTGCCGCCGATCTCGACGAAGCGCTCCACGCCCGCCGCGTGCATCGCGATGGCGCTCTCGCGCCAGCGGACGCGGCCGGTGACCTGCTCCACGAGCAGACGCTGGACTTCGGCCGGGTCGGTCACCACCGCGGCCGTCACGTTGGCGAACAGAGCGACGCGCAGCGCGCCCGGAGGGGTCGCCGCGAGCGCCTCGGCCATGGCGTCGGCGGCGGGCTGCATCAGCGGGCAGTGGAACGGCGCCGAGACCGGCAGCGCGATGCCGCGCTTGATGCCGTGATCCTTGACCAGCGCGATGGCGCGCTCGATCGCTTCCTTGTGGCCCGAGATCACGACCTGCGTGGGGTCGTTGTCGTTGGCGACGGTGCAGACCTGACCCTCGGCCGCCGCTTCGGCGAGCGCGGTGGCCTTCTCGATGTCCGCGCCCAGCAGCGCGGCCATGGCGCCCACGCCGACCGGCACGGCGGCCTGCATCGACTGGCCGCGCAGCTTCAGCAGGCGCGCGGTGTCGGCGAGGCTGAAGGCCCCTGCAGCACAGAGCGCGGTATATTCACCCAGCGAGTGACCGGCGACGAAGTCTGCCTTGTCGGCGAGGCTGATGCCGCCTTCCTTCTTCAGCACGCGCAGCACCGCGATGGCGTTGGCCATGATCGCAGGCTGGGCGTTCTCGGTGAGGGTGAGCTGGTCCTCGGGGCCTTCGCTCATGATGCGGAAGAGGTTCTGGCCGAGCGCTTCGTCGACCTCCTGGAAGACCTCGCGCGCGACGGCGCTGGCCTGTGCGAGTTCGGCACCCATGCCGACCTTCTGGCTACCCTGTCCGGGGAAAACGAATGCACGCATCTGCGACCGCTCCTTGGCTTGCACGGCGGGCGCGAGCCTCTCGCCGATTGCGAATCGATTGTGGCGCGGCGGGTTATTGACCTTGGCCGCTCAGGGCAAGCCCTGAGACACGCACGTCACCCGAAAGCGATGTCCTGGGTGACGCCCTTCGAGAAGTCGCCCGCCTTGCGCCGCACGTATTCGTAGAAGCCCTTGAGGTTGTCGGTCGGCTCGTACAATTCGAGCATGTGCCCGTAAGTTGCTATCGTATCGAGGAAAACGTAACGGAACCCGTCGGTCATCTGCGCGTCTAGCGCCAGCGTAGCCCCTCGCCCGGTGAAGTCGGCAACGGCTGCATCCAGATTATCGACGAACAAGGCTACGTGATGCAGTCCCTCCCTCCCCGAGCCTTCAGGATAGAGGTCATGAAAGGCCGAAGGGCCGGGATTGTTCTGCTGGCAGAACTCGATCATCACTTCGCCCCACTGGCCGTAGGCGCTGGAGTGATCGAGTTCGCGCTCCACCCCGCGATGGACGGCGCGGGTCAGCGCGATATGGTCGGCCACGTAGTAAGGCCCGGAGCCGAAGGCCGCGGAATGTGCCTGCGCGGCGGCACGCACATCCGGCACGAAGTAGGCGATCTGGCGGATCGGCAAGGGCGCCATCAATCTCTCCCGTTCTGTTTGAGCCGGAGAGTGGCGTCTTCGTCAGCCGAAGGGAACTATCTTATTTGCGGCATCGTGACCGATGTCCGCCACGCCGAGGAAAGCGATCGCGTGGCGTTCGCACCAGTAGCGCGCGATCTGCTCGGCATCGGTGCCGAAGGGGCGGTCGTTCTCCGGCACGTCGCTGACGCGGCCGAGGCGCAGGCCCGCGATGCCGCCGAGATGCGCGGTCGCGTGGAAGAACAGGCGGTCGACGGCGTAGAGATATTCGGAGACTTCCTCCACCATGACCACGTGGTTGGCGAGCCCCGGCATCAGCCGCGTGCCGCCAAGCATGGCCAGCGTCATCAGGTTGAAGGCGGCGACGGCGTGCCGCTCACCACCAAGCGAGGGTTCGAGGCCCTGCTTGTCACCCGCGAGGTAGGCGAGCGCACGGCGCACCGCATCGGCGCCACCTGCGCGCCGAATGTCCGCCAGCATGGGGCCGTGGACGGGCTTGCCGATCCGCTCGCGATAGAGCCCGCCAAGCAGATAGCCTGCGTCCGAATAGCCGAGGTAGGTCTTGCCGACCGCCGCATGACCCATCTGCTCCAGCGCGGCCTCCGCAATCCGGCACGCACCGTAGCCGCCCCGCGCGAACCACACGGCATCGACGGATGGATCGTTGGCACACTCCAGCAGAGCACCGAGGCGTTGTTCGTCAGTTCCGGCGAAGTGCCCCTCCTGCGCGAAGCATTGCTCGTGAACGACGAGTTCCACGCCGGGGAACTCGGCAGCGGCGAGCGCGAGCACGGCCTCGGCATCCTCGCGGGTGATCGGGGTGGACGGTGCGCAGACGGCGATACGTGTCATGCCATGCATTCCTATCGAGGTTGTCACGGCGGGCAAGGCCGCATACGGCTTGCGGTCTATGACCGACCTGCCAACGCCCTCCAGCGACCTCACTACTCACCCCTGGTTCTTCTGCGGCATCGGCGGCTCCGGCATGCTGCCGCTGGCGCTGATCCTCAAGGGCCACGGCGCGAGCATCGGCGGCTCGGACCGCAGCCGCGACCAGGGCCGGACGCCCGAGAAGTTCGCCTGGCTCGAATCGCTGGGCTTCGAACTGTTCCCGCAGGACGGCAGCGGCGTGATCTCGGCCGAGCAGACGCTAGTGGCCTCGGCTGCGGTGGAAGACACTGTGCCCGAAGTGGTACGGGCGACGCAGCTCGGGTGCCCCCGGATGAGCCGCGCGCAGTTGCTGGCGACACTGTTCAATGCCGCGCCCTTCGGCGTAGCCATTGGCGGCACCTCGGGCAAATCGACCGTCACCGGCATGACCGGCTGGATCATGACCGCTTGCGGCCACGATCCGACGATCATGAACGGCGCGGTGATGAAGAACTTCGTCAGCCCCGATGCGCCCTTTGCCAGTGCCCGCGTCGGACAGGGCGATGCCTTCGTGTCAGAGGTGGACGAGAGCGACGGCTCGATCGCGCTCTATCGCCCCAAGGTGGCGGTGCTGGGCAACGTCAGCCTCGATCACAAGAGCCTCGAGGAACTGCGCGAGTTGTTCGGCGACTTCCTCGCCCGCGCCGAAGTATCGGCGATCAACCTCGACGATGCGGAAACCGCCACGCTGGCCCATCGGGCACGCTCGCTGGTGACCTTCGGGATCATATCGCCCGAGGCCCAGATCGCCGCGAGCGAGGTGGTCGAAGGGCCGACTTCGCTGTCCGCCACGATCCTCGACAGGCGCGACGGCACCGAGCATGCGCTGACGCTGAAGGTGCCCGGCCGCCACAACCTCTACAATGCGCTCGCCGCGATCGCTGCCGCCAATGCCGCCGGCGTGCCCGTTGCCGAGGCGGTGGCCGCGCTCGGCAGCTTCGCGGGGCTGGCGCGGCGCTTCGACGTGGTCGGCACCTCGCCCTCGGGGATCGCGGTGATCGACGACTTCGGGCACAACCCGGACAAGGTCTCGGCGACGCTCTCGACGCTCAAGGTGCATCCGGGCCGCGTCATCGCGTTCTTCCAGCCGCACGGTTATGGCCCTTTACGCCAGATGGGCGCCGAACTGGCCGAAGTCATCGCAAGGCTGCTGGGACCGGACGACCTGACGATCCTCTGCGACCCGGTCTATTTCGGCGGCACCGTGGATCGCAGCGAAGGCTCGGAACGGATCGTCCGGCTGATCGAAAGCCACGGCGGCAAGGCGGAATATGTGCCCAGCCGCGCCGACTGCGGCAAGCGGATCGCCGAAATCGCGCAGGCAGGCGACCGCGTGGTCATCATGGGCGCGCGGGACGATACGCTGACGGTGTTCGCGAAGGATGTTCTGGCCGCCCTGCCCTGACGTCGTCCCGGACTTGATCCGGGACCGGTGGCAGTCTTGAGGCGAGGGCTATCAGCAGGGCGCCCCGCTTCGATCCGGGCTGTCCGCGGCCAGCGGTCCCGGATCAAGTCCGGGACGACGCCGCCTTCAAACGCAACCTCAGTGCCCCTTGCCGCGCGCCTTGGCGACGAGGTGCACCACCACCGCTACCACCGCGCCCAGCACCAGCCCGACCACTGCCGAAGCCACAGCGTAGCCCAGCCAGCCGAACACCGGCCCCAGCGGCCCGGTCGCCCCGGCCAGTGCATGCTCGATGCCGTGCGCCATGTGTGCGGGCGCGGGCAGGCCCAGTTCCTCCAGCCCGTGGAGGATAATCCCGCCGCCGACCCACAGCATCGCCACTGTGCCCACGCTGCCCAGCACCGTGAGAACGATCGGCATTGCCTTCAGCAGCCCGCGCCCCAGCGCCTGCGCGCTCGCGCCCGGCTTCTTGGTCAGGTGCAGGCCGACGTCGTCCATCTTCACGATCAGCGCCACCGCGCCGTAGACGCCGATGGTGATGAGCACGCCCACCACCGCCAGCGCCACGGCGCGGGCGATGAAGCTGGAATCCTCCACTTGCGACAGCGCGATCGCCATGATCTCGGCCGAGAGGATCAGGTCGGTGCGGATCGCCCCGGCAACGCGGGTCTTCTCGAAAGTGGCGACATCGCTCACCGGATCGTCCAGCGTCTCGCCGTGCTTCTCGCCGCCCAGCTTCTCCAGCACCTTCTCGGCGCCTTCGAACGCAAGGTAGAGGCCGCCCGCCATCAGGATCGGGGTAATCGCCATCGGCAGGAAGGCGCTCAGCAGCAGCGCCACCGGTAGCAGGATCACCAGCTTGTTGAACAGCGAGCCCTTGGTGATCTTCCAGATGATCGGCAGTTCGCGATCGGGCGTGAAGCCGGTGACATAGCCCGGCGTCACCGCCGCATCGTCGATCACCACGCCCGCCGCCTTGGTCCCGGCCTTGGCCACTCCCGCCGCCACGTCGTCCATGGAGGCGGCAGCGGCACGAGCGATGACCGCAACGTCGTCAAGCAGGGCGACAAGGCCGGAAGGCATTCTATTTCCTTTTGTTTGCAAGTGCGAACGAAGCCGCTGCATGCGGGGTAATCAGCCTGCGATCAAGCGAAAGCGAAACGGACTTAAATCCTGCGCGTACCCGCCGTTCTTCTGTACATGTGAAGAGCGCTCCACTTCCGGGGCCGCTCGAAAGGCTTACCGGGGTTCAACACATGTCAGTCATCAACACCAACATCAGCGCGATCCGCGCTTCCAACGCTTCGAATTCTGCCAACAAGGCGCTGGGCACCGCGATGGAGCGCCTGTCGACCGGCAAGCGCATCAACTCAGCCAAGGACGATGCGGCGGGCCTTGCCATCTCGACCTCGATGACCTCGCAGATCCGCGGCATGAGCCAGGGCATCCGCAACGCCAACGACGGTATCTCGCTGGCGCAGACCGCCGAAGGCACGCTGTCGGAAGTCGGCAACATGCTGCAGCGCGTGCGCGAACTGGCGATCCAGTCGGCTTCGGGCACCTACCAGACCTCCGACCGTGCGGCGATGCAGCAGGAAGTGACCGCGCTCACCACGCAGATCAACGACAGCTTCACGCAGGCCAAGTTCAACGGCAACACGCTGATCTCGACCACCGCGGGCGCTGACCTGACCTTCAACATCCAGACCGGTTCGCAGGGCGGCCAGCAGGTCGTGCTGACCTCCAAGGCGATCGACGGCACCAAGGTTTCGGCGACCGCCCTCGACGTGACCGACGCGACCAAAGCGGCGACCACGCTCACCAACGTCGATGCGGCGCTGTCGGACGTCAACGCCACCCGCGCCTCGCTCGGTGCCGGCCAGAACCGCCTCGAATCGGCGATCAACAACCTGACCAACACCACCACCAACCTGGCCGACGCCCGCAGCCGCATCGAGGACGCCGATTACTCGGCCGAGACCACCGCGATGGCCAAGGCGCAGATCCTCAGCCAGGCATCCACCGCGATGCTGGCGCAGGCCAACCAGAGCCAGCAGAACGTCCTCTCGCTGCTGCGCTAAGAGACTGGATACAAGCCTTCCCGTCCCCCGGAAGGCCCGGAAGCCCGGCGGTCGTTTCCCCCGACCGTCGGGCGTTTCCGTGTCTGCACAAGGTGACAGGTTTACACGGTTTACACGGTCCAGAGGGCAAAGGTGTCACCTTGGGCCGGAATGTGTCACCTTAGGAGCGTAAAGTGACACATTTCTCCGCCGATGTGTCACCTTGCGCGAGGGAAGTGTCACCTTGTGGTGTAACCTTGTGGAGTGCGAGGCGGTTCGGCAGGGCATGGGATGCAATGTATCGGATGCCGCCGGGTGTAGGAAAGCGGACCGGGCAAACCGCAAGTCGTCGTTCAACCACCATCGTCATTCCAGCGAAGGCTGGGACCGCTCTCGTCCTGTCGCGAGGTCTCGGCAAGGCACGTGCGCAGTGGGCACGCCTTGGATGACAGGTCACATCATGGTCACAACGGTCCCAGCCTTCGCTGGGATGACGACTTTTTTCAAAACTCGACGTCGAGTTCTTCCATCTCTTCCGGCTCGGCCTCAGCGGCGGCGATCCATTCGCGCATCGGGTCCCATTCGGCGATGGTCCGGCAATAGGCCTCGCACGGTTCCGGCAGCGCCACCGCGTAGCTGACGAAGCGCGTCGTCACCGGGGCATACATCGCGTCCGCCACCGTCGGCTGCGCCCCGAACAGGAACGGGCCGCCGTAACGATCGAGGCACTCGAGCCAAATCGCCTCGATGCGCTCGATGTCCGGACGCGCACCGGAGAACACCGGGAACTTCGCGTGACGTACCTTCAGGTTCATCGGCAAGGCCGAGCGCAAGTTGGTGAAGCCCGAGTGGATCTCCCCCGAGATCGAGCGGCAATGCGCCCGCGCGATCGGGTCGGCCGGAAGCATCTGCGCATCGGGGAACCGCTCGTTGAGGAACTCCGCGATCGCCAGCGTGTCCCACACGCTCGCTCCCTGCCACGTCAGGCGCGGCACCAGCACCGAGGGCGAGAGCAGCAGCAGTTCCGCGCGGTTGGCGGCATCGTTGGCGACCATCTTCTCGGTCACCTCCAGCCCGGCAAGGCGGCACAGCAGCCAGCCGCGCAGCGACCACGCCGAATAGGTCTTGCTGGAGATCGTCAGCGTTGCACCGGAATCGACCATGACCTGCCCCTTCATTCAGCTTGCTTAACGTTATGATGCAGCGCAGCATGATTGTACAACCGTTTGCGTGCACACTCGCCGAATCGCGAGGTGCCTGAGGGATATTGCGGATGCTCTATGACGCCTACCAGGCTTATTGCGACGTCCTGACCCCGGCGCGCCTGACCGCACGCGCGGCGACCGGTTTTCGCGACAAGTTCCTGGGCGGGGCGAAGACGATGCCGATGGCGCGCCGCCTCTTCGCTCTGGCCGAGACGTTCGATAAATCGACGATCACCCACAAGCGCCCGCCTTACGACATCGATGAAGTGCTCTGCGGCAATACCATGACGCCGGTGGTCGAGGACGTGGCACTGGCCCTGCCCTTCGGCGATCTGCTCCACTTCGCCAAGCCGGAGGTGACCACGCCGCAACCCAAAGTGCTGGTGGTGGCGCCGCTTTCGGGCCACTTCGCCACGCTTCTGCGCAATACGGTCGCGACGCTGCTGCGCGACCACGACGTCTACATCACCGACTGGAAGAACGCGCGCGACGTGCCGCTGTCGGCGGGCAAGTTCGGGCTGGACGAATACATCGACTACGTCATTCGCTTCCTGCAGGAGATCGGCGATCCGGCGGCAAGGCGCGGCGCCAACGTGCTGGCGGTGTGCCAGCCCTGCGTGCCGGTTTTGGCGGCCGTGGCCATCATGGCCCAGGACGACGACCCGTGCCAGCCGCGCACCATGTCGCTGCTTGGCGGGCCGGTGGACGTACGCGAATCCCCCACGGTGGTGAACGAGCTTGCCAATGCGCAAAGCTACGACTGGTTCGAGAACAACCTCATCCACACCGTTCCGTGGCGCTACAAGGGCGCGGGGCGCAAGGTCTATCCGGGGTTCATCCAGCTGACCGCGTTCATGTCGATGAACATGGGGCGGCACAATGCGCAGTTCCGCAAGCTCTACCAGCACCTCGCCGACCTCGAGATGGACGAGGCGGCGAAGATCGAGGACTTCTACGACGAATATCTCGCCGTGCTGGACATGACGGCGGAGTTCTACCTCGAAACCATCGACCGGGTGTTCCAGCAGGCGCAGCTGGCGAAGGGCGAACTGGTGCACCGCGGCCGCCGGGTGGACTGCGCGGCGATCCGCAAGACCGCGCTGCTCACCGTAGAGGGCGAGCGCGACGATATCTGCGCGGTGGGCCAGACGGCAGCGGCGCACCTGCTGTGCACCAGCCTGCGGCCGCACCTGAAGCGCCACCACCTGCAGCCGGGGGTGGGCCACTACGGCGTGTTCTCGGGCTCGAAGTGGGAGCGCGAGGTCTATCCGCAAGTCCGCAGCATGATCCTGGCGATGGCTTGATAGCCAAATCCTCCCTGTTGCGAAGCAATGGGGAGGTGGCAGCCCGCAGGGTTGACGGAGGGGGCGTCATCTCCCCCTCCACCAGCCTGCGGCGGCGGTCCCCCTCCCCATCGCTACGCGACGGGGAGGATGAAGCGCTCCTCAATACCCCTGCTTCGCCAGCCAGGCGTCCACTTCCGGCATGCGGGTCTGGCCGACCTGGATGCGGTTCTGGATCTTGGCGATCGCCTCGTCCACCGGACGGCGCGAACCGGCCGCGAGGCGCTGCTTCGCATAGGCGTCCAGCTTGGCCGGCATCGCCGGATCGGAACTGCCGGTGGCCAGGCGCCCGACGTAGCGCGTCGCGCCCGAGCTATCGACGCGGCTCATCACCGCATCGTAGTTGGCGAGGACGAAGTCGAACGCCTGCTCGGGATGCTCGCCGCCGACGGCGCTGACGATCACCGGGCTGGTGGTCACGCCCGGCTCGTCGGTGAGCGACAGGGCCAGCGCCTTGTCGGCCAGCGCCTTGTCGTTGGCGCGGCCCAGCAGCGAGTAGAGAGTGGTCTTGACCTGCGCCGAGGTCTCTTCCTGCGCCATCGTGTGCAGCTTGTCCCAGGTCGCCGCGTCCGCGTTCTTCGCGACGACGGTGAGCACCGCGACCTTCACCGAGGGATCGATCGAGGCCGGATCGGCGAAGCGGCGACGTGCCTCGGCGACCACCGAGGGTTCGCCCAGCGCGCCCAGCGTGTCAATCAGCGTGGCGCGCAGGTCGCCGGCGGTGGCCTGCTCGTCCGCCTTCGGCTCCCAGCCGAGCGTGTTCAGCACCGGCAGCAGGCGCTTCGTGGCGAAGCGCGAGAGCGCCGCCTTGCGCTTCGCGTTGTCCTTGGCGAAGTCGGCGAGGCCGCCGATCACCTTCGCCGCGCGCTCCATCACTTGCGGCGAGGCATTGGCGGGCAGGTTCTTCACCACGTCGAGCATGTCGGCCATCGGCTGGTTGCCCGCGTAACCGAGCGCCACCGCATCGTTGAGGATGCCGAGCTGGTCGACCGGCTGCACCGAAGCGATGCCCTTGGCGAGCCCTGCGAAGGTCTTCGCGTCATAGAGCACGCGGTAGTAGCCCGACTGGCCCGCATTGACGACGACCGGGCCGCAGCCCGCAACCTTGAGCGAGCCCTTGCCCTGCAGCAGGGTCTCGGCCTTGTTACCATCCGTGCCCGCAGCGCTGACCGGCACGCGCCAGGCGAGCGGCTGCTTGTCGGCGCGGTCGCGGGTGAACTCGCCCTGCTCCAGCGCCAGCGTCGTCGAACCGGCGGCGCACGAGGACGTCACCTTCACCAGCGGAATGCCCGGCTGCAGCGTGAAGTCGTGCGCGATCTGGCTGATCGGCTTGCCCGAAGCCTTGTCGATCTCGCGCCACAGGTCGTCGGTGACGGTGTTGGAGTGCTTGTAGCGCGCCATGTAGGCCTGCACGCCCTTCTGCCACTCGTCCGAACCGGCATAGGCTTCGAGCATGCGGATCACCGCCTCGCCCTTGGCGTAGGTGATGTTGTCGAAGGCCTGGCTGGCCTCTTCCACGGTGGCGATGTGGTGGATGATCGGGTGGGTGGTGACGTAGGCGTCCTGGTCCATGGCGCGCTCACGCTCGCCGGTGGCGGTGAGTTCGGGGTGCCATTCGGGGTGGAACTTGGCCGCCGCGCGGCTTTCCATCCACGAGGCGAAGCCCTCGTTCAACCACAGGTCGTCCCACCACGACATCGTGACGAGATCGCCGAACCACTGGTGCGCCATTTCATGCGCGACGACCGTGAAGATGCGCTGGCGCAGCGCGTTCGACGCGATCTTGGGATCGAGCAGCATCGCGTTCTCGAAGTAGAAGATGCCGCCCCAGTTCTCCATGGCGGAGAAGAACTGGCTGCGACCCGGCGCCGCGATGTGGTCGAGCTTGGGCAGCGGGTACTTCTCGCCGAAGTAGCTGTTCATCCACGGCAGCAGGTCGGCCGAGGCGTTCAGCGCGTAATCCGCCTGCGCCAGATCGCCCTTCTTGGTGAGCACGCCCACTTCGGTGTCGCCCGCCATCTTGGTCTTGCGCTCGAAATCGCCGAGGCCGAAGAACAGCAGGTAGGTCGACATCTTGGGGCTGGTGCCGAAGGTCACCAGCGTCTTGCCGCCCCCCAGGTCCTTGCGGCTTTCCACCGGCAGGTTGCCGACGGCGACTTCCTCGGTCGGCACGATCGTCTTGAGGCTGAAGGTCGCCTTGTAGAACGGCTCGTCCCACGAAGGCATGAAGCGGCGCGCGTCCGAGTTCTCGAACTGGGTGAACAGCGCGCGCTTGGCCGAGCCGTCGGCCGCCTTGTAGTCCAGCGCGAAAAGGCCGTAGGCCTGCGTATTGATCTTGCCCGCATAGTCGATCGCCAGCACGTAGCTGCCCGGCGCGATGGGCTTGGCAAACGTGAAGGTCGCGGTCTGCGCGGCCTCGTCGAGCGAGACGGTGGGCGTACCGGCCTTCTTGCCCGTTTTGGTCAGTGCCGCCTTGGCGATCGTCAGTTCGGCCGCCTGCAGCGTGATGGTCTGCGTCGCCTCGACCACGTCGATGGTGATCGCCGCCTTGCCCGCGAAGGTCATCGCTTTGGCGTCCGGAGTGACGGTGATGTCGTAATGATTGGGGCGAACGCTGCGCGGAAGCTGCGTGGTCACCGTCTCCGCCGTGGCGCCCTTGGGGGTGGAAGCAGTGCCAACTTCCTGCGCGGAAACGGAAAACGGAAGGGCAACGCCGGCGAGAAGCGCCAGCGCGGCGCGACGATACGGTTTCTTCATGGACGACTCACACCAGATGGGGGGATCACGCCTTGCTAACGTCCTGTCGTGAGCGCGCAACAATTTACCTGTTGTGTGCAATTTTAAACGCTGCGGGAGTCACAGGGCCCACCCCGTCCGGCTAGGCAGCAAGCTGCCAAGCCTTCCGGCCCTCGCGCGAGCGGGAAGGCTGACCTCACTTCTCCCCTCCCGCCTGCGGGGGGGCCGGGGGTGGGCTTCCCCCTTCTCTGCCCACACCGCGCTTGCATTCCGCTCAAAATCCGCTAAGCGCGCCCCTTCCCCAAAGTCCGAGGACACAGGGAAACCCAAAGAAAGCCGGAGGGGCCTCGCAATCCCGCGAGTCGCCAGCGATCGGTTAGACTAGATAAAGGAAGCTGCCGTGGCTCTATATGAGCACGTGTTCCTGGCACGCCAGGACCTCAGCCAGGCGCAAGTCGATGCGCTTGCCGCCGCCGCCACCGAGATCGTCGAGTCGAACCAGGGCAAGGTCGTCAAGACCGAGACCTGGGGCCTCAAGAATCTCGCGTACAAGATCAAGCGCAACCGCAAGGCTCACTTCGTGATGCTGAACATCGAGGCTTCGGGCGACGTCGTCGCCGAGCTCGAGCGCCAGACGCAGATCAACGAAGACGTCATCCGCTACGTGACCATCCGCGTCGACGAGCACGAGGAAGGCCCTTCGGTCATGATGCGCAAGACCGACCGCGAGCGTACTCGCCGTCGCGAACGTGAAGGGAACTGATTTCCATGGCACGTGCATTCTTCCGCCGCCGCAAGTCCTGCCCGTTCTCGGGCAAGAACGCGCCGAAGATCGACTACAAGGACGTTCGTCTGCTTCAGGGCTTCATGTCCGAGCGTGGCAAGATCGTCCCCAGCCGCATCACCGCGGTTTCCGCAAAGAAGCAGCGTGAGCTGGGCCAGGCTATCAAGCGTGCCCGCCACATCGGCCTGCTTCCCTTCATCGTGAAGTAAGGGAGGGACCTACCCATGCAGATCATCCTCCTGGAACGCATCGAGAAGCTCGGCGCCATCGGCGACGTCGTCTCGGTCAAGGACGGTTACGCCCGTAACTACCTGCTTCCGAACAAGAAGGCCCTCCGCGCCAACGACGCGAACAAGAAGGTCTTCGAAGCCAACCGCGCCAAGATCGAAGCCGACAACGCAGAGCGTCGTACGGCTGCCGAAGCCAACTCGGGCAACGTCGAAGGCAAGCAGATCGTCCTGATCCGCGCCTCGTCGAACTCGGGCCAGCTTTACGGTTCGGTCTCGGTCCGCGACATCGTCGACGGCCTGAACGCCGAAGGCGCGAACGTGTCGAAGCAGATGATCGTGCTCGAGCGCCCGATCAAGACGCTCGGCATCTTCGACGTCAAGGTTTCGCTGCACCCCGAAGTTGCGGTCAACGTCAAGGTGAACGTCGCCCGTTCGCCCGACGAAGCCGAACTGCAGTCGCAGGGCGTGGACGTGATGGCCGCGATGTTCGAACAGGACGTCTCGGGCTTCACCGAAGCCTACGACCCGAACGCCGAACCCGGCGAAATCGCGGTCGAGGAAACCGAGGAAGAGGGCGAGGCGCAGGCCTGAGCCTTTCCTTCGGTTACCGAGGAATAGCAAAGCCCTCGTTCCCCTGCGGAACGGGGGCTTTTCCTTTTTGGCACATGCTGGTTCGTGCCCATGGGGCTTCGACAAGCTCAGCCTGAGCGGTGTTGAGAGCAGGCTCTCAGAGCATCCGATGCCCCCTTCGTCATTGCGAGCGCAGCGAAGCAATCCAGGGCAATTCAGCGCCGCTCTGGATTGCTTCGCTGCGCTCGCAATGACGATCAATGAAAATCCAAATCCCGCTCAGGCTGAGCTTGTCGAAGCCCCCTCGGCCGGGCAGACTCGGAAAACCATGATCCACCCCGTCACCGCCGCCGACTATCACGCCGACCCCGTTTTGCGCGGCGCGATGCTGGCGCTCAACAACGCCCACGCCGTCGAACTCTCTTTCGCCGACGAAGCGCGCATGGCGATGCTGGTGGAGGAGGCATTCCTCGCCGCGCGGATCGGAAGCCTGGACGCCCTACTCCTCGCCTTCGCGCCCGGGGCCGCATACGACAGCGCCAACTACCGCTGGTTCGAACGGCGCTATGCCAGTTTCGTCTACGTCGACCGCGTCGTCGTCGCCCCGGAAGCGCGCGGTCGGGGCCTGGCTCGCCAACTCTACGCCCGCCTCTTCGAAGCGGCCCGCGCCGCAGGCCACGAGCGCGTGGTCTGCGAGGTCAACTCCGATCCGCCCAACCCGGCTTCCGACGCCTTTCATGCCGCCCTCGGCTTCACGCCCGTCGACGAGGCACTGCTGGAGAACGGTAAGACGGTGACGTATCTCTCGCTGGAGCTGTCGTCGTCCCGGACTTGATCTGGGACCGCTGGCCGTGAACAACCCAGCTTTCCGCGCGCTGGAAGATCGTGCCTAAAGACTGCGAGCGGTCCCGGATCAAGTCCGGGACGACGCAACGACACCGTCATCACCCTGCCCATATCGCCCCCTATTGCGCCGCAGCACGGAATGCGTAATAGATGGCCATGCAGAAGATGAAAGAAACCATCGCGGAATTGGTCCGCGTTTACGAAGCCGCCGTTTCCACTCTCAAGGCCGATATCGCCGCCTTCGTAGAGAACGGCACCCTCCCCCCAGCAGATCGCCGCGCGAACCGCCTCTGGACATATCCTGAGCTGCGGATCACGTATCGCGGCACCGAACTCAACGCCCGCGCCTCGCGCGCGTTCGGGCGGCTCGAGATGGCCGGCACATACGCCACCACCGTCACCCGCCCGCACCTCTTCGCCTCCTACCTCGAGGAACAGCTCGCGCTGATCGAGGCCGAGTACGAAGTGGAATTCGAGGTCGCCGCCTCCACGCAGGAGATCCCCTTCCCCTACGTGCTCGAAGGCGTATCGGTCGGCACAGTCACCCCGCAGGAACTGGCGAGCCACTTCCCCAGCACCGAACTGGCGATGATCGGCGACGAGATCGCCGACGGCACCTTCCTCGCCGCCGAGGACGAACCGCACCCGCTGGCCCTGTTCGACGGCCTGCGCACCGACTTCTCCCTCGCGCGCCTGGCGCACTACACCGGCACAAGCCCGGACCACTGCCAGCGCTTCGTGCTGTTCACCAACTACCACCGCTACGTGGACGAGTTCGTGGACTGGGCGGGCACGCAGGTCGGCTCGGACGGCTATGTCGCGCTTTCGGGCGCGGGTGGGCTGTACCTCGACGCGCCGGTTGAGAACGCGCGCGCGCGCCTGTCCGACACCGCGTGGCGCCGCCACCAGATGCCCGCCTACCACCTCATCCGCAAGGACGGTTCGGGCATCACGCTGGTCAACATCGGTGTCGGCCCGTCCAACGCCAAGACCATCACCGATCACCTCGCGGTGCTGCGTCCCGAGGCGTGGTTGATGATCGGTCACTGCGGCGGCCTGCGCGAAAGCCAGCGCATCGGCGACTACGTGCTCGCCCATGCCTATCTGCGCGACGATCACGTGCTCGACCCGGTGCTGCCGCCCGAGATTCCGCTGCCCGCCATCGCCGAAGTCCAGCTGGCCCTGGCGCAGGCGGCCGAGGTCGTCAGCGGCGAAGGCGGCGCGAACCTCAAGAAGCGGATGCGCACCGGCACCATCGTCACCACCGACGATCGCAACTGGGAACTGCGCTACACCGAGTCCGCCAAGCGCTTCTCGCTGAGCCGCGCGATCGGCATCGACATGGAAAGCGCCACGATCAGCGCGCAGGGCTATCGCTTCCGCGTGCCGTACGGGACGCTGCTGTGCGTCTCGGACAAGCCGCTGCACGGCGAACTCAAGCTGCCGGGCCAGGCCAACCGCTTCTATGAAGAGGCGATCGCCAGCCACCTCAAGATCGGCCTCATCACCTGCGACCTGCTGCGCGAACAGGGTGACCGCCTGCACTCGCGCAAGCTGCGCGCGTTCAACGAGCCGCCGTTCCGGTAGGAAACAGCCTATCGGGCCAGAACACGAAGCCGACCGTCGCGACCTGAGCGGCGGTCGGCTTTTTCGTTGCGCCGTCAGAACGGCCGCGCGACTCTATTCAGTCCTCGCCAAACCCGTTCCGAAGTAGCGCCTGCCGACTTTGGCTCGCGTAGAACTTCGCTACGCACGGCCCGACCTATATTCCACCGAAGGGAAACTTTATGCCATTAACCCGAAACGGCTAGCGCCATCATCGTAATCTTCTTCCAAGCCTCATCGGAGCCGAATGAAACTGAATTGAAAGTTTTACTTTCCTAAAAAATCATGCATTCAATATTGAAATGAAGTTTTATCGATTTATTTACACCGAAATACATGTGAAATAAATTTCACGCTTATCTCGCTTTTATTTCATATCCCGAAATAGATGTGATCCATATACAACGCGATCAACTCATTATCAGAACCACGATGATTATTTGATGACAGCCCGATGCTCTCGGGAGCAGACGCGTCCGCCTGCTTCCGGCGCCGTCGACTTCGACCCCGTCGGAGTCTGCGAAAAGGAGTATCAATGACACCCGAGATGAAGCGCCTGCTGCTGGCGTCCACCCTCCTCATGGGGCTTCCCGCGACTGCCGCCCACGCGCAGGACACCGCATCGACCCCGGCGGCCGACGAGAGCGCAGACCAGAGTGACGCGATCATCGTCACCGGCTCGCGCCTGCGCAATGCCAATCTCGAGCAGGCCGCGCCGATCATGGCGATGACCGCCACCGAGATGAAGGCGACCGGCCAGGTCAACCTCGAGAACGTCCTTAAGGAAATCCCGCAGCTGGTCCCCGACCAGACCGGCGCCTCGAACAACCCGGGTGACGGCGTCGCCACCGCCAACTTGCGCGGCCTCGGTGCCCAGCGCACGCTGGTGCTGGTCAACGGCCGCCGCTACGTCTCGTACGACACCAACCAGATCGTCGACCTCAACACGATCCCGACCGCCCTGCTGGAGCGCGTCGACGTGGTGACCGGCGGCAAGTCGGCCGTCTACGGTTCGGACGCGGTCACCGGCGTCGTCAACTTCGTGACGAAGCAGGACTACGACGGTATCCAGGCCAACGCCAACTACCGTTTGACCGACGCGGGCGACGGCGCGCAGTACACGGGCGGCATTCTGGCGGGCAAGAACTTCGCGGACGGGCGCGGCAACATCACCGTCTACGGCGAGTACAGCCAGCGCAAGGCGATCACGCAGGCCTCGCGCAGCTACACCAAGACGGCCATGACCGACGGCGACGATGGCACCCTCGTCGCGGGTGGCTCCTCGTCGATCCCGGCGACGCGCATGAATCTGGGCGGCACGAACTACAAGTTCGGGCAGGACGGCAGCTATTCGGCCTACGACAGCAGCACCGACGCCTACAACTACGCGACCGAGAACTACCTGCAGGTCCCGCAGAAGCGCGAACTCGTCTTCGCGCAGGCGCACTTCGACGTCAGCGATGCGCTGACGCTCTATGCCGAGGGCCAGTACGTCCACAACCGCGTCAAGAACCAGCTAGCGCCGACCCCGGTGACCGGCAGCTTCTCGATCGACAACGACAGCTCGTTCCTCTCGGCCGACAGCCAGGCGCTTCTGCAGGGCTACGACACCGACGGCGACGGCTACACCACCGCCAACATCTACCGCCGCCTGAGCGAGATCGGCGACCGCGTGCAGGTCACCGACAGCAAGGCGGTGCGCGGCCTGATCGGCGCGCGCGGCGACATCGGCCACGACTGGAGCTACGACGTCTACGCCAGCTTCTCGCGCACCCGGCGGACCGAGTACCAGTACGGCAACATCTCGCGCAGCCGTCTGCAGCAGGGCCTGCTGACGACCTATGACGCCGACGGCAACCTCGTCTGCACCGACACCAGCAACGGCTGCGTGCCCGTCAATATCTTCGGCGAGGGCAACATCAGCGACGCGGCGGTCGACTTCCTGTCGATCGACACCGTCAACCGCTCGACCATCACCGAGAAGGTCGTCAGCGGCGCGATCAGCAACAACAACCTGTTCGACCTCGGCGCCGGTCCGGCGGGTTTCGCGTTCGGCGCCGAGTACCGCTCCGAGCATGGCAGCTACAACCCGGACGCGCTGCTGTCCTCGGGCGACGTCGTCGGCTTCAACGCCAGCGACGCGACTTCGGGCGGCTACAACGTCAAGGAACTGTTCGCCGAAATCGACGTGCCGCTGATCGCCGACAAGCCCTTCATCCAGCGCCTCGAATTCAACGGCGCGGCCCGCTATTCGTACTACTCGACGGCGGCCAAGTCGGTGGGCACCTTCTCGGCCGGGCTCGTCTACGCGCCGATCAAGGACATCAGCTTCCGCGGCCAGTTCTCCCGCGCGGTGCGTGCGCCGACGGTGAACGACCTCTACAGCGGCAGCTCGCAGAACTTCGAGACCGCGACCGATCCGTGCTCGACGCCGGACGCGACGAGCTACTCCAACCTCTACGCCGCCTGCGTCGCCTCGGGCGTCGCCGCATCGGACGTGGGTAACGACCAGTACAACGCCGCCGCGACCCAGATCGAAAGCTACAACGGCGGCAACACCAAGCTGCGCGAGGAGACCGCGAACACCTACACCTTCGGTGTCGTGCTCCAGCCGCAGATGATCCCGGGCCTGTCGATCACGGCCGACTACTATCACATCAAGATCGACAACTTCATCACCGCCGTCGGCACCGCCAACCTGCTCACGGCCTGCTACGGCGACGCAGGCAACAACTACACGTCCTACGACAGCAGCACCTGTTCGCTGCTGCCGCGCGACAGCACCGGCACCATCGTCGGCGCCATCGACAACCTGAGCAACACCGGCGGGGTCAAAACCGACGGCATCGACTTCGACGCGCAGTACACCATCCCGCTGGCGTTCGGCCGCAACAACTCCAGCAAGCTGAACCTGCGCGTCGCGGGGTCTTACCTGATGAACTGGACGTTCCGCCCGATGGCCTCGCTGCCCGACCTCGTGGTCGACTGCGCGGGCAAGTTCGGCCTGAGCTGCAGCAACGTCTACGCCAAGTGGCGCCTCAACAGCCGCGCCACTTGGTCGACCGAGGACCTGAGCGTGTCGCTGGCATGGCGCCACCTCTCGGCGGTGGACGACGACACCGGCGGCTATGCGGTCGACCATATCCCGGCCTATAACTACTTCGACCTCAGCGCGAGCGTCGACGTGGCCAAGCGCTTCACCTGGAACATCGGCATGAACAATATGTTCAACAAGAAGCCGCCTGTCCTTGGTGACAACCAGGAGCAGTCGAACACCTATCCGTCGACCTACGACGTCTACGGCCGGACGTTCTTCACCGGCATCACCGTCGACTTCTGATGAAACTGGGTGCTGGTGATGGCGATCGCTGCCACCCAATTTCCGTCATCCCCGCGAAGGCGGGGACCCAACTGATGATCGTGCAACACGACAATTCAGGAGATGGGTTCCCGCCTTCGCGGGAATGACGATGTGAGGAACCGCGATTCGCGGGCGACCCAAAGCGTCCTTGCGGCACTCGCCGCAGGGGCGCTTCCGCTCGCCTGAATGAAATATTGATGAAATTGCAGGTTCAAGTTCGCCCCATAGCGTCCGGGGCATGCCAAAGCCCTCCCAGACTTCGACTTCAGGCGCCACCGGCACTGCCGGGATCAACCGCCTGATCGCCTCCGCCTTTCGCGTCCGCCTCGTCAGCGACGTGCCCGAAAGGCTGGCGCGCTCTCCGCTGCCCTACCGGCCCAACGCCAAGCGGCGCGAGCGCATCACGACCATCCAGCGGCGCGGCGTGCTGTTCATCCATGTGCCCAAGAACGCCGGAACCTCGGTCTGCCACCAGCTCTACGGAACCCAGATCAAGCACGAGACCGTGCGCTACTACGCCAGCGTCGCCCCGCGCGTGCTCGACCTGCCGAGCTTCGCCATCCTGCGCGACCCGGTGTGCCGGTTCCTTTCGGCCTTCACCTATGCCAGCAACGGCGGCACCCGCGATCGCAAGGTCGCCCGCCCCTTCAACGCGCGTTACCGCGCGTTCGAAAGCGTGGACGACGCCATCGACCACCTCGCCACCGCGCGCAGTCCGTTCGACATCGACCACATCTTCCGCCCGCAGTCCTGGTATCTGACCGACGCCAGGGGCGACTGCCGCGTCGAAAACCTGATCCCCTACGAGGAGATCGACAGCCTCGGCGCCATCATGGGGCTGGACGAACTCGACGCCCTGCCCCGCCTCAACCGCAGCAATAAAGCCGCCGCGCCGATCCGGCTCAATCCCAGCCAGGAAGCCTTCATCGAGGACTTCTACGCCGGGGATTATGCCCTGTGGCGCGGCGCCATGCGGGTCACCAGCCTGAAGTCTCGCCCTTGTTCTGCGCGTCGAGCCACTTCTTGAGCGGCGCGAAGTAGTCCAGCATCGGCTTGGCGCTCATCTGCGGCGAGCCGGTGAACGTCTTGAGCGCCTCGGGCCAGGGCTTCGACATGCCCATCGCCAGCATCGCATTCAGGTTCTCGCCGACCTTCTTATTGCCGTAGAAGCTGCAGCGGTGCAGCGGCCCCTTCCACCCGGCCTGCTTGCAAGCCGCCTGATAGAACTGGAACTGCAGAATCCGCGCGAGGAAGTAGCGGGTGTAAGGCGTGTTGCCCGGAACGTGGAACTTCGCGCCCGCATCGAACCCGTCGTCCGAGCGCGCCGAGGGCGGGGTGATGCCCTGATAGTCGAGGCGCATCTTCGTCCACGCCTTGTTGTAGTCGGCGGGCTGGATCGAGCCGTCGAAGATGCCCCAGCGATAGCGGTCGATCATCAGGCCGAACGGCAGGAACGCGACTTTGTCCATCGCCTGACGCAGCAGCAGGCCGATGTCCTTGTCGGCGCCGGGGACCTTGTCCTTGTCCAGCAGGCCGATCTGCACGAGGTACTGCGGCGTGATCGACAGCGCGATGAAGTCGCCAATCGCCTCATGGAAGCCGTCGTTGGCACCGTTCAGGTAGAGATACGGCTGCTTGTTGTAGGCGCGCTGGTAGTAGTTGTGGCCCAGTTCGTGGTGGATCGTGACGAAATCCTCCGAATTGACCTTCGTGCACATCTTGATGCGGATGTCGTCCTTGTTGTCGACGTCCCATGCCGAGGCATGGCAGATCACCTCGCGGTCGGCGGGCTTGACGATCATCGAGCGGGTCCAGAACGTGCCCGGCAGCGGATCGAAGCCCAGCGAGGAATAGAACCCCTCGCCCGCCTTAACCATGTCGAGCGGCTTCTTGCCCTGCGCCTTCAGCAGATCACCTATGTCATATCCGAGATCACCCGCACCCTGCGGCGCGACGAGCGGGTAGACGTTGCCCCATTCCTGCGCCCACATGTTGCCGAGTAGGTCGGCGCGGATCGGCCCCTTGCGCGGCTGCACCGCATCGCCGTACTTCTCGTTCAGCTTGCGGCGCACGTAAGTATGCAGCGCCAGATAGAGCGGCTTGGTCTCTTCCCACAGGCGCTGGGTTTCCGCCGCGAACTGCTCGGGCGTCATGTCGTAGCCGGAGCGCCACATGGCGCCGACGTCGGCATAGCCCAGTTCCTTCGCGCCCTGGTTGGCGATGCCGACCATCTGCGCGTAGTCCGCCTTCATCGGCTTGCCGACGTTGTCGTGCCACGAGGTCCACATCTCGGCGAATTCGGCCGGGCTATGCTGCAGGTTGCCCATCTCCGCCTCGATGTCCGAACCGTTGATCGGCTTGCCGTCGAGCGTGCCCTTGCCTTTGCCGTAAGCGGAGGATAGCCGCGTGGTGATCTCGCTCAGTTGCGCCGCCGCTCCGGGCGTGTTGGGCGCGGGCAGGACGATGCCCTGACGCAGGATGCCCAGCTTGCGCGACACGTCGGCGTCGAGGCCGGAGACCTTCGCGAACTTCGCCGCCTCGACGGCATACTTCACCTGCTTCTCGGTGAGGTCGCCGTTGGACTTCGCCGCCAGCGCGTCGGTATCCTCGGTGATGTAGGTGTAATTGACCCAGTTCGCCTGATTGTTGCCCAGCGAGAAGTCGAACAGGTCCTTCTCGGCATCGGCGACGAACTTCGCGGCACCCTCTGCCGTCTGCGGGTAATCCTCCGCATGGGCCGGGACGACGGCGAACGAAAGGCTTGCAGCCAATGCGGCAAGCGCGGTGGAGGCGAATTTCATGGGGGGAACCTCTCTGAACCTTTGAATGGCCGCGAGACTAGTCGCCCCTCGCGCGGGATCAACCGCTGGCGGACGAATATCCTCTACCACGAGTGCAGCAACGCATCGCCGCCATGCGATCAAAGGAGTGGCCGGGCACACTGAAGCGAGGTTTTGCGACCATGCTGCGGGCCGCTTCCATCAAGCAAGGGGGTACGCTCGCTCCACATGCCGATCCATGTCGTCTACGCCACGCCGGAAGGCCGCTCCCGCATGAAGCCCGTGACCATGGCGGGCGGCCTGTCCTACCTCGACCCGCCGCGCCCGGCACTTGGCTGGCGCACGGTGATCTGGGAAGGCCCCGCCTTCACCGACAGCTTCCACACCGCCAGGGACTTCGGCAGCCTCCAGACGATCCTTGAAGGCCGCCTCACCATCACCGTGACGGATGGAGACCTGCGCCGCGTGACCGGCGGCCCCGGCGACGCCTTCGTCTTCGTCGACACGACCGGTGACGGCCATGAGGCCTCCCGCCCGGACGACGCCACCTTGCGTGCGATCAATATCCGCTTCGCAGACGACTGGGCCACCCTCACCGAAACCTTCGACGGCTGGCCGGAAGAGGCCGTGCCTTTCGCCTGAAACATCCGCACCGTCATTGCGAGCGCAACGTAGCAACCCAGAGCCGCTCGGTGTTGCCCTGGATTGCTACGCTGTGCTCGCAATGACGATAGGCGCGGTCAGCCCAGAAACCCAGCGATCGCCCTGCCGAGATCCTTGAACGTCACCGACGACATGTGATTGCCCGGCACTTCGGCATAAGTGCCCTGCGGCAGTGCCGCGGCGAGGTCCTGCGCCGAGCCGTTGTCGTGATCGTCCGCGCCGCACACGCACAGCGTCGGCATCGTCACTTGCGCGATGGCGTCGGGCGCGGTGTCGTCCACCGAGCCAAGCAGCAGGCGCGCGGCCACGCGGTCGATCTTCATCGACTTCATGAAAGCCTGCGCCACAAACGCCTTGTCGCCGCGCTCGATGGTCCCGAAGCGGTCGATGGCGTCGACGAAATGCGCGCTGCGCTTCGCCCAGCCCGACAGGCCCGTCAGCCCCATTCCGCCCAGCACCAGCCGCTGCGGCGCCAGCCCCGCCAGCACGCCGCGCACCACCGTCCGCGCGCCAAGCGAAAAGCCGCCGAGGTCGTATTCCGAAAGGCCCAGCGAGCCGATCACCGCCTTGAGATCGCGCACCAGCACGTCGGAGGGATAAGCATCCGCATCGTGCGGGCCGTCGCTCTGCCCGTGAGCGCGCAAATCCGGCATGAACACCTCGAAGCCCGCATCGGCCAGGATCTTCGCATTGCCGAACTTGATCCAGTTCACCTCGGCGCTGGAGAACAGCCCGTGCAGCAGCACCAACGGCCGTCCGCCGGTATCGCCCATGGTGTGCAGGGCGAGCTTCGCCCCGCCGAAACCTTCGACGAAATCGGTCTTCACATCGCTCACAGGCAAACTCGCTTTCCGGTCATTCAGGCGGCTCGAGACCGGCGGCCTTCCATCGGTCCATGACGCCCGCGTTCTCGGCGCTCGTCATGCCGGGCAAGTGCCGCACGTCGGTCCATGCCGTCAACATGCTTTCGGTCGCATAGTTCTGGCTGGGGCGGAACGGCGCGGGATCGTCGAAGCTGCCGACGGTCAGATCGATGTTCTCGCCGTCGAGGAACGCGAAGCCCAGCGGCGTCCCGCAATGCGAACAGAACGGCCGGTGCGCGATCGGCGACGACTGATACCAGTCCGGTTCCGTCTCCCACCGCACGGCCGATTGCGGCGCATTGACGAACGCGATCGACACCCCGCCGGTCGCCCGCTGGCACATGCGGCAATGGCACAAGTATGCCTTGTCGGGCTCGACCTCGGCGGAATAGCGGATGCGGCCGCACTGGCAGCCGCCGGTCATTGCCCGCGTCATGACGCCGGCTCGGGCGCCAGCGGCCGGATATCGCCGCCAATGTGCCGCATGAAGTCGGCCTTGCCCAGCGGCACGCCCTTCATCCGCAGGATCGCGTAAGCCGTGGTCAGGTGGAAATAGAGGTTGGGCAGGATCCAGTCGTCGAGATAGCGCTGCGCGGGCAGTTCGAGGTAGACGCCCATCCGCTCCAGCACGATCCGTTTGCCCTCCGGCGTGACGGCCGCGACTTCCGCCGCCAGCAGCGCGATCGTGTCCGCCAGCACCGCACGGGCCTCGGCCCAGTCGACCACCGGCTGCACTTCGTTGGGCAGGTCCGCGCTCCGGCTCCAGGCGACGAACTGCAGCGGCTGCGTGCAGGTTCCCGCAACCTGCCAGGCCAGCGGATGCATGTCCCCGGCCAGCCGCGCCGCCGCCAGTTCGTCAAACGCGACACCCGCCTCTGCCGCCCATTCCTCGGCCTTGTCGAGCACCGCCGACAGCGTCTCCAGCCGGGCGGCCAGCAGTTTGAGGGCGTTCTTCGTCTCGGCGGCGTCCATGCAATCCTCCATCCCGGTGTCAGGTGAAGGTTAGGTGGCTACCGCCGAGCCGATTGCAAGCGCGCCCCTCAGCCCTTCTTGAGGTGGCGGCGGCCTAGCAGTTCCGCGATCTGCACCGCGTTGAGCGCCGCGCCCTTGCGCAAGTTGTCCGACACGCACCACAGCGCCAGGCCGTTGTCCACGGTCGGGTCCTCGCGCACGCGGCTGACGTAGGTAGCGCCGTCACCCACCGCCTCGATCGGAGTGACGTATCCACCGTCCTCGCGCTTGTCGACGAGCATCACGCCCGGCGCCTCGCGCAGGATGTCCTGTGCTTCCTCGGCGCTGATCTCGTTCTCGAACTCGATGTTGAGCGCTTCGGAGTGGCCGACGAAGACCGGAACGCGCACGCAGGTGGCCTGCACCTTGATCTTGGGGTCGAGAATCTTCTTGGTCTCGACCACCATCTTCCACTCTTCCTTGGTGGAGCCGTCGTCGAGGAACACGTCGATGTGCGGGATCACGTTGAAGGCGATCTGCTTGGTGAACTTGCGCGGCACGACCGGGTCGGCGACGAAGATCGCGCGGCTCTGCTCGAACAGTTCGTCCATGCCCGCCTTGCCCGCGCCGGACACCGACTGGTACGTCGCGACGACGACGCGCTTGATCTTCGCCTTGTCGTGCAGCGGCTTGAGCGCGACGACCATCTGCGCAGTCGAGCAGTTGGGGTTGGCGATGATGTTCTTGGCCTTGTACCCGTCGATCGCCTCGGGGTTCACCTCGGGCACGATCAGCGGCACGTCGGGGTCCATGCGGTAGAGCGACGAATTGTCGATCACCACGCAGCCCTGCGAGGCCGCCTTGGGCGCATAGATCTTCGTCGCGTCCGAACCTGCGGCGAACAGCGCGATGTCCCACCCCGTGAAGTCGAAATGTTCCAGGTTCTTCACCTTGAGCATGCGGCCGGTATCGCCATACTCGACTTCGGTGCCCACAGAGCGCGAGGAAGCCACGGCGGCGATCTCGTCCGCCGGGAATTCGCGCTCGGCAAGGATGTTGAGCACTTCGCGGCCGACATTCCCCGTCGCACCGACGACGGCAACCCGGTAACCCATGGCAAATTCCCTTTAAAGGCGCCCGGGCAAGCGGACGCAGACACGCCGCGCGGGTTACCCGCCCACGCCCCTCAGGGCAAGCGCCGCAAGGCCGGAATGCAGGAAGTCACGCGGGCAATGGTCCCATAGGTGCGACAAGTCCTGCACCGGGCTCCTCGGCTCCGCGCGCCATGGAATCGCGGCGGCGGAATGGCTGACGCTTCCAGTAGGTCAGCGAACGCCAACTCCATTCAAGCGGCCCGCTCAGGAAAAAGCGAAGCCACAGGTTGGCGAGAACCAGCATGGCCAGATCGATTACCGTGGCCGCCACCATCAGTTGCGCCCAGCCCAGCTTGTCCCACAAAGCGAGCCCCCAGGGCGCGAAGACGAACCACATCGCAGCGATGCTGGTCAGGATATAGATCGAGAACGCCATGCGCCCCGCCGCCTTGAAAGGCGAAAGCACGGTTCGGCCTGCAGCGGTCTTCATCAGCAGGTTGAACAGCCCGACATGCCCAAGCGTTACCGACAAGCGCGCGAATTCGGCCGAGATCAGTCCCGGCGTCGGCCAGGGCGTGAACTTGAAGATTTCAACGACATCCCATGCCCTTAGCCCACAACCGATGGCATAGCCCGCCAGTGCCAGCCCCGCATAGAAGCCCCCGGACCTGTCCCCCTGGATTACACCCCACTTAAACAGCGCCATGCCCAGACACATTGCCGGCGCAGCCTCCAGCACGGTAAAGAACAGCCCGTTTCCATCGCCGAACACCTTGTTCCAGATAAACCACGCGAACATCACGTATTGATGCGGCCATCCTTCCCGCGCCTTGCGTTCGGCGTCGATCGCGATCTGGTCCTTCTTGCTTGGCGGCTTGGAGAGGTCGTGCTGGTCGACTTTTTCCTGCCAGGTCTCGAGCGTCTTCTTGTCTTCGGCCGACATTTTGGCGCCTGCGGCCTGTTTCTTTTGCAAGACCTCGACCTTGTGGATGCGCTCGACCCGCTCCTGCCAGGCGAAGACCCCGCTGACAGCCACGAAGGCGGCGAAAGCCATGCCCATCGCCAGCAGCACCTTGGGTGAGGCCTTGCGGAACGGAAACAGCAGCAGCGCCGCCAGTCCGTAAGCCAGCAGAATATCGCCGACCCAGCCGATCACGAAGATATCGATCAGCCCGAACAGGATGAGCAGCAGGTTGCGGCGATAGTAAAGGTCGGCCACCTGCACCGGATCGTCGGGCTTCATGGCCTTGGCAGTAAAGACCATCACCCCGGCGCCGAACAGCAGTTCGAAAAGCCCGCGTTGCGTACCGTCCCAGAAAATCTGGATAGTCGCCCAAGTCGTCTGGTCGGCCGCGCTCCACGACAAGCGACGGAAATCGTGCATCCACGACGACACGTTGGAGCCCATGAAAGGGATGTTCATGAACAGGATGCCCAGGATCGCAATCCCGCGCAGCACGTCGATCGCGTCAATCCGCGCCCGTCCACGTACCGGACCGAATTGAGCCAATTCCCCCGCCATGATTACCCTCACCTGTATTTATGATGAAGGTAATTGACCGCGATAATGACGTCAATCGATGCATCCGACCAATTCATGACAATTAACGCCATGACGGAAGTACTTTCACTTCGGTTTTCGGAAAAATATCAGGTGAACGTATTAATTTGACTGACGAAGGCATGCCGTAATCGCATCCTGCACCCATTCGTCGAGGAAGCCATCGTCCGACGGTCCGGCAAACTCGTACAGATCGCTCAACAGCGACGGGTCCGCGACAATCCTCGCCGCTTCGAGCAAGGGCATGGAGACCTGCTCTCCCGCCAACTCCCGCGCCAGCAACGGCAATGCCGCAACGGGGTCGAGGCGCGCCAGCCCGAGAATGGCTTCGGCCCGCACCTCATAAGCCGGGTTGATCGAAGAGGCGATCAGGGCATTGCGAATGCCGGGACGATCCAGTTCAAGCTGCGAAAGCAGCATGACCGCCCAGTCACGATTGGCCGTGACGGCATCTTGCGTCATATCGATTAGACGCCCGAGGTTCGCCTCACCGAACGGACCTTAGCCAAACGCGACCTCGTCGGCGATTACAGCCTGTAGAAATTCGGAAGGCGGAAGATAACGCTCGGTCATGCAGATGACCTCCCTGCATATCGTCCAACCGCAAGGCGTCGCCCCCCAAGGAAGGGGAGCGACGATCCAAGTCAGTGTGCCGTCGCCCCCTGCGCCGCGGTGTGCGGCGGCGGAGCCGCGGCGAGGTCGTCCGCCTCGGTCCACTCGATCGCGGTAAGAGGTTCGGTCAGCGCCTTGGCAAGAACCTCATCGACATGGGAAACCGGAATGATTTCCAGGCCCTGCTTCACGTTGTCCGGAATCTCGGCCAGATCCTTGCGGTTCTCCTCAGGGATCAGCACGAGGCTGATACCACCACGTAAGGCCGCCAGCAGCTTTTCCTTGAGGCCGCCGATCGGCAGCACCCGGCCGCGCAAGGTGACTTCGCCGGTCATGGCGACGTCCTTGCGCACCGGATTCCCGGTCAGCGTCGAGACGATCGACGTCACCATGCCGATACCCGCCGAAGGACCATCCTTGGGCACTGCACCTTCGGGAAGGTGGATGTGGATGTCCTTCTTGTGGAACACGCTCGGCTTGATGCCGTAAGCGGGCGAGCGCGCACGCACGAAACTGAACGCGGTCGAGATCGACTCGTTCATCACGTCGCCCAGCTTGCCGGTCGCCTTGATGTTGCCCTTGCCGGGCACCGTCACGCTCTCGATAGTCAGCAGTTCGCCGCCCACTTCGGTCCAGGCGAGGCCGGTAACGGCGCCGACCTGGTGCTCTTCCTCGCCGACGCCGTGGCGGAACTTGCGGACGCCGGCGAACTCGTCGAGGTTTTCCGGCGTGATGGTAACCGACTTGGCCTTGCCCTCGAGGATCTGGCGCAGCGACTTGCGCGCCAGCCGCGCGATCTCGCGCTCCAGCGTGCGCACGCCGGCTTCCCGGGTGTAGTAGCGGATCAGGTCGCGCAGGCCTTCCTGCGTCAGCGTGAATTCGCCCTTCTTGAGTCCGTGCGCCTCCACCTGCTTGCGGATCAGGTGCCGCTCGGCGATCTCGACCTTCTCGTCCTCAGTGTAACCCTCCAGACGGATGATCTCCATGCGATCGAGCAGCGGCTGCGGCAGGTTCAGGCTGTTCGCGGTGCACACGAACATCACGTCCGACAGGTCGATGTCGAGTTCCAGATAGTGATCCTGGAACTTCGCGTTCTGTTCGGGATCGAGCACTTCGAGCAGCGCCGATGCCGGATCGCCGCGGAAATCCTGACCCAGCTTGTCGATCTCGTCGAGCAGGAACAGCGGGTTGGACTTGCCCGCCTTGCGCAGGTTGGTCACGATCTTGCCCGGCAGCGAGCCGATGTACGTACGGCGGTGGCCGCGAATCTCGGCCTCGTCACGCACGCCGCCCAGCGACTGGCGGATGAACTCGCGCCCCGTCGCCTTGGCGATCGACTTGCCCAGCGAGGTCTTGCCCACGCCCGGCGGGCCGACGAGGCACAGGATCGGGCCCTTCAGCTTGTTGGTGCGCGCCTGCACCGCGAGATACTCGACGATGCGGTCCTTGACCTTGTCGAGCGCGTAGTGATCGGCGTCGAGGATTTCCTGCGCCGAGGAGATATCGCGCTTGAGCTTGCTCTTCTTGCCCCAGGGCAGGCCCAGCAGCACGTCAAGGTAGTTGCGGATGACGGTCGCCTCGGCGCTCATCGGCTGCATCGACTTGAGCTTCTTCAGCTCGCCGACGGCCTTTTCCTTGGCTTCCTTGGAGAGCTTGGTCTTCTCGATCCGCTCGGCCAGTTCCTGCAGTTCGTTACCTTCGTCGCCCTCGCCGCCGCCGAGTTCAGACTGGATCGCCTTGAGCTGTTCGTTGAGGTAATATTCGCGCTGCGTCTTTTCCATCTGGCGCTTCACGCGGCCGCGGATCTTGCGTTCCACCTGCAGGACGCCGAGTTCGCCCTCCATGAAGGAGTAGACCATTTCCAGTCGCTTGAGCGGGTCGGATTCGGACAGCACCGCCTGCTTGTCGGACACCTTGGCCGACAGCTGCGCGGCGACGGTGTCGGCCAGCTTGGCCGCATCCTCGATATCACCGAGCTGTTCGCCCGCGTCCTGGCTGAGCTTCTTGTTGAGCTTGGCGTATTCGTTGAACTGATCGACGACGGTGCGCATCATCGCCTCGACCTCGGTGCCCTCGGCCTCGGTCGGCGCTATCGCCTCAACTCCCGCGACCAGCATCTCGCCCTCATCCGTGGTTTCGGAGCGCAGGGTTTCGAGGCGGGCGCGGTCCTGCCCTTCGACCAGTACGCGCACGGTGCCGTCAGGCAGCTTGAGCAGCTGCAGGACGCTGGCAATCACGCCGGTGTCGTAGAGGTCGTCACGATCCGGGTCGTCACAGCTGGGATCGAGCTGGGCGAGCAGGAAGATGTCCTTGTCGCCGGCCATCGCCGCTTCGAGTGCCGCCACGGATTTTTCGCGGCCCACGAAGAGAGGCACGACCATGCCCGGGAAAACGACGATGTCACGCAGCGGCAGAAGCGGAAGCAGGTTCAATGCACTTGTCCAATCATCTCGCACGGGGACTGCATCTTGGCCCAACCCCGGCATATTCCCGCAGGATATGGGTGGTTTTGGCCACCTTGCAATCTTTTCGAGGCGAAAGGCCGTGGAAACCCGCCTGCTCGCTACAGGAAATTACCCTCATCACGTTGCGAGGGCACCAGTAGCTGGGTCCGATTTCGAGTAATAGCGCGGCGATTCGCCACCGTTTCAGAGCTACGGGAAAAGGCGCGCGTCCTCTTCGACAGGCTCAGGGCGAGCGGACTTGGAGCAAACCGCCGGACAGGCTTGGCACGAGATAAAAAAGCTCAGCCCGAGGCCCGCTCAGGCTGAGCTTATCGAAGCCCCTTCGTACAGGCGATTCCCTTAGAACGGCAGCTTGAAGCCCGGCGGCAGGCCCATGCCCTGCTGCGCCTTGGCCAGTTCCTCGTTCGCGACCGAGTCGGCCTTGACGCGCGCGTCGTTGTAAGCCGCCGCGATCAGGTCCTCGAGGATCGGCTTTTCCGAGGCCACCATCAGGCTGTCGTCGATGGCCACGCCGATCACGCGGCCCTTGGCAGAGCAGCGGATCTTGACGAGACCGCCGCCCGACAGCCCCTCGACCTCAAGCTGGTCGAGCTTGCCCTGGGTTTCGTTCATCTGCTTCTGGATGGTCTCGGCGGCGGCTTGCGCGGCCTGGATCATCTCTTCCATCGACTTCATCTCAACGTCTCCAATTGCGGCCGCCCCCGCCGATGGCGGCCTGGCGATCTTCCTGAATGAGTTCGGCGCCGGGGAATGCCGCCAGCGTCGCCTCGACCAATGGTGAGGTTCGCAGCGCTTCAGCGTCGGCAGTCTTCTTTACCTGGTGCACTTCGACGAGGGTGGGCGCGCCTTCTCCAGCGACTTTCTCGACCTGCCAACGCTCGCCTGTGGCCGCTTGCAGGCCGCCGCGCAGAACCGCAACGATGTCCTCGTTGAAGCCCGGCGGCTGGGCATAGCGCAGCAGGCCCGGCGAAAGCTCGACCACCCGCACCTGCATGCGCATGGTGTTCGCGGCAGACATCTCACCCGCATGCTCGACGTCATCGACCAGCGCTTCCCAGCGCGGCGAGATCGCGGCCGGTGACATTGCGACAGGCGCGCCGGACGCGGCACTTCCCTGCTCGGCCACGGGAGCCGCAGGCGCGCGAGAGGCGATTTCCTCCAGCTTGCGGACCAGTGCGCCGGGATCAGGCATGTCGCTGGCGTGCATGATCCGCAGCAGCGCCATCTGCGCCGCGACGAGCGGATCGGGCGCGGACTTCACCTCATCATGCCCCTTGAGCAGCAGTTGCCACAGGCGATGGAGTTGCCCCGCCCGCAGCGACTTCGCCCAACCCTCGATCGCCTCGCGCTCCTCGGTGGAGTGCGCATCGGCGCTGCCGCTGACTTGCGCCACGGCGACGCGGTGGGTCAGGTCCATGAGGCCGCGCATCAGCGCGATCGGCTCGACACCCAGCGCAAACTGGTGCGCGACGAGGTCGAGCAGGTCGCCGCCCTTGCCGTCCAGGATCGCGGCGATGAGCTTGCGCTGCACGCTCTTGTCGGAGAGGCCGAGCATGTCACGCACCTTGTCGGCGCGGACCTGGCCTTCGCCGTCGAGGTCGGCGTGAGCAATCGCCTGGTCGAGAATCGAGAGGCCGTCGCGGACCGAACCCTCGGCGGCGGCGGCGACCATCGCAAGTGCCTCGGCCTCAGCCTCGACGCCTTCCTTGGCGCAGACATGGGCAAAGTGGCCCGCCAGCATCGGCGCGGGGATGCGGCGCAAGTCGAAGCGCTGGCAGCGCGACAGGACGGTGACCGGCAACTTATCCACTTCGGTCGTCGCGAAGAGGAACTTCACGTGCGCCGGCGGTTCCTCAAGAGTCTTGAGCAACGCATTGAAAGCATTGCGCGAGAGCATGTGAACTTCGTCGATGATGTAGATCTTGTAGCGCGCCGAGACGGCGGCATAGCGCACCGCCTCGATGATCTCGCGCACGTCGTCGACGCCGGTGTGGCTGGCGGCGTCCATCTCGATGACGTCGATATGGCGGCCCTCGGCGATAGCTACGCAGGGTTCGCACTGGCCGCAAGGGTCGATCGTCGGGCCACCCTGCCCGTCCGGGCCGATGCAGTTGAGGGCCTTGGCGATGAGGCGCGCGGTCGAGGTCTTGCCGACCCCGCGCACGCCGGTCATCAGGAAGGCATGGGCCAGCCGGTCGCGCTTGATCGCGTTGGCGAGGGTCTGGACCATCGCCTCCTGCCCGATCAGTTCGGCAAAAGTCTGCGGGCGATACTTGCGTGCGAGCACGCGGTAGGGCTGCGAGGCGGTTCCGGCAGGAGTAGACTTGGCCGAAGGCGCTTCGACAGGCTTAGCCTGAGTAGGAACGGCGGCAGGTTCGGTTGCCTCGGCGAACATGGCGCTCTGCCCGGCTGCTTCGAGTTCGGCGGCGCAGGGTCGAGATTCGGGCTTTGGCTCCGGCGTCGCTTCCGGCTCAGGATCGCCGAACATCGACTGTTGCCCTGCGGCCTCCAGCTCGGCGGCATCGGGCTTGTCGTCAGCGTCGTCTTCGTCCCAGGGGGGCGTGTCGCCGAACATGTCGCGTGAATCGTCCATCGTCGCTCAAACTAGGGGTTCGCGCCCGGGATGTCAGGAGGAAAGCGGCACGCTTATCGGCATGTTCCACAGCCTTCGCATCCAGAAGGACACAAAGACGTGAAAATTCAGCGATGTAGAAAAATGAAGGAGCCGAACGACCCGCCGCAACCCGTTGTGGCTGCTTCCTTCCGGACCTGACCAAGTTGGCGGACGCAAACGCCCGTCCGACTCCCGGAGCGCCCTATGGCGATGGTTTGACGGGAATGCAAGCAGTTAGAACGACGTCGCCCCGGACATGGGCCGGGGCGATGGACGATCAGCGGAAGTTGTCGGCGTAAGCCTGGATCTTGAGGCGGCGCGGCGGGGTGGTGTGGATCTCGGCCTCGATGCCGTACTTGTCGGCATAGGCCTTGGCCTCTTCCGAAGTCGGGAAGCGCAGGATGACCTGCTGCTGCGTGTCGCCCGAGCCGGCCCAACCCATAAGGGGATCGGGCTTCTTCGCCTCCGACGGTGTGAACTCGAGGGTCCACTGGTCGAGCAGCGCCTTGCCGGACTGCATGGCGTTCTTCGGGCGTTGATAAATGCGTGCGCTCATGAGCCAGCGCTTTGCCTCCGAATCGCTGCCGAAATCAAGCGCGAATCACGCCTTGCGACTTGCTTCGAAGGCATTGCGCGTCTTGAGGCTAGGGTCTTCGGTCCAAGGTTCATCCGGCCAGCGGTGACGCGGGTAGCGTCCTTTCATGTCGCGCTGCACGTCGCGCCATGATCCCCGCCAGAAGCCGGGCAAGTCGCGCGTGGTCTGGATCGGGCGGCCGGCAGGCGAGGTCAGCTTGAGCAGCAACGGCTGCGAGGGCTGACCAAAGCCGGGGTGCCGGTCGAGCCCGAACAAGGCCTGCACGCGCACTTCCACCGAGGGGCCGCCTTCGTCCTCATAGTCGATCGGGTGCGTCGAACCGGCGGGACTGCGGAACTCGGGGGGAGCGAGGCGGTCGAGCGCCTGCTGGTCATCCCAGCTCAGCCGATTGCGCAAGGCCTGCGTCACCGCGCCCCCGTCGAGCTGATCAAGCCGTCGTCCCAGAAGCGGTCCGAGCCATTCCTCAAGGTCCTCCAGCAGCGCCTCTTCCGACAACGCCGCAATCCCCGCATAGCGCGCGCGACGCAGGAAGTTCTGGGCCCCCTTGCCCAGCGGCACCAGGGGCAGGCCCTTGAGGCGGATGCGCTCGATCAGGAAGGCGCGGATCGCTTGCGGGTCTGGCGACGGATCAGGTCCGCTCGCCAGCGTGATCGCGCCAAGGCGACGCTCCAGCCGCGCCTCCACACGGCAGTCGGCCTCGTTCCAGCGCAGCACGGTGCGGCGTTCGATAGCATCGGCAAGCCACGCCTCGACCTCGGCCGTTTCGAGCGAGGCGCCCGAAAGGATGCGCGCGCCCTTGGCTTGCCCCTGCGCGTCACCGATCACCATCCACTCGCGAGCGGCCAGCGGCGAGGCGGGATCGAGCACGTAGCCCCTCCCTCCTGCGCTCAGCCATGTCTCGCCCGAGCCGTCGCGGCGACGCGCCAGCATGTCAGGGCGGCCGAGGGCGAGAAGCACGCCCAAGGGCACCTCCTCCGCGGCACCGGCAGCGACCAGCCCCGCCGCCTGCCGAGCCCAGCCCACCGCGAGCTTGCGCGAAGCCTGCGCGCGGGGCGCGCGGTCGGCATCCCAGCGGGAAAGGCGCTGCGTCAGGTCGTCACTACGGCCACCTAGCCCACGCTCCTGCAGGAGCAGCGCGAGTTTCGCCGCCACATCGGCGGCGCCATGTTCGCAGGCGCGCAGGATCATCGCCGCCTGCGGCGGGTCCATCGGCAGGCTGGCGACCTTGCGGCCGAAACCGGTGATGCGCCCCGCTTCGTCGAGCGCGCCCAGGGCGACGAGGCCCTTGCGCGCCGCTTCCAGCGCCGGGGCGGGCGGCGGGTCGAGCCAGGCCATCACCGCGGGATCTCCCGTGCCCCACTGCGCCAGCGCCAGCGTCAGCGGCGCGAGGTCACTGGTCAGCATTTCCGGCGGATCGAACTCGGGCCGCCCAGCATGCGCGGCTTCCTCCCATAGGCGATAGGCGACGCCGGGCTGCTGACGGGCGGCGCGGCCTGCACGCTGGGCGGCCGAGGCCCGGCTTGCCCGGTGCGTGACGAGGCGGGTGACGCCCGCTGCCTTGTCGAACTCGGCACGGCGCGAGAGGCCCGCGTCCACCACCACCGAAACGCCGTCGAGCGTCAGCGAAGTCTCCGCGATCGCGGTCGCCAGCACTACCCGGCGGCGGCCTTCGGGATCACGCCGGATCGCCGCGCGCTGGGCGGCGGGTTCGCACTGGCCATGAAGCGGTAGAACCAGCGCAGAGGGCAGCTTCTGCGCCAGCCCCTCGGTCACTCGCTCGATCTCGCGAACGCCGGGGAGGAAGGCCAGCACATCGCCATCGGCGTCGCGCCAGGCGGTGAGGACAGCCGAAATGATCGCGTCCTCGATCCGCCTGTCCCGTGCGTGCCCGAGCCAGCGCAGATCGAGCGGCCAGGCTTTGCCCGCGCTCTCGATCACCGGGGTGCCCTCCCCCAGCAGCCGGGCGAAGCGGGTCCCGTCGATGGTAGCGGACATGACGACCACCCGCAGGTCCTCGCGCAGCACGGCGCGGCTTTCGATCGCCAGCGCCAGGCCGAGGTCGCTGTCGAGATGGCGCTCATGCGCCTCGTCGAACAGCACGGCGGACACGCCGGGAAGCTCCGGGTCCGAGAGGATCGTCGAGACGAAGATCGCCTCCGTCATCACCACCACACGCGTGCGGGCCGAGCGCTTGACGTCGAGACGGGTGACGTAGCCGATGGTCTCGCCTGCCGCCTCGCCCAGCTGCCCGGCCATACGCTCGGCGGCGGCCCGCGCGGCGACACGGCGCGGCGAGAGCAGGATCACGGTGCCCTTGCACCATTCCTCGCCCAGCAGGGTCGGCGCGAGCGCGGTCGTCTTGCCTGCACCGGGCGAAGCGATGAGCACGGCGCCCGTCCCGGCGCGCAAGGCGGCCAGGAGATCAGGCAGGACGGCATGGATCGGCAAGGTGCTCACAGACGCGCCCTTAGAGCATTATTGCCATGCGTAAAATCACCGGATCGGTTGTGATACGGGATCATTTCGCCCGACATGTGCACTTTTCATAAAGACTTGGATAGTATCAGAGACCGCTTGCGAGCCCCCCGTTCTCGAATTGCAGACGCGCACACCATGAACGTTGCCGGTCAGTATCCCCTTCGCGTCGCGCAGTATCTGCGCCTGCGAGAGCACATACCACCGCTCTATGGACTGCTTTCGATCAACGCTGCCGTTCTGGCCTTCACCCATCGCCATCTTGCTCCGCCCCTGCTGGTCTACACCATCCCAGGCATCCTGATCACGGCGTGCGTTCTGCGCATGATCCTCTGGACCCGCCCCGTCAGGCCTTCGGATCTGGAACTCGAAGCGGTCGACCGGCGACTGCGCCGCACGCATGCCTTCGCCGTGATTTTCTCGATGGCGTTCGTCGCCTGGTCGCTGACGCTGGACCAGTATGGCGGACCCTACGAGCATGGCCACGTCGCCGTCTTCGTCTCGGTGACCGTACTGGGCTGCGTGTTCTGCCTCAATTTCCTGCCGCGCGCGGCGCTTGCGGTCTGCGTCACGGTTCTGGGCACTTTCCTCACTTATTCGCTGATCACGGGCGGCGAAGTGCTGATCGCCATCGCCGCCAACATTACCCTCGTGGCCATCGGCATTCTCAAGATCCTGGGTGATTCCTACCATTCCTTCGTTGATCTCGAGGCATCCCAGCGCGCTCTTACCATAGAGCGCCAACAGGCACAGGCGCTCGGCGAGGAGAACGCCCGCCTCGCCCAGACCGACGCGCTGACCGGAATGCCCAACCGCCGCTTTTTCTTCGCGACGCTCGAGGGGCTGCTGGAGCACGCCGGGCCCGAGGACCGCTTCAGCGTCGGGCTCATCGACCTCGACCGTTTCAAGCCGATCAACGATACTCATGGCCACGCCCACGGCGACCGGCTGCTGCAGATCATCGGCGCTCGGATGAACGCCGCTTGCCCCGCCGACGCCATCGTCGCCCGGCTCGGCGGCGACGAGTTTGGGCTGATCGTCATGAGTGGCCCGCCCGAAGCCGAGCGCGTCGCCAACGACTTGTGCCGCGCCATCCGCGAACCCGCGCGCATCGGCGATATCCTAGTCTCGGTCGGCTGTTCAGCTGGCCTCGCGGTGTATCCGGAGACCGCCGCCAGTGCCAACCTGCTGTTCGACCGCGCCGACTTCGCGCTCTATCACGCAAAGAACCACAAGCGCGGCCAGTGCGTGCTGTTCTCGCAGGAACTGGAAAGACTGATACGCAGCGAGCAATCGCTGGACGCTGCGCTGCAGTTGGCTGACCTCGAAAGCGAGTTGTCACTCAACTACCAACCGATCGTCGCAACCGACGACCTCGACACCATCGGCGTCGAATGCCTTGCCCGCTGGCACTCGCCGCGACTGGGCCACATCGCGCCCGAACTGTTGATCGCCTCGGCGGAGCGCGTAGGCCGCGCTCGCGAAGTCACTCTGACTCTCTTCGGCAAAGCACTCGATGCCTTGGCGCGGCTGCCGGCGGGCTTGCGCCTGTCGTTCAACCTGTCGGGCAACGACATCTGCAACCCGCAGACGATCGATGCCCTGCTCCAGCGCGTCGCGGCCTCCGCCTGCGATCCGCGCCGCGTGCTGATCGAGATCACCGAATCCTCGCTGATCTCGGAGTTCGCCATCGCCAGCGCCGCTCTCGAAAGGCTGCGACAGACCGGAATGCGTATCGCCCTCGACGATTTCGGCACGGGATATTCCAGTTTGTCGTCGCTCCACCAGTTGCCGCTGGACATGGTGAAGATCGACCGCAGCTTCGCGGTGCGGCTGGACGAGGCATCGGGCCGCCGCCTGATAACGGCGATCCGCCACCTCGCCCGCTCGCTTTCGCTGGAATGCGTGATCGAAGGTATCGAGACAGAGAACCAGCTCGTAAGCGCACGGCTGGCAGGTTTCTCATTGGCGCAAGGCTATTTCATCGCACGGCCCATGACGCTGGAGAGGGTGCTGGATCGCCTCGCCCAGCCGGGCAGCGCGCGCTGGAATGCCGTCGCCGGGTAAGGATCAGGTCGGGCGGCGCACGCCGTAATCGATGCGGATGCGGACCCATTCGCCGACTTGCGGCTTACCGTTGATGCGCGGCGGGATCACCTGGAACTGCCACGCCGCATTGAGCACCGCGCGCCCATAGCCGGAACCGCGTGGCGATTCGCCGAGGATCTGGCAGTTCTCGACGTGATAGTGATCGATCGTCTGGCAGGCGACCATGCCCCAGCCCTCCGGCGGCGCATTGGCGGGCATGTACCCGCCGAGTTGCGCATCGGTGGGCCTGCGGAACCAGTCTGCATTATAGAGCGTGGCGCCGCCCGGCCCCTCGCCGGGGCCGTAAGTCGAGCCGCTGTTGCCGCCGCCCGAGGGGCTGCCGCTGCCCGAACTCTTCATGCCGCCGATATCGGCCGCCGCCATGTCCGACTTGGAGAGCTTGAGAAAGCTGAAGGCGGGTTTCTCGGCCGTCTGGGTCGGCTTCTCGACCGGCTGGACCGGGGTCTCGATCTGAACCTTGGGCTGCTCGACTTGGTCCTTCTCGACCTTCTCCGCCTTCTTGGCGGGTTCGGGAGACTTGGCGCCAGTATCGGCGTCCTCGCCCTCGACGTTGAAGGTGACGGGGTTCTTCGCCTTCTCGCGCAGAGGGGCCACCGCCGTCTGATAGATCGCGATCAGCAAGGCGATCACGATGATCGCCGCCGACAGCAGTGAGGATATCAGGCGTTGGCGAGGCGAACCGGATTGGTATCCGCCCCTGTCGGCGTAGGAGGGCATGGCGCGCCTCATTAAGCGAGCCGTGCTCGCGCTGCAATTACGGCTTTGTTGCAGAGTGTCGCAATCTCTGTGGACTGTGGCGCTTTCGCCCACCCCGTCCGGCTAGGCAGCCCTTCGACAAGCTCAGGACTACCAAGCCTCCCGGCCCTCCCGCATGCGGGAGGGCAGATCCGACTTGCTCCCCTCCCGCTTACAGGAGGGGCTGAGGGTGGGCCTTTTATCGATTAGTAACGCCGCGCGACGGCGAACTCGACGGCTTCGGCCATGGCATTGCGCGCCTCTCCGGCGGGGAAACCTGCGATCGCGTCAATGGCGCGCTGGGCGTAAAGCCGTGCCCGCTCGCGGGTCGCCTCGACGCAGCCGTGGCGGTTGATCAGTTCGACCGCATGAGCAAGGTCTTCGTCCTCGGTGCGGAAACCGGCGATGGCGTCCTCCCAGAACTTCCGCTCCTCGGCATTGCCGCGCGCGTAGGCGAGGATCACCGGCAGGGTCATCTTGCCCTCGCGGAAATCGTCGCCCTTGTCCTTGCCCGATTCGCCGACGTCCGAATCGTAGTCGATCGCATCGTCGACCAGCTGGAACGCGATGCCCAGGTTGCGGCCATAAGCGTCGAGCGCCATTTCCTCCGCCTCGCTCTTTTCCGCGACGATCGCGGAAATGCGGGTGGCGGCGGCAAAGAGCGCGGCGGTCTTGGAGCCGATGATCTGGAGGTAATGGTCCTCGCTCGTCTCGATCCGGCGCTGCGCGGTCAACTGGTCGACCTCGCCGGCCGCGATGATCGAACTGGCCTTGGAGAAGACCCGCAGAACCTTGAGGCTGCCGTCCTCGACCATCAGTTCGAAGGCGCGGGTGAACAGGAAGTCGCCCACCAGCACCGTCGCCGGATTGCCGAACACGATGTTCGCGGCAGCCTTGCCCCGGCGCATGTCCGAACCGTCGACGACGTCGTCGTGAAGCAGCGTGGCAGTGTGGAGGAATTCCACGGCGGCGGCCAGCTTGTGGTGGCGGTTGCCCTGGTAGCCGCACAGCTCAGCAGCCGCGACCATCAGCATCGGGCGCATGCGCTTGCCGCCGCCCGAGATCAGGTGCCCGGCAAGGGCCGGAATAAGAGGAATCTCACTCTGCATGCGGTCGAGAATGACGGCATTGACGCTGTTCATGCCGGACGCGGTAAGCGCCAGCATGGGAGCCAGGGAGGGTTGCTGCCTGCGCGTCTGCAGGGGGACGATATCTGCGCTCATCGCTGCGCGCTTTGGGCTCAAGGCGACCGCAACGCAAGTGCAAACGGTATCAACCGTGGCCGCAACCGGATTGGCAGAAGTGGGAAACCCGTGCTAGCGGGCGCTGCGATGACTCAGCAGACTTCCTCGACCGTCGGCACCGTCGACCCCGTCCTCGCGGGCTTTCGTTCCAGCATCGACAACATTGATGCCGCGCTGATCCACATGCTCGCCGAGCGTTTCCGGATCACCAAGGCCGTGGGCGAATACAAGGCGAAGACCGACCTTCCCGCCTCCGACCCCGGCCGCGAGGAGCGCCAGATCGCCCGCCTGCGCAAGCTGGCCGAGGATGCCCATCTCGATCCTGACTTCGGCGAGAAGTTCATCCGCTTCGTCATCGACGAAGTGATCCGCCACCACGAGCGGGCGAAGAACGAGGGTTGAGGAAGCGCGTAGTCCCGGACTTGCTCCGGGACCGGCGTTTGTCTTCAGGCCGAGCCTTGCCGATGGGGCTTCGACAAACTCAGCCTGAGCGGGAATTAAAGACCTGCTCTCAAAACCGCTCAGGCTGAGTTTGTCGAGGCCCCATCGGAGCAAACCGCCTGCGGTCCCGGAACAAATCCGGGACAACGACGGCCTTGCTTACTCTTCCACCAGACCCTGCAGGCGCGCCATCAGCGTCTGGATGCGCGTCGCCGCCTCGGTGAAGGTCGCGACGTCGTCGCGGTTGCCGTTGCCGCGCGCTTCCTTGGCCGATTCGAGGTAACCCTCGAGATCGACTTCCAGTGCGTCGACCAGCATTTCGATCTCGTCCGAAGTCAGCGGGACGTTGATGGGCTTGCTCATGAATGCTCCTGAATTGGCTATGCGGCGCAGATAGCCGCCCTGCCCGCGACCGCAAGCCGTGACAGGAGCGGTTACCCCGAAAAATGTGCCGGGAAACGTCCTACGCCCCAGTCCGCGGCAGCTTCAGTTTCACCAGCAGCCCGCCCAGATCCTCGCTCTCGTCTAGTTCGACGGTGCCGCCGTAAATCTCCACCACATCGCGCACGATCGCAAGCCCCAGGCCGGTGCCGGGCTTTCCGGTATCGAGCCGCGCGCCGCGATCGAAGATACGGGTGCGCTCGGCCTCGGGGATGCCCATGCCGTCGTCCTCGATCCAGATTTCGCAGAACCGCTCGTTCTTCGCCGCATCGACGGTGACGAAGACGCTGCCGCCGCCGTACTTGGCCGCGTTCTCGATCAGGTTGCCGAGCATTTCCTCGAGGTCCTGCTTCTCCATCGCCACGATGGCGTCGTGGTTGCCGTCGAGATCGAGGCGGGTCTGGTCGTAGAGCCGCTCGACCGCGCGCATCACCGCCTCGAGGCTCGGCCAGACTTCGGCACGCGACTGGCCGACGGCGCGGCGGCCGACCGCGCGGGCGCGGGCAAGGTGATGATCGACCTGACGGCGCATCACAGCCGCCTCGCGAATCACGGTGTCGGCAAGGTCGGGCGCCTGCGCGGTTGCGGCGTTCATCACCACCGTCAGCGGCGTCTTGAGGGCATGGGCGAGGTTGCCCGCATGGGTGCGCGCCTCCTCCGCCTGCCGCTCGGTATGGGCGAGCAGCGCGTTCAGCTCGTTCACCAGCGGCTCGACCTCACGCGGGAGCGGATCGTTGACGCGGCTGGAGCCGGTGGTGCGCAGCTTCTGGATCGCGCGGCGCACATGGCGAAGCGGAAACAGGCCGTACCATGTCTGCATCCCCGCCATCAGCAGCAGGCCGACGCCGAGTGCGACGAAGCTGTAGACCAGGATCGAGCGGATCATCTTGATCTGGTCGTCGAGGTCCTTGCGGCTGGCCGCGACGGTAAACATCCACTTGGCATCGCTGCCCGGCAGGATGATCGAGCGCTCCATCACGCGAAGCGGCTCGCCCTCGAACTGGAAGCTGTCATAAACATGGGTTTCGGCATCGAAATGGCCGTCCGGCACGTTCAGGCTGCGGTCCCACAGCGAGCGCGAGGGAAAATCCTCGTGCCCCTTGGCGCGAATTTGCCAGTAGAGGCCGGAATTGGGTTCGAGGAACCGCTGGTCGCCCAAGGGACGCAGGAAGAAAACCTCGCCGTCCTGCGAAATCTCGGCCGAGCCGATCATGCCGGTCAGCATGTAGCCCAACTGTTCGTCGAAGTTTCGCGTGACGATGCCGGTGACGGTGTGGTCGAGCGCCAGTCCGCCCGCGAGCAGGAGGAAAGAGATCCACCCCGCCGCGATCAGCATCATGCGCCGCGCGAGCGAGCCGGTACTACCGGCCCGCTTCACGGGCGCCTGAGATGGGGCGGCGTCAGCCGCGGCCGGGTTCGGCGGGATCGTCGAGACTGTATCCAAGGCCGCGGATCGTCGTGATGACATCGGCACCCAGCTTCTTGCGGATGCGCGTGACGAAGACCTCGATCGTGTTCGAATCGCGGTCGAAATCCTGATCGTAGATGTGCTCGATCAGTTCGGTGCGGCTGACCACCTTGCCCTTGTGATGCATCAGGTAGGACAGCAGCTTGTATTCCTGCGCGGTCAGCTTGACCGGCTCGCCGGACAGCGTGACGCGGCCCGAGCGGGTGTCGAGGCGCACCGGCCCCGCCGTCAGCTCGCTGGAGGTATTGCCCGAGGCGCGGCGGATCAGCGCGCGCAGGCGGGCGATCAGCTCCTCGGTCTGGAACGGCTTGGCCAGATAGTCGTCGGCGCCGGCATCGAGGCCCGCGACCTTGTCCGACCAGCTGTCGCGCGCGGTCAGCACCAGCACCGGGAACGTGCGGCCCTCGCGGCGCCACATGCCCAGCACGGTCAGTCCGTCGATCTCGGGCAGGCCGAGGTCGAGGATCACCGCGTCGTAGTCTTCGGTGGAGCCGAGGAAATGCCCATCCTCGCCATCGGCGGAGAGGTCCACGGCATAGCCGTTCTGCTCCAGCGTGGTCTTGAGCTGGTTGCCCAGGGTGGGCTCATCCTCGACGATCAGGATGCGCAATGTACCGTCCTCCTAACATGAACGAGGTTGAGATGGGCCGAAAGGGTGAAACGGTCAAGCAACAGGGCGTCGCTAAGTTCCCGGCCCGTTCCCGTACGAGCGCTCTAGCGCGACTGGCCGATGATGCGCCCCGTCCGGGCATCCACATCGACGAAATATACCTTCCCGTTCTTGATGAACTTGAGGCGATAGGTCATCGCCGCCGGGTCGTACTCCGGCCCGATGTACTGCATTCCCGACATGCGGGGCAGCACCTCGCGCTCGATCTCGCGCGGGGGCAGCACGTTGCCGGCGCGGCGCTCGCGCCGCAGTTCGCCTTGCTCGCCGCCGGAAGCATGCGCCACCGGAACAATCAGAGCGGGAAGCACGGCCAGCGCCGCAAGGAGGGTCGAAATCCTTTTCATCACGGCTTCGGTGCCTAAAGTTGAAGGCTTGAACAAGTCCTGAATGTGGCGGGAAGGTGGCAGACAGGTTTCCGGTGTGGCCGATGGGCAACGCAAACCTGATCCTCCCTGTCGCGCAGCGATGGGGAGGTGGCAGCCCGCAGGGCTGACGGAGGGGTCGCGTATTCCCCCTCCACCACCGACTGCGTCGGCGGTCCCCCTCCCCATCGCTGCGCGACAGGGAGGACTTGCGGCCCTTCCCTTCCCCCTCACTCCCCTGTAGGGCGCGGCCCATGGCACTCGCACCGATCCTCAGCTGGGAAAATCTCGGCCTCGTCCAGGGCAATGGCTGGCTCTTTCAGGGCCTCGACATCAACGTGGGACCGCGCGACCGGCTGGCGCTGATCGGCCGCAACGGCGCCGGGAAAACCACGCTGCTCAAGCTGCTGGCGGGGATCGTCGATGCCGACAAGGGCACCCGCTCGGTGCAGCCAGGCACGCGCGTCGTCACGCTGGAACAGGACCCGTTCTTCACCGGCTACGACACCCTGCTCGACTTCGCGATCCATGGCGACGACGCCCCCGCGCAGCACGAAGTCGAGGCGATCGCCGACCAGCTCGGCATCGACCTTTCGCGTGAGGCCGCCAGCGCATCGGGCGGTGAGCGCCGCCGCGCCGCGCTGTGCCGCGCGCTGGCGATGGAGCCCGACCTGCTGCTGCTCGACGAGCCGACCAACCACCTCGACCTCGCCGCGATCGACTGGCTGGAATCGTGGCTGCAGCGCTACAACGGCGCCTTCGTGGTCATCAGCCACGACCGCACCTTCCTGACCCGCCTGACCAACGCGACGCTGTGGCTCGACCGCGGCGGCCTGCGCCGCAAGGACATTGGCTTCGGCGGCTACGAGGCATGGGAAGAGGAAGTCTACGCCGAGGAAGCGCGCGCCGCGCAGAAGCTCGACGCCAAGCTCAAGATCGAGGCGCACTGGCTGGAACGCGGCGTAACCGCGCGCCGCAAGCGCAATCAGGGCCGTCTGGCGAAGCTATGGGAAATGCGCGCCACCCGCGCCGCGATGGTCGGGCCGCAAGGGGCGGCCAAGCTGGAAGTCGTCGCCAACGACAGCAAGACCAAGTCGGTGATCGTCGCCGACAAGGTGACCAAGGCCTTCGGAGACCGCACTGTCATCAAGGACTTCTCCCTGCGCATCCAGCGCGGCGACCGCATCGGCATCGTCGGCGCCAACGGCTCGGGCAAGACCACGCTGCTCAAGCTGCTGATGGGCGAGATGCAGCCCGATTCCGGTACGATCACGCAGGCCGCCAGCATGGAGCCCACCGTGATCGACCAGCAGCGCAGCCGCATGAACCCGGAAATGCGCATCCGCGACGTGCTGGCCGAAGGCAGCGACTGGATCGACGTACGCGGGGTGCGCAAGCACATCCAAGGCTATCTCAAGGACTTCCTGTTCGATCCGGGTCTGGTCGAGGCCAAGGTCGGCACCCTCTCGGGCGGCGAGCGTTCGCGCCTGCTGTTCGCGCGCGAATTCGCCACCACCTCCAGCTTGCTCGTGCTCGACGAGCCGACCAACGATCTCGATCTGGAAACGCTCGACCTGCTGCAGGAAGTGATCTCGGACTACGACGGCACCGTGCTGATCGTCAGCCACGACCGCGACTTCCTCGACCGCACGGTGAACATCACGCTGGGCCTCGACGGGTCGGGCCATATCGATGTGATCGCGGGCGGCTATGCCGACTGGGAAGCCAAGCGCCGCGAGCGCACCGTGGGCGCGGCAAAGAAGGCCAAGGCGGAAACCGCTGCTGCCGCGCCGCAGATGCCCGCGAAGAAGGCCAAGCTCTCGTACAAGGACCAGCGCGACTACGAACTGCTGCCCAAGCGGATCGAGGAACTCGAAGGCCTCATCGCGCGCGACGAGACGGCGCTTTCCGACCCGGCGCTCTACACGCGCGATCCGAAGAAGTTCGCCGCATTGACCGACGCCATCGCCAAGGCGCGGACCGAGAAGGACAACGCCGAGGAGCGCTGGCTGGAACTGGCTGAGCAGGTCGAGGGCTGAGGCCCTTGTTCTGCCCCCCGTTCGTCATTGCGAGCGCAGCGAAGCAATCCAGGGCGGTTTACGCCACTCTGGATTGCTTCGCTGCGCTCGCAATGACGAAGTATCTGATGCCGTCTTGCCAAACCCCGCCAATCGGCCGATAGCTCTCTCAAACCAAATCGGTTACAGAGGCTCCGCATGATAAACCGCATCCGCGACATCCGCCGCCAGAAGAACATGACGCTGGCCGACGTGGCGCTGGCCTGCGATCCGCCGACCACCGCGCAGACCATCGGCCGTCTCGAAACCGGCATGCGCAACCTGTCGCTGGTATGGATGAACCGCATCGCCGCCGCGCTGCAGGTGGAGCCGGAAACGCTGCTGCGCTCCGAAGGCGCCGAGCCCGCCCGCCTAGTCGCCACGCTGGGCACCAAAGGCGCCGAGGCGCTGAAGAAGCCCGTCGATGCCGTGCTGCCCAACGATCTCTCCGCCGACGCGCCGTGGGTGGTCGTTTCCATAGACGCCGCCGTCGGCGAATACCGCGAGGGCGACCAGCTGTGGCTGCGCCAGCACCGTCCGGAAGAGGCCACCGACCTGCTCAACCGCGACGTCCTCGCGCCCATGCCGGGCGGACGCTTCGCGTTCGGTCGGCTTACCGAGGGTAGCGCACAGGCCGTCACCCTCCTGCCGCCCGCCGCTGGCAAAAGCCCGGTCGCGGTGGAACAACCCGCCTGGCTCGCGGTTGCCGAAATGCTGGTCCGCAAGCTCTGATCCGCAAGCTCTGACCCTCGGCCGCCACGGGAAATCCATGCACGTCCTGTCCATCGCCACGCTGTTTCCCAACCCGGTGAAGCCCTCGTTCGGGGTCTTCGTCGGCAACCAGATGCGCGCGGTCGTCGCCAGCGGTCAGGTGGAACTGACGATGGTGAGCCCCATCGGCATCCCGCCCTGGCCACTCTCCACGCGCGAGCCCTACGCGCGGCTGAAGGACATTCCGGAGGTGAGCGACGCGGTGGGCCTCAAGGTCCACTACCCCAAGTTCACCACGTTCCCGAAAGTCGGCGGCGACACCAATCCGGGGCGCATCGCCCGCGCCGTGCTGCCGCTGGTGCGCAAATTGCACAAGGAGAAGCCCTTCGACCTCGTCGATGCGCAGTTCTTCTTCCCGGACGGCCCGGCCGCGGCGATCGTCGCGCGTGAACTGGGCATTCCGCTGACAATCAAGTCGCGCGGGGCGGACATCCATTTCTGGGGCCAGCGCCCGCATGCCCTGAAGCAGATGCTGGAGGCGGCGCACCAGTCCGCCGGGCTTCTCGCGGTCAGTCAGGCGCTGCGCGAGGACATGATCCAGCTCGGCATGCCCGCCGACCGGATCGATATCCACTACACCGGCCTCGACCGCGAGAAGTTCCATCCGATCGAGCGCGGCGCCGCCCGCGCCCTCGTCTCGGCGATGCCGAACCTGGGCATCTGGTCCGAAGGTCCGCTGCTGGTGACGCCCGGCGCGCTGATCCCGCGCAAGGGACAGGCGCTGGTGATCGAGGCGCTGTGTCGCCTGCCCGAAGCCCGCCTTGCGCTGGCTGGTAGCGGCGAGGACGAGGCACGGCTGAAAGCCCTCGCCCAACGCCTCGGCGTGGCAGAGCGCGTGCAGTTCCTCGGCCTTGTCGATCACGAATTGCTGCCGCACGTCCTGTGCGCGGCGGACGTGCTGGTACTGCCCTCCGCCAGCGAGGGACTGGCGAACGTGTGGGTGGAGGGCCTCGCCTGCGGCACCCCGATCGTCATCCCCGACATCGGCGGCGCGCGCGAGATCGTCAGCGATGCCAGCGCCGGACGCATCGTCGAGCGCACCCCCGACGCCATCGCCGCGGCGGTGGAGGACATCCTCGCCGACCCGCCGAGCCAGGCGCAAGTCGCCGAGCACGTCAGCCGCTTCTCGTGGGGCGTCAATGCGGAGAACATCGTGCACTTCTGGAAGGGCGTGCTGGGGCAGGACGAACCCGCCCCGGAGCTTGAGGAAACCGCCTGACTTTTGCTTCGTCATTGCGAGCGCAGCGAAGCAATGACGGATTTCAGAGCGACGAGCCGCCGTCCAGCACGAACTCCGCGCCGGTGGCGAAGGCGCTTTCGTCGCTGGCGAGGTAGAGACACAGCGCCGCCACTTCCTCCGGCTTGCCGAGACGGCCGATCGGGTGGCCCGCGACCCATTCGGCATAGAGCTTTTCGGGCTGGTCGGACTGCGCCAGCACTTTGTCGAGGATCGGCGTGTGGATCACGCCGGGATGCACCGAATTGCAGCGGATGCCGTACTTCTCGTGCGCGTAGTGCAACGCGATCGACTTGGTCATGTGGGTGACGCCCGCCTTCGCGGCGTTGTAGGCGGCCAGATAGTCCCGGGCACGGATGCTCGCCATCGAGGCGATGTTGATGACCGAACCGCCGGTGCGCTTCATCAGCGGAACGACATGCTTGCAGCCAAGGAACGGCCCGGCAAGATCCACGTCGAGTTCATGGCGGAAAGCGTCCAGAGTCAGCGCCTCCACCGAACCGACGGTGGTGATCCCGGCGCAGTTCACAAGCACATCGAGGCGATCGTGCAGTTCCTCCGCCCGCGCGAAGGCGACGATCCACTGGTCTTCCTGCGTCACGTCGAGGGGGACGAAATGCGCCGCCGCGCCGAGGTCGGCGGCCAGCCGCTCGCCCGCAGCCGCGTCGATATCGGCGACCAGCACCGCCGCACCCTCGGCTACGTAGCGGCGGACGATCGCCTCGCCCAGCCCCGAGGCGCCGCCGGTGACCAGCGCCACCTTGCCTTCGATCCGTCCCGTCATTCCGCTCTCTCCGTTTTTTCTCTGCCAGGGGACTTGGCCCGCCGCGCCGCGCCGGACCACCTGTGCAAAGTGAGAGCGGCGCGGCGCGCAGGGCGCCCCTAGCCTTCGCGACACAACCAAGAGAGGACAAATCCATGCGCATCATCGTGGCCGGCTGGCTGCGCTACGCGGGCGACGAGAGCACCTGCGCCGAGATCATCACCACGGGCCGCGACCATATCCTCGCCGCGCGGGAGGAGAAGGGTTGCCTCGCCTATACTTGGGCGGTCGATCCGATCGATCCCGGCGTGATCCAGGTCTACGAGGAATGGGAGAGCGAGAAGGACCTGCTCCAGCACTTCGCCCACCCGCCCTACGCCGACATGCGCGCGCATCTGGAGCAGTGGGAGATCACCGGGTTCGGCGTGCAGCTCTACGGCGCGGGCGTACCGGAAGCGGTCTATGCGGATGACGGCTGGCCGCGGAAGGAGATATTCGGGGTGACGCTGGAGGCGTAAACCGCGCAACCCTCAATCATCGTCATTGCGAGCGCAGCGAAGCAATCCAGGGCAACGCAAACCGCCCTGGATTGCTTCGCTGCGCTCGCAATGACGAAGGTAGGAGATACGTTTCTCCTCAACCCTCGATCGGGATCAGGAAATCCATCGTGTAGCGCTTAGCCTTCCACCCCTCAGTGGTGCGCACGACATCGAAGTAGTAGCGCCCGTTGACGGTGATCCCGCCGCCCGCCTTGTACTTGCCCATGCCAATCACATAGGCGCGGATCGACGCGGTATCGCCGTCGTAGGCGGTGATCGCGAAGTTCGTCAGGTAATGCGCGTGAGCCGCCATCGCCGCGAAGGTGTCCTCGAAGAACTTGCGAATCTCGCCGTGTCCATTGAGGCTGGGGAAGCCGATGCCCGACAGGTCGAACACCGCGTCCTCCACGAAGACGGCGCAGATGCCGTCAAGGTCATGCAGGCTGTCGACGGCATGGGCATAGGACACAAGCAGGTCCTGGATCGCCAGACGATCCTCGATGGGGCAGGCTGTCATTGAAGCAAGATCCTCTCTTATTGCGTCGTTGCGGGAAAGCCGGGGCGGATCGGGTCGGAGCCGTCCCAGCCTTGCGCAGCGCCGGCGATGCGGGCGAAGAATTCGCCCTGCAGCGGGTTTTCCTCGATCAGCTCGATCATGCAGCCGAGCGTCGCCGAGGTGTCGATGTAGGAAAAGCGAAAGCCGCCGAAGCTGCCATCCACCGCCGTCACGAAGCCCTGCTGCGCATAGCGCGCATGCACCGCATCGTAATCATCGGTGTAGATCGCGAGGTGGTGGAAGCCGCCCTGCCCCTTCGCCACCGTATCGCGGTAGGCGGAAGGGTTGTCGCAATGCTGCTGGATCAGCTCGATCTGCACGCCACCGGACTGCGCGATCGCCACCGAGAAATCCAGACCCGAGGCAGGCCCCCCGCAATAGGAATATTCCTCCAGCACCACATGCGGCACGGTGAGGAACGGCCCGATTCCGGTGGTACGCACCCAGTCCATGCAGGCGGCCTCAAGGTCCTCGACCATGAAGGCCACCTGCATGACGTGGGAGCCCGGAACGCCGGGCGCGACCATTACTCTGGCGCGCCCTTCACGTAATCGTTGAGCAGTTCGTGGAAGCGCTGGATGCGCTTTTCCTGACCCGGCAGGATGCAGCCCTTGAACCCGCGCGAGTTCAGGCCCTGTTGCTGGCTGGTGCCGATCGACAGGTCCTGATCCGCCACGTAGCCCACCGAAACGCCGTCCCCGTAGACCGAATGGCGCGCCACCGCGTCATGCTGCAGCGGCAACATGCCGAGAGGAGTGAAGACCTCCTTCATACCCTCGACCGGCGGATAGAGGCACCAGTGCTGGAAGACGCACTTTTCCGGGTCGGTCGGGTGCGGCTCGGTGCGCAGGACCTGCAACTGCTCGGGGCTCATGGTGAGCGTCAGGTTGGGGAACAGAGTGCAGTGGAAGTAGTCCACCAGCTGCTGGTCGCTCATGTTGTCGTAATTGGTGTAGCCCCGGCCCGGACCGAGGCGGCGCTTCGCCTCGATGATCGCTTCGCGCAGATCACCCGTGCGGCCGTTGTATTCCTCGGGATCGATGCCCCACGCCCGCGCTGCCTCGCCCAGCGGAGCGGGCACTTCGGAGGTGTGGTAATCGACGCGGGTGGTCGCCTGATGGCCCTTCATCCACATCGAGTTGTGGCCCGAGGGGTACATCTCGAACAGGGTGTCGGGCAGGCCGTCGTTGATGAAGGTCGCCAGTTCGGGGTGGATCGTCGGGAGGTGATAGCTTTCGTTGAAGTTGTCGCGGATGATCTTCCAGTTGAAGTCCGCGTCGGCCGAGACGTTGAGCACGCGCACCCAGTTCTCGATTCCGTAGCCCTTAAGGCGCTCGGGGAACGGTTCGAGCCATTCGTGCAAGGGGGCGACGTCGTCGTCCATGCACCAGAACACGAACGGGCCCCATGTCTCGCAGCGCAGTTCGGAGAGGTGGACCTTGCCGCAGGGCGTGCCGCCTTCGAAATCGTCGGGATCCTGCACTTTGGCGAGGGTGCCGTCGAGGTCGAAAGTCCAGTTGTGATAGCCGCAGACGATGCGCGGCACGCTGGCCATCTCGCCCAGCACGAGCCGGTTACCCCGGTGCGGGCAGGAGTTGTAGAACGCCTTGATCGAGTCGTCTTCCTGCTTGACCATGATGACGGATTCTTTGGCGAAGTTGTGGCGGATGATGTCGCCCGGCTCCTCCAGTTCCGCCAGCAGGCCGCCAAGGTGCCAGACCTTGGGCCACAGGTTCTTCATCTCGCCGTCCATCCACTCCTTGGTGGTGTAGCGGTCGGCGGTGATGGTGTCGCCGCGCACCGGCGGATCGAATTCCTGCGAGTAGCGGGAAACCTTGGTCTGGATGTTCATGGCTTCAGGTGTCCTGTGCTCTTGTTATTTCTGGCTGGGATCGGTGCCGGCGCGGCCTCCGCGCGGCGCTCCCGGATTGGCGGCGAAGAAGTCGAGGGTGCCCGGATCGTCCTTGACCCAGTCGGTCACCAGCATCCGGTTGACGATGCGCCATTCGCCGTCGCGACAGGCATAAGTGTCGAGGTAGCGGCCCGAGATGAACAGGTCGCGCACGCCCCCGTCCTCGCTCGAAACCGAGTGCCAAGCCTGGAAGTACCACTCGCCGGTGGCGCCATCCCCGTCGACGGCGATGCGCGACTGGCCGAGCAGGTGGTGCGTGGCGTTCATGTCGGCGAGGAAGCCTTGCGCAAAGGCCACGAATTCGTCCGCGCTGCCCTTCATCAAGCCGCAGTCGACCACGGCGTCGTCATGGAAGGCGCTGCGCTGCAGTTCGGGTTCGAGCCGGTCGAGCCCACGCATGTAGCGCGCCGCCGCATCGGCGATGTCGCGCCGCGCAGCGAGGTCGCGGACTTCAGCCTCGAGGTCGAAGCGGGTGGTCGTCACAGCGTCCAAGAGGCTGGCCTCCGGACGGATTGCGCGCGTGTGCTGGGCATGGCCTTCCACTCTCCCGTTCCCGGACAGGGCGCGTCTGCTTTATTGCGCGCCTCTGGCCTTGAGTGCGGCCGGCGATAAATAAACCGGCTCAACTGCCGGTTTTTATGCTACGCTCCGGCGCATCTGCTAACCTGCGACTTAGGATAGGTTCGGGCGAACCCGCTGATAGCGCAGGGAAACAAAGGGATACGGGGGAAGGACGATGAAGGCCGAGGCACTGCAGGACCGGATGCTCAACGCGCTCATGCCCGAACTGCATGCTCGCCTGCCGGAGAATGGCGTCCCCGAAAAGTGGCAAAAACGCAAGAGCGCGATGATGCGCGAGCGGCTGGTTTCCGGAGCGATCGACTGCCTCGTGGAGAGCGGCTACCCCGGCCTCACCACCGCCGCGGTGGCGAGCGCCAGCGAGGTGTCGCGCGGGACGATGCACCATCACTTCCAGACCAGAATGGAACTCGTGTCCGCCGTCGTCGATCAGGTCGTCTACCACCGGATGCGCACGTTCCTCGCCGACTATTTCGACGCGGTTTCGCGACGCACCGACGAGCCGATGATCGAGCTGGCCTGCGATGCCCACTGGCGCTCGGTCCAGACGCGGGACTATGCGGCATGGCTCGAACTCGCCGTCGCGGCCCGCACCGACGCGGAACTGGCGGCGATCTTCGAACCCGCCGCGCGCCGCTACGACGCCATCTGGGCGAGCGAGATGATCGAGGCCTTCCCGCAATGGCGGGAGGACTGGGACAACCTGAAGCTCGCGCACGACTTCACCAGCGCGATGCATGCCGGGATGCTCCTGCACAAGCCGATCTTCGACGACACGCGGATCGATCGCCTGCGCCGCTTCGCCGCACGCACGATGCAAAAGCTGAGTGAGGAACCGTCGTCCCGGACTTGATCCGGTACCGGCGGCTGTCTTTAGGCGGACGCTTGCAGGAAGGCGCCATACTGTAAGGTAGGGCGTTCACGGCCAGCGGTCCCGGATCAAGTCCGGGACGACGACCTCTCAAGCACCGCGCTTCTCTCAAAAGTCACAGGTGTCGCCGGCCCGCTCCCTCTTCCAGAGTTGCGCACGATAACGAATCCCGAAAACCGGGCATCGAAGGAAAGGATATCCCGATGGCGACAGTGGCAATCACCGGAGCAGCGCGCGGCATCGCGTACGAACTCGTCAAGCAGCATGCCGAGCGCGGCGACCGGGTCTATGCCCTCGCCCGCGATCCCTCGGGCGCGGCCGCGCTCAACGAATTGGCAGCCTCCTCGGACGGCAGGATCACGGTCCACGCGATGGACGTGGGCGACAATGCCTCGGTCGCCTCGGGCGCGGCGGAGACCGGCGGCGAACCGATCGACGTGCTGTACAATGTCGCCGGCGTCACCGGTAAGGCGGAACCGCAGTTCGACGGGATCGACTGGGACGACTTCGACAATTCGATCGAGATCATGCTGAAAGGCCCGCTGCGCGTGCTCAGCGTATTCCTGCCGCGCCTGCACGACGGTTCGAAGGTCATCAACTTCTCCAGCCAGCTCGGCGCATCGACCTGGCCTTACGGCGGCTACTGGCCTTACGCGGCGGTCAAGGCGGGCCTGAACCGCATGATGCGCTCGGTCGCGTTCGACCTGAAGGAGCGCGGCATCGTGGTCGGCGTCATCCACCCCGGCTACGTTGCCACCGACATGAGCGGCCCCGGCGCCGACATCTCCCCGCAAGAAAGCGCGTCCTCGATCATGGCCCTGACCGACGGCTGGGCGATCGAGGAGACCGGCGAATTCTACAAGTGGAACGGCGAAAAGCACGCCTGGTAAGGAGACCCCGACCATGGCGTTCACAGGACCGCTGGAGGACCGCATCCTCATCCGCGAATTGCTCGATACCTACGCCCACGCGGTGATGACCCGCGATGCCGAGACATGGGCCTCGACCTGGGCGGAGGATTCGTACTGGGCCTTGCCCGAATTTCCCGACCTTGGCGGCTTCACCGGCAAGGAAACGATCGTTTCCGCCTGGGTGGAATCGATGAAGAACTATGGCCTCGGCGGCAATGCCGCCAAGCCCATGGTCTACGTGGCCCACCCCGGCGAGATCCGCATCGAGGGCGACCGGGCCTCGGCGATCTCCTATACCTCGGAGATCTTCGAGGACCCGGCCTCGGGCAAGACCATGCGCCTTCGCGGCCGCTACGTGGACGAACTTGCGAAAGCGGACGGCCAGTGGCGCTTCACCCGCCGCGAATACACGACCTTCGACGCACGCGAGGATTGATGCCCCGTCGTCCCGGGCCGAACCCGGGACGACGACGGCTTCACAACCCGAGCTGCTCGAACATCTTGCGGGTCATCGCGCTCATGTGAGCCATGACTTGCGCAATGGTGCCCTGCACTTCCGCGAAGCGCAGCGGCTTGACCCGCTCGACCAGCACTTCCTCGGGCGTCGGCTGCTGCGCGAAAAGTGCCATGACCTCATCGGCGAACTCGCCGAGCGGCTGGTAACCCTCGCGCGTGCTCTGCCCGGGGGTGAGGTCGGTCTGCACGGCGGGAGGAGCAAGTTCGATCACCTCGACGCTACCGCGCAGCATCTCGCGAAGCGACATCGTGTAGCTGTGGATCGCAGCCTTGGTCGCATTGTAGGTCGGTGTGCCCGGCAGCGGCACGAAGGCGAGGCCCGACGTAACGTTGACGATCGTCCCGTCGCCCCTGGCCACGAGATGATCCACCAGCGCGTCGATCAGCCGGATCGGGCCGAGCAGGTTGGTGGTGATCGTCGCCTCGGCGTCCGACAGGTCGCGCGCGCGGTCCAGTCGCTCGTACCGCATGATGCCGGCATTGTTGACCAGCACGTTGAGCGCCGGGAACTTCTCCAGCACTTCTGCGGCGAACGCGGCGACGCCTGCGGCGCTTTCCACGTCGAGCGTGATCGCATGCATGTTCGCGCGGCCCGCGCAGGTGGCTTCCAGCGCGTCGAGACGGCGCCCGGCGACGATGACGATATTGCCCGCATCATGGAAGCGCCGGGCCAGCGCCTCGCCGATGCCCGAGCCGCCGCCGGTGATGAGGATGGTGTTTCCGGTGGTCTTCATGGGGACACTCCTTGGTTGACGCCTCCGATCTAGCACTCCACATTCTATCGGAAAGAAGGCACCCAAAAGATTTATACTTACCCGAAAGAGAGTGACCCAATGGCCGCCCGTCCCGCCCCCGACAAGAACTGTGAGCACATCGACCCGCGCGTGGAAGCGCTCGTCACCGAGCTGATCGGGCGGGTGGCGGACAAGTGGACGATGATCCTGCTCGAAATCCTGGAGGAGAACGGTACGCAGCGCTTTACCCAGCTTGCCCGCGCCGTGCCGGATATCAGCCAGAAGATGCTGACCCAGACACTGCGCCGCATGGAGCGCGACGGCATGCTGACCCGCACCGTCCACCCCGTGGTCCCGCCGCGCGTGGACTATGCCCTGACCCCGCTGGGCGAAACCCTCAGCGAAGCGTTCTGCGGCGTGTGGATGTGGGCGGAAGCGAACCTCGAGCGCGTCGAACGCGCGCGGGAAGAATTCGACGCACGTTAATTCAGAAGGCTGCGCAGCAGTTCCATCGCGCTGCGCCGGGCCAGTCGCTCCGGCACGTAGACGACCGGAACGGCCTTGCCCTCGATCAGTTCGGCGACGTCGATGGTTTCCTTGAGCGCGATGCCGCAGCGGTCATGCGCGCGCCAGCGGACCTGTCCCTTGATCACCTGATCGCCGACGACAAGCTCTACCGCGACGCCGCGTGCAGGAGGCAAATCGACCAGCGCCAGGACACCGCGCGAGGAAGCATTGGCCAGCGTCGCCTCGGCAACGCGGCTCCCGACGCGGATGTTGGCCTTGATGGCCAGCATCGTGCGCGTTTCCATCCGCTGACGGTGAATGAACATGCCCGCTCCCTGCAAAGAACCGGGTCCGATTATACGGGATGAATGCCTAAAACGGAGTTAAATCGCCTTTAACATCCCGGCCCGCCTTCACGGCGGACCGGGACCGTGGATCAGGCCGCCTTCTTCTTCAGGCGCCAGGCATGCAACAGCGGCTCGGTATAGCCGCTCGGCTGCTCGACGCCCTTGAACACCAGGTCGCAGGCCGCCTGGAAGGCCATGCTGGTGTCCCAGTTGCCCGCCATCGGTTCATAGAGCGGATCGCCCGCATTTTGCGCATCGACCTTGGCGGCCATGCGCTGCAGCGATTCCATGACCTGCTCCTTCGAGCAGACACCGTGCAGCAGCCAGTTCGCCATGTGCTGGCTGGAGATGCGCAGTGTCGCGCGGTCCTCCATCAGCCCGACGTCGTTGATGTCCGGCACCTTGGAGCAGCCGACGCCCTGGTCGATCCAGCGCACGACGTAACCCAGCAGCCCCTGCGCGTTGTTGTCGAGTTCCTCGCGCACTTCCTCCTCGGACCAGTTGGTACCTTCGGCCAGCGGGACGGAGAGCAGCAGGTCGAGGCCCGGAATGTCCTCATTGGCGATGCCCTCGCGCAGGCCAAAGACATCGACCTGATGATAATGCATCGCGTGGAGTGTCGCAGCGGTCGGCGACGGCACCCAGGCAGTGTTAGCGCCGGTCTTCGGGTGGCCGATCTTCTGCTCCATCATGTCGCGCATCATGTCGGGCGCCGCCCACATCCCCTTGCCGATCTGCGCCACGCCCGAAAGACCATGCCGCAGGCCGATGGCGACGTTGCGCTTCTCGTAGGCCGCGATCCACGCCGAGCCCTTGATCGCGGCCTTGCGGATCATCGGACCCGCATGCATCGAGGTGTGGATCTCGTCGCCGGTGCGGTCGAGGAAGCCGGTGTTGATGAAAACGATACGGTCCTTCACCGCCTCGATGCAGGCCCCAAGGTTGGCCGAAGTACGGCGCTCCTCGTCCATCACGCCGACCTTGATCGTGTTGCGCGAGAGGCCCAGCAGGTCCTCCACCGCATCGAACAACGCGTTGGTGAAGGCGCACTCCTCAGGCCCATGCATCTTGGGCTTAACGATGTAGATGCTGCCCTCGCGGCTGTTGCCGTACTTCGCCAGCCCCTTGACGTCCTGCGTCGAGATTGCGCTGGTGATCACCGCGTCCATGACGCCCTCGGGGATTTCCGAGCCATCGGGCAGCAGGATCGCCGGGTTGGTCATGAGGTGACCGACATTGCGCACGAACAGCAGCGAGCGGCCGGACAGCGCCTTCTCGGCCCCATCCGCAAGCGTCACCGTCTTGTCGGCCGCCAGTTCGCGCGTGAGCGTCCGGCCGCCTTTCTCGAAGGTGTCGGTCAGGTCGCCCCGGATGATGCCAAGCCAATTGGAATAGCCGGCGATCTTGTCTTCGGCATCGACCGCCGCGACCGAATCCTCGAGATCGACGATGGTGGTCAGCGCGGCTTCGAGGACGATGTCGGCGATGCCAGCCTTGTCCGTGCTGCCGACCTGGCTGGCCGCATCGACGACGACTTCGATGTTGAGGCCGTTGTTGGCGAACAGCAGGCCCTTGGCGGTACGACCGATGAACTGCGACGCGTCGGCGATTTCGACTGTATCGACATCTGCCAGATCAGCCCACGAGCCTGCCTTCAGCGGCACCGCCCGGTCGAGGAACGCCCGACCCGCCGCGATGACTGCGGCGCCGCGCACCGCGTCGTAGCCCGGCCCCTGCGCGGGCGCGGCGTCGAGCGCATCGGTGCCATACCAGGCGTCATAAAGGCTGCCCCAGCGAGCATTGGCGGCGTTCAGCAGAAAGCGCGCGTTGAGCACGGGCACGACCAGTTGCGGCCCGGCCATCGTCGCGATTTCGGGATCGACGCCCTGGGTGCCGATGGTGAAGTCGGCCGGTTCGGGCACGAGATAGCCGATCTCGCGCAGGAAGGCCTGATACTCGGCCTGGTCGATCGGCTTGCCCGCTCGCGCAAGGTGCCACTCGTCGATCCGGGCCTGAAGCGAATCGCGCTTGTCGAGGAGTGCGCGATTGCGCGGCGCAAACTCGGCCACGAGCGACGCGAAGCCCTGCCAGAAGCTGGCAGCATCCTGTCCGATCGGGGGCAGAACCTGCTCCTCCACGAACTTCGCCAGCCCCGCATCGACCTGCAGCCCCGAACGATCAACTCTGTCAGTCATTGCCATCTTCACCCTTTGGCCTCGCAATGGTTTGGAACGCGCACGGGTATCGTGCCACGCTCTCGTCAAATACCAAAACTGCCCTGGGGAAGGATGTGAGCCCTATGGCCGATGCGCACGGCCTTGGCAACCGCGCCGAAAGTATCGTCATCCATCAGTCGGTTGCGACGCGGGACACCTTTTACGGGCCCGTCCTGATTTATTAATCGTCGGAAACCCTTACATTCAAGGTTTCGTTAAGCACGAGACTCGGCGGGAACGCGCGGTTGGCACGAACGTTGCTGAACTGTGACCAGAACAAAGGGATGAAAATGCTCCGGAAAGTCGGTCGCCTGTTCGTGATCAAGAGCAACTGGGAAGCCTACATGATCATCTATGCCCTCGCGCTGGGCGCGGTGGAGCGTGGCAGTGTGTACCTTACCCGGTTCCCCGGATTCGGTGGCAAGCTCCTGTTCCTGGCTTGCACCGGCGCCGTGTTCATGGCCGGCGCCAAGATTCTCGACTGCATCAAGTTCGAGAAGGCCGCGCTGCTTGCGCAGGCACAAGCCTCCTCTCCCGACCATGGGGTCGAGCGAAAGGCCGCGTAACTGTCAGAAACTCGCCCCGTCGATCTTTTTGACCGTCAGCGCGTCAAGATCGGCGTCCGGCACGCAGCGCAGGTTTATCGCGGCCATCTTCGCGCCGTCCGGCCCCTCTCCTCGCGCAAAGGCCTCAACCCCGCAGGTCGGGCAGAACTGGTGCCCGATCACGTGCCGGTTGAAGCGATACTCGACGAGATCATCCGCCCCGCTCCCGATCGTCAGGGCCTCGTGCGGGACGAAGGCAAGGAGGAATCCCTTGCGGCGGCAATGTGAGCAATTGCAACTCATCGCCTCTGCCGGGATTTCTCCGGAAACCGAGAACGTCACCTTGCCGCAATGGCAGCTGCCTGAAAATGTCATGGCTGAACCGTCCTTTCCGTGATGCGGCCGGAAGCCAGGAATGGAGCGGTGAGAGGTGGGGCGATTCTGTTGATAGGCTCGCCCCCAGCCCCCGGAATCCGCTTCTGTTACCCGGTGGGTCCAACCGTGTTCTAACTTTGTAACTTCAGGGCGTTAGCCCCTAGAATTACGCCGCGAGAGCAAGTGCTTCGTTGTCGTTGGCACTTATGAGTTTTGAGCCTTGAACGGGTTACTCAGCCCGGAAGAAAACACCGCTTTTCAACACACGTCGATCCTAGTTCGGCCCCGTCATCACCCCTGCGACAACAGGGTTGTTTCCCAAAGGAAACGGGTGATGGTGGAGCCGCCGGGTACCGCCCCCGGGTCCGCTGCGTCTATTGCACGGCGCAATTTATCCTCATAGCCGGTCGAAACCGGCAGGAGCCCATATAGGGGCTCCCGCCTGAATGTGAAGTGAAAGTGGATGAGTTGTTTGGGGAATGCCCATGCTGGGCATTCCCGTTGCGGCTGCGGCGGATTTTCAGATTACTTCTTGCGCAGTTCCTCGAGGATTTCCTTGAGCGCGATCAACTGCGGATCGACCGGAGCCTCGGGCGCCGGTGCATTTGCTGCGGCCTCGGCCTCCTGCTTCTTCACCGAATCGATCATCTTGTTGACCGAACGGACCAGCAGGAACAGCACGAAGGCGATGATCAGGAAGTTGACCACCTGGGTGATGAACTCGCCGTAGCCGATCATCGGCACGCCGGCCGCCTTCAGCGCGGCATAGTCGGTAAGACTGCCCTTGTAGTCCGCCGGTGCGTCGCCCAGTTGGAAGAAATACTTCGAGAAATCGATGCTGCCGAACAGCCAGCCGATCACCGGCATGATCATGTTCTCGTTCAGTGACGACACGATCTTGCCGAAGGCAGCACCGATCATCACACCGACTGCGAGGTCCAGCACGTTGCCGCGTGCAATGAACTTCTTGAATTCGTCTACGATTGCCATGCGCCTGGTTCCCCTTCTGCCGGCCAAATGGAAATAAATCTGAGTGCTGTTTGACACACTCCACCCGGCCCCTCAAACGTTTGTTAACCGACCGGGTTTCCACCGAGCCCGCCCGGCGTCCTTGATCCGCCATCGCGGAGCGCTATCTATCGCGTGGAAGCCGCCGGTTCGCCCGGCGCGCAGTGGAGGAACGAAGTCCGATGACGCTCTTCAACGCCCGCTCGGCAAAGACCGGCCTGGTTCTCGCGGCCGCGCTTTCGCTGTCCGCTTGTGGTTTCAACTCGGTGCCTACCAAGCAGGAGGCCGCCAAAGCCAAATGGGCCGATGTCGAGGCCGCTTTCCAGGAACGCTCGAACCTCGTTCCCAACCTTGCCGCCGTCGCCAAGGGTGCGGCCGAGCAGGAAAAGTCGATCCTCGTCGGCGTCACCGAGGCACGCGCCAAGGCCACCTCGGTGCAGATCAGCGCCGACGACCTCGGCGACCCGAAGAAGATGGAGCAGTTCCAGCAGGCGCAAGCCAACCTTGGCGCCGGCATCGGCCGCCTGCTCGCCAGCGTGGAAGCCTATCCGGACATCAAGTCCAGCACCAACTACCAGATGCTGCAGAGCCAGCTCGAGGGTCAGGAGAACCGCATCCGCGTCGCCATCCGCGACTACAACGGCGCGGTTCAGGACTACAACACCGAAGTCCGCACTTTCCCCTCGATGATCGGCGCGCGCCTGCGCGGAGCCGATCCGCTGGTGCCCTACAAGGCCGTTACGCCCGGCGCCGAAGCCGCCCCGAGCCTCGAAGGAAAGCTCTGATCCGATGGCCCGCATCCGGGCCGTCTCGCTGGCCGCGCTTCTGTGCCTGCTGGCCCTCGCTTCGGGGGCGAGCAGCGCATGGGCGCAGGCGGCGCAGCTGCAGTTCCCCAAACTCACGGGGCGCGTCGTCGATGCCGCGAACATCATCCCCGACGCCGAGGAAGCCGAGCTGACGCAGAAGCTGGCGGCGCTGGAGAAGCAGTCGCACCGCCAACTGGTGGTGGCGACGATTCCTTCGCTCGGTGGGTATGAGATTTCCGATTATGCGAACCGCCTATTTCGAAACTGGCAGCTTGGTGACAAGACCCGCAATGACGGCGTACTGCTTTTAGTAGCGCCGAACGATCGCAAGATACGCATCGAAGTTGGATACGGCATGGAACCCATCATCACGGATGGCTTGTCGTTTTTGATTACCAACAACGAAATTCTTCCGCGCTTCAAGGCTGGCGACGTGCCTGGAGGGATCGAGGCCGGGACGGATGCTCTCATCAAGCAATTGACCTTGCCTCCTGACGAAGCACAGAAAGTCGCCGCTCAGGCCGATCAACAGCGTGAGGGAGATGGTGGGAATATCTCCATTGGCACAGTGGCCTTCATCCTGTTCATCATCTTCTTCTTTATCCTGCCGATAATGCGCTCCGCGAGCGGCGGAGGACGACGAGGACGTTATGGCGGCATGAGCACACCAATCATCTGGTTCCCCGGCGGCTTCGATGATGACGACGATCATGGCGGTTGGGGTGGCGGCGGAGGCTGGGGCGGAGGCGGCTTTGGCGGAGGCGGGTTCTCAGGCGGCGGAGGCAGTTCCGGCGGCGGCGGCGCAAGCGGGAGTTGGTAAGCCATGGCAAGACCCAAATACCTCACGCCCGAGGACCACGAGCGCATCCGCGCCGCCGTGGCCGAGGCCGAACTGCTCAGCTCGGGCGAGATCGTCACGATGCTGACCGACTGCTCGGACGGCTACACCGACATCGCGCTGGCATGGTCGGCCTTCGTGGCGTTCCTGGCCCTCTCCGCGCTGGCGATCGCGCCTGATTTCTACATGGGCCTCTACGACGCACTGATCGCCGACTGGGGCCATGAGTGGTCGCCCGGAATGATCCTCTCGCTGGCGCTGGGCGTGGCGACGATCAAGTTCGCGGGGATGACGCTGCTGCAGCTGTGGCAGCCGCTCAAGTTCTTCCTGATCCCGGCGCCCATCCGCACCACCCGCGTCCACGGCCAGGCCACCCGCGCCTTCCGCATGAGCGCGGAGCGGCGCACCACCGGGCGCACCGGCATCCTCATCTACATCTCGATGCGCGAACACCGCGTCGAGATTCTCGCCGACGAGGCCATCGCCAGCAAAGTCGAGCCCGGCACCTGGGCCGACGCCATCGCCGCGATGCTGGGCGAACTGCGCGAGGGCCGCACCGCCGACGCCATGATCGCCGGCGTCGGCAAAGTCGGCGCGATCCTCTCCCTGCACGTCCCCCGCCTGCCGGACGACGTCAACGAACTGCCCGACGGAACCATCGAACTATGAGCATGCCGGATCATTACGATGCCGATCACCCCGTCGAAACGATGTGGGAAGGCCGCTTCATCACCGCGAAGAAGAAGGGCCGCTGGGAATACGTCGGCCGCGCGCGCGGCATCCGCGCCGCGGTGATCCTGGCGATCGACCCGGAAGACCACGTCATCCTCGTCGACCAGTACCGCGTGCCGCTCGGCAAGCGCTGCATCGAACTGCCTGCGGGCCTCGTCGGCGACGATGACGATAAGGCCGATGAGCACGCCGCCACGGCCGCCGCACGCGAACTGGAGGAGGAAACCGGCTACCACGCAGGCCGCATCGAGAACCTCGGCGAGTTCTACTCTTCGCCCGGCATGGTCTCCGAAAGCTTCACGCTGTTCCGCGCGCACGATCTGGTGAAGGTCGGCGAAGGCGGCGGCGTCGACAGCGAGGACATCGTGGTGCACCGCGTCCCGCTTTCCGGACTTGCGCAGGCGCTCGAAAAATGGCGCGGCGAGGGATACGCGATCGACGTGAAGATGCTCACGCTGCTCGGCCCGTCCATCCTCGGCTGACGTGCGCACCAACCCCGGCGTCTGCCAGCGCAAGGCGCGCTACGCCAGCGAGGCCGAGGCGCTGGAAGTCGCCGCGCGGGCGCCCTTCCCGCTACGGCCGTACAAGTGCGGATTATGCCGCAGGTATCACCTGACCAGCCGAACCAAAGGCATGAAACTGCCGAAGTTCGAACTGGAAAGGCGCGCCTCCTCCCCCTCGGGGGAGGGGGACCATGCGCAGCATGGTGGAGGGGCACCCTCAAACTCGCCGACACTCGAAGAACGGCACCTTTAGCACCCGGCCGGGGAGGACACGCAATCTCCCGCGTGCCTCTCCACCAACCTTCCGTTGATCCCCCTTCCCCGTCTCGGAGAGGATTACAGCGTCGTGAAGATCGCGCCGAAGTCCTTGCCGCCGTTACCGGCCTCGACGAAGGCTTCGTAGATTTTCGTCGCGTGCTCGCCCATCGGCACGGTGGCACCAGCCGTCTCCGCGCCACCCATGGCAAGGCGCAGATCCTTGAGCATCAGCGCCGAGGCGAAACCGCCCGCATAGCCATTGTCCGCCGGGCTCGCCGCGCCGACGCCCGGTGCCGGAGTGTAGTCGTTGAGCGACCAGCAGTAGCCGGTAGACTTGGAGCTGATCTCGTAGAACTTCTGCGGATCGAGGCCCGCCTTCTCGGCCAGCGCCAGTGCCTCGCAGGTGCCGATCATGTGGACCGCGAGCAGCATGTTGTTGCACATCTTGGCAACCTGGCCCGCGCCGCTCTCGCCCGCGAGAATGACGGCTTTGGCCATCGGTTCGAGCACGACTTTCGCCTTTTCGAACGTGGGTGCCGGACCGCCCACCATGAAAGTAAGCGTGCCGCCGTTGGCCGCCGCGATGCCGCCCGAGACCGGGGCATCGACCATCTCGTAGCCCGCCGCCGTCGCCAGCTCGGCCACTTCGCGCGCCGTGGCGAGGTCGATGGTCGAGCAGTCCAAGAACAGTGCGCCCGCCGGAGCCTTGCCGATCACGTCGGCGGTGTAGACCGCCTTCACGATGCCGCCGTTGGGCAGCATGGTGACGACGGCTTCGGCGTCCTTCACCGCGTCGGGGACGGCAGTATAGGTGGCGCAGCCGTTCTCGGCCGCCTTGGCCAGTGCGTCGGCGGACAAGTCGAAGGCGTGAACTTCGTGGCCCGCCTTGACGAGGTTCGCGGCCATACCGCCGCCCATGTTGCCAAGGCCGATGAATGCGATCTTCATGGAATATCTCCCCTCCCGCTTGCGGGAGGGGCCGGGGGTGGGCCTTCTCCCGAAACTAATGGTGGACCTGTCTAAATCAGGCTCACCCCTGCCCCCTCCCGCAAGCGGGAGGGGAATGCGACGTTACTTGCCCTTCCACACCCCGGGGCGCTTCTCGACGAAGGCGGCCATGCCTTCGGCCTTGTCCTCGGTCGCGGTGAGCACCTGGAACATGCGGCGTTCCAGCACGAGGCCGGTGTCGAGCGTGGTCTCGAAGGCGAGGTTGACCATTTCCTTGTTCATGGTCGCGGCGAGCGGCGGCATCGCGGCGATCGTCGCGGCCGACTTCAGCGCCGTCTCCAAGAGGTCGGCGAGCGGCACGATCTGGCTGACGAGACCCGAACGCTCCGCCTCGGCGGCATCCATCAATCGGCCGGTTAGGCACATGTCCATGGCCTTCGACTTGCCCACCGCGCGGGTCAGGCGCTGCGAGCCGCCCATGCCCGGCGCGACGCCGAGCTTGATCTCGGGCTGGCCGAACTTCGCGTTTTCCGAGGCGATGATGAAGTCCGCCATCATCGCCAGTTCGCATCCGCCACCCAGCGCGAAGCCGTTGACGGCCGCGATCCAGGGCTTGCGAGTGGTCTTGACGACCTGGCTGGTCCAGCCGGCGAAGAAGTCCTCCGAATAGAACTCGGCGCTGGGCTTGTCGGACATCTCCTTGATGTCGGCGCCCGCCGCGAAGGCCTTCTCGCCCGAACCGGTGATGACCGCGCAGCCCTGCGACTTGTCGGCCTCGAAGGCGGCGAACGCCGCGATCAGCTCAACCAGAACCTTCGAGTTCAGCGCGTTGAGCGCCTGCGGACGGTTGAGCGTGATGAGCGTGACGCCGCCCTTCTGCTCGACCAGGATCGTTTCGTACGTGCTCATAGGGGCTTCCATTCCTCTTCGGGGGAAAGCGGCGCGAAGATCGCGTCCAGCATCTCTTCGGTCACGCCTTCGGGCGTGGCCGGGTTCCATTGCGGATTCTGGTCCTTGTCGACGATGACCGCACGCACGCCCTCGGCGAAGTCCGGCAGCACCAGCACGCGGCCGCCGAGGCGGTATTCCATCGCCATGTTCTGCGCGAACGTCTCCAGCCCCAGCGAGGCTTCGAGCTGGCGCAGCGAGACCTTGCAGGCCTGAGGGCTCTTGGTGCGCAGGGTGGCGAGTTCCTTCGCCGCCCATTCGCCGCCGTCGCTTTCGAGCGAGGCCAACACCTGCTCCAGCGTGTCGAAGGCGAAGTGCTTGCGGATCGCTCCGGCGTTGGCGGCAACTTTGGGTTCGGGTGCCTTGACCGAGAGCGCGGCGAGGACGCCGCCGATCTCGTCGCCCGCAGCGATCCGGCTCTTGGCCTCGGCCAGTGCTTCGGAGGGTAGGTAATGGGTGGAAAGGCCAGCCCAAAGGCATTCCGCGCCGTCGAAGCGTGCGCCGGTCAGCGCCAGGAACTGCCCCACGCGGCCGCCGAGGCGCGAGAGATACCAGCCTCCGCCGACGTCAGGGAACAGGCCGATGCCGGTTTCGGGCATGGCGTAGCGGGTATTCTCGGTCGCCACGCGGTACTTGGCGGGCTGCGAGATGCCAACGCCGCCGCCCATGGTGATGCCGTCCATGAAGGCGACGATCGGCTTGGCATACGTGAACAGCTGGTGGTTGAGGCGGTATTCCTCGAAGAAGAACCTGCGCCCCTCTACCCCGCCATCGTTGAGGGCGGAATGGCGCAGCAGGTTGATGTCGCCGCCCGAACAGAAGCCGCGCCCTTCGGCGTGGTCGATCAGGATGACTTCCACTGCGTCGTCGCTCGCCCAAGCGGTCAGCTGCGCGCTCATCGCCTCGCACATGGCAAGGGTCAGCGCGTGAATCGCCTTGGGGCGGTTGAGCGAGATGACGCCTGCGACGCCTTCGCGCCGGAACAGCACTTCGTCAGTCATGAAGGCCCCCTTACTTGACCAGTTCGCGGCCGACGATCATGCGCATGACCTCGTTGGTGCCTTCGAGGATGCGATGGACGCGCAAATCGCGCCAGAAGCGCTCGATCGGATAGTCCTTGAGATAGCCATAGCCGCCGAAGACCTGCAGTGCGCGGTCCACCACCGAGGAGCCGGTGTCGGTGGCGATCAGCTTGGCCATGGCGGAGAAGCGCGTCTTGTCGGGCGCTCCCGCCGTCACCTTGGCGGCGGCGAGGTAGAGCAGCGCGCGGGCGGCCTCCAGTTCGGCGGCCATGTCGGCGAGGCGGAACTGGGTGTTCTGGAACTCGGCGATCGGCTGGTCGAACTGCTTGCGGTCCTTGGCATACTGCACCGCCTCGTCGAGGCAGCGCTGCGCTCCGCCGAGCGAGCAGGCGCCGATGTTGAGGCGGCCGCCGTCCAGGCCCGCCATCGCGAACTTGAAGCCGTCACCCTCGGCGCCGACGCGGTTCTCGGCCGGGATGCGCGCGTCTTCGAAGACGACCTGCGCGGTGGGCGAGCTGTTCCACCCCAGCTTCTTCTCCGGCGCACCGAAGCTGACGCCGGGGGTGTCCTTGTCGACCACGAAGCACGAGATGCCGCGCGACTTGTGCTCGCCGGTGCGAGCCATCACCACGTAGACGTCGTTGACGCCGCCGCCCGAGATGAACTGCTTGGTGCCGTTGAGGACGTAGTGGTCGCCATCCAGCCGCGCGGTCGTCTTGAGCGCCGCCGCGTCCGAACCCGAGCCGGGTTCGGTCAGGCAGTAGGAGGCGATCTTCTCCATCGACACGAGATCGGGCAGGTAGCGGTCCTTGAGCTGCTGGTCGCCGAACTTGTCGATCATCCACGCGCCCATGTTGTGGATCGAGATATAGGCGCTGGTCGCCGGGCAGCCGTAGGACATGGCCTCCATGATGAGCGCCGCGTCGAGACGGCCAAGGCCGATGCCGCCGCTTTCCTCGGACACGTAGATCGCGCCGAAGCCCAGTTCGCCCGCGGCCTTCCAGACGTCGACGGGATAGTGATGCTTCTCGTCCCACTCCGCCGCGAAGGGGGTGATCCGGTCGGCGGTGAACCGCTGCGCCGTTTCCTGGATCGCGAGCTGGTCTTCGGTGAGGCCAAACTGTTCGGTCATCGTGATTCCTGTTTGGCCATGGGGCCCTGTTTCGTCATGGGCGCTGTCAACCGCAGCGGGTGTATGTGAGCGGTCCCGGCATCGCGTCCTTGCCGTAGTCCCGCCGGATCATCGTCTTGCCGTCCTCAGCCACGTCGAGCACGACGTCGTTGGTCCAGCTCTGGCCTTCGCCGGTGTAGTCGAAGGTGCCCCGGATGCGGCTTTCGCCAGCCTCCTTAATCTCGCCCAGCTTCGCCACCGACTCGTAGAATTTGAGCTGGTCGGCCGAGACTTCGAGCAGGCCCTTCGCATCGCCCTTCGTACTGGTGCAGTCGGCCGGGACGAGGCCCCAGCGGCCGCGGATCGTCTCGGGGATTTCCGATGCGCTCGCCCCCCTATCTGCACCGAGGCCGCCGGCATCGAGCCCCGCTTCGCTCGCCTCGACCGGGGCGGGCGATTCCTGGAACACTTCCTCGGTCTCGGTCGGCGCCGCCGAGGTGGCGGGCGTCGCGGGCTCTTTCGAGCAGGCACCCAGCGCCAGCGCGGCGGTCAAGGCGAGAAAGGGAAGCGTGCGGGTCATCGGTCATCTCCATCCACGGAACCGGATAAAAGGTGTGGAACGCTCCGCCCCTCTACCCGGTTGCCGCACGAAGATCAGCCCACCAGTGCGATAATGTCCTTGCCGAACAGCGCTTCGTCCGACGGGATCACCTTGTGCTGTGCCAGCGGCTTCGACACCCAGGTCTCGTTGATGAGATCGCGCCACGTCACGTTGTTGTTGGTGCCGTTGCCGCCCCACGAGCCGCAGCCCAGCGAGAAGGTCTGGCGCATGCCGTTCCAAACGTTGCCCGAATTGGACGCCGACTGCGGCTGGTTCACCATCACACGGCTGGTCTTGGTGCCCTCGGCCAGCTTCATGATGTTGGCGTCGCTCTGCGAGTAGATGCCGCAGGAATGGCCCTGGCCCTGGTAGCCCTGGATGGCGTTGGTCAGGCGGATCGCCTCGTCGATGTCCTTCGCGCGGTAGAGCGCCATGGTGACGGTCATCTTCTCGCCCGAGAACTTGTAGTCCGGGCCGTAGCCGGTTTCGGGCACGATGAAGAAGGCGGTGCCTTCGGGGATCGCGAAGCCGGCATAATCGGCGATGAACTTGGCCGACTGGGCGACGACCTTGGCGTTGATGTGCTCGCCGTCTTCCCAGATCGCGTTCTGCAGCTTGGTCTTGTTCTCACCCTCGATGATGAAGCCGCCCTTGGCCTTCAGCTTTTCGAGCATGGTGTCGTAGATCGCGTCTAGCAGGATCACCGCGTTGTCCGACGAGCACGAAGCGGCATAGTCCAGCGTCTTCGACAGCAGGATCTTGGCGGCGGCGTCATCGAGGTCGGCGGTGTCGTCGACGGTGATGACCGCGTTGCCCACGCCCACGCCCAGCGCGGGGGTGCCCGAGGAATAGGCCGCCTTCACCATCGGCGTGCCGCCGGTGGCGAGGATGCGGTCGCACTGTTTCATGACTTCGTTGGTCTTTTCGACCGAGGGCTGCTCGATCGGGATCACGAGGTCGGCGGGCGCGCCCATCTTGACCAGTGCATCGCGCATCAGGTTGCAGATCTTGGCGTTGATGAACTTCGCGCGCGGGTGCGGGCAGATGATGATCGAGTTGCGGCCCTTGACCGCGCTGATCGCCTTGATGACCGGGGTGGCCTCAGGGTTGGTCGAGGGCGAGAGCGCACCGATCACGCCGACCGGCTTGGCCAGCTTGACGATGTTGCGCTCGGGGATCTCGTCGATAATGCCGACCGACTTGTCGTCGATGATGTCGTAGAGAGTGGCGCGGGTCTTGACCGAAATCTTCTTGAACTTGCCCTCGTAGTTGCCGAGCTGGGTTTCCTCGACGGTCTCGCGGGCGATTTCCTCGTCCATGCCGGGCTTGCACACAGCGTAAACCATGCCGCGGATCCAGGTGTCGACCTGCTCCTGCGTGGCGTTTTCGATCTGCGCCTGCGCGGCGCGCGAACGGGCGACCAGTTCGGCGACTTCGGCGGCGACGGGGGTTTCGGCGATCAGTTCGGCAGTAGCCATGTGCATCTTCCCTTAGATTTCTGCGCGCAGGTGCCCGGCAGACCCTGCGTTTACGCTGGCATCCGGATCACCCCTCGTTCCCCGAGTTAGGCGATCCGACACACCTTGCTCACCTGCACCTTTGGCGAGGCCTGCGCAAGTTTAATTAATCGAGCGATTAAACTGCAAGGTTGCAAAAACATCATCTTTAGGCGCAGACCACGCAATGGTCGATGGTCGGAAGATTTGCCCGAGAATAGCCGTCGCCCCTTGCCCGGCACAGAGGTTCCGGGCAGTAGAGGGCCGCAATATCGCGGAGGCGCTCCAGACCGGAGATGCCCGCCCGATTTCGACACAACCAAGATAGCCGGGTGGGCGGGGGTCGCCGCCGGGGCAATGGAAAAGGTGACAGGCGCGTGAGTGAGACGATCGATCCGGCAGAATTCCGCAAGGTGCTCGGCAGCTATCCCACCGGTGTCTGCGTCATCACCGCGCTGGACGAGGGCAAGCCCGCCGGCATGGTCGTCGGCAGCTTCACTTCGGTCTCGCTCGACCCGCCGCTGGTCGGCTTCTTCCCCGACAAGTCGTCGACTTCGTGGCCGCTGATCGAGAAGGCTGGCCACTTCTGCGTCAACGTCATGGCCAGCGACCAGGGGCCGGTCTGCAAGGCCGTCAGCGCCAAGGGTGACGCCAAGTTCGTCGGTGTGGAATATGCGGTTTCCGAGCACAACCTGCCAGTCATCGCCGACTCGATCGCCGCGATCGAGTGCAAGCTCTACTCGGTGACCGAAGCGGGCGATCACTGGTTCGTGCTCGGCCAGATCCTGCGCATGGAGACCGTGCGCGAGGACGAACCGATGCTGTTCCACCGCGGCCGCTACGGCAGCTTCGCGGAGAAGATGTAAGGGTTTTCGTCGTCCTGGCCTCGCTCCGGGACGACGTATCGCTTCGGCGGTTTGACTTTCCCGACCTACATGCTGTTCACATGTTCAGCATTACGATCCGGGAGAGTATTTCACATGACACGTTCGCTTGACGGCAAGGTCGCCGTGGTCACCGGCGCGGGTTCGGGCATCGGCCGGGGCATCGCGCTGCGGCTGGCCGAAGACAGGGCGGCCATCGCCGTGTGGGACCTCAACCCCGAAGGCGCCGCCGAGACCGTGAGACAGATCGAGGCAGCGGGCGGCAAGGCTCTTGCCATCACCGTCGACTGCTCCGACAAGGCCGCGATCAAGGCTGCCGCCGACGAGACACGCGGCAAGTTCGGCGCCATCACCATCCTCGTGAACAACGCCGGTATCGCGCCCTTTACGCCGTTCATGGACGTGGAGGACGAAGAGTTCGACAAAGTCATCCGCGTGAACCTCAAGGGCCCTTGGCTGGTCACAAAGGAAATCGTGCCGGACATGCTGGCCGCGAACTGGGGGCGGATCATCAACATCACCTCCTCGTCCACGCAGTCGGGCTCCTTCGCGCAAAGCCATTACGTCGCCTCGAAGGGCGGCCTGCTCGGCCTCACCAAGGCGCTGGCGATGGAACTGGGCAAGACCGGCATCACCGCCAACATGATCCCGCCCGGCTCGATCGACACCCCAATGCTGCGCGGCGCACCGATCGACGCGGATGCCTACGGCGCCTCGCTGCCGGTCGGGCGGCTGGGGCAAGTGGCGGACATCGCCGCAGCGGCGGCGTTCCTGGCCTCCGAGGAAGCCAGCTACATGACCGGGCAGACGATCAGCACCAACGGCGGCCGATACATGGGCTCGGCCTGAGGGGGCTTGCTACGGCATCCCCGCGCGCTAGCGTGCCGAGATGCCGATTCCGTTTCGCATAGCCGTAGATGGCGCCGTACTTTCAGGAGAGCGACGCGAGGGTCCAGGCCCGCCTCTGGTGCTGGCCCACGGCTTCGGCGGATCGCGGCGCGACTGGGACCAGTTGGTTGCCGGGCTTGCCCCCGACCGCCCTTTGATCACCTACGACCAGCGCGGCTTTGGTGCCTCCGAAGCAGAAGGCGGTCCCTACTCCCACGCCGACGACCTGCTCGCCCTTATCGACGCACTTGATATCGCCGAGGCCGATCTTTGCGGCATGTCGCTGGGCGGGGCGACCGCCCTCAACTTCGCGCTCGATCACCCGAGGCGGATAAGGCGGCTGGTGCTGGTGAGCCCACTGATGGTCGGCTGGGCATGGACGAGCGAGTGGATCGAACGCTGGAAAGCCATCGGCCGCGCCGCGCGCGCTGGCGATATGCAGCGGGCGAGAGACCTGTGGTGGAGCCATCCGCTGTTCGATGCGCTACGTGACACCTCTGCCGCAGCCGTCATGCGCGCATCGATCGAGGCATTCCACGGGCGCCAGTGGATTCTCGACGAACAGCACCCTGCCCTCCCCGACAGCGAGCGACTGGGCGAGCTTTCCATCCCAACCCTGCTGCTGACCGGTGCGCGCGACACCGCCGACTTCCGCATGATCGGCGATGCGATCGCCGCCATGGGCCAGGACGTCACCCGCATCGACCACGAAGGCGCTGGCCACATGCTGAACCTCGAAATCCCGGAAGTCATTGCAAGGGAGATCGAGCGGTTCCTCATTTGACGAATGAAACTGCGGCAATCGCATCGCCCATGCGATCGGAGACGCCATCGCGTTGCCGCCCTTGCTGGGAATGGACACTCTTCTCGCGCGAATTGTGATCGACCGGAGCCAAACTGGCCGGCGGCGCACAAGGGCGGAGAGGAGAGCAAAAGACATGAAGCTGGGCTTCGCGATGCCACACATGCTGCGGCTCAAGGCGACGATGCAGCCATGGGAAACCGAAGTGACCGGCGCCGACCAGACCCGCCTTGCGAAATGGGCGGAAAAGCTGGGCTTCGAGATGATCGCGGTGCCCGAGCACCACATCATCCCGCGGAAGCACATCGAGCTTTCGGGCCCGTTCTACTTCAACGCCTACACCGCGATGGCCTATATCGCCGGAGCGACCGAGCGGGTGCGGGTCAATTCGTGCATCGCGATTCTGCCCGCCCAGAATCCGATTGTCACGGCCAAGGCGCTGTCGACGATGGACTGGCTTTCCAGCGGCCGGGTGACGATCACCTTCGCGGTCGGCTGGCTGGAGGAGGAGTTTGCACTGCTGGGCGTTCCATTCCACGAACGCGGTGCCATGGCGGAAGAGTACATCCAGGCGATCATCGTCCTGTGGACTCAGGAAAATCCTGAATTCGAAGGAAAATATGTTTCCTTCCGAGATGTCGCTTTTGAACCCAAGCCCGTGCAGAAACCCCATCTTCCCGTGTGGTTCGGCGGCGACGCCGATGCGGTCCTCAAGCGCGTCTCCCGCTACGCGCAGGGCTGGTGGCCGTTCCTGACCAAGCCCGAGGACATTCCTGCGCGCATCGACTTCATCCGATCGCGGCCCGACTACAATGGCCAGTTGGCGGACGTCTACTACGGCATGTCCACCAGCCGCGTCGGCGAGGGTCATGCGGTGATCGATGATCCCACGGCCCGCCCCGGACAGACCAAGCAAGAGATCATCGATCGGCTCGGATGGCTGAAATCCCTTGGTATTACATGGAGTTCCGTACCCATTCCGGCCCTCCCCGCGATCGCGGCCTACTACGACTACACCCAGTGGATCGCCGAGGAGATCATGCCCGCCATCCGCTGAGCGAACGTCGCCGCGATGCCTGGCGGGGCATGCTTGACCTCAGGCACACAGCGGCACTTAACGGCACACAACGGCACAAAGGCCGGGGAGAGATGATCATGAGCCCACCAAGGCCAAGGCCCAAGCTGGATCAGGAGAACACTGCGTTCTGGACCGGCGGCGCCGAGGGCGAACTGCGGATCGTACACTGCGGCGACTGCGGGCAGTACACCCATCCTCCGCGCGTCCTGTGCCGTCACTGCCAGTCGGAGAACATCGCTGCCAGCGCCGTGGCGGGCACCGGCGTGATCGATACCTTCACGATCAACCACCAGCCCTGGGCCAAGGATCTGCCCGTCCCCTACGTCATCGCCCGCGTCGCGCTCGACGGGGTGCCGGGAGTCTACCTCACCACCAACATCGTCAACTGCCCGGTCGATGCCGTGGCGTTCGGCGACCCCGTGCGCGTCGTGTTCGAGGAACAGGACGGCATATTCTATCCCCTCTTCGAGCGAGCGATCTGATGGCACGCGAAGCCTACATCACCGGCGTCGGCCAGTCCGAGGTCGGCGTTCGCCTGACGCGCCATCCGCTGCTGCTGACGCTCGACGCCGCGAAGGAGGCGATCGCCGAGGCGGGCCTCACCTTCGGGCAGATCGACGGCGTGTTCTCCTTCCCCGGCAAGGTCAACGGCTACCTCGCTTTCTCGCCTGTCGGCACCGACGAGGTGATCGAGGCGCTGGGCATCAAGTCGAAGTGGCAGATGGGCGGCATGGAGCAGCCCGCGCAGCTTTCCGCCATCGGCATGGCGGCCTGGGCGGTGAAGCAGGGCATCTGCCGCCACGTCCTGTGCTTTCGCACCGTCTACGAGGCGGGCGGCATGGCCGACCCCGCCACCTATATGCCGCCGCGGCCAGACACCGTCTCGGGAGCCTCGCAGTGGACCAGCCCGTTCTGGGCGACGTCGGCCGCCTGCTGGACCGCGCAATACGCCGCGCGCCACGTCCACAAGTATGGCCTGACGCGCGAGCAACTCGGCCAGATCGCCATCAACGCTTCGAAGAACGCCATGCTCAACCCGCGCGCGCGCGCGATCACCAAGGCGGAACTGACACTCGACACCTACATGTCGGCACGGATGATCTCGACCCCGCTGTGCCTCTACGACTGCGACCGCTTCTCCGACGCCTCCACGGTGGTGATCGTCTCGGCGGGCGACGCCCTCGACGAGATCAAGTGCGAGCCGATCCGCATCGCCGCGATGTCAGGCTCGGTGGACCGCTATTCGTGGGACCAGGTCGAGTGGCCTGCCGCTTACGATGCGGGCCGCGACCTGTGGCAGCATACCGACTACACCATCGACGATGTCGACACCGTGCAGTTCTACGACGGCTTCGCGTACCTGCCGATTACCTGGCTGGAGGGCCTGGGCTTTTGCGAGAAGGGCGAAGGCGGCCGCTTCATCGAAGGCGGCACGCGTATCGCGCGAAACGGCGAACTGCCGCTCAACACGGCGGGCGGTCAGTTGGGCGCCGGGCGTCTGCATGGCTTCGGTTTCGCGCACGAAGCTGTGACACAGCTGCGGGGCAATGCGGGCGAACGGCAAATCCCGGGCGACCCGAAGGTGGCAGTGGCTACGTCCGGCGGTGGACCGCTGGCGGCAGCGCTGCTGCTGGCAAAGGACTGAACGGCTCCGGCCTCGCGGGCTCTCCTCCTGCGGGGCCGGGGATGGCATTTCCATTTTTCGTGGACACGCTTCTTCATTGCGAGCGTAGCGAAGCAATCCAGAGCTCAAAACTGCCCTGGATTGCTTCGCTACGCTCGCAATGACGATTGAAGTTACAATGCGACGTCACACTACCGTCGACGGCAGCGTCTTCGCACCCGGCCGCTTCACCGATTTGGCGCGCTTGAGGCCGATCAGCGGGCGCAGCGGGCCGACTTCCCGCCCGACGAGGTAGAACAGCCAGGAACCGCCCGCCACCGTCGCGCACAGCACCAGGAATTCCGGCAGTGCCGTCAGCCCCTTGTCGCGCAGCCAGTAGCTGACGAGCACCATGACGGTCTGGTGCGCGATGAACACCGGGAACACCGCCTCCGCCAGAGTGCCCCGCCAGCGCGCGTCGCGGTTCCAGAAGCGATCGGCGATCCCGAACAGGGCGATCACCGTGCCCCAGCACTGCACCGACTTGGCGAAATCCAGCGGTTCCATCCACGCGCGCGGCGTCCGCACGTTGCCGGGGAAGTACCACGCTTCCAGCGCCACGAAGGCGTAACCGGCCAGCCCGACGACCAGCGCGGCCTTCCACTGCCGGGCGATCGCCTGCCGCAAGGTCTCGGACCCGCGCAGGATGTAGCCGAACAGGAACATGCCGCCATAATGGAGATGCGCGCAGAAGTCGGTCAGCACGCTGTGGGTGTCGGTCCAGCCATCACCCGGCGCGCGCACGGCATAGACGGCAAGGCACCCGAACGGCAGCAGCCACGGCCCGGAAAGGACCTTCTCCGCCCCACGCGCCAGTCCCGCGCGCCAGTGTGCAGGAAGCACCATCAGCGCCGCGCAGAGCACCACCGTGTAGGCGAGCAGGTAGATCACGAACCACAAGTGCATGATCGCCGGCAGGTTCTCGTGAATGACCCGGCGGAAGCTGAAGGCATCATGGAACAGGAAGTAGCCGTAGCCATGCGTGTAACCGCTGTTGAGCAGTCCCATGTATGGCTGCGGCGGCACGATCACCGTCAGGCCAAACAGCAGCGGTATGCCGAGCCGCAGCAACCGGCTCTTGAGGAAGGCCCCGGCGTCCCGCTCCTTCGCGAACAGCGCCGCGCTGGCATATCCCGAAATCGCGAAGAGCAGCGCCAGCCGCCAGGCGCTCAGTCCCAGCAGCGGGATTTCGGCCCACCACACCACCCCGCGCGAGGGCGTCTGGTAGCCCCAGGGCGTGAACGAAAATCCGACGTGGTAGAAGATCAGCATCACGAAAGCGCCCACGCGCAGCCAATCCATTCCGTAGTGGCGCTGGCTGGGGGCGGGGTTCATCGCTATCCGTCAAGTCTTCGGCCCGCCACGCGGGTCAGGGGTGCCCGCATGCAGCGGCGTATAATTGTCGGGGGCTCATTAGGCGCGTTGTCACCGCTCTGCAATCGCGCGCTTGTAACAGAGGGTATCCGGGATGCCGCCGCGCATTTCGTCGGTTCCGGAGGCAACTGTGGTTGGTACGCCGTGCCGAAACGCCGAACATCGCAGGCATGACGTCCCCCGAAACGACCGTAGCCACCCGGCCGACCCGCAGGCGCCCCGCCAGTTCGATCGAACGCGCCGCTATCGAACCGTGCGTGACAGAACGGGCCGGGATGGAACGAGCTGCCTACGTTCCCGACTTTCGCGGGCCATTACGCTCGCCGGAATGCGCCGATCCGGTGCCTGCGAACCATGCCCTCGTGCTGCTTGTGCATGACGGAAGCGAGCACGCCATCCGGGACGCCGTGCAGGATGCGATGGCAAAAGCCATGGCAAACGCCGTGGAGGCCGGGACGCATCTGTTCGCCCCACATGTTCTGGGCGCGAATGCCATGAAGCCTGACGGGATCCCCGCAGCTTTCGCACGGCTACTGGCAAGGCACCGGCCCGCGGGCGTGGTGTTGATGCCTCCCCTTTCCGCACGCGAGGATCTGGCCGACTTGTGCCTCCGCGCACAGGCGCGCTGTCTTCGGGTCGGCGCCCAGCCCGGCCTGTCCTGCGACGAGCGCGGCGGCGCAGCACTTGTCGTGCGCCGCCTCGTGACGCTCGGCCATACGCGGATCGGTCTCGTCGCCGGCCCGGAAAGCTCGGCCGGAGCCCGGCAGCGGGAGCTCGGCTATCTTGACGCCATGGCCGAACTCGGGCTCGATCGTGGCCCCGCTCTGATCGTACCGGGCGACAACAGTTTCGAATCCGGCATCGCCGCCGGACGGCTGCTCCTGGAAATAAGCCCTCGCCCCACCGCCATCCTCGCCTGCAACGACGAGATGGCCGCCGGCGTCCTCCACGCCGCGGCGCAGGACGATGTGCCGGTTCCCCAAGCACTGTCCGTTGTCGGGTTTGACGATACCTCCCTCGCCCACCGCCTCCTCCCGCCGCTCGCCTCGGTCCACGTGCCGTGGAACCGCATCGGCGAAGAGGCCGCGAAGTGGATACTGGCAGAAAGTTTCGCCTCGCTCGAACCTTTCGAACCGCACCTGATGGAGCGTGCTTCGCTCGGCCCAATCGGATGAAATTCCCGACTTTGCCCCAACGGGCAAAGCGCTCGAATGAATGGCAGTTCCGTTAGGCAACATTTTACCATAAGAGATTAAACCATTGTGGATCCATTTGGCGGATGGATGGCGCAAGGGGGCCAATCTTGTATCTGCAGACCGACCGGCATCGCACCGCCATTCGCCCGTTGACCGACGGTCGCCTCGTGTCTCAGGCCGCTGCGCTGGTCGGCCTGAGCGCATGGAGCTGTGACCTTGCGACCGAACAGCTCGAATGGACCGAAGGCGTGTTCGACATCTTCGGCCTGAGCCACGACATGCTCTTCGAACGCCGCGACACCGTCGCCCTCTATCACGAGGAATCGCGCGAGATCATGCTCCGCCTGCGCGCGCAGGCGATCGAGGCGTGCTCCGGCTTCTCGATGGAGGCGCAGATAGTCCAGCCGGGCGGCGAGACGCGCTGGTTGCGGCTGGCCGCCAATACGCGAGTGGAGAACGGCCGCGCGGTGCAGCTTTACGGCATGAAGCAGGACATCACGCAGGAGCGCCTGCAATGGGAACAGCTCCGCCGCCTTGCCGAGAACGACCCGCTCACCGGGCTCGGCAACCGCGCGCGGTTCCAGTCGGAGTTCCTCGACCTTCCCGCCGGATCGGAGCGACTCGCGCGCATCGGTGCGCTGGCGATGTTCGACCTCAACGACTTCAAGGGCATCAACGACCGCTGGGGCCACGCCGCCGGAGACGCCTGCATCGCTCGCTTCGGCGAGCGGCTGGCCACCGCCTTCCCCGGCGCCCGCCTGATCGCCCGCATCGGCGGAGACGAATTCGCGGCGCTGCTGCCCGCCACGATGCCCGCCGCAACGCTGGAAAGCGCCGTGCGCCGCCGCATCAACCGCCTCGTCACCCGGGTCGAGTGGCAAGGCACGCTGATCCCGATCGGAGTCAGTGCCGGTCTGGCCTTCATCGGCGGGTCGCCGGAGGCCACCTTCGCAGCCGCCGACGCCGCCCTCTATGCCGCCAAGCGTAGCGGCCGCAACGTGCTGCGGGTGGCGGCCTAAGCGCCCTCCGGCTCCACCCATGTCGTGCGGGTAACGCGGGGTGAGAGATACTTCGTTGCCGTCCAGCCGCCGTCCACGACGATCGACTGGCCGTTTATCATCTCGCTCCCCGGCAGGCACAGGAACGCGATGACCGAGGCAATGTCCTCCGGCTGGGCGAGGCGCGGATAGGGCGTGGTCTCCACGTTGGCGCGCTTGAAGCCCTCGTCCTCGAAACGGTGGCGCACCATGTCGGTCATCGTCACGCCCGGCGCCACGCAGTTGGAACGGATGCCGCGCGGGCCGTATTCGCAGGCCATGTGCTCGGTCATCGATTTGAGCCCGCCCTTGGCCGCCGAATAGGCGCCGCCGCGCCGTCCACCGATATGCGCGAACGTGCTGGTCACGTTGACCACGCTGGCGCCCTCCCCCAGATGCGGGATCACGTCGCGGCAGAGCCGGAACGGGGCGACGAGCATGATGTCGAGGAAGTCGTCGAGCGTCTCGTCGTCCGTTTCGTCGAGCGGCCTGGGACTGCCGACGCCCGCGTTGTTCACCAATGCGTCGATCCGCCCGAACTTCGCCAGCGCCTGCGCGACGACGGCTCCGGGCGCGGCCGGGTCGGTCAGGTCGGCGCTGATGGCAAGGACGTGGTCGGGATTGCCGATCGCGGCCTCCAGCGCCGCCAGCTTGTCCTTCGAGCGGCCGACACCGACGATCGCGAAGCCTTCGCCGTGCAGGATCTTCGCGGTTTCGAGGCCGATGCCGCTGCCCGCGCCCGTGATGATCGCTACCTTCACTTCGACTTCCTCCACCGTTGCAAGGCCGTGTTAGCCGCCGCTCCGGCAGGCGTCGAACCGCCCCGGCGGTATTGCCGGAGCTCGCCTTGCCCCGCTGCCGCACGGGGGTAGTCAGAAGGCTCAGACAACGAGCGAACAGGCACAATGAGCACACCCAAGGCCGCCCTCGAAGGCATCCGCGTCATCGACATGAGCCGCGTCTTCGCCGCCCCCGTCGGCGCGCAAATCCTCGGCGACCTCGGCGCCGACGTCATCAAGGTGGAGCGGCCGGGCGTGGGCGACGACGGGCGCGGCTACGGCTTCTCGTGGGTGCCCGGCAAGGACGGGATCGAGACGCGGCACTCCAGCTTCTTCACCGTGTCCAACCGCAACAAGCGCTCGATCACGCTGAACCATTCCCGGCCCGAGGGGCAGGCGATCCTGCGCGATCTGGCGAAGAGCGCCGACGTGCTGATCGAGAACTACAAGGTCGGCGACCTCAAGCGCTTCGGCCTCGATTACGAGAGCCTGCGGGAGATAAACCCGCGCCTCATCTACTGCTCGGTCACCGGCTTCGGCCAGACCGGGCCGATGGCGGCGCTGCCGGGCTACGACGGGCTGTTCCAGGCGACCGGCGGCATGATGGCGGTGACCGGCATTCCCGAAGGCCAGCCGGGCTCAGGCCCGCTCAAGACCGGCCCCAGCCTCGTCGACTTCGTGACCGGCCACAACACCGCGCTGGCGATCCTGGGCGCGCTGATGCACCGCACCCGCACCGGCGAGGGCCAGTACATCGACATCGCCCTCCTAGACAGTTCGGTGGCGATGGTCAGCCACATCATGCAGGATTACCTGATAAGCGGCCACGCCCCGCCGCGCCTCGGCAACGGCGGCAATGGCGGCGGCCCGGCGGACCTGATCCATTGCGCGGACGGCATCATCTACCTCACCGCCGGCACCGACGAGCACTGGCGCCGCCTGACGGTGCTGATGGAGCAGCCCGAACTGAACGACGATCCCCGCTTCGATTCCAACCTGAAGCGCGGCAAGACCAATCGCGCCGAGCTGATGGCCATCATCAACGACTGGAGCGGCCGCTTCCCGACCCTCGAGGTTCAGGCCATGCTCGACGGCGCGGGCATTCCGGCGGCGCGCTACAATGAACTGGCCGACGTCTGGGAAGACCCGCAGGTGCAACATCGCGGCCTGAAGGCGACGACGCCGCATGCCTGGGCGGAAAGCGGCTCGGTCGATCTCATCGCCAGCCCGCTCGCGAAGATGTCGGCGAGCCCGGCGACGATCCGCATGGCCCCGCCGATGCTGGGCGAGCATACCGACGCCATCCTTTCGGAGCTGGGCTACGACGAGGCGCAAATCGCCGCGCTGCGGGACGCGAAGGTGGTGTGAACGCCCAATCCTCCCTGTTCCGAAGGGGAATGGGGAGGTGGCAGCCCGCAGGGCTGACGGAGGGGGCTGCTACACCTCCACCACCGCCTTCGGCGGCGGTCCCCCTCCCCATTGCTGCGCAACAGGGAGGATATAGCCTCAGCGTCCCTTGAACGCGGGCTTGCGCTTTTCGAGGAACGCATTGACGCCTTCGAGGAAGTCCTCGGTCCGCCCCGCCTCACGCTGGCCGCGCCGTTCCGCCTGAAGCGCGGTTTCGAGGCTGGAATCCAGCGCATCCCAAGCCATCCGCTTGATGAGGCCGAGCGAGCGCGGGCCGGCGGCCAGCCGTTTCGCCAGCTTCATCGCCTCGGCGTCGAGGTCGTCCTCGGGCACCACCTTGGTCGCAAGGCCCCAGTCGAGCGCGGTGGCGGCATCGACCTTCTCGCCCAGCAGCATCATCTGCATGGCGCGCACCCGGCCTACCGCCTGCGCCAGCAAGTAGGTTGCGCCGCCGTCGGGCACGAGGCCGACGTGGCAGAAGGCGCAGAAAAAGTAAGACCCCTCCGCCATCAGCACCACGTCGCCCGCCGCCGCCAGCCCGGCGCCGAAGCCCGCCGCCGGCCCGCGGATCGCGGTGACGACCGGCTGCTCCATGGTCTTGATCTGCATGATCACCGGGTTGAACGCGCGGTCGAGCTGGCCGCCGATATCGCGCATGGGATCGGCCAGCATATCCTGCGCCGCCGCAAGGTTCGCGCCCGAGCAGAACGCCTTGCCCTCACCCGTCAGCAGCACCGCGCGGGCATCGCGCGCCGCCACGTCGAGCGCGTGGACCATCTCCAGACCCATCGCCTCGGTGACGCCGTTCATGGTCTTGGGATCGTTGAGGGAGATGCGCGCGACGCCGTCCTCCAGCGAATAGAGGATGTGCTCGTAACTCATGGAATCTCCCTCTCCGTCGATCAGGCGAGCATGGCGCCCAGGCGTTCCTTCACGATTGCCTCGGCCTCGCCAACGATCCTTTCGATCAGTTCCTTGCAGGTGGGCACGTCATGGATCAAGCCCTGCACCATCCCGGCCCAGAAGATGCCCTTGGTAAGATCACCGCTCTGCAATAGCTCGCGGCCCACCGCGCCTGCGACGAGGTGGCGGATATCCTCGAAGGTCGAGTCGGGCCGTTCGGAAATCGCGACCACTTCGTCGGACACGTCGTTCTTGCCGACGCGCGCCGAGTTCTTGAACTTGCGGAAGATGAGGTTGGTGCCGCGCTCGTCGTTCTCGACGTACCTGGCCTTCACGTTGTCGTGGATCGGCGCTTCCTTGGTGGCGCAGAAGCGGGTGCCCATGTTGATGCCCTCCGCCCCCAGCGCCAGCGCCGCTACGAGGCCGCGCCCGTCGCCGATGCCGCCGCTCGCCAGCATCGGAATCTTCACCTTGTCCGCCGCCGAGGGGATCAGGATCAGGCCGGGAATGTCATCCTCGCCGGGGTGCCCGGCGCATTCGAAGCCGTCGATCGAGATGATGTCGCAGCCGTGCTTCTCGGCCGAAAGCGCGTGGCGCACGGCGGTGCACTTGTGCAGCACGGTGACGCCGTGGGGCTTCACCATCTCCCAGATCTCGCGCACCTGCTGGGTGCCTGCGGTCTCGACGATCTTGACCCCGCCGTCGATCACGGCCTGCGCGTAAGCCTTGTAGTCGGGCGGAAGGATCGTGGGCAGCACGGTGATGTTCACCGCGAAAGGTTTGTCGGTCATCGAGCGGCAGCGCTCGATCTCCTCGCGCAGCGCCTCGGGGCTGGGCTGGGTCAGCGCGGTCAGGGTGCCGAGGCCGCCGGCGTTCGACACCGCGCTCGCCAGTTCAGCATAGCCGACACCCTGCATGCCGCCCTGGACGATCGGATGTTCGATGCCGAGCATCTCGGTCACGCGGGTCTTGAATGGCATGGTTCTCGCTGCTCCCTCTCGATGGTTGCATGCGGGGCTATGTCATGCCGCGCGGGGCTTCAAGCAGCGGGTGCGGGAGCGAGCGGGCATCGCGCCAGCGAATAACCAAGCGCTTGCTACATAAATCGAGAAGCGTATGATCCCCTGCAAACGAGAAGGGAGAATCGCCATGGCAACCGCCGCTCTGGAACCTGTTCAGGATCGGATCGAGGAACTGGGCATCAAGCTCATCAGCGCCGACAACCACATCAACGAACCGCGGGGCCTGTTCATCGACCGTTTCCCCGCGCACCTGAAGGACAAGGCCCCGCGCGTGATCGAGGACCGCGACGGCGGCGAAGGCTGGAGCATGGACGGCACGCCGCCCAAGCGCACCTACGGCCTCGAATGCATGGCGGGCTACGACAAGAGCGAATACCGCATGTCCGGCCTGCGCCACGCGGACCTCAGGCGGGGCAACTACGATGGCGCCGCGCATCTCGCGGATATGGACATCGACGGGGTATGGGCCTCGGTGACCTATCCGGGTTTCAGCCCGTCGTTCTATACCCATCCCGATCCGGAAGTCGCTGCCGCCGGATTCGTCGCCTACAACGACTGGATCCTCGACGACTTCCAGTCCGCCGACCCCAAGCGCCTGTGCGGCCTCGCCATCAATCCCACCGAACTGGGCATCGAGCACGCCGTCGCCGAGATGCGCCGCTGCGCGAGGAAGGGTGCGCGGGCGATGTATATTCCGGGCAATCCGACGATCCCCTACAACCACCCCACGCACTACCACCCCGTCTGGCAGGCGGCGGACGAACTGGGTCTGACGCTGTGCATGCACCGCAACCACGGCGGCCCGCCCGATGCCACCGACTGGGACCGGCTGCAGGAGGACAAGGTCTCCATCGGCGGGATCGTGACGCGGTACTTCTCGTGCCTCAAGCCGTTCTCGTACCTGATCTTCGCTGGGATCTTCGACCAGTACCCGAACCTGAAGATGGTCGGTGCCGAGGTCGACTGCGGCTGGGCGCCGTTCTGGGTGCAGACCATGGAGCATCACTGGGAAATCCAGAACTCGTGGCATCCGGTGAAGCTCAGGCATTCGCCCACCGAGTTTATCGGCCGCAACGTCTTCACCACCAACGTGGACGACTACTGCGGCTACCAGATGATTCGGACCGGGCTCTGGCCGTGGCTGGCGAAGATGACGATGTTCTCGTCCGACTACCCGCACTCGGCGACGATCTGGCCGCATTCTCGCGACGTGGCGCTGAAGATGACGGCGGACCTGACGCCGCAGGACACCCGCACGACACTGTCGGAGAACGCGGCAAGGGTGTTCGGCTTCGACGTCTAATTCCTCCCCGAGCAAGCTCGGGGGGGAATGGCGCTACACCGGCCCGTTCGCTTCGATCCCCTGGATCACGAAAGCCGCGATGGCGTCCCTGATCTCAGCCTCGCTCGCCATGCCGGGCGGGAACAGCCAGTCACGAAACATCAGGTTCGCCAGCACCGCCGCGAACGACACGCGCACCATCAGTTCCGGCGCGATCCGGGGTGCGTCGCCGACCCGCGCCTGGCTCATCGCCTCGCCCTTGCGGAAGTAGTCCTGCAACCCGTCGAGCGCCTCGATCCCGCCCGAAGCCTCAGGCGAATAGGCGTTGGCGACCGCCAGCGAGAGGAACATCTTCGAATGGCTGCCCATGAAATCGAGCAGTTCGCCGATGTAGGCCCGCGCCACATCCTTGCCCTCGCCCGCTCCGGCGGTCCGCGCCTGGAAATCCGCGAAGTGGCGGTTCAGCGGCGTGAAGATCGCCGCGCGGAACAGCGACTGCTTGCTGTCGTGGAAGCGGAAGATCTGCGCCTCGGTCACATCGGCGCGGCGGGCGATCGCGGCGGTCGTCGCCCCGGCATAGCCCGAGGCCTCGAACTCCTCGGCGGCGGCTTCGAGAATGCGGTCGGCCACTTCCTCGGAGGAGCGGCGGCGACGTTTCGGTTTCGGGTCGGGAGCGGTCAATCTTTCCTGCCGGTTTCGCTTGCGTAACTGCATGTGTCGGGAACGGCGGGCGCCATTGAAACCCTCCCGCCCGACCCTAGATTCGCCGGGACAAACGCTCAAGGAGACAATTGAAAGTGAACGGAATGAAGACGGCCATGCTGCTGGCGGCGCTGACGGCGCTGTTCATGGGGCTGGGCTACATGCTGGGCGGAACCGGCGGCGCCATCATCGCGCTGGTCGTGGCGGCGGGCATGAACCTGTTCACCTTCTGGAACGCGGACAGCATCGTGCTGAAGATGCACAACGCCCGCGAGGTCGGCCCGGAGAGCGAGTTCCACCGCCTCGTCGCCGAACTGGCGCAGCGTGCCGGGCTGCCGATGCCCCGCGTCTACGTGATCGACACCGAGGCGCCCAACGCCTTCGCCACCGGCCGCGACCCCGAGCACGCCGCCGTCGCCGCGACCACGGGCCTGCTCGACATGCTCAGCCGCGATGAAGTGGCGGGCGTGATGGCGCACGAACTGGGCCACGTGAAGAACCGGGACACCCTCGTCATGACGATGGTGGCGACGATCGCGGGCGCGATCTCGATGATCGCCAACTTCGGCATGTTCTTCGGCCACATGGGCAATTCGGAGGACCGCCCCAATCCGATGGCCGCGATCGCGGCAATGGTCATGGCACCGTTCGCGGCGATGATCGTGCAGATGGCGATCAGCCGCACCCGCGAATACGGCGCTGACAAGGCAGGCGCCGAGATCAGCGGCAACCCGCGCGCGCTGGCCTCGGCGCTGCAGAAGATCGCCGGGCCTGCCGCCCACTTGCGCAACCCCACCGTCGAGCGCAACCCGGCGGCGGCGCAGCTCTACATCGTGCCCTCGTCGGTGTCGGACTTGTTCTCGACTCACCCGGCGACCGAGAAGCGCATCGCCGCGCTGATGGCGATGGACGGCGGGGCGGCGCCCCCGCGTCCGGCCATGGCTTCGGTGCCGCGCCGTAGCGCGACGCGTGGCCGGTCGGCGCTCGATCCGAACCGGCGTTGAAGCCGCACACCTCGTCATTGCGAGCACAGCGAAGCAATCCAGGGCGGCTTGAGACTGCCCTGGGTTGCTTCGCTGCGCTCGCAATGACGACTTAGCCCTTCACCCACCGCGCGATGAAGAAGCCGTCGAGGCCGCCCGCCTCGGCCAGCATTCCCGGATCAGTGCGCAGCCAGCCCTCGCCCGTCGGCGAGAGGCCCTCGGGCAATTCCGCCGCCGTAATCGGGGCAAGCGTCAGTTCGACGTCGGCCGCCCGGTCCTCGCCTTCTTCCTGCTCCAGCGAGCACACGGCATAGACCAGCGTGCCGCCGGGCTTCAGCCACTCGGCCGCCCGCGCCAGCATCCGGGTCTGGATTTCGGCCATCTCCTCGATCTGGCGCGGCGCGATGCGGTGGAGCACGTCCGGATGACGGCGCGAGGTGCCCGTCGCCGTGCACGGCGCGTCGAGCAGGATCGCGTCGAACTTCTCTTCCGGCTCCCACGTAAAGGCATCCGCGAGGACCACCTCCGCCTCCAGCGAAGTGCGCTCGAGGTTCTCGCGCAGGCGTTCCAGCCGCCGCTTGGCGTTGTCGAGCGCGGTCACCTTCCAGCCCGCCGCCGCAAGCTGCATCGTCTTGCCGCCGGGCGCGGCGCAAAGATCGAGCACGGACCGGCCCTCACCCGCACCGAGCATGCGCGCGGGCAGGCTGGCGGCGAGATCCTGCACCCACCACGCACCCTCGCGGAAACCTTCGAGGTGCTCCACCGCGATCCCGCGCGGCAGGCGCACATGACCCGGCATCAGCGAGACGCCGCCCAGGCGCTCGGCCCACTCCGCCGTCGCCGCGGCATCGCGCAGCGCGAGGTCCAGCGGCGGCGGCACGGCGAGACCGGCGGCGATCGTCTCGGCCCGGATGCCCCAGCGCTCCATCACCGGCTCGGGCAGGGTCGGCACTTCGGGCAGCGTCACGGCGCGCTTGGTCAGGGTCGAGAACACGCCGTGCGCCAGACGGCGCGGTCCGCCCATCAGCAGCGGCAGGCCGGTGGCGATGACGGCGTGCGCGGGCGTCTCCAGCCGCAGGACTTGCGCCAGCATGATCTGCAGCACCGCGCGCGCCTTGGCGTCGTCCGCCAGCGGCAGGCGGGTGGCGGAGTCGATCAGCGCGTCGAGGTCGGCGCGCCAGCGCAGCACCTCCCCGGCGATGGCGCGGGCGAGCGCGCGGTCGGCGTCGCCCTTGATGCGCGCGAGCGCGGAACCGCCCGCCTGGTCGAGCGTCTCGCCCCTGCGCAGAACGGCATCGATGAGGTTGAGCGCGGCACGGCGCGCAGGAAGTCCGGGTATGTCCATCGTCGGCCCCTATACCGGATTGCCTTTTTCCGCCACCCGCACCACATGGGGGCCATGACCAAGCGCGCCACTGAACGTCCGGCGGCCTTCACCAAGCCCGCTCACTGGACCAACGACCCCGCTCCCCCGCCCGTGAAGGCCAAGGACGAGCAGGACCCCGACGGCCTTTCACCCACCCGCTACGGCGACTGGGTGCAGAAGGGCATCGCGATCGATTTCTGAGGAGGCTGGGAAGGCGCGCGCCCGCCGCTTGCTTTCTCCGCCGTCACCCTGAACGTGTTTCAGGGTCCATCTGGCGGCTTAAACCGTCAGGTCAATCCACCGCCGGTGCTTACGGTTTGCTATCTTTGCCTCGAAGCCCAACGGCAGGATGGACCCTGAAACAAGTTCAGGGTGACGCCCTGCAGTTCGCAGGCGGTTACTTCGTCGCGCCTGCGGCCTGCCCCTCCCCCTGCCCCCAGCCACCGCCGAGCGCGAGGAACACGGCGATCTGGTCGTCCACCAGCGCCGCTTCCGCAGCCGCATGGCTCACCCGCGCCGACGCGAGGCTGCCCTGCGCGCTCAGGAGATCCAGGAAATCGCTGCGCCCGAAGCGGAACAGCTTAGCCGCCTGCCCTTCCGATATGCCGGCGCTGTCGCTCGCGCGGCCCAGCGATGCGGCCTTGTCCCGATCGCGGGCGTAAGTTTCCAACGCCGTCTCGGTGCCCTGCAGAGCCGAGAGCACGGTCGCATCGAACTTGGCGAGATCGACGTCGACCTGCGCCTTGGCGGCATCGATCTTCGCCTTGACGACCGGGCGATTGGGGAAACTCCAGCTCAGCAGCGGGCCAAGGCTGAAGCCGAAGCTGTCGGACTTGCCGAGGTTCTGCAACTGCCCGCTGCTGGCGACGCCCGCGCCGATCGAGACGCTGGGGTAGAGGTCCGCCACAGCCACGCCGATGCGCGCGGTATCGCCGGCGATGGTGCGCTCGGCCTGGCGGATGTCGGGACGGCGGCGGATCAGCGCGGCGCCGTCGCCGACCGGCATCGGCTGGGCAAGGCGCGGCAGGACCGCGCAGCTCGCCACCTCCTGCGGATAGTCCGCCGGCGCCCGGCCGAGCAGCGTCGCCAGCAGGAACAGCGCGCCCTGCCGCTTCGCCACGAAGGCGGGCAGGCTGGCCCGGCTGGTGTCCACCGCGGTACGCGCGCGGCTGACGTCGAAGGCGGTGCCGCGCCCGCCGCGCTGCAGCCGGGTGGTGGCATCCAGCGTCTGCTGCTGCAGCACGATCACTTTCTGGACCGTCGCCATCTGGTAATTGGCGCCGCACACATCGGCATAGGCCTTGGCGGTCGCCGCCGCCACGCTGATGCGCACCGCATCGCGCGCCGCCTCGACCACCTCGCGGTCCGCCTGCGCCCCCTCGACCGCGCGCCGCAGCTTGCCGTTGAGGTCGAGCGGATAGCTCAGCGAGAGGCCAAGGTCGTACGTCACGACACCGGGGATGTTGGTCCCGCCCGACTGGGTGGAATAGTCGCGCTCGAGATCGGCATCGGAACTGACGGTGGTGCTCAGCGCCCGCGCGCCGGTCGTCTCGCGCAGCACCGCTTCGGCCTTGCGGATGTTCGCCTCGGCGGCGCGCAAGTCGGCGTTGGCGGTGAGCGCCTCTTCCACCAGCGCGTCGAGGCGGGGATCGGCGTAGAGGCTCCACCAGCGGTCGGGCAGCGGCGCCTGCGCGAAGGCGGGATCGCGCGCCGCGACGAAGTCCCCCTGCGCCGAAGGCGTGCCGGACACCGCGTTCTCGGGCGGATGATAGTCCGGCCCGGCGGTAGCGCAGGCGGACAGCGCCAGCGCCATCGCGGCGGCGCAGAGAAGACGGGCGGGACGCATCACCGGGCTCCCGCGCTCTGCGTCGCGGCGGGAGCGGGAGCCGCCGCCGGGGCCGGAACCGGACGTGCCTGTCGCTTCGGTTCGCCGTCATGCTGCTCGATCGTCACCGTCGCGGTACGGCCGAGGATCAGGCGCACGTTCTTCGGCACATGCGTCAGGCGCACGCGCACCGGGATGCGCTGGGCGAGGCGCACCCATGAGAACGTTGCAGCGACGTTGGGCAGCAGGTTGCCCGAGTCGCTGCGTGTATCGTCGTTGATGCCCGCCGCGATGCTCTCGACACGACCCTTGAGTACCTGCCCCTCGCCCATCAGCTTCACGCTCACCGGCGCGCCGATGTGGATGAGCGGCAGCTTGGTTTCCTCGAAGTAGCCCTCGACGCGGATCGAATCGCCATCGACCAGTGCCATGGCCTGGCTTCCGGCGGCCACGTAGTCGCCCGGATGCAGGTCGAGGTTGGTCACGGTGCCATTGACCGAGGCATGGACTTGCGTGCGCTGGAGGTCGAGCTTCGCGCGATCGACCGCGCTTACCGCTTCCTGCACGGCGGCGCGGGCAGTGGCGACCTTGGCGACGTTCTGCTCATGGGATTCGGTGGCGACGAGATCGCCGAGCGCAAGGTCGCGCGAAGCCTCGCGCTGCGCCTGCCCCAGCGTCGCCTTCGCGCTGGCAAGGCTCGCCTGCGCTTCCTCGACCGCCAGCGAATACCGCGGCTTGTCGATCACGAACAGCAGGTCGCCTGCCTTGACCACCTGGTTGTCGCGCACCGCCACCGAAGTCACGAGGCCGCCGATGTCCGGCGTCACCCGCACCACGTCGGCACGCACCCGGCCGTCCCGGGTCCAGGGGCTGCGCTCGTAATGCATCCACATCCAGTACGCGATGAAGGCCGCGAGCAGGACGATGACGATAGTGGCGGCGCTGCGGCCGATGGCGGGAAGCAGGTTCTTCATGGGTGGAGACCGGACCAGGTGGCGAGGAAGGAAAGCGCACCGAACACCATGACATAAAGGCACAGGTCGACGAGCGCGCGATAGGCGACGATGCGGTAGAAGCCGACGAAGTCCGCCACACGCATCAGCAGCATGGTCAGGACCGAGGCGATCACCGCGATCAGCAGGAGGGCGGGCATGTAGACGCCCAGGATGGAGACTTCGCCGTTCATGGCTGGCCTTTCAGCGCGGCGGCTTCTGGAAAGATGTTACGGCGCAGCGAGATCAGCGCCAGAGCGGCCTTGCGGCGCACCGAACGGTCCTCGTCGCGGATGAAGACGTGGAGCGCCGCGTCAATATCGCCCAGCAGTTCGGGCGCTGCGGGCGGGCGGTGATCGGGCTCGAGACGGCGATAGTAAGCCGCGACGTCGGCCAGCACGCTGGTCAGCGGCGCGCTGCGGGCGGGCGGCAGGTCGAGACGCAGTTCGCGCAGTTCACCGATTGCCACGCCGGTGCGAAGATCACGCAGCACGTCATAGAGCGGCGCGCCCGGCTGCTTGCCGGAGAGCGCAAGGCGGGGATTAAGCAGCGCGATACGGTCGAGCATGCGGTTGATCCACCCACGCACGTCGGGCGGTCCGTAGAGGTTGGCTCGCTCGGCGATATCGCGCCAGCCCGCGCGCAGGGTGCGGCGGATGGCGCTCTCCAGCCCGGCCGTCTGCAGCAGACGTGCCATGATGATCGCGAACAGCGTGCCCAGCAGCTGCGCCAGCGAGCCGTTGGCGAAAGTGGCGAAGTTGTCGGTATACTTCTCGGCGATGATGAAGGGGCTGCCCATGCCGAGCAGCGAGGGCAGCGCAACGCCAGCGTAGCGGGGAGAATGCATCAGCGAACCCAGCACCAGCAAAGGGGGCGCCAGAGTCAGCGCGAGCATCGGAAACCCGTCGACGCGTGGCAGGATCGCGAAAGCGTAGATCATGCCCAGGATCGTTGCGATGAGCGTGCCGTTGAAGAACATCCACAGTGGTAACAGCGGATTGTCGGATGCGGCGAACAGCGCCAGGAACACGCCCGCCAGCATGACGGCGGTAGCACCGTCGTTCCAGCCGCTGCCGATCCAGAGCGTGCAGCCCAGGATGATCGTCAGCGCCGCACCGGCCGCACCGCGCACCGCGCCGCGATAGTCGCGATGAACCTCGCGGTTGCGCCGCCCTTCCAGCAGCGGCGGAATGCGCGCGGAAACCGGCTTGCGATTCCTCGTACCCATCTGGTCGGCCAGATCGCGGCAATCGAGGTGCGCTTCGATGAGGCTGGCCAGCCGCGAGCCCAGGCTGAGCACAAGCATGTCGTTCCAGCCCGAGGCGCCGTCCACTTGCGGCTCCAGTGCGACGCAGCGGGCCTTGAGTTCGGTCCCTATGCGCTCGCGTTCCTCACGGTCGTTCTCGATATGTGAAAGCCAGGCGCGGGTATCCGCCAGCAGTGCCTCGGCCTCGTCGCTCATCGCATCACGTTCGCGCAGTGCTGCGATGCGATCGGACACCGCCGCCCCCAGCGGCATGAGCAGCGAGAGCTGGTCCTGCAGCGCCCGCACCGTGCGCACGCGCGGGGCGAGGCGGCTGGTCTCGAACGGCAGGTGAATCGAAAGCTGGTGCAGTTCGGTGACGTCCTGCGCCAGCCGACGCTTTTCCGCCTCGATCGAGGGATCGGGCTCAAGCTCAAGCGAATCGCGGCTCCAGCGCTCGGCATCTCGCAGCATCATCGCCACACGGCCGAGCAGAAACGTCGAGACCGAGCCCGGCAGGACGACGCCATGGATCAGGCTGCCGCACAGGATACCGATGGTGATCTCCTGAACGCGCAGTGCCGCGTCCTCGAAGATGAGGTCGGGCGTGCTCACCGTCGGCAGCACGATCAGGCAGGCGGTATAGCCCGCCAGCACGAACATGTAGCCGCGCGGCGTCCGGTCGAGCAGCGAGACGAAGACGCACAGCGCCAGCCACGATGCGAGCGCCAGCGTCAACAGTTCGGGCGAGTGCGCGAGCGGCGGCACCATGAGCACCGAGGCGGTCGCGCCGATGAACGTGCCGATGACGCGGAACAGCGCCTTGGACACCACCGCACCCGCCAGCGGCGCCGCGACGATGTAGGCGGTGAGAAAGGCCCAGTACGGTCGCTCCAGCCCGATCGAAAACGAAATGTACGCCGCGAGGATCGCCGCGAGGAATGCCTTGATCGAAAAGATGGCCGCCGGGACGCCCCAGCGCGCGAAGACCGGCCCGTTCATGCCCGCCCCCGCATCTCGGCGGCGCGGCTGCCGACCGTGGTAATCAGCTTTACGGCCGCTTCGAGGTCGGCGTCCGGAATGCCGCCCAGCAATTCCCCCCGCAGCGCCACCAGCCGCGCTTCCGCCTTGCGGGCGATGCGCGCGCCCTCGCCGGTCAGGTGGAGGAGATTGGCCCGGCGGTCACCGGCATCGGCGAGCCGCTCGACGAGGCCCGCCGATTCGAGCTGGCGCACGGTGGTGGTCAGCGAAGCTTCGGTGATGCCGATCGCCCGCGCCAGATCCGCCTGCCTCGCCCCTGCGCCCAGCCGCTCGAGATGGACCAGCGCCCATCCCGCCGAGTTGGAAATCTCCAGCGAGGCAAGGATGCGGTCGGCAAGCTGTCGCCACGCCCGCGCGACAGGCGCGAGTTGCGTGGCGAGGTCATGGGCAAGGCTCGATCGGTCGGTCATGGGTCCTGGGGGGATCGGGGGTGACGGGTACTTAGGCTCCTAACTATTATCGGGCAACCGGGTTACCCTTGCGATTTACAAGCCAGCAATGCCGGAAATTGCAATTCGCGCAAGTAGGACGTTGGTATCTCGTGATCCTCCCTGTCACGGAGCGATGGGGAGGATGGCTCAGGGTTCGATCTCGATGGGGGTGCCGTCGGCCACGCCTTCCCACAGAGCCTCAATCTCTTCGTCGGAAACCGCAATGCAGCCGTCGGTCCAGTCGCCGGGTACACGCCCCGCAGCCCAATCGTTCGGCTGACCGTGAATCATGATCATCCCGCCCGCAGAGCGCCCTAGCCCCGCCGCAAAGGCGCGGTCGTCGGCGTTGGGGTAAGAGATATGAAGCGAGAGATGATAGGCGCTCGCCGGGTTGCCCCAGTCGATGACGTAACGCCCCTCCGGGGTCCGCTCGTCGCCTTCGAAGCGCTTGGCGCCGACGGGCTCGTCGCCGAGCTGGATATGCTCGATCACATGGACGAGGCGGCCTTCCGAGTAGAGTTCCATGATCCGCGCCGCCTTGCGTACGCGGATCATGTCAATGTCAGGCAGTTTCAAAGGCCGGGGCGCTTCAGTGGCGCCCAGCAGCAGAAGCAGCGGGGCGAACCTCAGGACGCCCCGCATCATCATCAATCCACGAAAGGATCGCGCACGAGGATGGTGTCCTCGCGCTCGGGGCTGGTGGAGACGAGCGCCACCGGCGTCTCGATCAGTTCCTGGACGCGCTGGATGTACTTGATCGCCTGCGCGGGGAGGTCCGCCCACGAACGGGCACCAGCGGTTGTGCCCTGCCAGCCGTCCATTTCCTCGTAGATCGGCTCGACGGCGGCCTGATCGGCGGCGTGGCTGGGGTAGTAGTCCAGCACCTTACCCTTGAGGCGGTAGCCGGTGCAGATCTTCACCTTCTCGAACCCGTCGAGCACGTCGAGCTTGGTCAGCGCGATCCCGGTGACGCCCGAGATCGCGCAGGACTGGCGCGTCAGCACCGCGTCGAACCAGCCGCAGCGGCGCTTGCGGCCGGTGACGGTGCCGAATTCATGGCCGCGCTCACCCAGACGCTGGCCGGTCTCGTCCTCCAACTCGGTCGGGAACGGGCCGGAGCCGACGCGGGTGGTGTAGGCCTTGACGATGCCCAGCACGAAGCCGGTGGCCGAGGGGCCGAGGCCCGAACCGCTGGCTGCGGTGCCCGACACGGTGTTGGAGCTGGTGACGAAGGGATACGTACCGTGATCGACGTCGAGCAGCACGCCCTGCGCGCCTTCGAACAGGATGCGCGCACCGGCCTTGCGGACTTTGTTAAGGCGCTTCCACACCGGCTGGGCGAACTGCAGCACGAAGGGCGCGATCTCGCGCAGTTCGTTGAGCAGCGCCTCGCGGTCGATCGGGGGCTGACCGAAACCGGCGCGCAGCGCGTCGTGGTGCGCGCAGAGGCGATCGAGCTGCGGCTCCAGCGCATCGAGGTGCGCCAGATCGCAGACGCGGATCGCACGGCGACCGACCTTGTCTTCATACGCCGGGCCGATGCCGCGACCGGTGGTGCCGATCTTGCCCGCACCGGCAGCCGCTTCACGCAGGCCGTCCAACTCGCGGTGGACCGGCAGGATCAGCGGGCAGTTGTCCGCGATCGCGAAGTTCTCGGGATTGATCTCGACGCCCTGCCCGCGCAGCTTCTCGACTTCGGACTTGAGGTGCCACGGATCGAGCACGACGCCATTGCCGATGATCGAAAGCGTGCCGGTGACGATGCCCGAAGGCAGCAGGCTCAGCTTGTAGACCTGTTCGCCGACGACGAGCGTGTGGCCCGCGTTGTGGCCGCCCTGAAAGCGCACCACTGCATCCGCCCGGCTGGCGAGCCAGTCGACGATCTTGCCCTTGCCCTCATCGCCCCACTGGGCGCCGATCACGGTAACATTTGCCATGGATATGCTCCTCCACCCTGCCACGGTGGATCCGGTATCGCCCTTCGACAGGACTCGACGATACGGATTTACGGTGGGGCAGGAGGCCCCGGCTTTTTCGGTCGGGCCCCTAAGGGCAAGGGGGGCCGGTAGTCAAGGGTCACCGGCACGAACGGGTTACTCTTCATTACACTTGGCGACTTGCCCATGCCCGCTCCGGCCTGCGACCCTGCAGACATACCACGGGAGCATGCGACCATGAAGAAAACCCCAATGATCACTATCGGTGCCCTGCTGCTGACGGCAGCGACACCCGCCCTCGCGCAGCAGCGAACGGAAACGCTGAGTTACGGCACCGAAGCGCTGCAGACGCTCGATTTCTGGCCAGGAACTCAGAACGGGGCCGCGCGCAAAAAGCCTGCCCCACTGGTCGTGTTCGTTCACGGTGGCGGCTGGAAGCGCGGCGACAAGGACAGCGCCACCGGCCGCTACAAGGTCGCGCACTACACCGGCGAGGGCTACGCCTTCGCCAGCGTCAACTACCGGCTAGTCCCGGACGCGACCGTGGAGCAGCAGGCGCAGGATGTCGCCGATGCACTCGCGGCCCTGCTCAAACAGGCGGATTCGCTCGGCATCGCGCGCGGCAAGGTCGTGTTGATGGGGCACAGCGCAGGCGCGCATCTGGTAGCGCTGGTCGGCACCGACCCGCAGTATCTGCGCAAGGCCGGACTGTCCTACTCCGACATTCGCGGCGTGATCCCGATCGACGGCGCCGCCTACGACGTCCCCGCGCAGATGCAGGACGCCGGGCGGCTGATGGGCGGTACATATCGGCAAGCCTTCGGAACCGAGCCGTCGCGCCAGCGCGCGCTTTCGCCCACCTTGCAGGCGGCCGCGCCCAATGCGCCGCAATTCCTGCTGCTCCACGTCCAGCGCACCGACGGCGTGCGGCAAGCCCAGGAACTGGAAGCGGCGCTGCGCAAGGCGGGCACGAAGGTCGAGCGCGAAGGCTTCCCCGGACGCGGATTGCCGGGGCACATGCAGATCAACCGCGAACTGGGCAATCCGGACTATGCCGCGACCGGCGTGGTCGATCGCTGGCTCGCCCGGGTGTTCGGCTAAAGCGCGACCGCCTCGCCGCCTTCCAGCTTGTGCGAGCACCCCAGCGCCAGCGCATCGTCTGCTTCCGAGAGCGCAGCGACGGTCACCCAGCCGATCGCGCGCTGACGACTGGCGACCTCGCGGTCATGGCCGAGCGGGAGGAACAGCTGGCGCTCCTCGCCCGCAGCGGCGGACAGACTTTCGATCAGCGGATCGGGGTAGAGCGAGAAGCCCGTCGCGGATTCCGGATTACGGCCAGTCTGGCCAAGGATCGAATACGTACCGCCGCGCCCGAGGCTGCCCGGCACGCCGTCGGCGTAGATCGTGAAACCGAACCATGACTGATACTCGAAACCGTGCCGCTCGGACGGGTCGAGCGTCAGCCGCGCCTTGCCGTTCACCCGCGCGGCGATCGCCCGCAGCGCGGCAATGCGGCTGGCGAGTACACCGCCGACATCAAAGGCTGCCAGTTGCTCGATCGCGCTGTCAAACGGCCCGACGGCGTAGAGCAAAGGCAGATAGGCTTCACCGCCCGCATCGACCAGCCCGCCTGCGTCCTTGGCGTCGAGCATCTGGCGCACCGCCTCGATGTTCATGGAGGGCAGCGGCAGTGCCCCTGAGCTCAGCGTATCGACGAGGTCGGGGAGGGTGAAGTCCACAGAAACGCCCGTCGCGCCCGCCGCGCGCAGCGCCTCGATCGCCAGTTCGACGATCTCGGCCACCGCTTCGGTCGAATCGGCGCCGACGAGTTCCGCGCCCAGCTGCAGGCGCTCACGCGCCGGATCGAGGCCGTCGCCCTTGATCGTCACCACCTGCCCCGAATAGGACAGCCGCAGCGGGCGCGGCGCCTGCGCAAGGCCGGTCGCGGCGATGCGCGCGACTTGCGCGGTGATGTCGGAACGCAGCGCCAGCATCCGCATCGAGACCGGATCGACGAAGCGGAACATGCGGCGCACCTGAACGCCCGCCATGCGGTGCGCCAGTGCCTTTTCGAACTCCAGCACGGGGGTCTCGACGCGCGCGTAGCCGTGGCTCGCAAGAACGTCATGCGCGGCGCGGCGCACTGTCTGGGATGCCCATGCCTGCTGCGGCAGACGGTCGCCCAAGCCCTCGGGCAGAAGATCGCGGTCGTTTTCCTGCATAATGGCCGCGCCCTTAGCCCGCCGAAGCGCGGTTGTCGAATGTACAAATTTGCGACGATTGGCGACGAATTTTCCATCGGCTCCGGAAGGTCCAGCCGCTAAGTCGAACCCAGGCGTCTGGCGGGACGCATCCTGTTTCAATCAACGAAGGCGCAACCATGAGCCCTGCCCGCAAGATTACCCCACTTCTGGCCGTACTGCTGATGACACTGGCTCCGCCAGCCCTTGCCCAGGGCATGGGAGGCATGGACGGCGGCATGGGCGGCGGCGGAATGGGTGGCGGTGGCATGGGCGGAGACGACATGGGCGGCGGAGGCCCTCCGGGCGGTGGCGGAAGTGCTCGCCCCCCTCAGCCGCCCAAGCCGATCAAGCGCGCCCGCTTCGACAAGATCGTCACCGACATGTTCCGCGACGCCGACACCAACCGCGACGGCACCGTAACACTCGACGAATTGCACGCGCTCGTCGAGGCGCGACGCGCGGTCATCATCAAGGAACGCTTCGCCGCAATCGACGCCGACCGCAACGGCTCGATCTCCATGGCGGAATTCAGCGCGTGGCAGAGCAAGATGGGCTCGGCCGCCGCCAGCGACGATGCCGCGACCGGTGACCGAAGCGGCCCGATCGTCGAGGCAGTCATGCCCGACGTCGGCGAAGATCGCGCACTCGCGCGGTTGATCGAGCCCCTCAGCGGCACCGTGATCGCGCGCGCCAACACCAATTACGACGCAGGCGTCTCGCTGGAGGAACTGCTGGCCTACGAAGGCAAGCTGTTCGACGCTGCCGACACCGACCACGACGGCTACCTGTCGATGGAAGAACTGCGCCCCAAGGGCAAGGACGGGGAGCGCATGCGCGGTCCCGGCAGCCCCGGCCCGATGGGCGGCCCGCCGCCGCGCTGATGCTTCAGAGCAGCGCGCGCCAGGTCTCGCCCTGAACCGGTTCGCCGAACGTATGGTGGACCTGGGTGTCGATGCACTCGAAGCCGTTGCGCGCGTAGATGCGGCGCGCGGCTTCGAGCACGGTATGCGTCCATAGCACCACATGCCGGTAGCCCTTCTCCCGCGCGAAATCGAGGCAGCCGGCGACCAGCGCATCGCCGATGCCCCGCCGCCGCGCGAAAGGCTCGACGTGGAGCAGGCGCAGCCGAGCGGTGTCTTCCCCCTCGTCGGTGAGGAACACCGCGCCGGCCATGACACCGCCCAGATCCGCGACCCAGCAGCGCTCTTGCTCCGCATCGAAGTTTCGCAGGAAAGCCGCAGTGGTTTCCGCCTCGACCACCTCGAGCCCGTGCCCCCAACTGTGGCTTTCGGCGTAAAGCACGGATTGACGCGCCGCCACCTGACTGACTTCGCCGACCCGCGCATCGCGGATCGTGAAGGCATCGGGCGCCTGGCGATCCAGCAGCAGCCGCGCTCTTGTCAGCGCCTGCACCAGATCGTCGCGCTCGGTCGCGCTCAGGCGTTCCAGATCGTGCGCGACGGCATCGCGCTGGCGCCCGTCGATCTCCTCGAAAGCCGCCTGCCCCGCCTGCGTCAGCCGGATCGGGCGGGCACGCGCGTCGCTGTCGAGCCGGTCCCGCGCGACCCAGCCCCGATCCTCGAACCGGGCGATCATCCGGCTGAGGTAACCGCGATCGAGGCCCAGCTCCGCCTGCAGGACATTGGCCAGCACTGGCCCGAGCCGTGCGATCTCGAACAGGAGGCGCGCTTCCGGCAGGTTCGCGTCGGTGTCGAGAAAGCGCGCGTCGATGGCGCCGACGTGCCGGGTGAAGAAGCGGTTGAAGGTGCGGATCGCGTCGATGGCCTGGTTCATGCGCCAGCCTTGATCGATTATGTTGACTGAGTCAACAATATCGAGAACCGCGAGGCGAACGACGCCTCCCCAACGAAAAAGGGGCCGATGCCACACGGCACCGACCCCTCTTCCGTTGGGAGCTTCTTAAAGCGTCAGCTCAGAACGTCAGCGCCTTGACGGTCTTCACGCCCGGCAGCGCGCGTGCCTGCTCCAGCAGACCGGCCGAGAGATCGCCGTCCACCGAGAGCAGCAGCACCGCTTCGCCGCCAGCCGCACGGCGGCCGAGGTTGAAGGTGCCGATGTTGATCGCGTTCTCGCCCAGCAGCGTACCGATGCGGCCGATGAAGCCCGGCGCGTCCTCGTTGACGATATAGAGCATCGAGCCGTCCAGCTCGGCCTCGACCTTGATGCCGAACATTTCGACAAGGCGCGGCTCGACGTTGTTGAACAGCGTGCCGGCCACCGAACGCTCGCCCGCTTCGGTCTTTACCGAGACGCGGATCAGGGTGTGGTAGTCGCCCTCGCGCTCGGTCTTCACCTCGCGCACTTCGAGGCCGCGCTCCTTGGCGAGGAACGGGGCGTTGACCATGTTCACCGTGGCCGACTGCACGCGCAGGAAACCGGCGAGGACGGCGGCGGTGATCGGCTTCTGGTTCAGTTCGGCGGCAGCGCCCTCGACGTGGATCGAGATGCGCGGCACCGAGTCCACGGTCAGCTGGCCGACCATCGAACCCAGCACTTCGGCCAGCTTCATGTAGGGCTTGAGCTTCGGGGCTTCCTCGGCGCTCAGCGACGGCATGTTGAGCGCGTTGGTGACGCCGCCGTTGACGAGGTAGTCGGCCATCTGCTCGGCGACCTGAAGCGCCACGTTGACCTGCGCTTCGGTGGTCGATGCGCCCAAGTGCGGGGTGCAGATGAAGTTCGGGGTGCCGAACAGCGGCGATTCCTTGGCCGGTTCGGTCTGGAACACGTCGAGAGCGGCGCCCGCGATGTGGCCCGAATCGAGGCCCGCCTTCAGCGCGGCTTCGTCCACCAGACCGCCGCGTGCGCAGTTGATGATGCGAACGCCCTTCTTGGTCTTGGCGAGGTTCTCGGCCGAGAGGATGTTGCGGGTCTGGTCGGTCAGCGGCGTGTGCAGCGTGATGAAGTCGGCCTTCGCCAGCAGCGTTTCGAGGTCCGCCTTCTCGACACCCATTTCCACGGCGCGCTCAGGCGTCAGGAACGGGTCGAAGGCGACGACCTTCATGCGCAGGCCCAGCGCGCGGCTGGCGACGATCGAGCCGATGTTGCCCGCACCGATCAGGCCGAGCGTCTTGCCGGTGACTTCGACGCCCATGAAGCCGTTCTTCGGCCACGTGCCGGCCTGCGTCTGGGCGTTCGCCTCGGGCAGCTGGCGGGCGAGCGCGAACATCAGCGCGATGGCGTGCTCTGCGGTGGTGATCGAGTTGCCGAACGGCGTGTTCATCACCACCACGCCCTGCGCCGAGGCAGCCGGGATATCGACGTTGTCGACGCCGATGCCGGCGCGGCCGATGACCTTGAGGTTCTTGGCGGCGGCCAGCATTTCCTTGGTCACCTTGGTCGACGAACGGATGGCGAGGCCATCGTATTCACCGATGCGGGCGATCTGCTGTTCCGGGTTCTCGCCGGTGATGACGTCGACGTCGCAGCCCATCTCTTCGAAGATGCGGGCGGCGTTGGGGTCCATCTTGTCGGAAATGAGGACTTTGGGCTTGGTCATGGAATGGGTTCCTTCACGCTGGCCGTAAGGGAGGCCATGGCGGAGTGAAATTCTCGAATAAAATCGCGGAGTAAAACTCGATCACGCGGTAAAATCCCCGTCATCCCAGCGTAGGCTGGGACCGCAATCGGCCTTGCACGAGATGTCGCGCGTGGCGGCCAGCGGTCCCAGCTTTCGCTGGGATGACGGCGGTATTTTTACGCTGCGACCTGCTCGGCCTTGACGGTGGCATAGGCCCAGTCGAGCCAGGGACCGAGATCCTCGATGTCCTGGGTGTCGACGGTGGCGCCGCACCAGATGCGCAGGCCCGCAGGGGCATCGCGGTATCCGGCGACGTCGTAGGCGGCGTCCTGCTTTTCGAGCAGGGCGGCGAACTTCTTGATGAAGTCGGCGTCGGCGCCTTCGACGGTCAGGCAGACCGAGGTCTTCGAGCGGGTCGCCTCGTCCACCGCGAGGTGGCCGAGCCAGTCCCGCTCGGCGACGATCTTGCCCAGCGCAGCGGCGTTGGCGTCCGAACGGGCCTTCAGGCCTTCGAGACCGCCCAGCGACTTCGACCATTCCAGCGCGAAGATCGCGTCCTCGACGGCGAGCATCGAGGGAGTGTTGATCGTCTCGCCCTTGAACACCCCCTCAGCGAGCTTGCCCTTCGAGACGAGGCGGAACACCTTGGGAAGCGGCCATGCCGGGGTGTAGGTTTCCAGACGCTCGACCGCGCGGGGGCCGAGGATGAGGACGCCGTGACCGCCCTCGCCGCCCAGAACCTTCTGCCAGGAGAAGGTGGCGACGTCGATCTTCGACCAGTCGATGTCGTAGGCGAACACCGCCGAGGTCGAGTCGGCGAAGGTCAGGCCCTCGCGGTCGTCGGGGATGAAGTCTGCGTTCGGAACGCGCACGCCCGAGGTGGTGCCGTTCCAGGTGAACAGCACGTCGGTGCTGAAATCGATCTGGGTGAGGTCGGGCAGTTGGCCGTAGTCGGCGCGGATCACGGTGGGATCGAGCTTGAGCTGCTTGGCCGCGTCCGTCACCCAGCCTTCGCCGAAGCTTTCCCACGCAACCGTGGTCACCGCGCGCTGGCCGAGCATGGTCCACATGGCCATCTCGAAGGCGCCGGTGTCGGAACCCGGGACGATGCCGATGCGGTGGGTATCCGGCAGCTGCAGCACTTCGCGCATCAGGTCGATGCAGTAGGCGAGGCGAGTCTTGCCGATCTTCGCACGGTGCGAACGACCCAGCGATTCGGTTGCGAGCTTTTCGGGGGAATAGCCGGGCGGCTTGGCGCAAGGTCCGGAAGAGAACTGCGGACGAGCAGGCTTACGCGCGGGAACGGCAATCAAATCAGTCATTTCTGACTCTCCTTACAGAGAGCACGCGCGGCGTTGGGACCGCGTGGCCCGGAGCCGCTCCTAGTGGCACCTACGGGGATGTCAATCGTCTTGCAGGCCAGTTCACTGTGCAAAACGGTCGCATGCATATGGCGCCCTGCCGCCGTGTAAGGCACGGATAAGCGCAGGTTAAGGCACTGCCCCCAAGAGCTTGGACCCATGCATAGAATTTTGTTCGCCCTCCCCCTGCTTGCCGTGCTCAGCGGGTGCATCGACCGTCCGGCGCCTTCGAAGCAGCAGCCGAGTCGCACCGCGACTCGCCCCCGTCCTGCACCGCCAAGCGCGGACCTGCGCCAGTGCCTTGCCACGCTGAGCGCGCAGCAGGCGGTGTTCACGCCGGTAGAGGACCGCTGGTACGGCCACGCCTGCTCTACCGTGGGCACGGTGAAGCTGGCCGCGCTCAACACCGACAGCGCCACGATCACCGTCACCGGCCTCGGCCCCGTGACATGCGCGACGTCGACCAAGTTCGCCGGATGGGCACGCTACGGCGTGGACCGCGCGGCGCAGCAGATCCTGGGCAGCAGGCTGGTGAAGATTGAGACTTACGGCAGCTATTCGTGCCGCAACGTCGCAGGCACCGCGCGCCGGTCGGGCCATGCCAGCGCCAATGCGATCGACGTATCGGGCTTCGTGCTGGGCGACGGGCGGCGGATCACCGTACTGGGCGACTGGAACGGCGGCACGCCCGCCGAGCGCCGCTTCCTGCGCGTGGTCCATGACAGCGCCTGCAAGCGCTTCGGCACAACGCTGGGGCCGCAATACAACGCAGCCCATGAAAACCACTTCCACCTGGAGGCCGACGGGGCCAGCTTCTGCCGTTAGGCCCCGTCAGCCGCCGAGCCTCAGCTGGCCGAACGGCAGTTCTCGAGCAGCAGGATGTGATCGGTGGGGCTGAAATTCTGATACACGCCGCTCATCCGGATGCTCTTGCCCGGCTTGAGCTGGAGCGCGAATGCAGCCTGCCCCTTGGCCATGACGCAGGCGATGTCGGTCTTGAACGCCGCTTGACCCGGAAGACGGATCGCCTGCTGGTAGGGGTGCGGGATCTTGTACGTGACGATGTATTCGCCGCGATCCTTGGTCACCAGATCGACCATGCCCTTGATGATGAAGGTCTTGCCCTGATAGCGCAGCGGGATCGCCGCCGCATTGCGCTCGGTATCCTTGGAGATCTGCTGCGAGAGCGACAGTGCGTCCATCTCCAGCGGCGGCGCGGTGCTGACCGCTTTCATGCCGCTCGCCGCTGCGGCAAGGCCTGCCTTCCCGCCCTTGAGACCGCCCAGCATCTCGCACATCTCGGTCTTGGCGGCATCGGCGGGAACGGTCTGCCCCGCACGCAGCTTGGCCTCCATCTGCACCGTACCCTGCCCGCCGCTGCTGGTCGCGGTGATGGTGATCGGGAAGGCCCGCGCCTTGCCGGTCTGCGGCTGCTCGATCAGCATGGAACCGTCCTCAGGCTCTGCCACAAGAACATCATAGCCCTTGCCCGCGACGATGCCGCGCATCTGCCCGATGGCGCTGGCCGGGGTCAGCGCGGGCACGGTCACGCTGGCGGTGAAACGCTGGCCGCTGATGATCGAGCCGGCCTTGGCAAAGCTCTCCTCGCAAGTGGCGGCTTGAGCCATCGACGGCAGGAAAACGGCCGCTCCGGCAGCCATCAGACAAATACGCATGGTTTCCCCTCTGGGCTCTGACAAGCAAAAGTGTGCTTTATCAGACTGCTAGGTGCAAGAGGGATGACAAGTATCGTCAGATGTCCCGGCGACCGAAGCGTGGAATCGGCATCTCCGGATATCCGCTCAACCGCCGAGGATGATCGGATCGGGCGCGTCGTCGCTGTCGCCCGCGTCTGGATGGATCGCGAAACGGATGCGTTCGATGCAGCCGCTGCGGCCTTCCTGCGAGGGCTCCGCCTTCGCCGACTGGATCACCTGCAGCGCCTGCCGTCCAAAGTCATCGGAAGGCTGCGCGGCCAGTACCTTGGCATTGCCCACCGCCCCCCACGGCGCGATGTCGTAGCTGACGACCGCCCAGCCCTCGATCCGGCGGCGGTTGTAGGCCTGCGGGAAGCGCAGCACCGGCTGGCTCGCCCAGTCCTGCCCGGCCGGGCACTTGTCGCCTGCGGGAAACGCGCTCTTTTCCGGCATCGGCGGCGCGGGGAGCACTTCGGGCTGGCGCCAGTAGGGATAGGAACACCCCTTGCGCGCACCGCCGGTGAAGCGCGATTCGCGCATCGCCTTGACCGCCGCCGCGTCGAGCGCCTTGTTGCCGGTGCCGGTGCCGATCCGCACGTTCACCGGCTTGCCGCCCGCATCGGTGTCGTACGTCACCAGCGCCCATTCCTTCATGCCGGGGGTGCCGGGCAGCTTCGCGAAATCCGGGAGCGCGCGCACCAGCGGCTGCGGGCGCGGGGCGTCGGCGCAGTTGCTGCCTTCGCGGATGCGTTCCCAGCCCGGCATCGGCAGTTGCCCGTTGAGCGGTGACACCGTGTAGGACACCAGATCGGGCACCGACGCAGTCGCGAAAGGCTCCACCGCGACCGCATAGGTCACCGAGCATGCACTGTGCGCTCTGGCCGGGAACCGACTGGCGGCGAGCGCGGGCGCGATGTCGTCGTTGGGCGCGAAGCGGGCATCCCCGCGCGTGATCGAGACCGGTCGGCCACTGGCGTCGATGTCGAAACGCAGCGTCACCGACTGCTGCGCGTTCGGCCCGCGCCAGCCGATGGTGTTGAGCGGCCGGCGCAGCGGCGCGCCGGAGACGAGAGCGCCGCCATCGCAGCGCACGTCCCCGGGCGTCCAGGCGGCAAGACCGCGTTCGCTCGAACGGCGGAATTCATCGGCGACGACCGGCGGCGGAGGGACCGCAGGAGGCGCCGCCACCGCCATCAGAACTGCCAGAGCAACCGCCACCATGCCTGATCTCCTTGTCCGGAGATTTCAGGCTAACACGTTGCCAAGACAGGACAAGGACAGATCGGAAACAGATTTGAGCCCTATCCCCTTCAAAGGAGGGGAATCGCCCACCGGTCTCCGCTCCCGCTTCGTCACCCTGAACTTGTTTCAGGGTCCATCGCGCCTGAGGCCCGGCACTTTGCCGCAGCAAACCGGGAGCGCCGATGGTGACATGTGCCTGCCGGGAAAACCGCCCAATGGATCCTGAAACAAGTTCAGGATGACGGGTCGCGGAACGGAAAACTCATTCCTGCCCTCGAAGGCCCGTCAAATCTCCAGCTGGCTGCCCAGTTCGACCACGCGGTTCGTCGGCAGACGGAAGAACTCCATCGCGCTCGCCGCATTGCGCATCATCCACGCGAACAGCTTTTCGCGCCAGATCGCCATGCCGGGCTTTTCCGATGGCACCAGCGTCTGGCGCGAGAGGAAGAAGCTGGTCTTCATCATCTCGAACGGGCCGCCGCACATCGGCGCATGCGCGAGCGCGGCGGGAATGTCGGTCTCCTCCATGAAGCCGTAGCGCAGCGTCAATCGGTAGAAGCCCTGCCCTAGATCGACGACGGTGAAGCGATCCTCCGGCTCCACATAGGGGCCGTCCTGCACTTCCACCGTCAGCACCACGACGCGCTCGTGCAGCACCTTGTTGTGCTTGATGTTGTGGAGCAGCGCCGAGGGCACGCCCATGTTGCTGGAGGCCATGAAGATCGCCGTGCCCGGCACCCGCGCGGCGCTGCCGTGGGCGCTCTTGGCGAAGACGTTGAGCGGCAGCGCGGCCTCGGTCATGCGGTCGCGCATCAGGCGGCGGCCCTTGTTCCACGTCGTCAGCAGGGTGAAGGCGATGCCGCCGATCATCAGCGGGAACCAGCCGCCGTCGGGGATCTTGGTGGCGTTGGCGGCGAAGTAGGCCCCGTCGACCACGAAGAACGTGACGATTACCGGGATCGCCAGCGCCTTGTGCCATTTCCACACGACCACCAGCATCACCGCCATCAGGCAGGTGTCGATCAGCATCGCCCCGGTCACCGCGATGCCGTAGGCCGAAGCGAGGTTCGACGAGTTCTGGAACACCAGGACCAGTACGATCACGCCGGTCATCAGCGCCCAGTTGACGAAGGGGATGTAGATCTGTCCCGCCTCGTGCTCGCTGGTGTGGCGGGTGGAAAGGCGGGGGATGAAGCCCAGTTGCATCGCCTGATGGGTGATCGAGAACGCGCCCGAGATCACCGCCTGGCTGGCGATGAAGGTGGCGCAGGTCGCCAGGATCACCAGCGGCAGGCGCAGCGATTCGGGGGCGAGGTTGAAGAACGGGTTCTCCATCGCGACCGCCGCCTGCGCGTCGTCGAGGCCGAGGATCATCGCCGCCTGCCCGAAGTAGTTGATGAGCAGGCAGGGCATCACGAAAGCGAACCACGAAAGGCGCAGCGGCCCGCGCCCGAAGTGCCCCATGTCCGCATAGAGCGCTTCCGCCCCCGTCACCGCCAGCACCACCGAGCCGAGCGCCAGGAAGCCGAGGATCTTGTCGGTCAGGAAGAACTGGATCGCGTACCACGGGTTCAGCGCCACCAGCACCTCGGGCATCTGGACCAGATGGTAGATGCCCAGCACGGCCAGCACGGTGAAGTAGGTCACCATGACCGGCGCGAACAGCGCGCCAATCTTGGCGGTGCCGCTCTTCTGGATCACGAACAGCGCGATCAGCAGCACCAGCGCGATCGGCAGCACGAAGGGCGCGAGGTCGGACTGGACGACGGTGAGACCCTCGACCGCCGAGAGCACCGAGACCGCCGGAGTGATCATCGAATCGCCGTAGAACAGCGAAGTCGCGAAGACGCCGAGCAGCACCACCAGCGGGCCGTAGCCGGACTTGCGGATCGCGCCGGAAATCAGCGCGACGAGCGCGAGGCTGCCGCCCTGCCCCTTGTTGTCCGCGCGCATCAGCACGCCGACGTACTGCACCGACACCACCAGAGTCATCGACCAGAAGATCAGGCTGACGACGCCGAGTACGTGCAGTTCGTCGATCGCCAGCGGATGCGGGCCGACGAAGGTTTCGCGAAAGGCATAGAGGGGGCTGGTGCCGATGTCGCCGAAGACGACGCCGACCGCGCCAAGCGCGAGCTTGGTGATATTGCCCGAGCCCTGGCCGTGATGGCCGCCCGAACTGTGAGACTCACCCGCCGTCGAAGGAACGTAAGGTGTGTCTGCTGGAGAATCACTCATTCATGCGTCCTGTAATGGACTCGCAGACACGCTAGAGCGGCTGCGGCAGGCTTGCGCCGTTAGCAGCATGAATGGGGCCAAGCAACGATACTTACAATCCCCGCTCCCGGCGGCAATGTTCCGTTCAGGGATTGGCCGGGCCGGGCTGAACGGGCGCCGATTCGGCCGGAGCCTGACCGTTTTGCGCCGCGATCGCGGCGTCGAGGCGCATCAGTTGCTGGGCGAGCGGCAGGCGCCACGGCGCATCCTCGGGTGCGGTCTTCACAACATCCACCCACAAGGCACGCGCCTCGGCGAGTTTCCCCTCGCGCGCATAGGCGAGGCCGAGGAAGAATCGTGCGCCTGGCGCATCCGGCTCCGCGTCGATCGCACGCTGGTAGGCGTAGAGCGCGGGCGGCGTCAGCATGTTGTCTGCGTGGGCGACCAGCGAATTGGCCAGCGCCAGCCAGGCGTCGGCGTTCTTGGGGTCATCCTCGATCGCCCCGCGAAGGACTTCGGCGGCATCGGCATACTGACCGTTGCGAGCGAGGCCATCGGCGATCACCACCCAGCGGTTGTTGGTCGGGATGCCGCTGTTAGTGACCTTGGCGCGGCCTTCGACCAGCGCGGCGGGGTCGGCGGACACGGACTCGGCCGAATCCTTCGGCGCTCCTGCCAAGCTCGGCGAGCCCTGCGTCACGTATCCCGCGATGCCGAGCAGCAGCGCCGAAGCCACCGCCTCGCGGCATCCGCCCGGCACCTTGAATACGAAAAGCAGCACCGCCAGCACGAGGACGGCCAGGCCGATCACGAAAACCCAGGTCACTGCCCTGCTCCTTTCGCGGAAAAGCGGCGCCGTAGCAGCAGGAAGGCGATGAGGATCAACACGCCCGGCACCGCGAACAGCGGCCAGGTCAGGCCGGTGAGCTGAGGCGCATAGCTGACGTAGTCGCCGTAGCGCTCGATCAGCCAGGCGCGGATCTGCTCGGGAGTCTCGCCCGCCTTGATCCGTTCACGCACCAGCGAGCGCATCGAACCCGCGATCGGCGCGTCCGAATCCGCAATCGACTGGCCCTGGCACTGAAGGCAGCGCAAGGTCTCCATGAGATCCTGCGCCTTGGTTTCCTGCGCCGGATCATCGAGCTGCCGGTAGGCGTAAGGCGCAGTGGACTGTTCTTCCTGCGCGAATACCGGCGAAGCAAATGCGAGAGCGACGAGAGCGATGAGGCGCTTCACTGGCCCGCCTCCTTCAGCTTATCGAGCAGCAGGCCGAGGTGCTCAGGCCGGATTTCGCCGATGTGCTGGTAGACGATCGTGCCCTTGCCATCGACCACGTAAGTCTCCGGAACGCCGGACGAGCCGAGCGCCAGTTGCACTTTCCCGTCATCGTCCGCGCCGATGCGCTGGAACGGGTCGCCGTTCGTTTGAAGGAAGCCCTGCAGGTTCTCGGTCGTGTCGCGCACCGAGATGCCTTCGATAGGCACCCCGGCCTTGGCCAGCGCTCCGAGTTGCGGCGCCTCGACGCGGCAGGGAATGCACCAGCTGGCGAACACGTTGACGAGGTGCGGCTTGCCGTTGGCGAGCACCTTGCTGTCGAGGCCGGGCCGCCCCGGCAAGGCGGCAGGCAGATCGAACTGCGGCATCGACTTGCCGACGAGCGCGGAGGCGACATTGCGGTCCGCCGGGCGATAGAGCCCCACGATCACCAGCGCCACGAAGCCGAGGAACAGCGCCAGCGGCAGCCAGATCGCCCAACGTGGCGCTTTTGCGGGTAAATCGCTCATCGTCCCTGCTTCTCGCGCCGATAGGCGATCTTGTCCTTGGCCACGATCCGCCGCACGTCGGCCGCCACCCGGCCCAGCAGCGCCAGCAGGCCGCCCAGCGCGATCAGCAGACCGCCGATCCAGATCAGCGGCGCGAAAGGCTTCCACCACAAGCGCAGTTGCCAGCGCGATTGCTTCTCGCCATCGACCTTGGGCGCCTCGCCGCCGAGTACGGCGTAAAGCTGGCCGTTCCAGCGCGTCAGCAGCGCCGATTCGCTGGTCTGCTGCGGCGGCGCCCAGAAGCTGCGCGACTGCGGGAGCATGCGCGTCACCTTACCGTCGATACCGTAGCGCACCAGCAGGCGCGCCTCCATCGCCGTCCAGTTCGGACCGGCGACAGGCTCGACGGTGTCGAGCTTGACGCCCCATGGCCCGACTTGCGTGACCTCGCCCATGCGCACGGCGACCAGCTTCTCGACCGAGAAGGCGCTCTCGCTGCTCATGCCGAACAGAGCGACGGCAATGCCGAAGTGCGCGACGACCATGCCCCAGATCGGCAGCGGCGTGCGGCGCAGGTTGCGGCCCTTGAGCGGCAGCAGGCTGGCCCAGCCGAGCCCGACCGAGAGCGCAAGACCGATCCAGGGCAGCAGCGCGACACCGCCCAGAACCAGCACGCCGATCCCGCCTGCGACGACCAGCATCGCGGGGATCACCAGCCCGCGGCCGACGCGCCCGAACTTGTCCCGCCGCCAGCGCAGCAGCGGCCCGACCATGAGCACGACCAGCATAGGCACCGCGAACAGCGCGCTCATCGGGTTGAAATACGGTGGCCCGACCGAGACCTTGGCGCCCATCGCCTCTGCGAACAGCGGGTAGAGCGTGCCGAACAGCACGATGCCCAGGATCGCCGAGAGCATAACGTTATTCACCACCAGCGCGCCCTCGCGGCTGACGAAGGCGAAGCGCTCGCCCTCGGTCACGGTCGCGGCGCGCAGGCCGAACAGCACCAGCGCGCCGCCGATGTAGATCGCCAGCAGCGCGAGGATGAAAGTGCCGCGCTGCGGATCGACGGCAAAGGCATGCACGCTCGTCAGGATGCCCGAGCGTACGAGGAACGTGCCGATCATCGACATCGAGAACGCGACCACGCCCAGCATGATCGTCCAGGCACGCAGTGCATTGCGCGCCGCCAGCACGCCGCACGAATGGAGCAGTGCCGTCGCCGCCAGCCAGGGCATCAGCGAGGCGTTCTCGACCGGGTCCCAGAACCACCAGCCGCCCCAGCCCAGTTCGTAATAGGCCCAGTACGAACCGGCGGTGATGCCCACGGTGAGGAATATCCACGCGCCTAGTACCCACGGGCGCATCGCCTTGGCGAACGCCGGGCCGACCTCGCGCGTCACCAGCGCGCCGATAGCGAAACTGAACGCGATCGAGAGCCCCACATAGCCCAGGTAGAGCGTCGGCGGATGGAACGCGAGGCCAAGGTCCTGCAGCAGCGGGTTGAGCCCGTTACCCTCCATCGGCACCGGCGAAAGCCGCTCGAACGGGTTGGAGGCAAACAGCAGGAAGGCATAGAAGCCAAGGCTCACGAAAGCCTGCCCGGCCAGCGTCGCCAGCATGGTGCGTTCCGGCAAGCGCTTTTCGACGAGCGCCACGAAGGCGCCGCCCAGCCCCATCACCGTCACCCACAGGAGCATCGACCCCTCGTGGTTGCCCCAGGCGCCGGCGATCTTGAACACCAGCGGCTTCATCGAATGCGAATTGAGCGCGACCAGCTTCACCGACAGATCGGTGACCGAAAAGACGTAGATGAGACAGGCGAAGGCCAGCAGCGCCAGCCCGCCCTGCACCACCGCCACGGGGCGCACCGCACCGCCGAGCACGGCGCCGCGCTCTGTCAGCCCCAGCGCACCGGAAACGAGTTGCAGCGCCGCCAGCGCGGCCGCCAGCCAGAGGGCGGCAAGACCTAGTTCAGCGATCATTTGGTTTCTTGCATGACCTTCTGGGCCTGTTCCCTGGACATGTCCTGCATCTCGCGGGGCACGTAATTCTCGTCATGCTTGGCGAGGAGGTTGTCGGCGACGAATGTGCCGTCCGTGCCCATCTTGCCCTCGGCGACGACGCCAGATCCCTCGACGAAGAGAGAGGGGACGATGCCCTTGAAGGTCACTGGCACGCGCGCCTTGCCGTCCTGCACGGCGAAATTGATCGTCACTCCGTCCGCCGCCGTCTTGAGCGAGCCCTTCTCGACCATGCCGCCAAGGCGCACGGCGCGGCCGGGCTCGGGCGGCCTGGCGACGATCTCGCTCGGCACGTAGAAGTAGCTCGCCTGATTGCGCAGCGCCCATGCGGCGAGCAACGCCGCCCCGATGAGCACGACCAGCGCGACGATCAGCAGCACGAGGCGCTGGTGCTTGGCCTTGATCGGGCTCTTGGCGACCGTCGCCATCAGCGGTTCCTCGCCGAATCACGGCGCTTTTCTGCGCGGCGCATCGAAAGCAGCGCCCATACGACCATCGCCAGCGTCGCGCCGACGCCGACCACATAGGCCGCGACCACGAAGGTCCATGGGTCCATCGCCTCACGCATCAGAACGCCTCCACTTCGGCACGCGCTTTCCTGCGCAGCCGCGCCTCGGCCTGCTGCTCGGCCAGGATCGCACGCATCCGGGCGAGCACGACGCCTGCGAAGATCAGCGTGAAACCGAGCATCGCGGCAAGCAGCGGCACCAGAAAATCGCCCGACATCGCGGACTTGCCCACGGTGATGCTCGGCGGCTGGTGCTGGCTGTTCCACCAGATCACCGAGTAATGAATGATCGGCACATTCACCGCGCCGACGAGCCCGAAGATGGCGGGCGCACGATTCTGGCCGCCGTCCGCAACCTCGCTCGCCTGCGACAGCGCCATCCACCCGAAGTAGAGGAATAGAAGCACCAGCATCGAGGTCAGCCGTCCGTCCCAGACCCACCATGTCCCCCACGCAGGACGCCCCCACAGCGAACCTGTAAGTAAGCAGACGGCGGTAAAAACCGCGCCCGGCACCGCGCAGGCTTTCGCCGCGATGGCCGCGAGCGGATGACGCCAGACGAGTTCGGTGAAGCTCGCACCCGCGATGCCCATCCACCCGGCCATGCCCAGCCAGGCGGCGGGCACGTGGAGATAGACGATGCGCACCGTCTCTCCCTGCAGGCGCTCGGCAGGGGCGACGAACAGCCCCCAGCCCAGCGCCGCGAAGGCGACGACCAGTCCCGTGCCCATGCACAGGGGCATCAGCCAGCGGGCGATGCGCAGAAAACGGGCGGGATTGGCAAAGCCGTGCATGACAGGCGCGCTTCTATAGTGCGTGTTGAAAGGAGCAAGTGACTCAGATCAAAGCACAGCGCTTTTCATGCGCCAATCGGGCATTGGTATCATGATGCCGCTATGAGCATCACACTGTGGTAAAAGGGAGAAAATGGGGCGATCGATGGGGTTCGAACCCACGACCTCCGGTACCACAAACCGGCGCTCTAACCAACTGAGCTACGATCGCCACAGGCGCACTCGAGAGGCGCCGCGTCCGGCATCGGACGCTGCTGCATCCGGTGCGGAGCGCGCCTTTTGCACAGCGCGCGGATTCTTGCAAAGCAAAAATGCGGAGAGGCGAAATTTACCTGCCCGGCACCTCGCACGCGATTTTCCTGCGCCCTGCCCGTGGCTAAGGTCGGCGCATGGACGAACCCGGCGAATCATCGGCTGCAAGACTGCTATCCCACCCCGGCGTTCAGCGCTTCCCATCGTCCCGGCTCGACCTGTTCATCCTGCGCGAGTTCCTTAGCGCCGAGCGCTGCGCGCAGTTGGTCGATCTGATCGAGACCAACAACCGCCCCTCGACCATCGCCGACTACAACGGAGACGATGCGTTCCGGACCAGTTCGACCTGCGACCTGTCACGCGACTATCCGGTAGTCGACGAACTGGCGCAGGCGCTGTCCCGACTTTCCGGCATCGACCTTGCCCATGCGGAACCGCTGCAGGGACAGCGCTATGAAGTCGGGCAGGAGTTCAAGGCACACACCGATTATTTCGAGCCCGACAGCGCCGATTTCGAGAAATACTGCAAGGTTCCCGGCCAGCGGACCTGGACCTTCATGATCTACCTGAACGACGTCGAGGCCGGGGGCGCGACTCGCTTCAAGGTCATCGACAAGATGATCCAGCCCGAGACCGGCAAGCTCATCGGCTGGAACAACCGCCGCGCTGACGGCAGCTGTAACGCGGCGACGCTTCATCACGCGATGAAGGTGCGCAAGGGCCGCAAGTACGTCATCACGCAATGGTATCGCGAGCGGCCCTGGGGCTGACCCCCAAGGCCGCCCGGACTTTTTACTTGGCCGCAGCGATCACCGCGCAGGCGATGCGCCCGCCGGCGTTGCCCGAAGGCTGGCTGGTGTAGTCGTCCACGCCTGCGTGGATCACCAGCGCCGAACCGTCCGCGTCGAGCAGCGACTTCGGCCCCGGCGAGAGCGTCACGCCGGCATTCAGCACCTGCGTCTTGAGCAGGCCGTCCGCGCCGACATTCTGATTCGGCATGTCGCCGCCATGCGGCCCCGTAGCGACCATATAGCCGTGTTGGTGATCGCCGCCGGTGAAGTGGCCGCCCGAACTGTCGAACTTGGTCGCGGTGTCGCACACGCCCTTCTGGTGGAAGTGGAAGCCGTGCTCACCCGCCGGAATGCCCTTGGCCTCGGCGCTGACGAGAACGCCCGCCGGGGTTTCCTGCAGCATAACCATGCCGATGGTCTTGCCGTCCAGCCCGATCAGGTCGGCATGGATCATCGGCGCTGCGGCCGCAGTCGTTGCGGAGTGGCCGGTATGTTCATCAGCCGCACCGGCAGCGCCGGCGAGCGAGAGCAGAACCGCCGAGGCGGCGAGGATGCGGGAGGATCGCTTCATATCGTATCTCCGGTCTTTCAGGCTGGATGGCTGCGAAACGCAGCCGCACGCATGGACGTTCCCTGCCCCCACGTGGACACGCGTGACCCTAAAGCCCTGCACATGAAAGGCAATCGCAACTGGCAATGAAATTTTGCACGCTTTGCAGGCAACAAAAAAGGCGGCCCGAGGGACCGCCTTCTTCGTGAAGCTGATGTTCGGAGCCTGAAGCCCCGCCCAATCAGTTCTTCTTGAGCGTGAGACCGCCGAAACGCTTGTTGAACTGGGCCACGCGGCCACCGTCCTGAAGCTGGGCCTTGCCGCCGGTCCATGCCGGGTGCGAGGTCGGGTCGATGTCCAGAACCAGCGTGTCGCCTTCCTTGCCCCAGGTCGAGCGGGTCTGGAAGGTGCTGCCGTCGGTCATCTGCACCGTGATGGTGTGGTAGTCGGGATGCGTATCGGCCTTCATGGGTCTATCTCTTTCGCATGTGGCCGGTTCCGACCGGCCTGGCTTGGAAAGCGGCGCGCTTACAGCGAAGCGGGCCGAAATGCAAGGGTGAAGAAGCCCACCCCTGCCCCTCCCGCAAGCGAGAGGGGAATGATGAGGTTCCGCCTCAGGCGTCCGCGATCATCGCCGTGAAGTTGACCTCGCAGGTCACCTTGTCGTCGATGGAGGCCTTGCCCCAGAACTTGCACACGCGCGAGCGCTTCTGGACGAAGCCGGTGCGCAGTGTCAGCAGGTGCCCGGGGGTCACGGGGGCGCGGAACTTCGCGTCCTCGATCGCCATGAAGTACACCAGCTTGCCGGTCCCGGCGAGGCCGAGGGTCTCGATCGCGAGGATGCCCGCAGCCTGCGCCAGCGCCTCGATCTGGAGGACGCCGGGCATGATCGGTCGGCCGGGGAAGTGCCCCTGGAAGAAGTCCTCGTTGAAGCTCACCGCCTTGACCGCCTCGATCTCCTCCTCAGAGATCGAGACCACGCGGTCGACGAGCAGCATCGGGTAGCGGTGCGGAAGCGCCGCCAGGATCTTCGCGGTGTCGTACACGACTTCGGCGTTATCGCTCATGCCCGTGACGTCCGATCAGCGGCCCGAGGGCTGCGTCGCCGGAGCGGCGCCGGCCGGAGCCTGGCCCTGAGCGGCAGCCTGCTGTGCACGCTGCTCGCGAACCTGGCGCGGTTCCCAACCAGCGGGCGGAACCAGCTGGGCCGAGGGGATCGACGTGTTCAGCTCGTTCAGGATGTCCTGATTGAGGTTGTAGGCGCCGCCGTTGACCGCGAGAATCGCGTCGGGCGAGATCAGGATCGACACGCCCTTCTTGGTCATCGCTGCCTTGACCGCATCGTTCAGCTTGTCTTCGATCTGCTCGTTGACGTAAGCCTGCGACAGGCCGACCGGCTGCAGGATGCGCTGGAGTTCGGCCTTGCCGTTCTCCTGGATCTGCTGGATCGAACCGGCCTGCTGTTCAAGTGCAGCCTGCGTGACCTTGCCGCCCTGACGGTCGGCGTTGAACTTGTCGATCAGCGGCTTGATCTGGGCGTTGAGCGCGTTCTGCCGGGTCTGCGCCTGGTCGAACTGCGCCTTGAAGGTGGTCTGGCGCTGCGTTTCCGCGGTCTTGAACGCGTTCGAGTTGGCGATCACCGCATCGAAGCTGGCAACGCCGAGGCCCTGCACGATCGTACCGCCGGTTGCCGGAGCAGCGGCTGCCGGAGCAGGCTTGGCTGCAAGCGCGGGCTGCGCCGCGACGGCGGCGAACGCGAGGCCAGCGGCCAGCGCGACGAACTTGGTCTTGGTAGTCATCAGAACTGGGTTCCCACGTTGAAGTTGAATGCCTTGGGATCGTCGCCGTCCTGCTTGAGCAGCACGCGCGAGAAGTCGATGCGGAACGGGCCGAAAGGCGAGTTCCAGTTCACGCCGATGCCGATGGCGACACGCGGCTTCCAGGTATCGCCAACGAAATACTCGTTGAAGTTGTACGCGTAATTGCCGGTCGCGGTTAGCGTACGTCCACTGGAGTCCGTCGAGGACGTCGTCGTGGTCGTCGTGTCGTTCCCGTCCGTGTCTTTGGTATAGTAGGTCGGGATACAGCCGTTCTTGCAATCGGTCAGATCGCTCTTGTTGAACTTGGTCCCCCACACGGCACCGACATCGGCGAAGATCGACGGGCGTAGGCCCATTTCACGCGCACCCGAGCCCAGCGGAATCTCCATCTCGGCACGGCCCATGTAGTAGTAGTTACCACCCAGCGCGTCGTCCGACCAATCGCTGCGCTTGGTCGATTCCACGCCATCAGTGATATACTTACGCAGCACGCGCGGACCGACGCCGCGAATGGCGAAGCCACGGAACTGCGGCTGACCGAGATAGAAGCGGTCGGTCAGGCGAATTTCCTGCCCCGCCAGCCCCTTGATCGCGCCACCTTCAGCGGACAGCGAGAAGATGAAGCCATGCCCCATGTTGAAGAACTTGGACGCATTGCCGCGGATGCGCGCATACTTCACATCGCCGCCCAGACCCGCGAAATCGACATTGACCGACGCGGTAATTCCGCGCGTCGGGCGCATGCGGTTGTCCAGCGTATCGTAGATCAGCGAGCCGCCGACGATCGAGCTAAGGCGCTTGCCGATCGCGTCGCACAGATAGCGGCCGGCATAGAGCGGATCGCACTGCAGCGTGCCGTTAACGCGAGTGGAGTAATACGTGTCCTTGTCCAGGCTGACGTCATCGTAGTTCAGCGTATAGCTGCCTACGGCCGTCAGATATTCGGTCAGCGGCACGCCTGCACGGATCTGGATACCCGTGGTCGACTGCTCATAGGTCGTGTTGCGGTCGGAGTTGTAGTAATTGAAGCTGTTGTAGTCGCGGCGGTAGATATTGACGCCGAGCGACACGTTCTTGTCCAGCAGATACGGCTCGACGAAGCTGGCTTCCACGCTCTTCGAATAGCGCGAGATGCTGCCCGAAAGGCCGACCGTCTGACCACGGCCACGGAAGTTGCGCTGCCGGATCGAGGCCTGGAAGATGAAGCTCTCGAGGCTGGAGAAACCCGCCGAAAGCTGGAGTTCGCCGGTCGGCTTTTCCTCGACGTTGGCTTCCAGAAGAATGCGGTCGTCGGCGCTGCCGGGCTTCTGCTCGACCTCGAACTTCTCCTGGAAGTAGCCGAGCGACTTGATGCGGTTAGTCGAACGCTTGACCTGCAGCGAGTTGAAGGCATCGCCTTCCGCCAGACGGAACTCGCGGCGGATCACCTTGTCCTGGGTCAGCGTGTTGCCGTTGATGTCGATCTTCTCGACATAGACGCGCGGCGCCTCCTGGATCACGAAGGTCAGCCCCATGGTGAGGTTTTCCTTGTCGCGATCGTACTGCGGGCGGACGTCGGCGAAAGCATAGCCGAAGGCACCGGCAGTCTCGTTCAGACTGTCGATGGTGTCCTCGACCTGCTTGGCGTTGTACCAGTCACCCTTGTGCATGGGCAGGTTGCCGGCCATCTTCTCGCCGTCGAAGTCGCGCAGCTGGCTTTCGACCTTCACGTCGCCGAACTTGTAGCGCTTACCTTCCTCAACCACGTACGTGATGATGAAGTCCTTCTTGTCCGGCGTCAGTTCGGCCACGGCCGAGACCACGCGGAAGTCGGCATAGCCCTGCGTCAGATAGAACTGGCGCAGCTTCTGCTGGTCGAAGGCCATGCGGTCGGGGTCGTAGCTGGTGCCCGAGCTGAACAGACGGGTGAAGCGCGCCTGCTTGGTCACCATCTGGCCGCGCAGTTCGCCGGCCGAGAAGTGCTCGTTGCCGATGATGTTGATCTGGCGGACCTTGGACTTGTCGCCCTCGGTGATTTCGAAGACGATATCGACACGGTTCTGGTCGAGCGAGACCATCTTCGGCTCGACGGTCGCGGCGTAGCGACCCTGGCGCTTGTACAGCTCGATGATGCGGGCGACGTCAGCGCGAATCTTGGAACGGGTGAAGATCTGGCGCGGCGCGACCTTGATCTCGGGAAGGATCTTGTCGTCCTTGATGCGCTTGTTGCCTTCAAGGATGATGCGGTTGACGACCGGGTTCTCCTGAACCGTGATCGTCACCACGCCGTTGTCGAACGCAACCTGCGCGTCCTTGAACAGCTCGGTGCCGTAGAGGTCCTTGAGCGCGGCGTCGGCGGAAACCTTGGTGTAGTTCTGACCGACGCGCATCTTGATATAGGACAGCACCGTCTGCGCTTCGAGGCGCTCGGCGCCTTTCACCACGATGGTCTGAATCGGCTGGCCTTCCTCGACCGGCGCAACGACAGCCGGAGCGGGAGCAGCGGGTGCGGCAGGGACCGGCGCGCGCTTGCCTGCCTTTGCCGCTTGCGCGGAAGCCTCCATGGGCATCCCCGCGAGGATAGTGGTCCCGAGGAGCACTGCTGCAACTTGCGAGCCCCAGAGGCCTCGGGCGCTGCGCGCTCCAGTGCCGCGAACCATTTCCCGTCCGATCATTCTACGCAAAATCCCGTATTCGCTTTCGCGATGAAAAACAGACCACCGGCGGGAGCGCACCCAGACCCGCAGGCAATCGCAGCCATCTGCCCGATGGAGCCGGTCCAATCAAGCAGACAAAACCCGGCAACATTGTGATCGCTCGTGAATCCCTCCAGGCTATCCCCCGAAAATAGGGAGAGAGGCCAGGTCATTGACCGTGACGAAGACCATAAGCGCCAGCACCAGCGCCACACCCGTCTTTATCGCCCATTCCTGACTGCGTGCACCCAGGGGTCTCCGCCGGACCAGTTCAGCCGCGTAGAAAGCCAGATGTCCGCCGTCGAGGCCAGGAATTGGCAGGAGGTTGATGAATGCCAAGTTAATCGAGATCAAAGCGGCGAACTCCACGAAGGCTTCCCAGCCCAGCGTGAAAGTCTGCCCGGAATACTGCGCGATCTTGATCGGACCACCCAGTTCGCGGACGGAGCGGTCGCCCGTGAAGATCTGGGTTATGCCGGTCACCATGTTGCCCATGGCGCGGAAGCTCTGCTGGAATCCGAGGGCGACGGCATCGACCGGGCCGACCTGCTCGAAGCGGCCCGCGCGTACGCCGATCTGACCGACCTTCTGCGGCTTGCCCTGTGCGTCAGGGATAGAGCCTTCGGTCACCTTGACCGGGAAAGTCCGGACTTCATTCCCGCGCCGCACCGAGAGATCGACGCTGCGCCCCGCCTGCGGGCGGATGAGTTCCGGGATGTCCTCGAAGCTGGTGATTGCGGCGCCGTTCACCGCGACGATGCGGTCGCCCACCTCGAGCCCGGCGTCCTCGGCCGGCGAATCGCCGTAGAAGCCGCCGACGACGGGCGGCATCATCCGCACGCCGATATCGCCGATCTTCGCCTTGTTACCGAACTGGTCGCTGAACTCCTGCGTCGCCAGCTTCACCGGAAGGACAAGCGTGCGCCCTGCCCGCTCCACCGCGATCGGCAGCGTCTTGCCGGGGAAGTACGCGACGCGGCCCGGCACGTCGGTGGCCCCATCGACCTTGTCACCGTCGATCGCGACGATGCGGTCGCCTACGCGCATACCTGCGGCCTGCGCGGGCGAGTTGGCGGTAAAGCCGCTGATCTCCGCATCGTTTACGACGCGGCCGTAGATCGAGAAGAACCCGGCGAAGATCGCGACGCACAGCAGCAGGTTGGTCAGCGGCCCGGCGAAGACGATCAGCGCGCGCTGCCACAGCGGCTTGGAATGGAAGGTCTGCGCCCGCTCCTGCGCCGACAGCCGCACATCGTCGGGCTTCGGCGCGCTCGTCGGGTTCATGTCGCCTGCGAACTGGACGTAGCCGCCGAGAGGCAACGCCGAGAGCTTCCAGCGGGTGCCGCGCTTGTCGGTCCAGCCCGCGAGTTCCTTGCCGAAGCCGATGGAAAAGGCGTCCGCCTTCACGCCGAACAGGCGGCCGACGAGATAATGCCCCAGCTCATGGATCAGGACCAGTGGCCCCAGCACCAGGAGGAAGGCGAAGATCGTCGTCAGAATTCCTGGTGAACCGGTCAAGCTATGCCTCTCTTCAGGTGCTGGTCACGAGTACGCGCGCCCTCGCCCGGGCCTCCGTGTCCACTTCGAGGACGTCGGAGAGGCTGCCGGGCGGCGGCGGCGCATACGAGCCTAGCACGTCTTCCACTTGTGCAGAGATACGCGTGAACGAAATCTGACCGCCAAGGAACGCAGCAACCGCGATTTCGTTCGCGGCGTTGAGCACGGCGGGGATCGCCCCGCCCGCCTGCGCCGCCTCGCGCGCGAGGCGGGTGGCGGGAAAGCGCACTTCGTCGGGCTTGCGGAAAGTCAGTTCGCCGATCTCGGCAAGATCGAGCGGGGCGCAGGGCGTGTCCATGCGCGCGGGCCAGGCCAGCGCCGAGGCGATCGGCACACGCATGTCCGAGGGGCCAAGCTGCGCCAGGGTCGAGCCGTCCCGGTACTCGACCATCGAATGGACCACCGACTGCGGGTGGACGATGATCCGCAGTTTATCGAGGCCGACGGGGAACAGGTGGTAGGCTTCGATCAGTTCGAGGCCCTTGTTGAACATCGTCGCCGAATCGACGCTGATCTTCGCGCCCATGTCCCAGTTGGGATGGCGGACCGCCTCGGCCGGAGTGGCGGCGCTGAGGCGCTCCCACGACCAGTCCCGGAACGGGCCGCCGCTGGCCGTCAGGGTGATCCAGCGCACATGGGCATGGTCGTTGCCGGTGAGGCACTGGAAGATCGCGTTGTGCTCGGAATCGATAGGCAGCAGCGTGGCGCCGTGGCGCGCTACGGCAGCCATCATCACCTCGCCCGCGGAAACCAGCGCTTCCTTGTTGGCAAGGGCGATGATCCCGCCCTGCTCGATCGCCGCCATCGTCGGCGCAAGGCCGGCACAGCCGACAATCGCTGCGACGGTGACCTCGGCGCCGCGCGCAGCCGCCTCGATCAGCGCGGCGGGGCCGCCTGCAACTTCGATCCCGGAACCCGCAAGCGCCTCCCGCAGAGCAGGCAAGTGCACCTCATCGGCGACGACGGCGACCTCGGCTCCGAATTCCCGCGCCAGCTTCGCCAGTTCGGCCGCATTGGAATGCGCAGTCAGCGCCACCACGCGCCACTCGTCGCGATTGCGGCGGATCAGGTCGAGCGTCGAGGCGCCGATCGAGCCGGTCGCGCCAAGCACCGTCAGGGAGCGCAAAGAACCGGTCATGCCAACACCACGATAGCCATCGCCAGCAGGAACAGCACTGCCAGCAATCCGTCAACCCGGTCGAAGAAACCGCCGTGCCCCGGAATGAGGTTGCCAGAGTCCTTGAACCCCGCGCGGCGCTTCATCCAGCTTTCGAAAAAGTCGCCCGCCTGCGCACAGACCGCCACCAGCAGTCCGGCCGCAAGGCAGGTGGCAAAGAGCGGAACCGCGCCCGCTGTCGCATACCAGCAGGGCTGCGTACCGAAGCACGACATCGCGTTCGCTGCCGAGACATCGGGCGTAAGACGGATCGCGCCTTCCTGCCAAAGCTGCGCGGCGGTGAAGAGCGCGAGCGTCGCGCCCAGCGCCGCGCCCATCAGGCCCGACCAGGTCTTGGACGGACTGATCGACGGCGCGATCTTCGGCCCGCGCAATGTGCGGCCGGTGAAATAGGCGCCCACGTCCACCGCGATCACCGTCCCCAGCAGGGTCAGGATCGGCGCGAGGGTGAAGGCGTCGTTATGCAGGAACAACAGCATGGCCGCGCCGATGCCAACATAGAGCATCCCCACGAAGTTCCACGCCGCCCGCGCACCCGGTCCCGGAGTGATGCGACGGGCAAGCCTGATCCACTCCCACAGCACCCCGACCGAGACGGCGCAGACGAAGGCGATCCACACCGGCCCGCCCAGCCACAAGGCAGTCCCGGCGACCGCCACCATGACGATGGCCGAAAGCGTCCGCACCTTGAGATCGGAGGTGCCTTTCGCCGGAGGCTCAGCGCCCGCCATAGCGACGCTCGCGAGTGGTGAAGGCGCTCAGCGCATCGCGCAAGTGATCGGCTGTGAAATCCGGCCAGAGCACGTCGGTGAACAGCATTTCGGCGTAAGCCGCCTGCCACAGCAGGAAGTTCGACAGCCGTACCTCGCCGGACGTGCGGATCAGCAGGTCGAGCGGCGGCAGGTCCGCCGTATCGAGTTCAGCCGCGATCGTCTCGGGCGTGATCGGCCCCTTCGCCGCAGCCCTGGTCGCCGCGCGGGCGATCTCGTCCTGCGAGCCGTAGTTCAGCGCGACCGCCAGCGTCGTCTCGGTATTGTGCGCGGTCTTGGCCATCGCGCCTTCGACCAGTTCGACGACATCGGGCTTGAACGCCTTGTAGTCGCCGATGATCTTTAGGCGCACGCCCGCCGCCGCGAATTCGTCGAGGTCGGAGAGGATGAAGCGCTTCATCAGGCTCATCAGGTCCGAGATTTCGTCCTCGGGCCGGCGCCAGTTCTCGGTCGAGAAGGCGTAGAGGGTCAGTGCCTCCAGCCCCATCTCGCGCGCGCCACGCACGACGCGGCGCACCGCCTCCACGCCGCGCTGGTGGCCCACCGCGCGCGGAAGCAGGCGCTTCTTCGCCCAGCGCCCGTTGCCGTCCATGATGATGGCGACATGACGGGCGCGCAGAGATTCGTCCTTGGCCATCAGGCTCCCTTCTCGGCGAAGCGCAACAGGCTCACTTGCCGAGGATTTCCTTTTCCTTGGCGCCGAACACTTCGTCGAGCGACTTGATCATGTCGTCGGTCAGCTTCTGGACTTCGGTTTCGCCGCGCTTGCGGTCGTCTTCCGAGATTTCCTTCTTCTTCTCGTCGGCCTTCAGGTTTTCGATGCCGTCGCGGCGCACGTTGCGCACGGCGACGCGCGCCTTCTCGGCATAGGAGCTGGCGAGCTTGGCCAGTTCCTTGCGGCGCTCTTCGGTCAGATCGGGAATCGGCAGGCGCAGGGTGTTGCCGTCGTTGATCGGGTTGAGGCCCAGACCCGCCGAACGGATCGCCTTCTCGACCGGACCGATATTGGTCTTGTCCCACACCTGCACCGAAAGCATGCGCGGCTCCGGCGCGGAGATCGTGGCGACCGACGTGATCGGCATCGAACTGCCGTAGACGGTCACGGTGATCGGCTCCAGCAGCGCGGTGTTCGCGCGGCCGGTGCGCAGGCCCGAGAGGTCGTGCTTGAGCGCGTCGATCGCGCCCTTCATGCGGCGCTCGAGGTCCGCCTTGTCGTACTTGGCCATGGTTCAGGCTCCTTTCTGAACGATCGTCTTGGTGCCGCCACCCGCAAGGACAGTGGCCAGGTTGCCCTGCTCGCGGATCGAGAACACGACGATCGGAATGCTGTTGTCGCGGCACAGGGCCACGGCGGAGGCGTCCATCACCTGCAGGTTGTCGGCGAGGACGGTGTCGTAATCGACGGAATCGTACCGCTTGGCGTCGGGGTTGCGCTTGGGATCGCTGTCGTAGACGCCGTCGACGCTGGTGCCCTTCAGAAGAGCATCGCAGCGCATCTCGGCGGCACGCAGGGCGGCGCCGGAATCGGTGGTGAAGTACGGCGCGCCGACACCGGCAGCGAAGATCACCACGCGCCCCTTCTCAAGGTGGCGCTCGGCCCGGCGGCGGATCACCGGCTCGCAGACCTGGTCCATCTGCACGGCGCTCTGCACGCGCGTTTCCACGCCGATCTGTTCCAGCGCGTTCTGCATCGCCAGCGCGTTCATCACGGTGGCCAGCATGCCCATGTAGTCGGCCTGCGCCCGGTCCATGCCGCGCGCGGCGCCCGCCATGCCGCGGAAGATATTGCCGCCGCCGATGACGAGGCAGATCTCGAGCCCGGTTTCCTTGGCCGCCTTCACTTCCTTGGCAAGTTCCGCGACGAAATCGGGATCGATTCCGAACTGCTGGCTCCCCATCAGCACTTCGCCCGAAAGTTTGAGCAGGACGCGCTTGTAGGGGGATGACATGCCGCTGGGTCTCCTGTGGGGGCCGGAAATACTGGAACGGCCCCGGCTTTAGGAGGGCAAGCGCCAATTGCCAAGGGGCTTGGACTGTGGATGAACCCGGTTCAGCGCGCCATTACGGACAGTTCTTCCTCACGCCGATCGTAAGCAACTTGCGCCGAGGCCACCGATCCCATCCGCCTTTCCGCCCAGTCGATCATCGCCTGCAGCGCATCGAGCAGTTCCCGCCCCAGCGGCGTTACCGCATAACTGACCGAAACCGGCACCGTCGGCACCACATCGCGACGCACCAGCCCGTCGCGCTCCAGCGAGCGCAGGGTCTGACTGAGCATCTTCTGCGAAATGCCGTCAATCCGTCGCTTGAGCCCGTTGAAGCGCATCCCACCAGCCCCAAGCGTCGTAAGGATCAGCACGCTCCACTTGTCGGCGATGCGATCGAGCAACTGCCGCGTAGGACAGTCCGCCGCATAGACGTTGGGCGCGAAGCGGGCGGTTCCCTCAAGGTAACCCGGTGCGGTGAAAGTGCCTTCTTGCATGGTCATCGCCAATACCACATCTGGTCACCATTGGATACCTGGTGGAGAATGGAAATGAAGATCGCAGTCCTCGGTGCCAGCGGCCGCGCCGGATCGGAAATCACGAAGGAAGCCGCCGCGCGCGGCCACGAAGTCCTCGCCATCGCACGCAACCCGGAAAAGATCGCGACCGGCGAGCGGATAACGGCAGTGACGGGCGATGCCTCGGACGCCGCATCTCTCGCCGCCCTGATCGCCGGACGCGATGCCGTCATCAGCGCCCTGCACTTCGACGTCCCCGCCGAAACCTTGCTCTCGGCAATCCGCGAGGCCGGCGTGCCCCGGCTGCTGGTGACCGGAGGCGCGGCCAGCCTGGAAGTCGCTCCGGGCAAGCGCCTGATCGACACACCGGACTTTCCCGAGGAATGGAAGACCTTCGCGATGGGCGGGATCACCTTCCTCAACGCCCTGAGGCAGGTGGACGACGTGGACTGGACGTTTTTCTCCCCCGCCGCGCTGATCTTCGAAGGCCCGCGCACGGGCAGCTACCGCTCGGGCGGCGACGCACTGGTCACCGACGAGACAGGTGAGAGCAAGATCAGCTTCGCCGACTACGCAATCGCGATGGTCGATGAACTGGAAGCGCACAAGCATTCCAGGGAACGATTTACGGCAGCATATTGAGATAAAAGGGAGGTCCTGGGGCCATCGCCCCAGACGCCGGAACTGGCGTCCTTGCGCGTTCAGCCGCCTCAGCCAACGCGGCGCCGCAGGCTTTGAAAGTCTCCCGGCGCAGCGTCATCGCATGACGAAGCCGCGCACCAGACCTCGACGATATACGGGGTGCAGGGGTGGTAAACCCCTGCCTCCTCCCTCTTAGGCTGCTTCCGCCAAAGGCCCACCGATCGAGCAAACCCCATCGACACCCAGCACATGCGCCACCCTGCCCATCGCCATCCACGCAGCAGTGCAATGGGTCAGATCGACGATCTCGGCGTCGGTCATCACACTCTTGAGCTGTGCCCAGAACGCGTCGTCCTCGGCCAGCCCGCGCGGATCGGTGCCCATCTTCTGCGAGTACCGCACGGCAAGACGCTCCTTCTCGGTCAGGCTGGCGAGGTCACCGCCGAGCACGGCCTGGTACATAGCCTCGTCAGGCGCGTTGCCCTGCTCGATCACGCCGCCGTCATAGCCCAGAATCCGCAAGTCCCTCTGCGCGCGCCAGTTCATGCAGACGGTGCAGCCGTTGATGACGGCGGTGGCGATGCGGCATGCCTCGAACAGCCGCAGGGGCAGTTTGGAATACTGGTAGGGCGCCATGGCAAAGGCGCCTGAAGCCCGGACGATTTCGGGCGAATACTGGACCGAAAGGTCCGGAATCGGATTCTGCGGCTGGGGAGCGAGTTCTACGCGCATGGGGCCTCTCCGGTTGCGCCCGGATCTGGCCGGGTCAATGCGGGAGGCTACGCCGACCCTTTAATAAGTCAATCGTGCATGTTTTTATGGGGCCGCAAACGAGACGGGCCGCAGAAGCATATGCTCCTGCGGCCCGCACGTTTCTTCAGCGAAGAAGGCTTGAGATCAGCCGGCGACCGCTGCGGCCACTTCGGCTGCGAAGTCCGTGACTTCCTTCTCGATGCCTTCGCCCAGCTGGAAGCGCACGTAGTCCTTGAGGACGATCTTCGCGCCGGCTTCCTTGCCGGCCTGGTCGACGACCTGCTGGATCGGGGTCTTGTTGTCCATGACGAAGACCTGCGAGAGCAGTGCGTTTTCCTTGGCGTACTTGGCGATCGCGCCGTCGACCATCTTCGCCTGCACGGCTTCGGGCTTGCCCGATTCGGCGGCCTTTTCCTGGGCGATCTTGCGCTCGCGCTCGATCAGCTCGGCGTCGAGGTCTTCGGCGTTCAGGGCCAGCGGGAAGGCAGCGGCGATGTGCATCGCGATCTGCTTGCCGAGACCTTCGAGAACGGCAGCAGGCGCTTCCGATTCCAGAGCCACGAGCACGCCGATCTTGCCGAGGTTCGGCGCAGCGGCGTTGTGCATGTAGGGAACGACGAGACCGGCCGAGACTTCGACGGTCTTCATGCGGCGAACCTGCTGGTTCTCACCGATGGTCGCGACGTTGTTGGTCAGCGCGTCGGTCACGGTGCCGCCGCCCGGGTAGGCCGATGCCTTGAGGGCTTCGACGTCGTCACCGGCAACGCCGAGCGCTGCTTCGGTGGTCTTGCGCACGAAGTCCTGGAACTGGTCGTTCTTCGCGACGAAGTCCGTCTCCGAGTTGACTTCGACGGCAACGCCCTTGGTGCCGGTCACGGCAATGCCGACCAAGCCTTCAGCGGCAGTGCGGCTGGACTTCTTGGCAACGGCGGCGAGGCCCTTGGCGCGCAGCGCGTCGATCGCGGCTTCGATGTCGCCGTTCGTCTCGTCGAGAGCCTTCTTGCAGTCCATCATGCCGGCGCCCGAGCGCTCGCGCAGGGTCTTCACGTCAGCGGCGGTGTAAGCCATCGCTCAATTCCTCTTGATTGAGTGGGGAGCCTTATTCGGGCTCCTTGAAACAGGTGCGCGCCGGGCCACATGGACCCGGCGCGCGACAATTCCGTGACGAAAGTGTCGTCGTGCCGGGCTATTACGCCTCGACAACAGCCTCTTCTGCGACCGGCTCGTCGAACGAACCGATGTCGGCACCGCTGTCGACCACGGCAGCGCGGCCGCCCTTGGTCGCGGCCTGGGCGATCGCTTCGCAGTACAGGCGCACGGCGCGGCTGGCGTCGTCGTTACCCGGGATCGGGAACGAGATGCCGTTGGGGTTCACGTTGGTGTCGAGAACGGCGACGACCGGGATGCCGAGGACGTTGGCTTCCTTGATCGCCAGCTCTTCCTTGTTGGCGTCGATCACGAACATCACGTCCGGGATGCCGCCCATGTCGCGGATACCGCCGAGCGACAGCTCGAGCTTGTCACGCTCGCGGGTCAGCTGAAGGACTTCCTTCTTGGTCAGACCGGCGGTGTCGCCAGCCAGCTGTTCTTCAAGAGCCTTGAAGCGCTTGATCGAACCCGAGATGGTCTTCCAGTTGGTGAGCATGCCGCCCAGCCAGCGGTGGTTGACGTAGTGCTGGCCGCAAGCGCGTGCTGCCTGGGCGATCGGCTCCTGCGCCTGGCGCTTGGTGCCGACGAAGAGGACCTTGCCACCGGCCTGGACGGTCGACTGCACGAATTCCAGAGCGCGCGCGAAGAGCGGCACGGTCTGCGACAGGTCGATGATGTGGATGCCGTTGCGCGCGCCGAAGATGTACGGCTTCATGCGCGGGTTCCAGCGGTGGGTCTGGTGGCCGAAGTGCGCGCCGGCTTCGATGAGCTGCGACATGGTGACGACAGGTGCCGCCATAATAGAATTCCTTTCCGGTTGAACCTCTGGAAGGCAGGAACCGCGCGGAAGTCTTTCGACTCTGGCCGCAACAGCACCGGTATGTGCGCCTTCCATGTGGATTGCTCACCTCGAGTCGAACCGGACAATCCGGACAATCTCTTGGCGAACGCGGGGCCCTTAGACGCCTTGGCCATCAAAATCCAGCCCCAATTCGCCGCAAAGATTTGTCAGCTCACCGTCAAAAAGGCCGATTCCGGCCCCATTCAAGGGCTTGGCCAGGAACTCGCCGCAGCTGACGGTTTTCTCAAGGCAAAGCTGGTGATAAATTGACTAACGCAGCAAACATCGGAAATTGCTCAGGTTTCGCGCCAAAGGGGGCGTCGACAGGACGGGGTGGGGCGAAGCCGGAATAAGAAGGTCGCTCGCACATGACTACCCTTGCATCCATCCTGTTCGCGCTCGCCGCCGCAGCGGCTGTGCTCACGATCTGGAAAAGCCTGACGGCCGCGCTGCCGGCCATCCGCGCGTTGCACGCGACGCTATCGGATAACGCTTCGCCGCCGGTCATCCACGTAAGGACTCTGCCGATGCGAACGGAGGGCCAGACCCGGACATCCCGGCGCCACCGCTGCACGCAGCGCCCCAAGCCGGTCACCCATCGCCTTCATCAATATCCGCACCGCACGCACGTCGCCTGAAAGCACGTCACGCCTGCGGGCTTCAAAAAGCGCTTGACTCGAATGGAACAAAAAGAGAACTAACCCCTATCGGAACATTATTAGAACAGATTCTGGTTTTCCACAAGCTGCCCACAGCCCACTGCAGAGTTCAGGCGCCGGGCTCGGGCGAAGGTTCGAAAGGAACGGTCATGACTGTATTCGCCGCCTGTCTCTTTGCCCTCGCCGCGATGGCTTCGGCATTCTCGATCCTGATGACGATCCGCCGCTACGGCCCGAACGCCCTCACCTTTCGGGAACAACTCGCGGCCTGCCCCGGTACGCTGGTGGTGACATGGAAGGTAATCGAGCGCGTGCAACTGCCTGCGCTTGCTTCGCTTAGAAAGGGTCCTGCCCGTCGTACGCCGGCGCGGCTGGAGTGGCCGGGTACGTCGTCGATTGATCTTGCCGCCTGACCTTGCCGTAAGTGACAAGGCCGACCGGAATCAACAGCAGGTAGACAATCGTCACAGCCGCAAGCGTGAACCAGGGCTCGATCAACAGAGCCGCCACCGTCAGCCCCACCACCGCGAGCACGCCAAGCCGCAGATGCGGCGGTGGACGCATGCGGGACCAGGCGAGCGTCGGGATGCTTGAGATCATCAGGAAAGCCACCAGAACCATCCACCCGCTTACAAGGATGGGGTTGGCGAATTCGGGCAGCCGCCCGCTCGCCACCCACAGGTAAAGCGGCAGGAATGTAAGGCCGGCGCCAAGCGGCGCGGGAACACCGGTCAGGAAGCCGGCGGCCTTGTGCGGCTGGTCGAGCATGTCGAGCCGGGCATTGAAACGCGCCAGCCGCAATACGCAGCAGATCGCAAAGGCCAGCGAAGCGATCCAGCCCATGCTGGGAAGCTGATGCAGCGTCCACAAGTAGACGATCAGCGCGGGCGCGACGCCAAAGGAAATCGAATCGGCAAGACTGTCGAGTTCGGCACCGAAGCGCGTCTGCGCCTTGAGCAGACGCGCTGCGCGCCCGTCGATACCATCGAGCAGACCCGCGAGGATCACCGCCTGCACCGCCTTCTCGTAATCCCCCGCGATGGCGAACCGGATGCCGGTAAGGCCGGAACAAAGCGCCGCCGCCGTGATCGCATTGGGCACAACTGCACGCATCGAAAGACCGGGGGCGAGCCGCCGACGCGGCGCCTCGCCGGGAATATCATCCAAATCGCTTCCCGGCTGATCGTCGATCACTGGGCGATGCCCTCGATCAGCGGCGCACTGCCGAGTTCGGCGAGCACGGTTTCACCGGCGATGATCTTCTGACCCATCAGGACCTTGGGCTCGACACCCACCGGCAGGTAGACATCAACCCGGCTGCCGAAGCGGATCAGGCCGATGCGCTGGCCGGAAGCGATGATGTCGCCGGGCTTCACGAAAGGCACGATGCGGCGCGCGACCAGTCCGGCGATCTGCGTGAAGCAGATGCGCAGGCCATCGCCGCGCTCGACGAGGATGTGCTGGCGCTCGTTCTCTTCGCTCGCCTTGTCGAGGTCTGCATTCACGAACTTGCCGGGAATGTAGATCACCCGCTTAATCGTTCCGCTGATCGGGGAGCGATTGATGTGGACGTCGAACACCGACATGAAGATCGAAATGCGGGTAACCAGGTCGGTCGGCATCGGTGCATTACCGCTACCGTCGTCCATGGTCAGTTCGCGCGGCGGCGAGACCTTGCCGATCAGGGTGACCAGACCATCCGCGGGCGCGACGATCGCGCGCTCGTCCTGCGGCGTGACGCGGATCGGATCACGGAAGAACGCGAGCACGCAAATCGTCAGGACCGCCAGCGGCCAGCCGAACCACGGCCCCCACAGGATCCAGACAATCGCTGCGACGACGCCTGCGATGGCACCGAACTTGCGACCTTCCTTGTGAATGGCGGGCCATTGCCACGACGCTTCGCCGCGACCTTGATTATCTAGAATGTTTCCGGGCATCGTTCTCGTCTAGCCAGTGTGCACGTGTACCGCAATGCCACCGCGCGCCCGTTGTTCCCTGTCCACGGGAAAGGGCCCGTAGAACCCCGCTCGCCGCGCACCACGATCTTTCGTAGACCACAGCCAGACGGGAACGGCGCCTCGCACCGAGAGACATCTATTTTCTATGTGAAGACCCCGAACGGGACCGGCGTTCATTCGCCGGGTCAGCTGGTGGTGGACAGGGCTGGATTCGAACCAGCGTACGCTTGCACGGGCAGATTTACAGTCTGCTGCCTTTAACCACTCGGCCACCTGTCCACACCAGTTGCTGGCGGCTGGAAATCCAAGGAAAACCCGGGAAATCCGGCGTTGGTCGAGGCCCCCGAAGGTGCCCCGTTGCCGAGGAGCCGCGCCTTTGCCGAAGCGAGCCTTGCCTGTCAATGCCCTCCCTGTCAGAGGGAGCAAGATTTTTGCATTTACGCTTAGATTTTTCGAAAGGACTACAGATGACCAAGCGTGGCGGACACGTCGGCCCCCAGGGCGGAGACGAAGGCGAAGCCCGCCGGGGTAAGGCGCTGCGCGGCCGTGCGGGCCGGATGAAGAACGGCCGCGGCAGCGGCCGGGCCTCCACGGGCATGGTGCGCCTATGGGGCCGGCACGCCGTCGAGGCCGCGCTCAAGAATCCGGACCGCAGCCACCGCAAGCTTTGGGCGACTCGCGAAGGCGTCGAATCGCTCGACGGCGAACTGCCCAGCGACTTCCCGGTGGAATGGGCACAGCCCGCCGACCTCGCCCGCCTCGTCGCCAAGGACGCGCCGCACCAGGGTCTCGTGCTGGAATGCGCGCCCCTCGACGACATGTTCCTTGCCGACGTGCTCGACGGCGACCCCGCCCGCCCGGTCGTGGTGCTCGATCAGGTGACCGATCCGCACAACGTCGGCGCGATCATGCGCTCGGCCGCTGCCTTCGACGCCTGCTGCATCGTCACGCAGGACCGCCACGCACCGCCCGAATCGGGCACGCTGGCAAAGTCCGCATCGGGCGCGCTCGAAGTGCTGCCCTGGATCCGCGTGGTGAACCTCGCCCGCGCACTCGAGGAAATCGCCGAAGCGGGCTACTGGCGCATCGGCCTGGATGGATCGGCCGAATCGACGCTCGGAGAGGCCCTTCCCGCCGGCCCGGTCGCACTCGTACTCGGCGCCGAGGGGGACGGCATGCGCCACAACATCACCCAGCACTGCGATGCCATCGCCAAGCTGCCGATCAGCGAGGCCATGGAGAGTCTTAACGTCAGTAACGCCGCTGCCATCGCGCTCTACGCAGCAGCGACCCGCGAGACGGAATAAATCCACCTCAGCGCGTACGGCGTCATGACGCCGTACGCGCTGAAGCGAGCGCTCCAGCAGCTTGGAGTATCGCCTGGTCTCGCTAGGGGCAACTTGAGTGCCGTTGGGTGCCGCCTAATCGCACCAGCCCAGGCCCAAACGACAAACGCCGCGCCGACCCTGACGGGCTGGCGCGGCGCTTATTCTGGTCAGCCTGCGAGGCGTTGCAGGCCGTCGTCCGTCTTAGTTGACGGCGTCCTTGAGGCCCTTGCCGGCCTTGAACTTCGGCTGGGCCGAAGCCTTGATTTCCATGGGCTCGCCGGTGCGGGGGTTACGGCCGGTCGATGCCTTGCGCTTGGCGACCGAGAAGGTGCCGAAGCCGACGAGACGCACTTCGTCGCCCTTCTTCAGCGCGCCGGTGACCGCGTCGAACACGGACTCGACAGCCTTGGTGGCGTCGCTGCGGGTCAGTCCGCTGGAATCGGCGACTGCGCTGATGAGATCGTTCTTGTTCATTATGGGAACCCCCTTACCTTTCAGTGGAGCGGATGGTTGAGAAATTCTACTCGCCTCGAGAGGGACGGAATTGAGCCGTTTTTCCTGCGGGTGGCAAGGCCCAAATAGAGCCAAAACTCGCAGTTAATCGCGTTTTTCCGCCGTTTTCTCAGAGACAAAGCGTTGTGCGATGCAGCATCGGACGAAACCCGGCATTGCGACTCGCTTGCAGGACTGATGCTTGGCGATCCGCTGATCATGGATAGCAATGGATCGGAGACACGAAAAAAGGCGGCCCGAATCCGAACCGCCTCTTCGTGCAACTCGGCGGTAAGACCGGGCCGCTGACTTTCGCTTACGCGTTGTCGGTGATACGACGCTCGGCAATACGAGCGCGCTTACCGGTACGACCGCGCAGGTAGTACAGCTTGGCGCGACGCACGACGCCGCGACGCACGACCGTGATCGAATCGATGTTGGGCGAGTAGAGCGGGAAAACGCGCTCCACGCCTTCACCGAAGCTCATCTTGCGCACGGTGAAGTTCGAACCCATGCCACGGTTCGAGCGCGCGATGCACACGCCCTCGTAAGCCTGGACGCGGGTGCGGGTGCCTTCGACGACCTTCACGCCGACGCGGACGGTGTCGCCCGGACGGAATTCAGGGATATCCTTCGCAGCCTTGGCGATTTCCTCGGCTTCGATCTGCTGAATCAGGTTCATGAACCCAAATCCTCGTTTTTTCGCCGCGCGCCAGAGGCAGGCTGAACCCGAGCGTCCCTGTGACGCTCCCAGAGGTCCGGCCTGCGTGACCGTGTGTCGTCCTCCGCCTGTCGTTTCCGCCAGGCGGCGATCTTCGCATGATCCCCCGATCGCAGCACTTCAGGGATCGTGCGCCCTTCCCACTCTGTGGGCCGGGTATAATGCGGGTATTCGAGAAGACCGTCCTCGAACGATTCTTCGGTCCCGCTGGAAGGGGCGCCCATTACGCCGGGAAGCAGCCGAATGCAAGCATCGAGTACCATCAAAGCGGCGCATTCCCCGCCGGATAGGATGATGTCGCCGACCGAGACTTCCTCGACCTCGCGGCCCTCGAAGATGCGCTCGTCGAAGCCCTCGAAACGGCCGCAAAGCAGGATAACGCCGGAGCCCTGCGCAAGCTGGCGCACGCGCTGCTGCGAGATCGGCTTTCCGCGCGGCGTCATGGCGATCACCGGTGCGTCCGGATTGGTCGCACGGGCATGGTCGATGGCAGCGGCGAGGATATCGACCTTGAGCACCATCCCCGCGCCGCCGCCCGCAGGCGTGTCATCGACGGTACGATGCCTGTCAGTGGCGAAGTCGCGGATGTGGACCGGATCGATAGACCACTTGCCGTCCGACATCGCCCTGCCCGCCAGTGACACGCCGAGGGGGCCGGGGAACATCTCTGGGTAGAGGGTGAGCACAGTGGCGGAGAAAGTCATCGCTCGCCCTTGGCCCGGCACGGCGCGGCAATCAAGGTGCCGACGACGCCGGCAACGGGCTCAGGCCCGCTCATCGGCCCTGCCCAATTGACACGAAAGCCTGTGTGAAACACCGCCGATTTTCCAAGTTAGCGTTTGATACGATTATCTTTTCATCGACATGGCTGTGACCTTTGGCGGAACCGCAAGGTGACAGATTGGAAAAGCGCGGCATTGGCGTCATGCGGAGCATGATACCGATCTCGCCCTGTGTAGGACAGAGAGGTCCAGATTGAGCGCGAGGTCGTCCCGGCCCATGCCGGGACGACGAAAAGAGGTGTCACGCCAAAATCGGGCGCGCGCCCGCTGGCGAGCTATTCTTCCGCGAACGCCGCGTTGAGGACGATACGCTCGTCGTTCCATTCGGGCACGGCGGCAGGCGTCATCGGCACCATGAAGCGGCGCTTCTTGCCATCTTCGCCCACCGGCCGTTCGATCTCCAGCACGTCGCCCGCGCCGAAGTTCTCGACCGCCACGCACGTACCCAGCGCCTCGCCCTCTTCCGAGACAGCGGGCAGGCCGAGAAAGTCAGCGTGATAGTACTCGCCCTCCTCAAGCGCGGGCATCGCCGAGCGTGGGACAGTGAGCGCGGTGCCGCGCAGCTTTTCCGCCGCGTTGCGGTCCTTCACCTCGTTGAAGCGGGCGATCGCGCCGCCCTTGCCGTCGTCCTTCAGCTTCACCACGGTGAGGCTGGAATCGTTGAAGGCGCGGTAGCGCTTGAGCGCCGCCACGCCTTCACCGAACAGCTTGAGGCGAACCTCGCCCATCACGCCGTGCGCGCCGGAAACGGCGGCTAGCGTGACGGGGCGATCCTTCTTGCCGTCAACCAAGGCTTAGGCCTCGGTCGATTCCTCGGCAGCTGCTTCGGGAGCAGCTTCCTCGGCCGGAGCAGCGGCTGCAGCGGCAGCGGCTTCTTCAGCTTCGCGCTGCTTGGTGGCGCGGTCTTCAGCGCGCTCCTTGGCCTTCTTGCCGGGCTCTGCCTGCTTCGGGTTGTTGGTAGCAGCGCGCTCCTTCACACCGGCCTTGTCGAGCAGGCGGGCAACGCGGTCGGTCGGCTGGGCGCCAACGCCGAGCCAGTAACGCACGCGGTCCTCGACCAGACGCACGCGGTTCTCGTCGTCCTTGGCGAGGATCGGGTTGTAGGTGCCGACCTGCTCCAGGTACTTGCCGTCGCGCGGCGCGGTCGCGTTGGCGACGACGATCTTGTAGTACGGGCGCTTCTTGGCACCACCACGCGAGAGACGGATCGAAACGGACATGAGACTTACCTTTCTATAATTCTGGGAATATTTGAGATTATCGTTTCAGGAATTTGCTGAGATCGGCCCCGCCGCCACCAAGCCCGGGGAAGCCCCCGGCCGAGGGACCGAGACCGGCACCGCCGAGGCCCGGCATGGCGGCATCGAGACCGCCCTTGCCGAACATCGCGGCCAGCCCCTTGAGGCCGCCCATCTTCTTGATCTGCTTCATGGCCTTGGACATCTCGAGGTGCATCTTGAGCAGCTTGTTGACGTCCTGGACCTGGGTGCCCGAGCCGTTGGCGACGCGGATCTTGCGTTTGGCGTTGAGCAGTGCGGGATTGCTGCGCTCCTTCGGCGTCATCGAGCCGATGATCGCGTCCATGCGCAGGAGGACGCGGTCGTCCATGCCCGACTGCTGCATCGCCGCCTTGGCCTTCTTCATGCCCGGCATCATGCCCGCCAGCGCGCCGAGGCCGCCCATGTTCTGCATCTGCTTGAGCTGCATGCGCAGGTCGTTCATGTCGAACTTGCCCTGCTCCATGCGCTTGGCGAGCGCCTCGGCATCCTCGATCTTGACCGCTTCGGCGGCCTTTTCGACCATGGAGACGATGTCGCCCATGCCCAGGATGCGGTTGGCGACGCGGCTGGGGTGGAAGACCTCCAGCGCGTCCATCTTCTCGCCGGTGCCCGCGAACTTGATCGGCTTGCCGGTGACGGCGCGCATCGACAGCGCCGCACCGCCGCGCGCATCGCCGTCCATGCGGGTGAGCACGACGCCGGTGAGATCGACCTGGCCGGAAAACGACTGCGCGACGTTGACCGCGTCCTGACCCGTCAGCGAGTCGACCACCAGAAGCGTTTCACGCGGGGTCGAGATGGCGGCGACCGCCTTCATCTCGTCCATCAGCTGCTGGTCGACGTGGAGGCGGCCCGCGGTGTCGAGCAGCAGCACGTCCACGGCCTGCAGGCGCGCGGCCTGCATGGCGCGGGTGGCGATCTCGGTGGGCTGCTGGCCGGCGATGATCGGGAGCGTGGCGACGCTCACCTGCTCGCCCAGCACCTTGAGCTGTTCCTGCGCCGCCGGACGATTGACGTCCAGCGAGGCCATCATCACCTTCTTGCCCTGCTTCTCCTTGAGAAGCTTGGCGATCTTGGCGGTGCTGGTGGTCTTGCCCGAGCCCTGAAGGCCGACCATCATGATGACGATCGGCGGCACGGCTTCCAGATCGAGGCCGGGGGTCTCTTCACCGCCCAGCGTCTCGATCAGCGCGTCGTTGACGATCTTGACGACCTGCTGGCCCGGCGTGACCGAGCGCAGGACGTTCTGGCCGACGGCCTTTTCGGTGACGGTATCGATGAAGCGGCGCACCACCGGCAGCGCGACGTCGGCCTCGAGCAGCGCGATGCGCACTTCGCGCATGGCATCGAGAACGTCCTGCTCCTTGAGCGCACCACGGCCGCGCAGCTTGTCGAAGACGCCACCAAGGCGATCTGACAGACTGTCGAACATAGGCCGTTCACTCCTTCAAATCCGGCGCGAAACACGCCAAAAACGCCGGTGGGCGAAACCTCGCTGACCGGCGGATGCATGACCCGATAGCAAAAAACGCCAGTGGACGAAACCTCGTCAACCAGCGTGTCGCAATCATGCGAAACTTCAATGTAGCGAAATGGTGGAGCCTAGCGGGATCGAACCGCTGACCTCCTGCATGCCATGCAGGCGCTCTCCCAGCTGAGCTAAGGCCCCAATCATTTCAGCAAGTTAGTTCTGGGAGAACCAACCCGTTTCCCTTGTTTTCGGCGTTTCGAAGAAGCGCCTCCGCTTGGGAGGCCGCCATCTACGGGCGGTCTGAAAACTTGGCAAGAGGAAAATTTGCGTGATGTCGATTTTTTTCGGCGGCGAGTTTTGAGGCGCTATCGCAGACCGGTTCGCCGCCCCACACCACTGTCCTGCCCCACACTTTTGTCATCCCCGCGAAGGCGGGGACCCAACTGATGCCAGTGCGGGCAGGCGCCTTCAGGAGATGGGTTCCCGCCTTCGCGGGAATGGCGAGGAAGGTGGGAGCGTAGGCGAGAAGCGAAAGCGTGGCAGCGCGCGCCACCGAACAAGCACCCCAGAATCAGCCGGGGCCGGTTCGCTATAAAGCGGACCGGCCCCGTGTCAGATCAGTTGTCGTGGTCTTCGTCGTCGCCGCCGGCGCCGATGCCGAGATCGTCGTCGCCGCCGAGGTCCACATCGTTGTCCGGCGAATCGCCGTCGTCATCGATGTCGAGATCCTCTTCGGCCAGATCCTCGTCCTCGGTCTCGACGACTTCCTTCTTCTTCTGGATTTCCTCGTAGGGAATCGGCTGCTTGGACTTGAGCACCGGCTCGGGGGTCCATTCGTTGCCGCATTCGATGCAGGTGACCGGGTCATCCTTGCCCAGGTCGTAGAAGCGGGTGCCGCATTTCGGGCAGCCATGCTTGGCGCCCCATTCAGCCTTGGCCATGGAAAGTCCTCGTCTGGCCCGTTCCGGATGGCGCGGGCAAAGTAAATTGCGTGTCTTGATGGGAAAGCCTGCGCACTTAATCAAGTCTCGCGAGATTAGGCGCGCAAGGCCGCATCAGGGCGCGCGCCTTGCCATAGCGGACAGGCGCTGTCAAAAGCCGCCCCGTTTTTGCAGCATTCCAGCCTCGAAAGTCCAACCCCGTGAGCCACGACACCCTGAACATGCGCCCCCGCCGCTTCCTGCCGACCGGGCCGCTCAAAGGGCGAATCCGGGTTCCGGGCGACAAGTCGATCAGCCATCGCTCGATCATGCTGGGCGCGCTGGCGGTGGGCGAGACGAAGGTGACCGGCCTGCTCGAAGGCGAGGACGTGCTTTCCACCGCCGCAGCCATGCGCGCGATGGGCGCCACCGTGACGCGCACCGGGGAAGGCGCCTGGACCGTCAACGGCGTCGGCGTGGGTGCGCTGCTCCAGCCCGAAGCGCCGCTCGACATGGGCAATTCGGGCACGTCGACGCGCCTTTTGATGGGCCTCGTCGCCAGCCATCCAATCACCGCGACCTTCATCGGCGACGGCTCGCTCTCCAAGCGCCCGATGGGCCGGGTGATCGACCCGCTTTCCGAGATGGGCGCCAGCTTCGAGGCTTCGGAAGGCGACCGCCTCCCCCTCATCCTCAAAGGCGCCAGCCCGGCGGTGCCGATCCGCTACCGCCTGCCGATGGCCTCGGCACAGGTGAAGAGCGCGATCCTGCTGGCCGGCCTCAACACGCCCGGCATCACCACCGTCATCGAGCCGGTGCCCACCCGCGACCACTCCGAGCGGATGCTGCGCGGATTCGGCGCCGACCTCACCGTCGAGACGGATGCCGACGGCGCGCGGGTCATCTCGATCCGGGGCGAGGCCGAACTGAAGCCGCAGACCATCGAAGTTCCGGGCGACCCTTCGTCTGCCGCCTTCTTCATCGTCGCCGCTCTGGTGATCCCGGGCAGCGAAGTGCTGATCGAGAACGTCGGCCTCAACCCCACCCGCGCCGGGATCGTCGAAGTGCTGCGCCAGATGGGCGGCTCCATCGAGGAAGTGAATCCCCGCGAAGTCGGCGGCGAGCCGGTCGCCGACCTGCTGGTGAAGCACTCGGCCCTCAAGGGCATCGAAGTCGATCCCGCGATCGTGCCCGCCATGGTGGATGAGTTCCCCGTCCTCTTCGTCGCCGCCGCGCTGGCCGAGGGCATCACCACCACCACGGGCCTCGAGGAACTGCGCGTCAAGGAATCGGACCGTATCTCCGTGATGGCGACCGCCCTCGCCGCCGCCGGTGTCACCGTGCGCGAGACCGAGGACGGCCTGGTCATCAACGGCTCCGGCGGCGAGCCGCTGGTCGGCACCAACGGCGCCATCGCCACCCACCTCGACCACCGCATCGCCATGTCGATGGCAGTCGCCGGCCTTGCGAGCCGTGCGGGCGTCGAAGTGGACGACGTGCGCCCGATCGCCACCAGCTTCCCCGTGTTCGAAGCCATGCTGGAGGGGCTGACCGCATGATCATCGCCGTCGACGGACCGACCGCTTCGGGCAAGGGCACGATCGCCAAGGCGCTGGCCGCGCACTTCCACCTGCCGCATCTCGACACCGGGCTGCTCTACCGCGCGGTGGGCCACCAGTGCGCGTTGAGCGGCGGCAATCCGGACGATCCGGCCGACGCGCTGGCCGCCTGCACTTTCGCGCCCGAACTGCTGGCCGACCCGGAACTGCGCTCCGAGGCGACCGGCGGCCTCGCCAGCCGCGTCTCGATCCACCCCGCCGTGCGCCAGGCCCTGTTCGATCGGCAGCGCAGCTTCGCCACCCAGCCCGGCGGCGCCGTGCTCGACGGGCGTGACATCGGCACCGTCATCGCGCCGGAGGCCGAGGCCAAGCTGTTCGTCGTCGCCTCGGTGGAGGCCCGCGCGCAGCGGCGCTTCCTTGAGATGCAGGCGCATGGCCGCGACGCTTCGCTGGAAGAGATCGCCGCCGACCTCGCCGCCCGCGACGCCCGCGACAAAGGCCGCAAGGACGCCCCGCTGGTCGCCGCCGCCGATGCGCTGGTGATCGACACCTCCACCCTCAAGCGCGAGGAAGCGATCGCCGCCGCCATCGCCGCCGTGGACGCGCTCGTTCAGTCGGCCTGAGCGAGCCGCCTTTCGATCGCCCCGCGCAGTTCGAGCCGCCTGCCGAAGTGGAACACCGCCTCGGCCAGCACGAACAGCGGGCCGATCAGCAGGCCGCGCACGTCATCGAGGAAGGCGGGCTTGCGCCCCTCCCACTTGTGGCCGAGCAGCTGGAACAGCCAGCCCACCACGAACAGGCTTAGTCCCCAGCCCAGCCAGGTCGCGGTATCCTGCTCGGCCAGCTTGCCGCCGATCACCTTGCCCACCGCCAGCACCACCGCCATGCCGCAGGCCAGCCTGCGGTCCAGCGTGAAGTAGAAGCAGCACACCGCGACGATGGCGAAATCGACGGCTGCAAGGCCGATTCCGGCGATCTCGATCCGGGGCCGCGCCAGCAGCACCTCGACCGCGAGCACGATCATCGGAATGCCGATCATGTGCGTCATGACGTTGCGCCGGTCGCGGTGATACGCCGCATATTGCGCCAGATGGCACACGAGCCGTTCGGACATCTCTTTTCTCCCGAACGGCATGATAGCGACATGAGAAAATTCAGCCAGCGATGTTGGCGGCCCCATTGCGCGAGAAACGGAATTTCCCGCCCTGCCCCGTGAGCGCCGCTCCTGATCGAGTGAAACCATCGCCTTCGGGAAACCTTGTAATATCTCCAGCGAATAGCCATGTATTCGCCACGCTGTTGCAATTTATTTCGTCGCAACCCTGTCCAGCGGTGTCTCTTCACGATCAAAAATACTTTTCGATCGGCTTTCCTGAGGCAGGAAACGTTGCCGCCATTGCCTGGATTTTGACAGCCAGTCACGCGCGGCTCGAAATGGACAACCGCATGATTGCTTATTTCCTGCTCGTTCACCGCTATCCGGCACAGTTCAAGCGGCTCTTCGAGGCCATCTATCAAGCGGGAAATCAATACGTAATTCATGTCGACAAAAGCTCAGGCGAGGCCCTTGCGAATGACATTGCGTCCTTTCTGCAGCCCTATCAGGGGGTCGCAATCCTCGACCCCCAAAATGCGCTGTGGGGTGGCTACAGCCTCGTCGATGCGGAACTGCGCGGAATGGCTCGTCTCCTCGAAATGGACGGTTGCTGGACACATTACATAAACCTGTCCGGCCAGGACTTTCCTCTCAAAAGCCAGAACTACATCCGTCAATTCTTTGCAGCCAATCCGGGCAGGCAGTTCATCCGCGCGCTCGATCAGCGCAAGGAACGGCCTGACACCCTGAATCGCATCAGTCATCGGTTCACCGAAGAGCATGGCAAGCTGACGCCGGGGGCTGCCCGCCCCTACCCCACGGGCAGCACCCCCTTCATCGGCACTCAGTGGAAGGCCGTGACCCGCGGCTTCTGCGAATATGTCTGCCATGATCGGCGAGCCGACTCGTTCAAGACATTCTATCGCAACAGTTTTATCGCGGACGAAGCCTTCTTCCAGACCGTGATGATGAACGGCGGCGGCCACGGCATCGTCATGAACGACGATCTGCGGATGATAGACTGGGTCCCCGATGGCGACATCAAGCTGCGCCCGCGCAATTACGACGAACGCGACATCGACCGCTTGCGGGCAAGTCCAGACCTGTTCGCGCGCAAGTTCGACGCAGAGACCGACACCACGATTCTCTCGCTGCTCGAACGCCATCTGTGCTCGGAAGCGGCGAATATCTACCGTCCGGCGGCCGCATTTTCGCGCCTGCCGGACGCCGTCGCCGCCTGACGGCGCGCTCCATCGAACCAGCACAGGAAGAACGAATATGGCCAAGTCGCAGAAGAAATCGAACCGCGAAGTCCGCAAGCCCAAGGCGGCAAAGCCGAAGACCAACGCGTCGAAGCCGACCGAAAAGCCGGGCGTGGTCGCCGGTCTTCAAAACATGAAGCGCTAAGGGAGCAGCAAAATGCGCATGTCAGCAACTTTCTGCAGAGAGCAAGAAGCGCTGCAGCGCGCCAAAGCCCTCAGCGAGCCGCTCGAAAACCGCCGGGGTATCGCGATGGCTGCAGCGAAAGCGTGGGAGGCGGAGGCCATCTCGGCCGAAAAGCGCGACGCCAAACTGACCCCGCTCGACAAGCTCGATACTGCCATCGCCCGGCAGTTCGCGCTCGAGGCAGGCGGGGACAGTGACGGCCAGCGCATCAGTCACGGATAGGGGGGACGCCGCCGCTTGCGCACCGTGGTCGTTGCGTGGCCGCCGATGTCACGGAAAATGCCAAATCCCTTGCATTTCCGCCCCCTCGCGCGTAATGGCCCCGGGTCCCGAAAGGCATCTGCCTCAGGGGCGCCGCGAACGGCATCCGGCCGCCGCGGCAGTTCGGCCCCTTTGGCCCGTTTTCCTGCATGGTGCAGGTAGCGGAGAAAAGACCGGCGGATACAACCGCCAGGCCGGAAAAATCGAACGAAGGAAATGTGTTGATGGCATCTGTTGCCAATCCGACCCGCGACGATTTCGCGAAGATGCTCGACGAGCAGCTCGGCGGCGTCGCTGACGACGGCTTCGAAGGCCGCGTCGTCAAGGGCACCGTCACCGCGATCGAGAACGACAAGGCCGTCATCGACGTGGGCCTCAAGAGCGAAGGCCGCGTGTCGCTGCGCGAGTTCGCTCGTGGCGAAGACGACCACGGCCTGAAGGTCGGTGACGAAGTCGAAGTCTACGTCGACCGCGTCGAGAACGCCGACGGCGAAGCGATGCTGTCGCGCGACCGTGCACGCCGCGAAGCCGCTTGGGACAAGCTGGAAAGCGAGTTCGGCGAAGGCAAGCGCGTCGAAGGCGTGATCTTCGGCCGCGTCAAGGGCGGCTTCACCGTCGACCTCGACGGCGCCGTTGCATTCCTCCCCGGCTCGCAGGTCGACATCCGCCCCGTGCGCGACGTCACCCCGCTGATGGACGTGCCGCAGCCCTTCCAGATCCTCAAGATGGACCGTCGCCGTGGCAACATCGTCGTGTCGCGCCGCGCCGTCC
>Ga0308159_1000266_pt1 | contig 155419 bp, 136 predicted proteins | sample PhyCR1_FD_201040 | JGI IMG/M metagenome (GOLD analysis project Ga0308159, IMG submission 201040) | Phyllosphere microbial communities from UC Gill Tract Community Farm, Albany, California, United States - DLSLC.R1 | ecosystem: Host-associated > Plants > Phyllosphere > Unclassified | place...
GTCGCAAGTCCTGGTCAGGCGGTTGAACAAGGTGGACTTGCCGACGTTCGGTCGACCCACCAGGGCGATTACGGGAACCATGCGGCTCTCCACTTCGTTATTTCAGAAAATACAAAAGCCGCTGCAAGGCAGCGGCCGGAGTTCGGAGCGGCACCCAAGTGCCGCAAGCCCCGTCAGCGCGGGGCCGCTCGAGGAAAGCCGGTACGCCAGCCTCCTCAAGCATAGACAGCCACTACTTGATCGTCAGGGCTTCCAGCTTGCCGCTGTTGCCGAAGACGTAAATGGTGTTGCCAGACACCAGCGGGCGCGCACGCAGGCCGTCACTGTCGATCTTTTCACGGCCAACGAAGTGACCGTCGACCTGGCTCAGCAGATGCAGATAGCCTTCCATGTCGCCGACCGCTACATAGCTGGAGAACACTTCCGGCGAGCCGAGTTGACGACGGGCCAGAGAGTCGTTGCTCCACAACGCAGTGGAAGAACGCTCATCGACGCCTTCGACAGTGCCGTTGGCCAGGGAAACGTAAACGCTGCCGAAGCCCTGGGCTACACCCGAATAGCTCGACGCATCACGCTGCCACAGCACACGGCCGCTCTGCAGTTCCAGACCTGCTACACGACCCTGATAGGTCGCGACATACAGCGTAGTACCCGACAGCAGCAGACCGCCGTCGATGTCGACCACACGATCCAGCTCGGAACGACCTTGCGGAATCGCAACCCGTTGTTCCCAGACAGGCACGCCGTTGCTGACGTCCAGCGCCACGACCTTGCCAGTCGACAGGCCTGCAACGGCCAGTTGATTGGTGACGATCGGTGCACCAGTGCCACGCAGGGTCAAGACCGCAGGGCTGCTGTCGTAGATCCAGCGCTGGTTGCCAGTGGCGGCATCGTAACCGATGACCTTGTCATCCTGAGTCTGGGCAACCACGACATCGCCGTTGGTTGCCGGAGAAGACAGGACTTCACTGGTGGCCTTGGCCTTCCACTTCTGCTCGCCGGTGGCTTCGTCAAGAACGATCACTTCGCCACGCAGGGTGCCGAGCATGACCATGCCGAAACCTACGCCGACAGCGCCGGAAACAGGCTGCTCAAGCTCTTTCTTCCAGACCACGTCGCCGTTGCTGCGGTTGATCGCCATGACCAGACCGTTGGCATCGGCGGCGTAGATGTTCTCGCCGTCGATGGCCGGAACCAGCATGTTGTAGATGTCGCCCTGGCCATCACCGACCGAGCGGCTCCACAGCTTCTGCAGAACCACTTCTTCTTTGAAGTCGGTCAGCTCGGCCGGAGGCAATTCCTTTTTGCTGTTGCTGCTGCAACCCGCGGCCAGAATGGCCAGAGCCAGCAATGCTGCATGTTTCCAACGAATCACGTCACGCATCCCCTTTCGCCAGATCGTCGAGCTTCATTTGCAGACCACCCACCGCCGCTTCTTCGGAAAGCGCAGCCTTGGCCTTTTTGTAAGCAGCGTAAGCATCGTCGGTACGACCCAGCTGAACCAGCAGGTCGCCACGCAGCTCTTCACGGCTGGCCGCGAAAGCCTTGTCGGCATCGCCGTCGAGCAGTTTCAGCGCGTCTTCTGCCTTGTTCTGTGCTGCCAGCACGCGAGCCAGACGCTGACGAGCGATTTCGCCCAGCGTCGGGTTGGCCGGCTTGTCATTGATGGCCTTCAGTTCGCTTGCAGCGTCGTCCAGCTTGCCGGTGTCGACCGCGACCTTGGCCACGAACAGGCTGCCGTACTGGGCGTAAGGAGTGCCGCCAAAATCGCTTTTCAGCTTGCCGGCGATTTCAGCCACACGACCGGCATCGGCCTGGCCGCTTGGAGTCAGCGCCGTTTCCAGCAACTGCTGGTAAAGGGCCGAGGCACCCTGGGCCTGGTTGTTCTGATAGCGGTGCCAGGCTTGCCAGCCCAACACAACGACCACCGCGAGCAGACCGCCGGTGACCAGGGGCTTGCCGTTACGCTGCCACCAGTCTTTTACCGCCGCCAGCTGTTCATCATCGGTACTCGACACCCCAATACTCCTATCTAAATCGGCTGTTTATCAGCTTCAATCCTGCACGACGCAGGTGGCCAGGTGCTCGGACAGAGCATCCCAGGCAATATTTTGTTGTTCGCCCTGACCGCGCAGAGGCTTGACGCCCACTTCCTTGCGAGCCAGTTCTTCGTCACCCAGGATCAGCGCATACAGCGCGCCGCTCTTGTCGGCCTTCTTGAACTGGCTCTTGAAGCTGCCAGCTCCGGCGTTCACCTGCAGGCGCAGGTTCGGTGCCTGATCGCGCAGACGCTCGGACAATGCCAGTGCGGCCAGCTCTGCGGCTTCACCGAAGGCACAGACGTAAACGTCGATGGTGCGCGAGATTTCTTCCGGGACCTGCTCAAGGGTTTCCAGCAGCAGCACCAGACGCTCGATACCCATGGCAAAACCTACGCCAGTGGTTGGCTTGCCACCCATCTGTTCGACCAGACCGTCGTAACGACCGCCCGCGCAGACAGTGCCCTGAGCGCCCAGTTGATCGGTGACCCATTCGAAAACGGTCTTGCTGTAGTAGTCCAGGCCGCGAACCAGTTTCGGATTGATCACGTAAGGAATGCCGGCCGCATCGAGACGCGCCTTGAGGCCCTCGAAGTGAACACGGGACTCTTCATCCAGATAGTCCGCAAGCTTCGGCGCATCGACCAGCACAGCCTGGGTTTCAGGATGCTTGGTGTCGAGCACGCGCAGCGGGTTGGTTTTCAGACGGCGCTGGCTGTCTTCGTCCAGTTGCTCCAGGCGGGCCGACAGGTATTCGACGAGGGCCTCACGATAGCGCCCACGGGCTTCGCTGGTGCCCAGACTGTTGAGTTCGAGCTTGACCGCATTGCGGATGCCCAACAGGCCCCACAGGCGCCAGGTCAGCACGATCAGCTCGGCGTCGATGTCCGGACCGTCGAGGTTGAACACTTCACAGCCAATCTGGTGGAACTGGCGATAACGGCCTTTTTGCGGACGCTCGTGGCGGAACATCGGGCCGATGTACCACAGTTTCTGAACCTGGCCACCACCGGTGATGCCGTGCTCCAGCACAGCGCGCACGCAGGCCGCCGTGCCTTCAGGGCGCAGGGTCAGCGAGTCACCGTTGCGGTCGGCGAAGGTGTACATCTCTTTTTCGACGATGTCGGTGACTTCGCCGATGGAACGCTTGAACAGGTCGGTGAACTCGACGATCGGCATGCGGATCTGGCGATAACCGTAGTTATCCAGCAAACGCGATACGGTGCCTTCGAAATAGCGCCACAGGGGCGTCTGGTCCGGCAGGATGTCGTTCATGCCACGGATGGCTTGCAGAGACTTACTCACAAAAATTCCTTGGAAACTGGGTTAGCCGCGAACGATCAGCGCTGCGTCGGCCTGGACCTTCTCGGCCGCTTTCTCGCGGATCAAGCGTTCGAGCTCGTCCACCAGATTGTCATTGGTCAGCTTTTGCGACGGCTTGCCATCGATGTAGATCAGGTTCGGCGTACCGCCAGTGAGGCCGATATGCGCCTCCTTGGCTTCGCCAGGACCGTTCACCACACAGCCGATCACCGCGACATCAAGCGGGACCAGCAGATCTTCAAGGCGCCCTTCCAGCTCATTCATGGTCTTGACCACATCGAAGTTCTGCCGCGAGCAGCTCGGGCAGGCGATGAAGTTGATGCCACGGGAACGCAGGTGCAGCGACTTGAGGATGTCGTAGCCGACTTTCACTTCCTCGACCGGATCGGCGGCCAGCGAGATACGGATGGTATCGCCGATTCCTTCGGCCAGCAGCATACCTAGGCCGACGGCCGATTTCACTGTGCCTGAACGCAAACCACCGGCTTCGGTGATGCCCAGATGCAATGGCTGGACGATTTGTTTGGCCAGCAGGCGGTAGGCTTCGACAGCCATGAACACATCAGAAGCCTTTACGCTGACCTTGAAGTCCTGAAAATCCAGGCGATCAAGGTGGTCGACGTGACGCAATGCGGACTCGACCAGCGCCGCGGGCGTTGGCTCGCCGTACTTCTTCTGCAGGTCTTTTTCCAGAGAGCCGGCGTTGACTCCGATACGAATCGGGATGCCACGGTCGCGAGCGGCATCGACCACCGCACGTACGCGATCTTCCCGACCGATGTTGCCCGGATTGATCCGCAGACAATCGACGCCGAGCTCAGCCACACGCAGGGCGATCTTGTAGTCGAAATGGATGTCGGCAACCAGCGGCACCTTGACCAGTTGCTTGATGCGCCCGAACGCCTCGGCGGCGTCCATGTCCGGGACGGAAATGCGGACGATGTCCACGCCCGCGGCTTCAAGACGGTTGATCTGGGCGACGGTGGCAGCGACATCGTTGGTGTCACTGTTGGTCATGCTTTGTACCGCGATCGGCGCATCACCGCCGACCGGCACGGAGCCGACCCAGATTTTACGAGATTCGCGACGTTTGATCGGAGATTCGCCGTGCATGACTTATTGCCCCAGCTTCATGCGAGCCGTCTGGCCCGAAGTGAAAGGTGTGACGTCCACCGGCTGACCGTTGTAGCTGACCTGTGCGGCGCGGGCGACACCCAGGCGCACTGCCAGAGGCGGTTTGCCACTGACATTGACGCTGTCGCCAGTACGCTTGAGGCCGCTGGTCAGCACTTTGCCGTTGCCATCGGTGATCTGGAACCAGCAATCGGCGGTGAACTGAATCTGGACCTGACCAAAGCCTGCCGGAGCAGGCGCTGCCTCAACCGGCGCAGGTGCAGGCGTAGGTGCAGGCGTTGCTGCTGTGGCCGGAGTCGTCGGTGTGGAGTGAGCTGGCGCTGCCGGTGTTGCCGGCGTGCCATGAGCAGGCGCGGGCACTGGCGTACCCGCTACAGGTGCCGTTGCAGTCGGCGTAGCGGGCGTCAAAGCTGCTGGCGCGGCGGGCTCAGCGTTATTGAGCGGCAGAGGCCCGGTGTTGTTCTGCGCTTCGGCGACGGCCTGATCTTCGGGCTCGTCCAGCGGATGAATCTGGGTGGTGCCGTCGGCACTCTCGACTTCGACGTGCTCCATGCCCAGATTGGTCGGTTCCTTGCCACGCAAGGTCGCCTGATCCTGCCACCAGACAAAACCACCACCGATCAACGCCACCAGCAGCAACAGGCTGACGATACGCAAGATGTTATGGGACAGGCGCACAGGTTCTTCGATACGGCCAAGAGCATGAACGTTGCTGCCTTTGCCGTCTGTGCCGGTGTACTGGTCGAACTGGCTCACCAAAGCGGCCTGATCCAGGTCCATCAATTTTGCGTACGCACGAATGTAGCCCCGGGCAAAGGTATGGCCCGGGAGCTTGTCAAAATCGCCCGACTCCACATAGCCGAGGGAAGTCGCGGTGAGGTTCAGCCTCAAAGCCACATCTGGCAGCGACCAGTTTTTACTCTCGCGAGCCTGGCGCAACGTTTCACCGGGGTTCGTACGAGTGGCTGCTACAACTTCGGGATGCGCCGCTTTCATCATTGCTCCGACAGGTATTGCTGATATTCCGGCGTACCGGGATAGAGTCTTTTCAGTTGCAGGCCATAACTGGCTGCCTTGTTGCGATCGTCATAAATCTTCGCCAACCGTGTGCCCAGCAACAGACTACGTGCATTCTGCTCGCTAAGCTGGCTGAAACGGTCGTAATAGTCACGCGCCGGCACATAATGCCTGTCTTCGTAAGACAACTCAGCCATCTCCAGCAATGCACGCGGTTGTTGACGATCAAGCCTCAAGGCTTTGGTGAATTCTTCCAGCGCGACGTCGCGATTACCCAGCTTCAGCGAGGTCATCCCCAGGTTCTCGAAAACCCTGGCGCGCTCGGAATAGAGATTATCATCGGCGGCCTGCTGAAAGCGCTCGTAAGCTTCCTTGTAGCGCTTCTGCTCGTAAAGAAAACCACCGTAGTTGTTGAGGATGCGCGCATCCCTGGGACGAGAAGACAGTGCCTTGGTGTAATACTGACTGGCCAGCTCGGGCTCCAGTTCAGCCTGAAACACCAAGCCCAGCGCGGCATTCGCGTCGGCGTCGGAGCTGTCCAGCTCCAGCGCTTTCTTCAACGGGGCCTTGGCGCGCTCCATCTGGCCTTGCTGCAGATACCCCAGCCCCAATTGCACATAGGCTTGACGAGCTTCATCACGTCCCTTGCCGGTACTCAGCGGATCGACGTTGCCAGTGGAGACACAACCAACCAGCAACGAGGCAAAACACAGCAGCAGCCCAGCGCGCAGGGACATAGAGATCCTCTCAGTCAATTTCGCAATCAGGTGCGAGCCGCAGCAGCCTGAGTCCCTTCGGCCTCGGCACTGAGCTCACGCACAGCGATGTAGCGTTCGCTGCGGCGAGTGCGGTCCATTACCTGCCCGACCAACTGGCCACAGGCAGCATCGATGTCCTCACCACGGGTGGTGCGCACGGTGACGTTGTAGCCCGCTTGATGCAGCAGATCCTGGAAACGACGGATCGCGTTGTTGCTCGGGCGCTCGTAGCCCGAATGCGGAAACGGGTTGAACGGAATCAGGTTGATCTTGCAAGGCGTATCCTTGAGCAACTCGATCATCTCGACGGCGTGCTCTGGACGGTCGTTGATGTCCTTGAGCAGCGTGTACTCGATGGTCAGGACACGCTTCTCGCCCAGTGCCGACATATACCTGCGGCAGGACTCGAGCAGCATCTTCAACGGGTACTTCTTGTTGATCGGTACCAGCTGGTTACGCAGCGCGTCGTTTGGCGCGTGCAGCGAGAGGGCCAGCGAGACGTCGATGTGCTTGGCCAGCTCATCGATCATCGGGACCACGCCGGAGGTGGACAGCGTCACCCGGCGCTTGGAAATGCCATACCCGAAGTCATCCATCATCAGATGCATCGCAGAAATGACATTGTCGAAGTTCAGCAATGGCTCACCCATGCCCATCATCACCACATTGGTGATGGCACGGTCGACGGTAGCCGGGACACTGCCGAAAGATTTGTTGGCAATCCACACTTGGCCGATGACTTCGGCGGCGGTGAGGTTGCTGTTGAAGCCTTGCTTGCCGGTAGAGCAGAAACTGCAATCCAGCGCACAGCCCGCCTGGGACGAGACACACAACGTGCCACGCTTGCCCTGCGGAATGTAGACGGTCTCGACGCAGCTGCCGGACGCCACGCGAACGACCCATTTACGGGTACCGTCGGTGGAGATGTCCTCGCTGACGACTTCAGGACCACGAATTTCGGCACGGCGCTCGAGCTTTTCGCGCAGCGCCTTGCCGACGTTCGTCATGGCCTCGAAATTATCGACGCCAAAATGGTGAATCCACTTCATGACCTGACCGGCGCGGAAGCGTTTCTCCCCGATGGACTCGAAGAATTTTTCCATTTCCGGTTGGGTCAGACCCAACAGGTTGATTTTGCCAGTTGTATCAGTCATGGATTCACCCTCACTCGCAGCAGCAGCTTAGCGAGTGGTTACCTCGGTAGCAGCGAAGAAGTAAGCGATTTCGCGAGCAGCGGCAGCTTCGGAATCGGAGCCGTGAACAGCGTTGGCGTCGATCGATTCTGCGAAGTCAGCACGGATGGTGCCGGCAGCAGCTTCTTTAGGGTTGGTAGCGCCCATCAGCTCACGGTTTGCCAGGATGGCGTTTTCGCCTTCCAGTACCTGAACGACAACCGGACCGGAAGTCATGAAAGCAACCAGGTCGCCGAAGAAACCACGAGCGCTGTGCTCAGCGTAGAAACCTTCTGCTTCGGCCTTGGACAGTTGCTTCAGTTTCGAAGCCACAACACGCAGACCGGCTTTTTCGAAGCGGGTGGTGATTTCGCCGATTACGTTTTTAGCAACGGCGTCAGGCTTGATGATCGAGAAAGTACGTTGAACAGCCATGGTGTAACTCCAGAAACGGTGATTGTTGCGAAAAATTAAACCCGCGAATTATACGCGGGTTCTGGTGTATTGCCTAACGTGCAGAGATGATCAGTCTATTTCAGCGGCCCACAGGGTCTGAACCGCTTCCAGCACCTTCTCCCCGACCCTGCCGGAGGTGTCGTCGAAATCGGGCAGCTGCTTGATCATCTGTTGCAGTTTGACGAAACCCACCGAATACGGATCGGTATCCGGATGGGCCTCGTACAATTCTTCAGCGATACGCTGTACATCATTCCAACCGTAGCTCATGACAATCCCTCGGTCAGTGCGGCGCTTCAGCTGCATGGTTAAGCGAATATTTCGGTATTTCGACGGTCAGGTCTTCAGTCCCGACCTTTGCCTGACAAGACAGACGCGATTGCGCTTCCAGACCCCAGGCACGATCAAGATAGTCCTCTTCCAGCTCGTCGGCCTCTTCCAGCGAATTGAAGCCCTCGCGAATGATGCAGTGACAAGTGGTGCAGGCGCAGACACCACCGCAGGCACTCTCGATTTCGATGTGATTGTCATGCGCCACTTCGAGAATTGACTTGCCGGTTTCGGCCTCGACAACCATACCGTCCGGGCAATGCTCGGCGTGTGGCAGAAAAATGACCTGCGGCATCAGTTATTCCTCAATCTCATTCAGGTTGCGCCCTGACAACGCGGCTTTTACCGTCGAGTCCAGGCGGCGGGCCGCGAACGCATCGGTCACCTGCGACAGACGCTTGGTCTGCTGCTCGATGGCCGCACCGTCGGTGCCCTTCATCAATTCACGAAGTTCGTCCACCTGCATCTCGATGACCATGCGCTCTTCGGCGTCGAGCAAACGCTCGCCGTCGGCCTGTAGCGCACCTTCGACCGCTTCGATCAGACGCTGGGCGTCGACCTGCTGCTCACGCAACACGCGAGCGACCTTGTCGTCACCGGCATACTGGAACGAGTCCTTGAGCATGCGCGCGATCTCGCCGTCGGTCAGCCCGTACGAAGGCTTGACCTGGATGCTTGATTCCACGCCAGACGCCAGTTCACGAGCGGAAACGCTCAGCAGACCGTCGGCATCGACCTGGAAGGTGACACGAATCTTGGCAGCGCCTGCGACCATCGCGGGGATACCGCGCAGATCGAAACGCGCCAGGGAACGGCAGTCACTGATCAGTTCACGTTCGCCTTGCAGCACGTGAATCATCATGGCCGACTGGCCGTCTTTATAAGTGGTGAACTCTTGAGCGCGGGCGACCGGGATCGTGGTGTTGCGTGGAATCACCTTCTCCATCAGCCCACCCATGGTCTCAAGACCGAGCGACAGCGGGATCACGTCCAGCAGCAATAGTTCGCCGCCGTCACGCTTGTTGCCCGCCAGGGTATCGGCCTGGATTGCTGCGCCAATGGCGACAACCTGATCCGGATCGATCTCGGTCAGAGGCTGACGACCGAACAGATCGGCAACGGCTTCACGCACGCGCGGCACGCGAGTCGAACCGCCAACCATGACCACGGCTTCAACTTCGTCCAACTCGATGCCGCAATCACGCACGGCACGGCGGCAAGCCTTGAGGCTGCGGGCGATCATTGGCTCGATCAGCGCATCGAATCCAGCGCGAGTCAGCGTGCCAGCCCAGGCGCCATGTACCACTTCGACCGAATCGGTATCGGTCAGCGCTTCCTTGGCGGCGCAAGCGGTCTGCATCAGGCTGCGCTGAGCGGAAGGATCGAGGTCTTCCGACAAACCGGCCTCAGTGATGATCCAGCTGGCAATGGCATGGTCGAAATCGTCGCCACCCAGAGCGCTGTCGCCGCCGGTGGCCATGACTTCAAAGACCCCGCCAGTCAGACGGAGAATCGAGATATCGAACGTGCCACCGCCCAGATCGTAGATGGCGACCACGCCCTCGGCGTTCTGATCAAGACCATAAGCCACGGCCGCTGCGGTTGGCTCGTTGAGCAGACGCAGCACGGTCAGACCCGCCAGTTTGGCGGCATCTTTGGTGGCTTGGCGCTGAGCATCGTCGAAGTAGGCAGGAACGGTGATCACCGCGCCTACCAGATCGCCGCCCAACGTCGCTTCTGCGCGCTCACGCAGCACCTTGAGAATGTCAGCGGAGATTTCCACCGGGCTTTTCGGCCCCTGAACGGTCTCGATGAACGGCATGTGCGACTCGCCGCCAATGAAGCGGTAAGGCAGTTGCTCACCCAGATGCTTCACGTCGGAGATGCCGCGGCCCATCAGGCGCTTGACCGAGATGATGGTGTTCAGCGGATCGGTGGCGGCAGCATCCTTGGCGGACTGGCCGACTTCGACGCGATCTGCGTGGTAACGCACCGCCGACGGCAGGATGACCTGCCCGTTCTGATCGGGAAGGGGTTCACTGATGCCGCTGCGCAACGCAGCCACCAGCGAGTTGGTGGTGCCGAGATCGATCCCGACGGCCAGACGGCGCTGATGAGGTTTTGGACTTTGGCCGGGTTCGGCGATCTGCAGTAGAGCCATTGCTTTTCTGATATCACTGGCGCGCCGCCCAAGGGCGGCGCGGGGTTAATCGTCGAGGCGCTCTTCCAGCTGGCGCACTTCGTAGGAGAGCTTGTCGAGGAACTGCATGCGGCGCATCAGCCTTTCGGCCTGCTCACGCTGTGCAGCATCATCCCAACAGGCCGCGAAGCTTTCGTTCAGTTCTTCCTGCGCTACCTTGAGCCGACGCTTGAATACCGCGACGCCGTCCAGATCCGCTTCGTCCTGCAAGTCCTCGAGTTCTTCGCGCCATTGCATCTGCTGCATCAGAAAATCGGGGTCATGCACGGTGACTTCAAGCGGAACTTCGCCCTTGAGCGCCAATAGATAACGCGCCCGTTTCGGCGCGTTTTTCAGCGTCTGGTAGGCGTCATTCAAACTTGCCGAGCGCTCCAGCGCAACGCGCTGCTCACGCTCGGAAGCGTCAGCGAAGCGGTCGGGGTGCACGCTACGGGCAAGCTCGCGATAACGCGTCGCCAGCAGGTCGAGATCCAGACGGAAACCCGGCTGCAGATCGAATAAAGCGAAATGACAAGGAGTACCCACGATAAGCCTCAGACGTTGAAGCTTTCGCCGCAGCCACATTCACCGCGCGAGTTCGGGTTGTTGAACTTGAAGCCTTCGTTCAACCCTTCCTTGACGAAATCGAGCTCGGTGCCGTCGAGATAAACCAGGCTCTTGGGATCGATGATCACCTTGACGCCATGGTATTCGAACACCGAATCTTCGCTTTCCGGCTCGTCGACGAACTCGAGAACGTACGCGAGGCCGGAACAACCTGTGGTGCGAACACCCAGACGAATGCCATCACCCTTGCCGCGCCCTTCGAGGGAACGACGCACGTGGTTAGCGGCAGCTTCGGTCATGCTGATAGCCATCAGGACTCCTTACTTCTTGCAAGCGGGATGAAGACTGCTCAGAGCAGGCCTTTCTTCTGCTTGTAATCGCGAACGGCAGCCTTGATGGCGTCTTCGGCGAGTACAGAGCAGTGAATTTTCACCGGCGGCAATGCCAGTTCTTCAGCCAGCTGAGTGTTCTTGATGGTCTCTGCTTCGTCCAGAGTCTTGCCCTTCATCCACTCGGTGGCCAGGGAGCTGGAGGCGATCGCCGAACCGCAGCCGTAGGTCTTGAACTTGGCGTCTTCGATGATGCCTTGCTCGTTGACCTTGATCTGCAGGCGCATGACGTCGCCACACGCTGGAGCGCCGACCATGCCGGTGCCGACATCAGGATCTTCCGCGTTCATCTTGCCGACGTTGCGCGGGTTTTCGTAGTGGTCGATGACCTTTTCGCTGTAAGCCATGATCTAAATCCTCATCAGGTTCGTCGCTCTCGCGACACTTAAAAAACTACCGCATCAGGTTTTAAAAGTGCCGCTTGTGTGGCGACTTCAAATTAGTGTGCGGCCCACTCGATCTTCGAGATGTCGACGCCATCTTTGAACATGTCCCACAGCGGCGACAGAGCGCGCAGCTTGGTGACAGCCTCGCAAACTTTCTGCGCGGCCCAATCGATTTCTTCTTCAGTAGTGAAGCGGCCGAAGGTGAAACGGATCGAGCTGTGAGCCAACTCATCGTTGCGACCCAGGGCGCGCAGCACGTAGGAAGGCTCCAGAGAAGCCGAGGTGCACGCGGAACCGGACGAAACCGCCAGATCCTTGAGCGCCATGATCAGCGATTCGCCTTCGACGTAGTTGAAGCTCAGGTTCAGGTTGTGCGGCACGCGAGCAGTCAGGCTGCCGTTGACGTACAGCTCTTCAAGGTGCTCGACCTGCTTGTAGAAGCGGTCGCTCAACGCCTTGATGCGTACGTTTTCAGCGGCCATGTCTTCTTTAGCAACACGGAAGGCTTCGCCCATGCCAACGATCTGGTGGGTAGCCAGAGTGCCGGAACGCATGCCGCGCTCGTGACCGCCGCCGTGCATGGTGGCTTCGATGCGAACGCGTGGCTTGCGGCTGACATACAGCGCGCCGATACCTTTCGGACCGTAAGTCTTGTGAGCGGAGAAGGACATCATGTCGACTTTCAGTTTCGACAGATCGATATCGACCTTGCCGGTGGACTGAGCAGCATCGACATGGAACAGCACGCCACGCGAACGGGTCAGCTCACCAATCGCGGCGATATCGTTGACGGTACCGATTTCGTTATTGACGTGCATGATCGAAACCAGAATGGTGTCGTCGCGCAGGACAGCTTCGATCATCGCTGGAGTGATCAGGCCGTCGGTGGTCGGTTCCAGGTAGGTGACTTCGAAACCTTCACGCTCCAGTTGGCGCATGGTGTCGAGGACAGCCTTGTGTTCGATTTTGCTGGTGATCAGGTGCTTGCCTTTGGTGCCGTAGAAATGCGCTGCACCTTTGATCGCCAGGTTGTCGGACTCGGTAGCACCGGAGGTCCAGACGATTTCACGGGGATCGGCATTGACCAGGTCTGCGACCTGGCGGCGAGCATTCTCGACCGCTTCTTCAGCTTTCCAGCCGAAAACGTGGGAGCGCGACGCCGGGTTACCGAAGTTGCCATCAACCAGCAGGCAATCGCTCATTTTCTGCGCAACACGCGGATCGACCGGGGTCGTCGCGGAATAATCGAGGTAAATCGGCAATCTCATTGAATATCTCCTATCGGGCAGGCGCGCCGCGCGTTCATCTGCGTTCACTCAACGGCGGATGTTTCAATCTTGTCCAGTTGCTGCGTCTTGTTGTTGCAACGACGCAGATCCTGACGTTGGGCGACTTCCTGCACTTCACGGCGAGTGACGAGGTCGGCCAGGCTGATACCGCTTAGAAATTCATGAATCTGCTGGCTGAGGTCGCACCACAGATGGTGGGTCAGACAGGTATCACCAGCATGGCAATCACCGAGCCCCTGACAGCGCGTCGCGTCGACGGATTCGTTGACCGCATCGATGACCTGCGCCACCTGGATACCCTGCATGTTGCGGGACAGCTGATAGCCGCCGCCCGGCCCACGCACGCTGGACACCAGATTGCTGCGGCGCAGCTTGGCGAACAGTTGCTCGAGGTAGGAAAGGGAAATCCCTTGCCGCTCGGAGATATCGGCTAGAGACACTGGCCCATGCTGCGCGTGTAAAGCCAGATCAAGCATGGCAGTTACGGCGTATCGGCCCTTTGTAGTCAGTCGCATGACGTGTACCGCGGAGGTTCGGAATGAGGGCGAGTATGCTATTCCCGAGTATTTAAGTCAACTATAAGACCTAGTGAAACAGTCGGGATTACCCGCAAAGAGCGGGCCGCATGATAGCAAAATCACCAGTCAAATGGCACGCTTCACCGCCCCCTTCAGAGCCATTTGCGTCAATTACCTTGACCGACCTTGGTCTCGTTGCGTTCCTTGATGCAATCGAATACTTCCTGATGCAGCTCCGGAAGTTCTTTCTCCCGGTACTCGCAACCCAGGCTTTTCAAGGCCTTGCCCATGTCTTCCATGCGCACATCGACCGCCTGCAGATGATCGAGCAGTTGACCAATCGCCTTGGCCACCGGGTCCGGCATGTCTTCGCTGACCCCGTAGGCATCGAAACCGATCTTCTCGGCCATCGCCTTGCGCTTGGCTTCGGCCTCGCTTTCATCGGCTTTCACGATGATACGACCCGGAATGCCCACCACGGTCGCCCCAGCCGGAACCGGCTTGGTCACCACGGCATTGGAGCCGATCTTGGCGCCGGCGCCGACGGTAAACGGCCCAAGCACCTTGGCGCCCGCCCCCACCACGACGCCGGATTCCAGGGTCGGATGGCGCTTGCCTTTATTCCAGCTGGTGCCACCCAGAGTCACGCCCTGATAGAGCGTCACGTCGTCGCCGATCTCAGCGGTTTCGCCAATGACGATGCCCATGCCGTGATCGATGAAGAAGCGTCTGCCGACTTTGGCGCCGGGGTGGATCTCGATACCCGTCAACCAGCGGCCGAAATTGGAGACCATGCGCGCCGGCCATTTCAGGTCTTTGCGCCACAACCAGCCAGACAGCCGATGCAGCCAGATCGCGTGCATGCCGGGATAGCAGGTCAGCACTTCGAATGCGTTGCGGGCCGCCGGGTCGCGATGAAACACGCTTTGAATATCTTCTCGCAGACGCTCGAACATCACTGATCCTTCCGCTTGTAGGGCTCGCCGTTGGCCGCTTTCTGGGTCTCGGTGAGAATGCCACGCAAAATGCTCATTTCAGATCGGTTTACCGCGGAGCGTCCGTAGAGCCGGCGCAACCTCGCCATCAAATGACGAGGCTTTTCCGGATCGAGGAAGCCGATGTTGACCAGAGTCGCTTCCAGATGCTCATAGAATTTCTCCATCTCATCCATTGTCGCGAGCTCGGTACTGCGCACCGAGTTGACCTCGAACTTCTCGACCTTGGTCGCCTGCCCACCCGCTGCCAGCCAGGCCATCCGCGTCTCGTAGCTGAGCACCTGAACCGCCGCAGCAAGATTCAGCGAGCTGAACTCCGGATCTGACGGGATGTGTACGTGGTAATGGCAGCGCTGCAGCTCCTCGTTGGTGAGTCCCGCATATTCTCGACCGAACACCAGCGCAATCTCTTCCCCGAGCGCAGCGTGCTCGACTGTCTTGGTACCTGCTTCGCGAGGGTCCAGCAGCGGCCACGGAATACGACGATCCCGCGCGCTGGTGCCCAGCACCAGGTTGCAGCCAACCAAGGCATCTTCAAGCGTGGCAACCACCTGCGCGCTTTCGAGGATGTCGCCGGCGCCGGAGGCTCGCGCGTCAGCCTCGTGATGCGGAAAGCTTGCCGGATCGACCAGCACCAGACGCGAAAGCCCCATGTTTTTCATGGCACGAGCAGCGCCACCGATATTTCCCGGGTGACTGGTGCCGACCAGGACAACACGAATATTTTGCAGCAATGGCGTGATCTCGCTAGCAGGTGAAAAGGGGGACGAATCTTACAGAAGCGCCCGGCCCAACGCTATGAACCCTTGAGCCGAAGGACCTACATACACCGATAAGGCCCCCCTAACCAGCGCCAATCCGTTTGTCATGAGGCGACCGGACGCATGGCAAAGGCTTCCTTCGCGCTGGAAATCGTCGGCGAGAACCCATAGAATGCCCGGCTCTCTTTAACGACCTAGGTGATACATCCATGCAGCCCATGCTGAATATCGCGCTGCGCGCCGCCCGCAGCGCCAGCGAATTGATTTTCCGCTCCATCGAGCGCCTGGATACCATCAAGGTCGACGAAAAAGACGCGAAAGACTATGTAACCGAGATCGATCGCGCCGCAGAAAAAACCATCATTGATGCCTTGCTCAAGGCCTACCCGACTCACGGCATCCTCGGCGAAGAAACCGGCCTGCGTGAAGGCACCGGTGAAGGCGCCGATTACCTGTGGATCATCGATCCGCTGGACGGCACCACCAACTTCGTTCGCGGCGTTCCGCACTTCGCGGTCAGCATCGCCTGCAAATACCGTGGTCGCCTGGAACACGCAGTGGTTCTGGACCCGGTTCGCCAGGAAGAATTCACCGCCAGCCGCGGCCGTGGTGCTCAACTGAACGGCCGCCGTCTGCGCGTCAGCCCTCGCAAGAGCCTTGAAGGCGCCCTGCTCGGCACCGGTTTCCCGTTCCGCGAGAACCAGTTGGACAACCTTGAAAACTACATGAACATGTTCCGCTCGCTGGTTGGCCAGACTGCTGGCATCCGCCGCGCTGGCGCAGCGAGCCTGGATCTGGCTTACGTCGCAGCCGGTCGCTTCGATGCGTTCTGGGAGTCGGGTCTGTCGGAGTGGGACATGGCCGCTGGCGCCCTGCTGATTCAAGAAGCGGGCGGTCTGGTCAGCGACTTCAACGGTGGCCATGATTTCCTCGAGAAGGGCCACATCGTTGCCGGCAACACCAAGTGCTTCAAGGCCGTACTGACCTCGATCGCACCGTTCGTCCCGGCTTCGCTGAAGCGTTAACGCTCGGCAGCTGCAAAAAAAACCGGCCGCGTGCCGGTTTTTTTATGCCTGTTGCAACGCCCTGCGGCCGCTCAGCTCCCGCGACAGGCTTATGAAATTCTGCAGCGGGGGCAGCTGATTGAAGCTGCGGCACACCAGCGTGATCGGCGCATGCAAGCGCGGCCTGGCGTTGGCAATCCGGCAATACACGACACTCTCCTTGTGCACATCCTTCATGGATGCTGGCACGATGGAAATCCCCGCACCGGCAGCGACGAGGCTGACGTTGGTCAGCATGCGCTCCACTTCGAAAGCGATCTTAGGATCGAAGCCTGCGTTCTGACACGCCTTGATCAGATTCGCATACATGCCGGGAGCGCCTGGCCGACGGACAAGAATGAACTGTTCGGCCTGCAGATCACCGAGTGAAATCGACGGAGCCTCAGCAGAACTCTCATGCCCCGCCAGCAAGTGATGACCGACTGGCAACGTCAGCAGCATCTCCTCGTTGAGCAGACGATGAAATTCAATACTTTGATGCCGACTGACGGGTGCACGCAAAATCCCGACATCAACGCCGCCATCGACAGTCAGATCAGTAAGTTTCTGTGCACTGCCTTCCTTCAACGAAACGGCAACGCCCGGATAACGCTCGCGGTAAGCGCGGATAATGCGCGGGATCAGCGGGTGAGCCGCAGCCGAACTGGTGAACCCGATACTCAACTGACCTTCGATGCCGTGAGCAGCGCGAGACGCCTTGAGCGAGCCCTCTTTCACTCGCGCCAGAATGTCCTGCGCTTCTTGCAGGAAGACCAGCCCGCCCGCTGTCAGATCCACGCCTTTGGGATGACGCTTGAACAGGTCGAATCCCAGCTCCTCCTCCAACGCACGAATCTGCTGGCTCAGCGGTGGTTGCTGCATGTTCAAGCGGGCGGCAGCACGGGTGAAATGTCGCTCTTCGGCCACCATGACGAAATAGCGCAGATGACGAAGCTCCATGGTGGTCTATCCCGCAGCAAGGTTTTATGATTGTCGCCCGATCGATGCGACATTGACCGGCAAGCGTGCCCAATCCGCCCGACGCTGACAAGGCACGCTCATAACAATAAATACGCTGAAAAACCGGAACATCGATGCCAGCAAGGCTTCTGCGAACCGCCACCCTGCAACTTCTCTTGGCCATCGTCTGTGGCGCGCTGCTGGGCGTCTTCGATCCACAGCTCGCAATCGAAATGAAACCGCTGAGCGATGGTTTCATCCGCGTCATCGGCTGGCTGATGCCGTTCATGATGTTTCTTCTGGTCGCCTCCGGCGTCGCCGGCCTGCAGGTCAGGCAGCGCGGCCTTGGACGCAAGGTGCTAATCTATTTTCAGACCATGGCGCTGGTGTCGTTAGCGTTGGGTTGTTTGATCGCCGAGGTCGTGCATCCCGGTACCGGCGTCGGACCGGACGCCTCGCACGTTCCCGTTAATTTGTTAAGCGCACAAACCACAGGTGAGTTTTCATGGTCGACAGTCAGCGTGGTGCTCACCCGCGCACTCACGCAAAACCCGATACTGCAGATTATGCTCGCCGGTTTAGTCGCAGGCGCTGTTATCGCTCGCGCGAAAGACCATCGACACGCGGTGGCCCTTCGCGCTTTGCTTGAAAACGCCGTGGGCGTGCTATTCAAGATTCTGAAAGTGGTACTGCGCTTTGCACCGCTTGCGGCGTTCGGTGCCATTGCGTTCACCATCGGGCGATTCGGCCCGGCGTCGGCCGTACCCTTGCTCAAGTTCGTGGCCGTCATGTATCTGGCGTCTGCGGCGTTTGTTCTCCTGATTTTGGTGCCAGTAGCCCGAGCATCGGGTGCCCCGCTCTGGCGGCTGATCGTTCATCTGAAGGACGAACTGCTGCTGGTCACCTTCACGGGCTCATCCGTGGCCGCACTGCCAGGCTTGATCGAGAAAATGCAGACGCTGGGCTGTGACCGGCAACTCACGCGATTAGTGCTTACCTCCGGCTACAGCTTCAACCTCAGTGGATCGAATATCTACCTGATAACGGCGGTGCTGTTCCTGGCGCAGATGTCGGGGATCACGCTGACCGGAAGCGAACTGTCGACGCTGCTGCTGATAGCGCTTGTGACATCGCTCGGCTCAACCAGCATGGCGGGCTCAGCCTTCTTCACTTTGATTGCAACCCTGAACCTGTTCCACCTCGTGCCGCTGGAAGGTGTGGGTCTGTTGCTGGGGGTGGAGCGCCTGATGAAGTGCCGGGTATTGACCAACGTCTTGGGCAATTGTGTGGCGTGCCTGGCGATTGCGCGCTGGCAGAATGCGCTGGACCGGCCGGCGATGAAGGCCATGATTGAAGTTAAGCGAAGCGAGCAGCTGTAGCAGCCCGGTTTGCCGGCAGTGTTGACCTTGAGATCGCTGCCGTTGGCAATCGGACCACTACAGCGCGAGGGTTACGGGGCCTTGGAGGACAGTAGTTTCTCGAACGCCCGGTCCAGACCGCCTTCAGCCTGAGTCAACTTTTCCCGACGCTCACGCAACCACGCCTGATCCGCATCCAGCGTCTTGTGCGCCTCCGCCAGCATGCGTTTGACTTCCTGCGGCTGAGGGCCACCGGTGCCTTTGCGGGTGTTGACCATGTTCTCCGGCGACAGCGCCGCGCGGAATGTCGCTTCATCCAGCGGCAGGGTGTTCTGCTTCCACTGATACTTGTCGGCTGCCTTGGCATACAGCTTCTGCGCATCGGCATACGGGAAAGTCTTCGGCGTGAAGCCTTCGCTACGCGCCTGCTCGACAATCAACGAAGCAAAGCTGTGACCGATGCGGAACGGCACCTTTTGCGTACGCTCCAGGGTGTCGGCCAACTCCATCGACGTGGTCCACTCATTCTCAAGCTCTTCACGAGCGCGCTGAGGATTGACCTGCAGGGCATCCAGCACGGCATCCATGGCGCCGAACATATCTTTGGTGGAATCGAAGACACCCAAAGAATCGAAGGCGAACTTGTAATCGGTCATGCCGGTGGTGACGTTGTGCGCGCGCAGGGTCACGGTCTGCGCCAGGCCCACCACATCAGAAGCGGTTTCGCGGGCGCGCATCAGCAGACCTGGGTTGCGCTTCTGTGGCATGGCGCTACTGGTGTAGGTCTTTTCCTCATCCAGCAGTAACCACGGGCGAATCTGGTGGTACTGCGTATGGATGTCGCCAATCATTGCGCCGACCCGAATCGCCGACGAAGACGCGATGTTCGCCGCCTCGATAGGGATGTCATAGGTCGATACCTGACTGGAATCCAGCGAATTCTCGCGCACACCGTCGAAGCCCAGCAGTTCAGCCATGCGTTCGCGATTCAACGGATAGGCCGAGTTCGCCAGCACCGCAGTACCCATCGGGCTTTGATTCAGGCGTTGATACAGCTCGCGAATCCGCTGGCCGTCACGATCGAACGCCGCTTCGAATGCCAGCAAATAATGCGCATATGTGATCGGCATCGCCTGCACGCCGTTGGTGTACGCCGGAATCAGCGTGTCGACGTTCTTGTCCGCCAGCTCCAGCAGGCGCTTGCGCGTAGCGTTCATCGCTTCGCTGTAGGCCAGCACGTCAGAGCGCAGCTTGGCCAGGCGGTAGGTCGCGAGCATGTCCTGACGGCTGCGCCCCGAGTGAATCAGCGAGGCTTCCGGCCCGATTTTGTCGGTCATGATTTGCTCGAGCTGGAGCACGTCGCTCGGGCGCTTGCCGTTGGGCTGGTCCGCCTGATCGATGGCATAACGCACACCTGTGGCGATTTTCTGGCCCATCTCGGGTTTGACGATGCCCTCCTCCGTGAGCATCACGATAGAGGCCTTGTTGATACGGTTAAGCCAGGAAAACTGGCTTTCGCCCTTGTTGCCTTTGGCCTTGGATTTGTCGACCGTGGCGCCGATTTTTGCGGCTTGGGCAGCGCACTGTTCAGTGGTGGCGCAGGGCAGCTCAGCGGTATTCGCTGCATAGGCGCCGTGGCTGTTGAACAGGGCAAAGGCGACGGCCAGATGGATGAGGGTCTTTCTTGTTGGCATTTCAGGCTCCGTTGCGGCGAGTGCCGAGGGTGAGCGTTGTAGGGATGATGCAGAAGACGTCAGGAATCAGAACAGCGGCAGCGTGTAGCTGACGATGACGCGGTTCTGGTCGATGTTATTGCCGCCGTTGCTGCGGTAAGTGCCGTTGCGCCACTTCAGTTCGAGGTTCTTCAATGCCCCGCTCTGGAACACGTAACCGATGTCGGTGTTGCGCTCCCATTCGGTTCCCTCCTTGTTGCCGCGTGCGAAATTATCGCCCTGTAGGTAGCGGGTCATGAACGTCAGGCCGGGCAGGCCAACAGCGGCAAAGTCGTAGTCATAACGGGCCTGCCATGAGCGCTCTTCCGGATTGGCGAAGTCCGGAGAAATCATCACGTAGTTGACGAGGAAAGAGTCGGTGCCAGCCAGGTGCGGAAAGCCAGTCTCGCCGTTCATGCGCTGATAGGCGACGCCAAAGCCGTGACCAGCAACGGTGTAGGTGAACTTCGCACCAACAGCCGTATTGTCGACGTTGGTGTTGCCGTCCTTGAGCGAGCGCGCGTACCGCAGATCACTCTTCAAGGATTGAGATTCGCCCAGCGGAAAGTTGTGAACCAGGGTCACGATGTGCTGCTTGTAGTTGTTCTCCAGACCGCCGTAGTTGTAAGACGTAGTCAGCCCCTTGGTCCAGTTGTAGCTGGCACTGGCAAAGTCGAACTTATCGCTCGGGCGGCCGCCCTTGATGCCTTTGCCTTCGGCCTCGATATCTTCGTGCCCGCTGTCGTTGCGTTCGGTGTTGCTGGTCAGCCGCCCGACGTTGAGCGTCATGTCGGTGATGTCTCTGGACGTCACCTGCGCACCACGAAAGGTCTGCGGCAACAGACGGCCATCGTTGGGCAACACGGTAGGCAATTTCGGCAGCAACGTACCGATTCGCAGCACACTCTTGGAGATCCGGGCCTTGGCAGTCACGCCGGCACGGCCGTAATCATCCGGAGCCTTCTCATCCCCAACCGGCAGCAAGCCGGTATTGCGACGGTCCGGGCTCGAATCCAGCTTCAACCCGAACAGGCCGATGGCATCGACCCCGAACCCGACCGCGCCTTCGGTAAACCCCGACTCGTAGTTGAGGATCAGGCCCTGAGCCCATTCATCGCGCTTGGACTGGCTGGCGCCGTCTTGACGGTAGTCGCTGTTGAAATAGAAGTTACGAAATTCGAGATCAGCCTTGCTGTCTTCGAAAAAATCGGCTTCGGCGAAGCCAGGGAAGGTCAGGCTCAGTCCGAGGGCAGCAGACGTGAGGCCGAGAGAAACGGAGCTTTTATGCATTTTTATTCCCGCGTGGCGTAGCTGATTTTTATTGGTTTTGTCGTATGAACCCGGCAACGCGTCAGTCACAGGGCCATGGGAAAAAGCTTACGCGGCGGTATTAGCGATTAAAAATATATAGTTACTACCAACTCCAGACGTTATAGATATGATGAAATCAAAGGCAAAAAAACACCCCTGCCAGAGGGGTGTTTTGATGATGCGTCGAAACAGTGAGTTTACTGAGCCTGGCTCAACTCCAGCTGACCATCCTTGTTGACGGGGATCTGGCTGCCTGGATCGCGATCCATACGCACCTGACCGACCTTGTCGTTCAACTTGTATTTGACGTTGTAGCCAACGACCTTGTCGCTGATGTCGTTGACCGTGTTGCAGCGGCTTTCGGTCGTGGTGTAGGTGTCGCGATTCTGCATGCCTTCCTGCACCTTGTTACCGGCATAACCACCACCGACAGCACCGGCCACGGTCGCGATCTTTTTGCCGTTACCACCGCCTACCTGGTTACCGAGCAGGCCACCCGCTACGGCACCGATGACACTACCCACGATCTGGTGCTGGTCTTTGACCGGTGCGCGATGGGTGACCGCGACGTCTTTGCACACTTCACGAGGGGTTTTGATCTGTTCTTTCACAGGCTCTACGGCAAGTACGTCCGCGTACTCGGGGCCGCTTGATTTAACGAGGCTATAGGTGGCCAAAGCACCACCGGCGGTTACACCGACAGCACCCAATACAGCACCAACTAGCAACGATTTGTTCACGTGAACCTCCTGACCATATTCAGCGCAATTGCTCGCGCTACTCCCAGCCTTGGAGCACAAAAAAAGGCGCGAGTTCACACTCGCGCCTTTTCACATGATGACCGGTCAGGGGATATCGTCAGGGACGATCGTCAACCTTGTCGGTAGTCACAGGTGGCAGCAGGTCTTCGGAACGCAGATTCAGCCAGATCAGCACCACGTTGGCGATGTAGATCGAGGAGTAAGTACCTGCCAGTACACCGATGAACAGCGCAACGGAGAAACCATGCAGGCTGTCGCCACCAAAGATCCACAGCGCGACGATGGCCAGCAACGTGGAGATCGAAGTCGCCATGGTGCGCAGCAGGGTCTGCGTGGTGGAAATGTTGATGTTCTCGATCAGCGATGCCTTGCGCAGCAGACGGAAGTTCTCACGAACCCGGTCGAATACCACGATGGTGTCGTTGAGCGAGTAACCGATGATCGCCAGCACCGCTGCCAATACCGTCAGGTCGAACGTCACCTGGAAGAACGACAGGATACCCATGGTCACGACGACGTCGTGGATCAGCGAAACGATCGCGCCCACGGCGAACTTCCACTGGAAGCGGAAGGCCAGATAGACCAGAACGCCGCCCAGTGCGAGCAACATGCCGATGCCACCCTGGTCGCGCAGCTCTTCACCGACCTGCGGACCGACGAACTCTACGCGCTTGACGGTCACAGGGTTATCAGCGCCAGTCTTGCGCAGCGCTTCGGCCACCTGAGCACCCAGTTGAGGATCTTCACCCGGCATACGCACGAGCAGGTCGGTGGTAGCACCGAAGCTCTGCACGATGGCCTCGTGGTAACCCGAAGCGACCAGTTCCTCACGAACCTTGCCCAGATCGGCAGGACGCTCGTAAGTCAGTTCGATCAGCGTACCGCCGGTGAAATCCAGACCGAAGTTGAGCCCTTTATGGAACCAGCTGAACAACGCCAGAACGGTGAGGAGCATGGTGACGGCGAACGCAACGTTGCGAACGCCCATGAAGTTGATGGTACGTGTCATGGCAGCCCCTTAAATCCACAACTTCTTGAAGTCACGACCACCGAAGATCAGGTTGACCATTGCGCGGGTCACCATGATGGCTGTGAACATCGAGGTAAAGATCCCGAGCGACATGGTCACCGCAAAACCCTTCACCGGGCCTGTGCCCATGGCGAAGAGAATGCCGCCGACCAGCAGCGTCGTCAGGTTGGCGTCGAGGATCGCGGTGTAGGCGCGGTCGAAACCTTCGTTGATCGCACGTTGCACGGTCATGCCATTGGCGATCTCTTCACGAATACGCGAGAAGATCAGCACGTTGGCATCCACCGCCATACCCATGGTCAGCACGATACCGGCGATACCCGGCAGGGTCAGCGTTGCACCCAGCAACGACATCAGTGCCAGCAGCATGACCATGTTGAAGGCCAGTGCGACCGTCGCGATCAGACCGAAGAAACGGTAGATGGCGAGAATGAACAGCGAGACGAACAGCATGCCCCACAGGGATGCGTGAACACCCTTGGTGATGTTGTCGGCACCCAGGCTCGGGCCAATGGTACGTTCTTCAGCGAAGTACATCGGTGCGGCCAGACCACCAGCGCGCAGCAGCAGCGCAAGCTCCGAGGACTCGCCCTGACCGTTCAGGCCGGTGATACGGAATTGAGCACCCAGCGGCGACTGAATGGTCGCCAGACTGATGATCTTCTTCTCTTCCTTGAAGGTCTGCACCGGAACGTCTTTCTCGACGCCATCCACAACTTGTTTGGTGTAGGTGGTCGTCGGTTTCTGCTCGATGAAGATCACCGCCATGCTGCGACCGACGTTGGCGCGGGTCGCGCGGCTCATCAGATCGCCACCGTGACCATCGAGTTTGATGTTCACTTGCGGACGGCCGTGTTCGTCGAAGCCCGCCTTGGCGTCGGTGACCTGGTCACCGGTGATGATCAGACCACGCTCGACGGCGGCAGCCGGACGACCGCCTTCGCGGAACTCGAACATTTCGGTGGTGGCCTTGGAGTCATCGGGACCTGCGCCCAGACGGAACTCAAGGTTGGCGGTCTTGCCGAGAATACGCTTGGCTTCGGCGGTGTCCTGCACGCCTGGCAGCTCGACCACGATGCGGTTGGCACCCTGACGCTGAACCAGTGGCTCGGCCACGCCCAGTTCGTTGACCCGGTTACGTACGGTGGTCAAGTTCTGCTTGATCGAGTATTCGCGGATCTCGGCAACCTTGGCCTGAGTCATGGCCAGACGCAGGATCGGCATCTCGCCACGATCGCTCATGGTGATATCGAAATCGGTGTAATCCTTGCGGATCAGGGCACGGGCCTGTTCGCGCGAATCGGTGTCGCTGAAACCCAGCTGAATGGCATTGCCATCTTGCGGCAGGCTGCGATAACGCAGTTTTTCCTTGCGCAGCAGACTTTTCACTTCACCTTCGTAGACGTTCAGACGGGCGCTGAGGGCCTTGTCCATGTCGACTTCAAGGAGGAAGTGCACGCCACCGGAAAGGTCAAGACCCAGCTTCATCGGGCTTGCGCCGATGCTGCGCAACCATTTCGGAGTGGTCTGTGCCAGGTTCAGCGCAACGACGTAGTCGTCACCCAGCGCCTTGCGCGCGACATCCTTGGCTGGCAGCTGGTCTTCCTGTTTGGTCAGACGCAACAAACCGCCCTTGCCATTCTCGGCCAGAGACGCGCCCTTGACCGCGATGCCAGCATCGGTAAGCGCCTTGCTTACGCGATCCAGATCAACCTGGTTGACCTGCAGCGCGGTGCTTGCGCCGCTGACCTGAATAGCCGGGTCATCAGGGTAGAGATTGGGTGCGGAATAAATAAAGCCGACCACTAGCACTGCCAGGATCAGGATGTATTTCCACAGAGGGTATTTGTTCAACATCACGCCGCCTGCTTAGAACGCGGGGCGCCTTGCGCACCCCGTCGATTGGTAAAGGACTGAATCAGAGGGCTTTCAAAGTGCCCTTAGGCAGGGTGGCAGCGATTGCGCCCTTCTGGAACTTCAGTTCTACAGTGTCGGAAACTTCGAGCACGACGAAATCGTCGGTCACTTTGTTGATCTTGCCAGCGATACCGCCAGTGGTGACGACTTCATCACCTTTCTGCAAGTTGCCCAGCAGGTTCTTTTGCTCTTTGGCGCGCTTGGCCTGTGGACGCCAGATCATCAGGTAGAAGATGACCAGGAAGCCGACCAGGAAGATCCACTCGAAACCGCCACCCATTGGGCCCGCAGCGGCAGGTGCCGCAGCATCAGCCATGGCGTTAGAGATGAAAAAGCTCATTTAACACTCCAGTTGCATAATTTTAATAATAAGAAGCGGTTAGACCGGCTGTCAGTCAATCCAGCGGCGGCGTCGCAAGCCCGCGTTTGGCATAGAACGTATCGACAAAGGCGGCCAATGTACCCTGTTGAATAGCCTCGCGCAAACCAGCCATAAGCAGCTGGTAATGCCGCAAATTGTGGATCGTATTGAGCATGCTCCCCAGCATTTCGCCGCACTTGTCCAGGTGATGCAGATAAGCGCGGGAGAAGTTCTGGCAGGTATAGCAATCGCAGGTCGGATCCAGCGGCGACTCATCGTAACGATGGAACGCGTTTCGAATCTTCAGAACACCGGTGTCGATGAACAGATGACCGTTGCGAGCATTGCGCGTAGGCATGACGCAGTCGAACATGTCGACTCCGCGCCGCACACCTTCAACCAGGTCTTCGGGCTTGCCTACACCCATAAGGTAACGAGGTTTGTCAGCCGGCATACGGCCTGGCAAGTAGTCCAGAACCTTGATCATTTCATGCTTGGGTTCGCCCACCGACAGACCGCCGATGGCCAGGCCGTCGAAGTCCAGCTCGCTCAAGCCTTCCAGCGAGCGCATCCGCAGGTTTTCATGCATGCCGCCCTGAACGATCCCGAACAGCGCCGCAGTGCTCTCGCCATGAGCGATCTTCGAACGCTTGGCCCAGCGCAGGGACAGCTCCATCGAAGTACGCGCGACATCTTCGTCGGCCGGGTACGGGGTGCATTCGTCGAAGATCATCACGATGTCAGAGCCGAGATCGCGCTGAACCTGCATCGACTCTTCAGGCCCCATGAACACCTTGGCGCCGTCGACCGGAGACGCGAAGGTGACGCCCTCTTCCTTGATCTTGCGCATGGCACCGAGGCTGAACACCTGGAAGCCACCGGAGTCGGTCAGAATCGGGCCTTTCCACTGCATGAAATCGTGCAGGTCGCCGTGGCCCTTGATCACTTCGGTGCCAGGACGCAGCCAGAGGTGGAAGGTGTTGCCGAGGATGATCTGCGCACCCGTGGCTTCGATATCACGAGGCAGCATGCCCTTGACTGTGCCGTAGGTACCGACCGGCATGAACGCCGGGGTTTCGACCACGCCACGGGGGAAGGTCAGACGACCACGACGAGCCTTGCCATCGGTGGCCAACAGCTCGAACGACATACGACAGGTGCGACTCATGCTAGATCCTCTGGGGCCGAGTCCGCCGGGCTTGAAGCCTCAGGGGCAGTCGGCGCGGGATTGCGCGTGATGAACATCGCATCCCCGTAACTGAAGAAGCGGTACCCGTGCTCCACTGCAGCCGCGTAGGCCGCCATGGTTTCCGGGTAACCGGCGAAGGCCGAAACCAGCATCAACAGCGTGGATTCAGGCAAATGAAAGTTGGTGACCAGGGCATCGACCACGTGAAACGGCCGCCCCGGGTAGATAAAGATGTCGGTGTCGCCGCTGAACGCCTTGAGCACGCCATCACGCGCGGCACTCTCCAGAGAACGCACACTGGTAGTCCCCACCGCGACCACTCGACCGCCGCGCGCACGGCACGCCGCCACGGCATCGACCACTTCCTGAGTGACTTCCAGCCACTCGTTGTGCATGTGGTGATCCTCGATGCGCTCGACGCGCACCGGCTGGAACGTTCCCGCACCGACGTGCAGCGTGACGAAGGCGGTTTCGACGCCCTTCTCCGCAATCGCGTCCATCATCGTCTGATCGAAATGCAGCCCCGCCGTTGGCGCCGCCACCGCACCTGCACGCTGCGCGTACACAGTCTGATAACGCTCGCGGTCGGCGTCTTCATCCGGGCGATCTATATAAGGAGGCAACGGCATATGCCCGACGCGCTCGAGCAGCGGCAGCACCGGCTCGGCAAAACACAGCTCGAACAACGCATCATGGCGCGCGACCATCTCGGCCTCGCCACCGCCATCGATGAGGATCGACGAACCCGCTTTCGGCGACTTGCTGGAACGCACATGAGCCAGCACGCGGTGCTGATCAAGTACGCGCTCCACCAGAATTTCCAGCTTGCCGCCCGAGGCTTTCTGCCCGAACAAACGCGCAGGAATCACCCGGGTATTGTTGAAAACCATCAAATCGCCGGGACGCAAATGCTCCAGCAAATCAGTGAATTGGCGATGAGCCAGCGCACCGCTCGGCCCGTCTAGGGTCAGCAAACGGCTGCCGCGACGCTCCGCCAAAGGGTGGCGAGCGATCAGGGCATCAGGGAGTTCGAAGGTAAAGTCAGCAACACGCATGATGGGGTTCGTCTAGCAGGGCCGGGAAGTTTAGCCGAAAACATGAAAATTGACCATGAAACATGATTGACCAACGGTAGGCTCGTCTCTATACTTCGCCGCCATTGAGCCCTGATGGCGGAATTGGTAGACGCGGCGGATTCAAAATCCGTTTTCGAAAGGAGTGGGAGTTCGAGTCTCCCTCGGGGCACCAAACAGCAGCACCTTCAAGTAGTTACGTAGCTTGAAGCACAAAAAAACCGGCCAGATTTGAGCCGGTTTTTTTGTGCCTGTCTGTCTTATCCTTTCTCACCTTATCTCAGCCATGAGCGGACGGTCCGTTTAGCGGTCGGCGAAACTCAGCTCGACAGAGTCTCCCGCAACGTCCGCGCGAAGGGCTACCTCCGGCAGTCGTATGTGAATGCTCAATCGACTGAGCTTTTTTGGAAGGGTATTACGCTAAGGAAACTAGAGGCCAAGGGCAACGATTTCAAGTTGGAATAGATGGTGAGTCGACCTTGTAAGGTAGCAAGCACGGCACGAAGGCTACGCTCGCTGATGATCGAAAAGTTGGGGCTGGATGTTGCGGTTCGCAGTGATATCAGAGATGCCCCCCATGGTGTTACCCACGCCCCCCCTCTTCGTTGAGTGCGCAACTTCTTGCGCACTAAAATGTGGGTAACCTTGTGGATACATAGCTGAGAGTCACGCGGGCTGTTCTGTACAGACGAGTGCGCCACTTCTTGCGCAGCACTGCGCAAGAAGTTGCGCACTTTCTCTTCGTCATCTGATTAAAAATCAACCAAATCCGCGAGCTCGAACCGTGAAGTCCCCGTCTGACGGGCGTTTCACCAAAGCAGGCACGTTCCTTGATAACAGTTCAGGCACCCAGCGGGCGATTTCGCCTCCGGGCACTCTGAATTTTTAGCAAGGAGCACCCCCATGGCTACACCAGCGTACATGTCGGTTACCGGCGAAAAACAAGGCCTGATCACTGCCGGCGCTTTCACCGCTGACTCCGTTGGCAACACCTACCAGGAGGGTCACGAAGACCAGGTCATGGTTCAGGCTTTCAGCCACGACGTGATCATCCCGCGTGACCCGCAGTCCGGCCAACCAACCGGTCAGCGCGTACACAAGCCCGTCGTGATTACCAAGGTCTACGACAAGGCTTCGCCGCTGCTGCAAGCTGCTCTGACTTCGGGCGAGCGCATGAGCGAAATAGTTATCCAGTGGTTCCGTACTTCGGCTCAAAATACACAACTGCCAGGATCCAGGCAATTCGCACTTCACCCACCTGGAAGAAGTGCAATTCACCTACCGCAAAATCACCTGGACCCACGAAGTCTCCGGTACTTCGGGTTCCGATGACTGGCGTGTTCCGGTCGTTTAATTACGGCTGATGGTTTTACCGCCTCAGCCAGTTTCGCCGGTCGAGGCACACTCACTACTTAAAGAATTTTTCGCGACCAGCCAAACAGCGGGCTGTTGCGCGTTGCAGCATTGCGCGAGGAACAAGGGATGTTCGCACCGGCCAACCAGCCCCAGTTCAATCTCACTGTCGATGGTATCGACAGCGACTTCCAGGTGCTGTCGTTCACCGGTCGGGAGGCACTCAACACACCCTTCGAGTTCGAGCTGGAACTGGTCAGCGAAAAGGCCTCGATCAACCTCGAAAGTGTGCTGCACAAACTAGCGTTCCTTCAACTCTCGCCGAGCGGAACAGGCATTCACGGGTTGGTCTACAGCATCGCCCAAGGCGATTCGGGCAAGCGCCTGACCCGCTATAAGATTTCCCTGCGCCCACAACTGTCGTACCTCGCGCATCGGGTCAATCAGCGCATCTTCCAGCAAATGACCGTGCAGCAGATCATCCGTCAGGTTCTGGAAGAACACGGCATTCTCGCCAGCGATTACCACTTCCAACTGAGCGCGATCTATCCCGAGCGCATCTACTGCGTGCAGTACGACGAGTCGGATCTGCAGTTCATCCAGCGCCTGTGCGAGGAGGAGGGAATTCACTACCACTTCCAGCACACCGCCAGCGGCCACAAACTGACCTTCGGCGATGACCAGACGGTGTTCCCGAAACTCGCGCCAGTGGCTTATCAGCAGGACTGCGGACTGGTCGCCGACAAACCGGTGGTCAAGCGTTTCGGTCTGCGTCTGGCCACCCGCACCAGCCGTACCACACGGCGCGATTACGACTTCATCAAGCCGAAGATCGAGCTAGAAAGCGATACAAAAAGCTCGGCTCAGCCGGATCTGGAAGACTACGACTACCCGGGCCGGTTCGTTGATCGCGATCGCGGCAAGCACTTGGCCAAGCGTGCGCTGGAACGCCACCGCAGCGACTATCGTCTGGCAGAGGGCAACAGCGATCAGCCTATCCTGGTCACCGGGCATTTCCTCGCCTTGACCGAGCACGCCAACTCGACTTGGAACGACCTTTGGCTGCTCACTGAAATTTTCCATGAAGGCAAGCAGCCGCAGGTGCTGGAAGAGTCGGTGACCAGCGACACCACCGAGCTGAAAGACGATTTTCAGCAAGGCTATCGCAACCGCTTCAGCGCTATTCCGTGGGACGTGCCCTACCGTCCGCCGCTGGATCACCCGAAACCGAAAGTGCTCGGCGCGCAAAGTGCGGTGGTCACCGGCCCCGAAGGCGAAGAGATTTATTGCGACCGGTATGGCCGGGTGAAGGTGCAGTTCTTCTGGGACCGCGAAGGCAATCACGACGACATGACCACCTGCTGGATGCGCGTGGCCTCGAACTGGGCAGCGCAGACCTTCGGTTCGATCAACATTCCACGGGTCGGCATGGAAGTGCTGATCAGCTTTCTGGAAGGTGATCCCGACCAGCCGCTGATCACCGGTTGCCTGTACCACGGCGCGAATCTTCAACCGTACAAACTGCCGGACTTCAAGACCCTCGCGACGGTCAAGAGCAAGGAATACAAAGGCAGCCGCGCCAACGAACTGCGCATCGACGACACCACCAGCGAGATCAGCATCGCGCTGCGCAGTGATCACGGCGCGAGTGCGATCAACCTCGGTTACCTGACCCATCCGCGCCCAAGCGGCGGTCAACCGCGTGGTGAAGGTTTCGAGCTGCGTACGGACCGCCATGGTGCGGTGCGTGCCGGCGCCGGTTTGCTGATCACCACCGAACCGCGTCCAAACGAATCCAAGCATCACAAAGATCTGCCGGAAACCGCCGAACGCCTCGCCACTGCGAGCGATCAGCAGGACGGCTTTGCGGTGCAAGCCAAAGTACTGCAAGCGCAGGAAGCGGGCGATCAGGACGACGTGGCCAAGGCGCTGCACGCCCAGTATCAAGGCGTGCTCGGCTCGGGCCCGGCAAACATGACGGCCAACGAATTTCCGGAATTCACCGAGCCGCATCTGGTGCTAGCCAGCCCGGCCGGCATCGCCCTGACCACGCCGCGCTCAAGCCATATCGCCACCGGCGAACACCTGGCTCTGAGCAGCACCGGCCACACCAGTCTGTCGATCGGCAAACGCCTGCTGGCCAGTGCCAGTCGCGGCATGCGCCTGTTCGTGCAAAGCATGGGCTGGCGTCTGGTCGCGGCCTCCGGCGACATCGACGTGCGGGCGCTGAAGGACAGCATCAACCTGCTGGCCAAACTCAACATCACCGCCAATGCCGACCGCATCACCATCACTGCCAAAACCGAACTGGTGATCCAGGGGGGCGGCAGCGCCACCACCTACAACGCCGGCGGCATCACCCACGCCACCCGCGGGCCTTACACGGCCCATGCGGCGAACTTCGCCTGGACCGGGGCAAAAAGTCTGGCCGGTGTATTTCCGGAACCGCCGAAACCGGGCAAAGGCAATCTTGAACTGCTCAACCAGTACGCCGGGCGCCAAGGCATCAAAGAAGGCGATTTCGAAGTCATCGACGCCTTGGGCAAGAGCCTCAAGGGCAAGCTCGACGGCAAAGGTTTCGCGAGCGTCGCCGGTGCTGCGCCAGGGCCGGCTCGCGTGCTGTTTGGCAAGGATCCGGCGGACACGTGGAGCGATGGCAGCTACATCGGCAAACCGGAATGGCCGTTGAATCCGCCGGGGGCTGAAGATATTCCACGTCAGGTGCACGCGATGGCCGCTCAGGTCTTGCCGAGCAAGAGTTGGGACACATTGGAGAAGGGCAAAGGGCTGGCACAAACCGGCATGAGCGCCGCGCATACCGCCCAAGGCGCGATGCAAGCCGCGCAGCAAGTCAAAGGGGCAGTGCTGGGCGGGGTGGCCGGGTTGCCGCAGCTCGCCGGCGCCGCTATGCCGAGTGCGTCGAGCATCCTTGGCGCCGCGAGCAAGCGCGGTGTCTTGCCAAAGCTACCCGCACCGACGCTGCCAAAACCTTCTCTGAAAACCCCAGGCCTGTTGGCGGATGAACTGCTGTCATGACAACGGAAACGATTTCAGTCAAAGGAGTGATGCAATGAAAGACGCCATCCGCTTGGGCGACTCCACCACTCACGGTGGCAAAGTCCTCGAAGCATTCTCCCAAACCGACCTCAACGGCAAGCCCATTGCCGGAGTCGGTCACAAGGTCAGTTGTCCGTTGTGCAAGGGGATTTTCCCGATTGCCGAGGGCAGCGGCATCTACACCGTCGATGGCACGCCCATCGCGCTGGACGGCATGAAAACCGCCTGTGGGGCCGCGCTGATTGCCAGTGGCCCGAAAGGAGCTGTGGTCAGCTGAATCGCCAAATTTATTGCTTTGGCTTCTTCAAGCCTGCCACCTCGAAACGCAGGCTCGACGAAGGCCAGCGCTTTTCAATACTTCTTCGAAATTCAAGCCTGCTGCTGGTAAGACACTTTCATGACGACTGATATCGCCGTTGCAAACAAGCGTGAACCCCAGGTTGCCATCGTTCCTCTCAATGCCATCGACATCCAGGACGTCGCCAGCAGTGCGGCGACCTTCGATGCCTGGCTGCAATATGCCACGGATGGCGTGGTCACCCTTGACCGGATCAAAAATTACGCCGGCTTCGTGCCGGTGGTGGGCAACATCATGGCGCTGGTCGATGCGCTGGGTGACATCGTCACCCTGTCAAACGCGAAGCAGCGCGACTTGCTCGCATGGGCCAGCCTTGGCATCAACCTGATCGGTGTTCTGCCTTTACCGCCGGCGATGGCTGCTGCGCGCATGACCCTGCGCCCGACGCTGTCTCTGGTGCGTCAAGAGATGCAAGCCAGCAGCAAGCTTTTGCTCAGCAGCTCCGTGATTGAAGTGCTGGTCGGGCACCTGAACGCCTCGATTGTCGGCACCCTGGATGATTTTGTTGAACAGGCCAAAGGCAAATTGCCCGGCATCCTGGCGGATGCTGGCAAGCTCGGCGAAGCAGTCATCAACGAGATTGCCAAAGGCATCGAGGCGGTGGCTTTCGGAAACCTGGATGCCGAAGGTGATCTGAGTGCAGCCGGCGCACAGGCAAGCGCAGCAGCCGATCAATTCAAGAATGATCCGTTAGGGTCATTGAGCAATGTCTTCGGGGCTGCCGCAAGTGCTTATAAGGCGGCTGGCAAGGGATTGGCCAACAGCGTGGCGCAAAATCTGGTGCCCGATGACTTCAAAAAAACCGTGTCTGACGAGACCAGAAAACTGCGCGCGATGGGCCCGGAGCTGCGCACTCAGTTGAGCAAGCTCGACGACGAATCTGTGCAGAACTCCATCGGCTGGTTGCTATTTATCCTCTCCAGTGCCGTGACACTGTGGCGCAAGCGCAATGCTCATGGCCAGAGCACCACGGTCCACCCGGACAAGACCGGTCAGGCAAAGCACACGGCGTCCGATGGTCAATTGGGATCCAACGGCCAACAGGCTCCAGCGAAAGGCGCGCCCAATCCGAAGAAAGGTCCCTGTGAATGCGCCACGGACTTCAGCATCAATTTCGCCTTGGGCTCGGAAAGCCTCAGCCATACCGATTTCAGCTTGCCCGGCCCATTCCCGGTCGAGTGGACACGCACCTATAACTCGCGCCTCGACGCCTACGATCAGAGCGAACTCGGCGCTCGCTGGATCAGCGAATTCACCACGCGGTTTGACTGCGTGGACGAGGGCCTGACGTTCTATGGCGTCGATGGCCGCGACCACAACTACCCGCTGCCCAAAGTCGGTCTGTTCCACTACGACGCGATTGAAAACATCACCCTGATTCGCAGTGGCGAAGACCAGTTGCTGCTGTGCCGTGGCTTCGAGCGCAAGGAAACCTATGTCCGTCGTGGCCAGCGCTTTGTGCTGAGCAACATTTCGCTGCGCAACGGCGCCGGAATCATGCTGCATTACGAGCATCGCCACGGCGAAAACTCGGTGCTCTCCGACCTGATCACCTATCAGGAAAACGACATCAGCAAAGTCCACCTGCACCTCGGCACGATGATCGACGAGGACGGCCGGCTGACCGGCCTCTGGCAAATCGTTGACGGTGCCCCACTGCGACAACTCTGTGCCTACCAGTACGACGCTTATGGCGACCTGATTCAGGCGCAGGATGAGAACGGCGCTGTCTGGTCGTATCAGTTCCAACATCACCTGATCACCCGCTATACCGACCGTACCGGTCGTGGCATGAATCTGGAGTGGGACGGCCAGGGTGCCAAAGCGAAAGCCATTCGCGAGTGGGCGGACGACGGCAGCTTTGACACGCGCCTGGAGTGGGATGAAAACATCCGTCTGACTTACGTCACCGATGCCTATGGCAACGAGACTTGGCACTACTACGACATACTTGGCTACACCTATCGCATCCGCTACGCCGACGAACGCTCGGAATGGTTCTTCCGCGACGACGCGAAAAACATCGTGCGCCGCGTGAATGCCGATGGCAGCACGGATCGCTACTGCTTTGACGAGCGCAGCAACCTGGTCGAGCACATCCGCGCCGACCATACCGTGATGCATTACGCCTACGACGATCAGGATCTGCTGATAAAGATCAGCGACGCCGAGGGCGAGCAATGGCAACGTGCCTATGACGACCAGGGCAATTTGGTCGAAGCCGTGGATCCGCTGGGCAACAAAACTGAATACGCCTACAACAAGTCCGGCCAACCCACGGCGATCAAGGACGCCAACGGCAACGAAAAGACCTTGGGCTACAACGACGCCGGGCAACTGCTGGAGTACGTCGACTGCTCGGGCAAGACCAGCGCCTGGAAATACAACGAACTAGGGCAGATGATCTGCTTCACCGACGCTGCCGGAAACGCCACCGAATACGAATACAAGGCCGGTCAGTTGGTGCTGATCAAGCACCCGGACAGAACCGAAGAGCGTTTCGAACGCGACGCCGAAGGTCGACTGTTGGCTCATCTCGACGCTCTCGATCGTTGCACCACGTGGAGCTATAGCGCTGCCGGTTTGATCGCTGAACGCGTCGATGCTGCCGAGCAAACCCTGCGCTATCGCTGGGACCGACTCGGACGGTTAACCGCCCTGGAAAACGAAAACGAACAGCGTGCCCACTTCCACTACGACCCGGTCGGACGCCTCCTGGAGGAACGCGGCTTCGATGGGCGCAGCACGCGTTATCAATACGACCCACTCACCGGACGCCTCGCCCAATCAGTCAATGGCAAACGCGTCACCTCGCTAAGCTTTGACCCGATGGGCCGCTTGACAGAGCGTCGTGCCACGTTGGGCGAACAGTCGCAAAGCGAGACCTTCGCTTACGACCGCAACGGCAACATGGTGCTGGCCGATAACGCCGACAGCCGCCTGCAATGGTTCCACGACCCGGCCGGTAATCTGCTACGCGAACACCAACACTACCTCGGTTTAAACAAACCTATGGTCGCGATCTGGCAGCACGAGTACGACGTGCTCAATCAACGTGTTGCCACCGTGCGCCCGGACGGGCACCGCGTCAGTTGGCTAACTTACGGCAGCGGCCACCTGCTCGGCCTGCGGCTGGATGAACATGAGCTGGTCGGCTATGAACGCGACAACCTGCACCGAGAGGTCGCCCGCCATCAGGGCAACCGCCTGCTGCAAACCCAGAGTTGGGACCCGGCCGGCCGCCTGCAAGAGCAACTGCTGGGACGCAGCGACGACAAAGCCACACTGCTCAAGCGCGAATACAAATACGACGCTGCCGGCCAACTGGCCGACATCAACGACAGTCGTAGAGGGCCACTCGCTTACCGCTACGATCCCGTCGGCCGACTGCTCAGCGCCACCACGCGTCAAGGCGTGGAAACCTTCGCCTTCGACCCGGCCGGCAACCTGCTAGACGACAAAACGAATGAAACTCGCCGTCCACTGGATTTAACGCCACCGCGAAGCAAGCTGGTCGACAACCTGCTGCGTGAGTACGCTGGCACCCACTACGATTATGACGAGCGCGGCAACCAGATCCAGCGCTGGCATAACGGTCAGCGCAGTGACCTGCAATGGGACTTGTTTGATCGACTGATGCATTTCGAAGATACGCGTCTGGCCGTCGACTTCGCCTACGACGCCCTTGGTCGCCGCCTGCACAAGAACTCCAATGCGCACTACAAACATCGCCCGGAAGCCGGTTCGCAGTGGAACCGCAACGAACATGCGCGCAGGCAACGCGAACTCGGCTGCGGCTTCACGCTCTATGGTTGGGATGGCGACAACCTGGCTTGGGAAAGTTCTCCGGCTCAAGTCGATGGCGGCCCGGGCCGCACTGTGCATTACGTCTTCGAACCGGGCACTTTCATCCCCGTCGCGCAGGCCGTGCGTCACGCACCGATCCGGCTGATGGGCCAACCGGATTACAGCGGTGAATACAGCCTCAAAGACGACCCGTTGTGGAATTACAAGGCCAAGGCATTACCGTTTGATGCGTTGGCTTGGTATCAGTGCGATCACCTCGGCACTCCGCAGGAACTGACAGATCAACAAGGCAACATGGCCTGGAGCGCGCAGTACAAGGCGTGGGGACAGGTGACGGAACAGCGTTCGGAGTGGTCGCGGCAGCATGGCGTGACCAACCCGATACGGTTCCAGGGGCAGTATCACGATCATGAGACGGGGCTGCATTACAACCGGTATCGGTATTATGATCCGGGGGTTGGGCGGTATATTTCGACGGATCCGATCGGATTTGCGGGTGGTATTAATCTGCATCAATACGCTCCCAATCCTACAGAATGGGTCGATCCGTTGGGGTTGGCTAAAAAAGCTAGCCAATCAGGCACACCTAAACAAGCACAATCAAAGGTGAGAAAGGGTCAGGCACCTGCGGAGATTACTCGAATTGATGAACCGGAACAGAGCGTACCTAACAGTCAATGGCATGCGCACTGTAAATGTGGCTCGGGATACAATGCCGACGGCTCAATACATGACAAAGGCAAGGGGGAAGTAACGTTCTCTAAGAGAACTAAAGAATGGCTTAATAATTACGGATGGAGCATCCCTAAAGAATGAAGTTGACAGATATTTACAGCAAGCTAATAAGTAAAGAGCCATATAATGATATGGAGGTGTTTTTTGCGAGCTATGAAAGCTTCGAAGAGATCCCGCTTGTATCAAGGTACAGGCGGTTGGACTTTTTAAAAAGGGACATGAGTGATGATAGGATCTCTGATATTTTAGTGGGACTCGCTTTTTTTCTTATTAACTCAATAAATGCGTTGACAAAAACGGATGATAATCCTTTTATCGCAGTGAGCTTTACAGACTTTGAGGGCCTAGAGGAGCAAGGCGTGCTTGTGCCCAATATCTTTGTTTATCCAAAACCTGCCTCTATTGGCTTCTTGGCCAAAGTGCGAGAGGGTAGCGGACTGGCTTCGAAGGAACTGGATGAGGTTAAAAGGCACTTTTCTAGCTGTAGAATAAAAACGGCATTTGACTTTTATGAAAGTAGATTCCATGACGCCGCATGTGATGAAAATATTGTAAGAGTATTTGCTGTGCCCAAGACTTTCGAAGAAATTCATCGCTAGCGATGTGTGCAGCTCAAGGGTTCCAGCTTTTAACGTAAGTGATTGCTAAGGCTGGATATCTTGATTTAGGTAAATAAACGAGACGGCTTACCTGGGTGGGTTGTTGGTTTTCGCCGATTGAAGGGTATTGGGCCCTACCCGAACATAATTTAATATTAAATTTTCCTAGGACTTCGTGCTCCGTCCTGGTTTGCTTGGATAAAGCTATGAATAGAGGCATTGATCCTGCTGGAGGAGCCCTGCGGACCGTTAATATTAGTGGCTCCGGAAATGGTCATGGCACAATCAAGGCTCCTTGCTCCTCGCATGCCGACCTTTTACAACTTCTCAAGGTTAACGTCGTATGAATCAGATTGATTTTAAGAAATATAACGTTGGCGCGATTATTCGTCCATCTGACAATCGCGAAGCGCTTAAGCAGCAGATCGGATTTTTGGTCAAGGTTTTGGATGCATTAGATATCAAATTCTCTGATTGTGAGAATGATCCTCTGCGTCTTGCTGAAGACTATGTGGATGGCAGAATCCCCATTGAAGCCTGTAGGGCTGAGGCTGCGGTTTGGTGGGAAAAAATCGATGAGACAGGCGCAATACGACTTTTTCAGGATAGGGACGTATTGCTGGCTAGGCTGGCTATTTGTCTGTTGTCAAATGATGAAAATGATACCTCGGTAATGGGAGATAATCTTTCCTGGTTTTTTGAGGTGCTGGGGTTCTTGAAAGTGGATATGACGATGCCAATTAGCATGATGATCGAGTATTTTGAATTTAAATGAAATTTAAGATCGCTAGGCAAGGAGCAGTGTAGTGGCACTGTGAGGCGAAACTAAAACATTGACTTATCCGGGAGGAATGTAGTGTGAAAAACTACAAAATTATTTGTTATCGGGCAAAATTCGATGATTTCAAGAAAACCTCTAGCAGTCGCATTAGAAATATCCCTGCGGAAATTAGTGACGATTTCGCACTGCTAGCCTCTGTTGATCAAAACGGTTTAATCGGTTTCGATAGATCCAAAGAGGGCGCTGCTGCGATTAAATCCCTTGTCGCCAATTGCTACTACATCGATATCAATGGACAACTTCAGCCGCCATCAAGCAAGAAACTTCACTACGTACCATTTTTTATGTTTAGAGATAAAGATGGGGAGTTCGGGCGCGCAGTGAACGAGCATAGGCGATACGAAGTAGACCTCAAAAAATATGAAATACTTTCAAGGCATCGAGCGGTGGACAAACCCACTCCTCACACTCTTACTAAGTTTTTGGAGATCGATGAGTTTCCTATAAGTCAAGAGGCATACAATTTTTTCAAACATGCCTGCCGATATGTCGCGATCACGAAGATTTCTGGCGAATATGGGCATGGTGCATTTGACGTCTTTTCCAGCAACCTAAATTGCTTTTTTGACGAGTTTTGCAGTGTTGTAGGGGAATCCGCGGAATGGATCATGATTGATAATCCATCTCAACTCCCAATACACTAGGTTACAAAGAGCCTTGACCTATATATGATCTCGACTGATTTCCATAAGCTGATTGAGCTGCTCATAGATGGGGTGGGTAATCTCCAGCTAAGTAACGAGCCCCAAGACAGTTGAAACAATCCACTAGGCAAATCTAGCACCCCGACGTGAAGCGACGAGGCAAGCCGGCATGCCCGCAAGCCAGCAAGCCAGCAAGCCAGCAACCAAGTAGCCAATCCGAAAATAAATCGGGATGGGAGCATCGTTATGAAACGCCTCAACCTGGCGGTGGAAAAGGACAATCATTTGTGCAACAACAAACAATGGATGTCAGTCACCCAGATAAACCGCATTGGGAATGCTGGCAAGGTGAAACTTGATAATGATGGAAATTCAAGAATGAGTAAGCATGGTCGTCCTCAGCTTCGCAACGGCAAAGGGAAGGACTTTGACACGCAAGGATGCTGCCCATGACTACTAACTCCTACAAAAGAGAAATACTTTATAGAAAGGCTCAAGGGAGAAGTTTATTTGCTCGAAACAACGAAAAAATAAACTTGCTTCTGGGGCTACAAACTGATGAGACGCTGTTTTTAAGCTTACCTGAAACAGACAATATAATTAGCGAGCTGAAAAAAAAGCGCCAGATTCTCTGCCAGCTCATCGAGTTTCCCTCTGTCACGGAATGCTTTAAATTTACCTCTTCACAAATGGAGGCGCAAGTACTACTTGCTGATGGACGAGAATTGGAAATACTGCGGAGCATACAGAATTGAAAACGATTTTTCATTCAATGCAGAGTTCGATTTTGATAAATCTAAAAGTGACGAGATAAGACTAATTAGCACTGATTTCTCCGCGCAAATCTCTATTGATTATAGTGAAAATTGCGGAGAAAAAAATTTTGAGCTGTGCATCAAAAAATATAGATGATCTTAAGCCGGCATTGTAAGTAGGCAACTCTGTTCTTCACTACAAGACTCCGCCTACTGCAAATAAATCCGCTTTCATCAGTTCCCTCAAAGGCGCTCGCGCCATGGAGAAGACCACATGATACTGGCTAGTACTCAGAGGTTGAATCGTTATGCCTATGCACCGGACCCGGTAGAATGGATAACTATGAGCAAAGAACACAGCAAAAAAGAGCTTGAAATCATGTTGCAATCTGATCGTAGCGACGTGGTGATAGATGCCCTTCTTTATCTATGTTTCAACATCAACGATCCAGAGTGGATTCAGCTCCAATGCATTCAAGCAATAGAGGGTGCGGGGAATGACGACATCAAGGGGCTGGCTATAACTTGCATAGGGCATGTTGCACGCATCCACTCAGAAATTGACCGGCCGCTGGCTATACCAATTTTACGTAACATACTCACAGATGACACTTTGTCCGGTAGAGCCCAAGATGCTCTTGATGATATTGATATGTATGTCGGGTAGATCAGCACGAGAGCACTGTGAAGCAAGCGTTGGAACTGTTCGTATTACCAAATCTGCACAGGCTAGAGTCGACGCCAATCCAAATTCTGCACGTGTGCCGGAACTGAAACAGGTCGGTACCATTCTGAGCCGGCACCATGCCGCTGGAACGAACCCGGTAGCGCGTAAATAAGGGAAATGTGTGATTTTTACTGATTTTTGTAAGCTGATTGCCCTGTTTTTAGAAGGTGCGGGTAATCTTCAACCAAATATTTTTGGATTGAAGGGTTTCTCTGGTGCGGAATTTATAAATGCCGATTTTGAATTGGTCGGAGATCTGGATGATTTTCATTTTTTCGAGAAAGCATACGATATCCTTATTCACGTCGAAAAATTGCGATTGTATTTAAGCAATATTTTTTGGTGAGTGAAAACTTAGGGGGCGGCCTTGGTATTGAATGTGGGGTGAGGCTGACTTCTCTTTTAAGAAAACAACCATTTGCTAAAGCGACGAGACATACAAACGATAATCGGATTTCGTTCTATTTTCCGAAGATAAAAGTGAAGGAGCACTGATTTTTGACAGAAGGATTGTAATAAGATTTGGTCGGCGATCCAAAAGAAACTCCTATATTATTTCAACTGTAGAGTGCGATTTTGATAATAAGCGTTTCGGTGAAATAGCGAAGAAGGCAGTGCATGAAGCGTACGAGTGCCTTACTCCAGACTCGATGATAAACGAAGCCAGATTACAAGGCTGCTCACATGCTTTCAACCGCTTGGTTCGACAGCTTTATCCCGGCACCAACACGCGATGAATAAATAGGGCGCCCCAAGGGGATAGGTTACGTTTTTACGATTAACCAAACGTAGCCTATCCCTTATCGCAAGCATTGGATTGGCTGCGGCAAAAGTCATCCTGCCGCAGCATCTCTCATCGCTCACTACATTTAGAAATCCTGCGAAGTAGGCCGCAGTACGATCTCGTTGATATCCACATCGCCTGGTTGCTCGATCGCGTAGGCAATCGCACGAGCAACCGACTCAGCCGGGATGGCCTGTTTGTAGAACTCATTCACGACATCGGCACTTGGCTGGTGGCCACTACCGAATTTCAGTTCGGAGTCCACTGCACCCGGTTCGATGGTGGTGGTGCGGATTTTTCCGCCGACTTCGTGGCGCAGGCCGTCGGAGATGGCGCGGACGGCGTATTTGGTGCCGCTGTAGACGGAGCCGCCCGGGCTGAAGACCTTGATGCCGGCCACGGACGAGATGTTGATGAAGTGGCCGAAGCCTTGGGCTTCGAATTTTGGCAGTGCGGCGGCGATGCCGTACAGCACGCCTTTGACGTTGATGTCGATCATGCGGTCCCACTCGTCGACGCGCAGTTCGGCGATGGGCGAGATTGCCATGAAGCCGGCGTTGTTGATCATGACGTCGACTTTTCCGAAGTCGTTGACGGCGTTTTCGATCAGGGCGGTCAGGTCTTCTCTGCGGGTGACGTCGACGGTGTAGGCGGATGCTTCGCCGCCAGTGGCTTTGATTTCCTTGACGATGACGTCCATGCGCTCCTGGCGACGAGCGCCGAGGACGACTTTGGCGCCGAGTTTTGCCAAGTGGCGGGCGGTAGCTTCGCCCAGACCGCTGCTCGCGCCGGTGATGACGACGACTTTGCCTTGGATGCCGTTGCTCATGGTGAATCTCCTGCAGAGGGTGGGAAGTGGTTGAGCAGGAGTTTGCAGTGGATCTTCTGCTCAGAAAATGGAAGAGTTTGGCTTTTAGAATTCCACTTTCTGGAACACGCTGTTCATCTCATCGGCGCGACAAGGATCCCGATCAATGCTCAATCGCATGGAAATGCTCCGTGTCTTTCTGGTCGCGGTGGAAGCGCCGAGCTTTCGCGAGGCTGCGCATCGGCTGGGGACATCGCCGCAGAAGGTGACGCGGGCGGTCAAGGAGTTGGAGCGCACCTTTGCCGAGCCGCTCTTTCATCGCAGCACACGACAGGCGACGCTCACGGCGTTCGGGGCAGAGATCGCGCAGCAGGCGCGGGAGACGCTGAATCAGTTTGACCGGCTATTCGTGTCGCACTCAAAACCGCAGAGCGCCGATATCGCTGGCCGTGTCGGGATCACCGCACCCCATGCCATCGGCAAGCTGTACATGGCGGAGTTTTTAAAGCCGCTGATGCAACAACATCCGGGGCTGCGAATCGAGTTGAATCTGGATGACCAACTGACGGATGCGGTGCTGTCGCGGATCGACATCGGGATCCGTATCGGGGCGGTGCGTGATCGGCGATTCATCGCGCGGGCAGTGGCTCAGGTGCCGCTGAAGATCGTGGCGGCCCCCGCGCTGATTGCAGCGGTGGGCGCACCGTCGAGCATGGAGGCGCTCAAGCCGTTGCCGCTGTCGGTGCTGATCGACCGGAACAACGGCAGGCCGTGGCCGTGGTTTTTTTCGGACGGTGAGAGTTACTTGCCGCCCTCCCCTGCGTTCAGCTGCGATGACCCGGAAACGGAGCTGGAGTTTGTCCTGGCCGGTCTGGCGTTCGGGCAGATGCCGCACTATCTGGCGGAGCCTCATCTGAGTGATGGCTTGCTGGTCGAGGTGCTCGCCAACTGCGCGCCGCCGACGGTGGACTTGATTGTGTACCGCACACAGTCGGGGCCGGTGCCGCCCAGAATCCGATTGGTGTATGACCATCTGATTGCCTGCCTTTCCGACGATGCGATGTTTCCCAAGCCGTCGAGGGATAACGGATAGGGTTGGCGTGTTCGGTTTTGCTCTGAGCCCGGATTCGACCACCTGCCCTTTTTCGTGCCCTCGCCCCTGCAAAACCCCAGTTCTCAACTAGCCTGAAAATTGACTGATCCAGAGCGAATGGACCAAACGTTTAACCTCGCTGATCGGATAAAAACAACAATGAAAGATCCCTATGCGTTCGGTTTTTACTGCGCCATGTTCGCCCTAGCAGCGATGACCGGCGCGGTGTTCTACGAGTCCTACACGGGTGCGGGCATTTCGGGGTCGGCACGGGCGTATGACGTCATCAACTCCTGTTCTGCGCTGGTTCAGGCCCTGGCGGCGATAGGCCTGGTAGGGCTGGCGTTCAAGGCGTACCGGGCATGGAAGAACGAGATCATTCACAACAAGGCGCTGGGCATCATATGGGATGCCAATGTGGCGTTTCGCGAGATCGAGCTGAGCTTCAACGAGTGGTTTTTCGGCCCCAATGCTGTGGACAAGGCCAACAGCGATGGCACGCGGATCACCTCGCAACTGGCTGCGAGCCCCTTCGGCGCAAGCCTGCGCAGTTTCAAGAAGCAGTGCATTCTCATCGACAAGGTGGTGATCAAGGACAACTGGCAATGGGTCAACCACGCAACCGAGCTGGACATGCTGGCGCGCGTGTTGAGCATGGACGCCTTTCGCCCGACCACCAAGGCCAAGGAAACCGCCAACATCATCGACTTTCTCTACTCTCGCGAAGGCGAGGCGCTGAAACGCACTCAGGGCGAGTGGGAAATGCTGATGAAAGTGATTGAGAAAGATCTCGCCGCACTGGAAGCCGAGTACAGCGAATAGGTGGCACAGGCGGTGCGGCAACATTGATAGAACTGTTCGGTTGAGGGCCGGGTCGAACGGCATGCCTTCCGCCGGATGTTCCTGCGGCTAACCCTTATCGAGGCCGCTGGCTCTCATGTTCGAACACCTCGACGTCAACTCTCTACTTGTGAATTACGGCTACTGGGCGGTGTTCATCGGCTGCCTTCTCGAAGGCGAAACCATCCTGATCCTGGGTGGCTTGGCCGCGCATCAGAGCTCGTTGCGGCTGGTGCATGTGATCGTCATCGCCACTATGGGCGGGATGCTGGGCGACCAGATCCTGTTCTGGACTGGACGCTACTACGGCCCGCGCCTGCTGCCGCGCCTGCATCGACAACAGGCAACCATCGACCGGGTTTCCGGGCTGATCGAGCGCTACCCGACAGCGTCGATTTTCTCTGTGAGATTTCTCTACGGCATGCGTCTGATTGGCCCATTGGTGATCGGTGCGAGTCGACTGTCACCGATTCGTTTTTCCCTGATCAACCTGTTGGGCGCGGCGGTATGGGCCACGCTGTTTGTCATGGCCGGTTACTGGGCCGGCGAGGCATTGGAGAACCTGCTGGGTAACCTGAAACCTTATCGACTGCCGATTTTCATTGGGGTTGTGGTGGTTGCTGCGGGGGTGGCGTCGTTTCGGCATTATCGGGCGAAGACTCGTGCCGCGCAGTCCTCACAAAATGAAAGTAAAGCAACTCGACATTAAGCTACGCCCCTCCCCCGACCGATGTCGCACGAAGCTCCATACCGAGCGCATGCATAACCTTCACCACAGTGTCGAAGCGTGGTTTGGCGCCTGGAGACAGCGCTTTGTACAGACTGGCTCTTCCAAGTCCCGAGGCTTGCGCGATAGCCGACATACCACGCGCTTTGGCAACGTAACCTATTGCCCTGACAAATTCGTCGCTATCGCCGTCAGCCAGTACCTGGGTGAGGTACTCACCAACGGCCTCATCGGTGTCCAGAAACGAAGCCACATCGAAAGGTATAAGTTTCTTACTCATGCTCTAGCCTCTTTCCCAGTTTTTGAGCTCGGCGAATATCTGCGGACTGGCTCGACTTATCCCCGCCAGCGAGCAAAACGATCAGTGCTTCGTCACGGAAAGTGAAATAAATTCGATAGCCGCCTATGTCCAGACGCATTTCCGAAATACCGCCGCCTATCGACTTGAAATCCCCAAGATTACCTGCGGCAGCACGGTCAATACGACGAACAATCGCAAGCTTCGCCTGCAGATTGCGTAACCCGGAATGCCAATTCGCAAACTCCTCGGTTTGCAACACGGTGTACATAAGCGAGTGTATCCGAACGAAGACAAAGCGCAATGTTACAGATGGCGGATACGGATCGAACGTTACATAGTTACCACCCTCAACCTGGACTTCTTCCCACATGGAATCGACGCGATGAACAAACGCATCACCGCAAGCCTCTTGCTCGGGCTCACCGGCTGGGCTCACGCACAGGCCGCCGAGCCGACTTCGCACCTGGATGCAGTGCTGCAGAGGGGCGAGCTGGCCGTCTGCACCACGGGCGATTACAAGCCATATACCTTTCTCAAGCCGGATGGGCAGTACGAGGGCATCGACATCGAGTTGGCGCAGTCACTTGCCCAGAGCCTGAACGCGAAGATCCAGTGGGTGCCAACCACGTGGAAAACCTTGATGACCGATTTCACCGCGGGCAAATGTGACATCGCGGTGGGCGGTATTTCGGTGACGCTGGAGCGTCAGAAGAAAGCGTTTTTCAGCGACACACTGGACATCGACGGCAAGGTGCCATTGGTGCGTTGCGCCGACGTGTCGAAATACCAGACTGTCGAGCAGATCAACCAGGCCGGGGTGCGCCTGATCGAGCCTCAGGGCGGTACCAACGAGGCGTTCGCACATGCGTTTCTGCCCAGGGCCAGCCTCGAGTTCCATGACAACAAGACCATTTTCCAGCAGTTGCTGGACAACAAAGCCGACGTGATGATCACCGACGCCTCGGAGGCGCTGTATCAGCAGAAGCGCATGCCGGGGCTGTGCACGGTCAACCCGTCGCGTTACATGCAATACGGCGAGAAGGCCTACCTGCTGCCTCGCGATGACATGGCGTGGAAAAGCTACGTCGATCAATGGCTCCACCTGAGCAAGGCCACCGGGGTGTATCAGAAAGTGGTGGGCGAATGGCTGGCGATGCCTGCCCAGTAGGCTTCTGGCGCAAGTGAGGGTTGTGCAAGCATCTGGCTATTCAGCATCATGCTCGACATGACCCTCGGCAAAGGACCTCGCCGCCTTCATGAAAACCAGCAAGAGCATCACCCGTGCCTTCTGTGTCGAGCTACAGCAGGAGCTGTCGATTGTGGCGGCACGGCGTGAGTATTTTTCTCAAGAGCCACCGCGGACGCGATTCAGTTTTCTGTGCTCGACCGAAGCGTGTCGCGCCCGGGGAGTGAAGATCACGGGTGTGCGCTACGACGTGAAACCGCAGGAGCACCCGACTTTTGTGGCGGCCCATTTCCGGGCAAATCCCAATTACCAGCACCACGCCGATTGCGAATGGGTGGATGAAGCGGATGGCGTCGAGGACGAGCCCAAGGTCAAGGAAACCGAAGAGGAAACGGCGCTGCGCAAGGCCAAGCGCAAGCTGGACGATTACATCGACGTGTTTGACCCGTCACTCAAGGAACGGGGGAAGCCCGAGCCTTCTTCAGTCACGGCTGACAAGCCAGTCGAGGATAGTCCTGCGACGCCAAAGGCACCGTCCGACGCACCAAAGAGCAAACAGCCGACCGAGACTCGCACCAACAACCTGGAGCGCCTGGTGGACAGCTTTCGTCAGGCCCAGGCGAATCTCAGCAAGGAAGAGTTCGCTTTGCTGACGCTGCGGATCCCGGGCCAAGGCGAAGTGTCGCTGCGCTCCTACTTTCGCCACATCAAGTTCGCGCAAGTGAGCGACGATCGACGCGTGCTCTACGGTGGCGGCCTGGTGGAACGCTACGGCACGGGGTTCAAGTTCAAGTTCTTCGATCGCCTGCAGGGCAAGCTGGTAACGCTTTACGTCTCTCCCGCGCAAATGCAGGCCTATCGCTCAAGCCGCTACATCAGCGAGTTGCTGAGCCATGCAGACGAGGTGCGTTTCTTTACCGTGTTTGCCTTGGGCACATTGGCTCAAAGCCCTTCAGGCAAGAGTTTCAGCGTGGAAATCGAGGACCTGCGCCATCTGGCAATCGTGCCGGGCCCGGCAAAGGAGACGGCGGCGGATTAAGCCGTCTTCCTCGACCTGATGTACACGAGGAAGCCGTCCAGGTCCGAGCCGGAGAGCATCCGCGCCACCGATTTCACTTCTTCCATCGGCCAGTCCCACCAGGCGGCTTCCAAAAGTTGGTCACGAATCGCTTCTTCAAAACGCCAGCGAATGAACTTGCAAGGGTTCCCGCCCACCACCGCGAAGGGCGGCACGTCGCGGGCCACCACCGCCCCGGCGGCCACGATGGCGCCATGGCCGATGGTCACGCCGGACAGAATGGTCGCATCGGCGCAGATCCAGCAGTCGCTGCCGATCACCACGTCGCCCTTGCTGGGTGCGTAGTCCTTGATGTCTTCCAGACCTTTCATCATGGCCGGGAATGGGTAGGTGGTGAGCCAGTCGGTGCGGTGCTCACCGCCCAGCAGCACCTTCACCCCTGCGGCGATCGAGGTGTAGGAGCCAACGCGAAGGACAGTGTCATCGCCGAACTCGAATACTTCCGGTATGCCATAGGTGCCGTTCCCCACAACATAGCGCGGGTAACGCAGACGAATCTTTTCCGGCTCCCGTTCGAGTTTGTCGAGGCTGCGCAGGCGCTTTCGGGTTTTTCTGGTTTTCAGCAGGTGCAGGAATTTCATGCGGGTGTCCGTGAACAGAAGCAGGCACGACAGAGGCTGATCAACTGCTCTGGCGATGCAGCAGGAGGCGTTTGAAGCGACGCAGGGTGGTTCTGTTGAACTGCCGAAGCGGAATCGACCGCAGCAATGTCCAGGCGTACTTCTTGTCGTTGACCACGGCGTACTTCAACGCCTTGTTGATGATCGCCGTCAGACCACGGTTGTAGGACGGATGCGACCGATAAGGCGCAATGGTGCGCATGTCTGCATCCAGCAAAACCTTGTAGCGGCGCGACAGGTTGTTGGGGTGACGGCGGTAGCGCGTGACACTGACAGGCAGGACGTGGACCTCGTAACCCTGATTGGCGATCTTCAGGGTCATCTGAAAATCCTGAACCCTGATCTCGGGATCGTAAAACCCTACAGTCCTGAGTGCGTCCATCCGGTACAGCGAAACAGGAGCCCCTACGACGATGGCGTCGCCGAGGATTTCGTCGAAACTGAGTTTCTGGATACCTGCCAGCTTTTGCGTCTTGGTGTCGTTACCGTCGGAGTCCATGTAGATGATCAGCGCACCGACACAGCCGACTTCAGGATGTTGGTTCAGGTAATCGGCACGCAGACGCACCGATGACGGCAGCATGATGTCATCCAGATCAGGGGTGCAAACGTACTCTCCCCGGGCATGTTTCAGACCATGATTCAGTGCTGCGCTGACGCCTTGGTTGGCTTGGGCGTAGAGCTGAAAGTCGTACTTTCCTTGCAGCGCCTGAAGCATTGCCACGCTGTTATCGGTCGAGCCATCGTCGACGATGATGACTTCGAAATTCTGATAGTCCTGGGCGAAGATGCTCGCCATGGCAACGTCCAGATACCTTTCTGCGTTGTAGCAGGGCGCAATGATCGATACGAGGGGAATCGAGTCATTGTTCAGCCGGATTTCTGGAGTGATTTGGTCAGTCATAATTCTGTTTGTAGTTTCTCTACGACTGGATCGGAGCAGTTTCGCTACGATCCTTGTACAAAACTGACACATGATGCGGCAAAGCGACGACCTTTGTCATGGCCTGATTAGAGCACTGCGCGCTAAAAATGAGCATTTTGCTTACCCACCCTAGTAAAGCACCTACAGAGAACTCCAGTGAAACCCCATGAAAAAACCCCGCTGCTCTTTCGGGCAGCGGGGTTTTGTTTGTTTCATTTCAGATGTTAAGGAGCTGCGTACGTAATCAACAGCTCTTTGGTTACCTGAAAGTCCAGCGACATCGCCACGCTCAAGGCCGTGATGGTGAAGATGGAGAACACGAACAGCTTGCGTGCCCAAACGGTGTCGTCTTTGGCCTTGTAACCGGTCCAGGCCATGTACAACCAGTACATGCCCATCGCAGCGGCAACGGCCAGGTAGTTGAGCCCGGCGTAACCGCCGAAGGTCAGCATCAGGGTCGCCAGCACGAAAGCCAGGATGTAGATCAGGATGTGCCGCTTGGCCACCCGGATACCGCGCTTGACCGGCAGAACCGGAATCGAGGCAGCCAGATAGTCGTTGAAGCGGAAGATCGCGATCGCATACGAGTGAGGCATCTGCCACAGGCTGAACATGACCAGCAAGGTCAGCGCGGCGAGGTCGAAGCTGTTGCTCACAGCGACGTAGCCGATCACCGGAGGCATCGCGCCCGACAGACTGCCAACCAGTGTCCCGTGAACGGATTTGCGCTTGAGGTACAGGCTGTAGAAGCCAACGTAAATCACAAAACCGATCACTGCGAACAGGGCTGCCAGCGGGTTAGCCTTGTAATACAGCAGGCCAACACCGACCACACCCAGCACCGTGGCATAGGCCAGAGCCAGTTTCAGAGAAACCAGCCCCTGGACCAGAACACGGTTTTTGGTGCGTTCCATCTTCAGGTCGATATCGCGGTCGATGCAGTTGTTGAAGACACAACCGGATGCAACCACCAGCGAAGTACCGATCATCGCGATCAGGAACAGGCCGAAATCGACATGCCCCTTGGATGCGAGGAAAAAGCCACCAGCCACCGAAAGCACGTTACCGAAAATGATCCCCGGTTTGGTGATTTGGATAAAGTGCTTCAGTGACATCAGGTTTTCCTCACTTCGCCATCATGAAGGTGTGAATGCTGAACATGATCCAGACACTCAAACCAACCAGCAGCAAGATCACCAGCGTTGCGAACGCAAACGCGATTACGTTGTTGCGCTGGGCCGCGGAACGATCCAGGTGCAGGAAGTACACCAGGTGAACCAGAACCTGCACGACTGCGAAGATCAGCACGATCCACAGAGTCGCGACTTTCGAGATCGTCGGGAACATCACCAGACCGAATGGAATCGCGGTCAGGATGATCGACAGTACGAAACCGACCATGTACGACTTGAAGCTGCCGTGGCTGGAATCGTCATGGGATTGATGTGAATTAGCCATTTAAATGGTCCCCATCAGGTAGACAACGGTGAACACGCAGATCCAGACCACGTCCAGGAAGTGCCAGAACAGGCTGAGCATGCTCAGACGGGTTTGGTTGGTCGACGTCAGGCCGTTCTTGCTGACCTGATACATCATGATCGCCATCCAGATCAGACCGCTGGTCACGTGGACACCGTGGGTACCGACCAGCGTGAAGAACGCCGACAGGAAGCCACTGCGGTTAGGACCGTAACCTTCGGAGATCAGCAGGTGGAATTCGTTGATCTCCATGCCGATGAAGCCCAGGCCGAACAGGAAGGTCACGAACAACCAACCCAGCACGCCAGACTTGTTGCCTTTGTGCATCGCCAGCATGGCGAAGCCGTAGGTGATCGAGCTGAGCAACAGGCAGGCGGTTTCGCCAAGCACGTATGGCAGTTCGAAGATGTCGTGGCCCGAAGGACCACCGGCAACGTTGTTCACCAGTACTGCATAGATTGCGAAGATCGACGCAAACAGAATGCAGTCGGTCATCAGGTAGATCCAGAAGCCGTAGATCTTCATCTCGCCGGCGTCGTGGTGACCGTGGTCATGCTCATGGTCATGACCGTGGTCGTGACCCTTCGCACCTTCAAATACTAAGTTCGACATTGTTTATGCCTGCTCCAGCTTGTTGACAGGAGTGTTCGCCTGGGCGTTACGCACCGAGGCCAGGATCTTGTGTTGCTCGCCTTCGATACGTGCCACTTCCGAAGCAGGAACCATGTAGCCCTGATCGTCACGTGCAGCGTGGATGACGAAGTAAACGATGGTGCCTACCAGGCTCACGCCCGCCAGCCAGAAGATGTGCCAGATCATCGCGAAACCGAAGACCGTCAGCAGCGCACCCATGACCAGACCGGTAGCGGTGTTGTTCGGCATGTGGATGTCGGAGTACTTGGCCGGAACCGAGTAAGCCTCGCCATCACGCTTGGCTGCGTAGAACGCGTCGATCTCGTTCGCCTTCGGCAGTTCTGCGAAGTTGTAGAACGGAGGCGGGGACGAAGTCGACCATTCCAGGGTGTGGCCATTCCATGGGTCACCGGTCAGATCGCGGTTCTGCTCGCGGTCACGGATGCTCACGTAGATCTGGATCAACTGGCAGGCGATACCGACCATGATCAGCGCCGCGCCCCAGAAGGCAACGTGCAGATACGGAGTCCAGTCCGGGTTGTCAGTGGTGTTCAGACGACGGGTCATGCCCATGAAGCCCAGAGCGTACAGCGGCATGAATGCCACGTAGAAGCCCGAGATCCAGAACCAGAACGCTGCCTTGCCCCACTTCTCGTTCAGCTTGAAGCCGAACGCTTTAGGGAACCAGAACGCGAAACCTGCGATGTAACCGAATACGGCACCACCGATGATCACGTTGTGGAAGTGCGCGATCACGAACAGGCTGTTGTGCAGAACGAAGTCGGCACCCGGGATAGCCAGCAGAACGCCGGTCATACCACCGATGGAGAAGGTCACCATGAAGCCCAGGGTCCAGCACACTGGCGCGGTGAAGCGCAGACGGCCCTGGTAGATCGTGAATAGCCAGTTGAATAGTTTCACACCCGTCGGGATGGAAATCAGCATCGTCGCCAGACCGAAGAAGGCGTTGACGCTTGCACCCGAACCCATGGTGAAGAAGTGGTGCAGCCAGACCATGAAGCCCAGAATCGAGATCGCGCCGGAAGCGTAGATCATCGAGTGGTGGCCGAACAGACGCTTGCCGGTGAAGGTCGAGATGACTTCGGAGAAGACACCGAACGCCGGCAGAATCAGGATGTAAACCTCAGGGTGACCCCACGCCCAGAACAGGTTCACGTACATCATCGGGTTACCACCCAACTCGTTCGTGAAAATGTGGAAGTCAAGGTAACGGTCGAGGGTCAGGAACGCCAGGGTGCCGGTCAGGATCGGGAACGAGGCCACGATCAGGACGTTGGCCCAGGTGCAGGTCCAGGTGAAGATCGGCATGTCCATCAGCTTCATGCCGGGAGTACGCATCTTCAGAACGGTAACCAGGAAGTTCACGCCCGTCAGTGTCGTACCCAGACCCGATAGCTGTAGAGCCCAGATGTAGTAGTCGACACCCACGCCCGGGCTATAACCCAGCTCGGACAGCGGCGGATAGGCAACCCAACCGGTACGTGCGAATTCACCAACGCCCAGAGACACGTTCACCAGAACCACACCGGAGATCAGCAGGTACAGGGACAGCGAGTTCAGGAACGGGAAGGCAACGTCGCGAGCGCCGATCTGCAGAGGCAGAACGATGTTCATGAGACCGGTGAAGAACGGCATCGCCATGAAGATGATCATGATCACACCGTGAGCGGTGAAGATCTGGTCATAGTGTTCAGGCGGCAGATAGCCAGGCGAACCCTCGGTGGCCAGGGCCAGCTGGGAACGCATCATGATGGCGTCGGCAAAACCGCGCAGCAGCATGACCATGGCGATGATGATGTACATCACGCCGATTTTCTTGTGGTCGACCGAAGTCAGCCACTCGGTCCACAGGTAGGTCCACTTCTTGAAATACGTGATCAGACCGAAGACCGCCGCACCGCCGATAGCGATCATGGCAATCGTGATCATGACTATCGGTTCGTGGAACGGAATCGCGTCCAGACTTAATTTACCAAACATCGTTTACTCCTCTGCCTGCGCAGCTGAATGCTTACCCATGTCCATCCCTTCCATACCGGCCACTTCTTTCTTCTCGTGTTCAATCTTGCCCGGCTTCATACCTTCATACTTGTCGATGATGATCTGGAACAGGTTCGGAGTGACCGTGGAGTAGAGTTCAACGGGGTTACGTTCGCTAGGTTTGGCCAGAGCGGTGTATTCAGCCGTTGCCAGCTGTTTAGGTGAATTCTTGACTTCAGCAACCCAGGCGTCGAAGTCAGCCTGCGAGGTCGCGGTCGCCTTGAATTTCATGCCGGTGAAACCTGCGCCGCTGTAGTTGGCGGAGATGCCATCGAACTCGCCGTTTTCGTTGGCGATCAAGTGCAACTTGGTCTGCATGCCGGCCATCGCGTAGATCTGGCCACCCAGTGCAGGAATGAAGAACGAGTTCATGACCGAATCAGAGGTGATGCGGAAATTGATCGGGGTGTTCGCCGGGAAGACGATCTTGTTGACGGTGGCAATGCCCTGTTCCGGGTAGATGAACAGCCATTTCCAGTCAAGCGCGACCACTTCGATGGTCACAGGCTTCACGTCCGATTCAAGAGGACGGTATGGGTCCAGCGCGTGGGTGGACTTGTAGGTCACGTAGCCCAGCACGATGATGATGGCGAGCGGAACCAGCCAGACAACCAGTTCAATCTTGGTCGAATGCGCCCAGTCAGGCGTGTAAGTGGCGCTCTTGTTCGATGCGCGATACTTCCAGGCGAAGATGATGGTCATGAAAATGACCGGCACCACCACCAGCAGCATCAGCAAGGTAGCGGTGATGATCAGATCACGCTCCTGCACGCCGACATGGCCCTTGGGATCCAGCAGGGTGTAATCGCACCCGCTGAGCAGGAGCATGCTGAAAAGGGCCAAGAAGCCAAAAAACCTGGGGTACCTTTTTTTACTCATCTCACGACCTCTAAAAGCAGCTTTCGCATCGCAGTTGGGTTTCGACCGCCAACACTTCACCCTGCCAGGTGCTGGCAAATTTTTGGATTGAACAGGGGCCTGTCAGGAAGCGTGTGGCCTCGTAACAAATCCGGGTTTAGCTGTGGTTTCTTATTCGAATGGTGGCAACCGCCGAAGCGGTCCAAATCCCTTGGCGCAGACATTCTGAACGTGACGCAGGAGGCCATCCAAACGGCGTCTACAAAGGCGTAAAAACGCTTTCTGACCTCGATTTCCGCCGACCATCAAGTGACGGGGGCGTTAATTGGGGGCGATTGTAGATACGTAAAGTTTTATTGACTATGAGTCATTGCGCAACAGTTAATTTCCGATTCTGTAAGAATGCGGTCTTATGTCGCACCTCGAAAAGCCCGGATAGCCCCAAATTTCCTAAGGAATTCGGGGCAGTCTTTACCGCAACACTTTGTAATCAACGCGCTTTCAATCGGTTCCGGATGATACCGGCCGGTACCAGAATTACGGTCAGAACAAAAGCAATCAATGCCCACTGCGCCAGCGAAAGTCCGAAAACTGGCGGATATGGCGTCTCACAGAAGCCCCCCACCTGAAAACCCAATGGGAACAGCGATGCCAGCGGCAGACCGTCGACGATGGGCTGCAGGATATCGATACCGCAACTCTCGGTCGGATGGGTCTGGATGTAGACATGACGTCCTGCTGCAACAATCCCGCCGACCGCGCTGAGGGTAACCAGCACCTCGCAGATGGTCAGGCTCAGACGCCCCGGCATGGCGGCGCCAATGAAGGCGAAGATGGCGATGAACAGCAAGGCATAGCGCTGCAGGATGCACAGCGGGCACGGCGCCTCGCCCAGCACGACCTGCATATACAGCGCCCCGCCGATCAGCCCGAGGCAGATAATGCCCAGCAGAACCAGGAACTGCTTTTCGCGTCGCAGGTAAAACATCTCGTCAGTCATTCACATACCCTTTGAATTAGGTGCCAGATCGACAGATCTGCGTTGTTGCGTGCGCCGGCTGTCCGGAAAGCCGGCAATTCTACCATCGTCGCAGCAGCACGCCGGCGCAGATGGTGAACAGGTTGGCATTACCCGAACATTAAGCGAAACACGTAACAATCGACCGGCACCCAAACCGACCTCTTCTATATATATAGAAGAGTGCGACGCTTTGCCGCAGGGACCAAACGCCGCACTCCCTCCTTATATATAGAAGCATGCGTCCATATGTCGCAGCCCACCCATCACTCCAGCGCAGAAGCCGGACCAAAAAACTCGTAACGCGCCTGACCCTCTGGAACGCCCGCTGCCTTCAGCTGGCGTTTGATGGCTGCCATGAAACCCTTCGGCCCAAGGAAGTACGCATCCACATCACGATCCTCCGGCAGCCACTGCTCCAGACGAGCCTGGTCGAGCAGGCCAACGCCATGGGCGGCAGGGCTGACACCGTCGTCTTCGCTGTACAGATAGAAGCGCTTGAGCTGCGGGTGTTTGCCCGCCAGGTCTTCGATCCAGTCGCGGAAAGCGTGCACCGAACCGTTGCGCGCACAGTGGATGAAGTGAATCGGGCGCTGAGTGCCAAGAGCCGCTTCCAGCATGGCCAGGGTCGGGGTGATGCCGACACCGCCGCTGATCAGCACCAGCGGTTTATCGCTGTGGGCCAGAGTGAATTCACCCGATGGCGTGAACAGGTTGATGCTGTCGCCTACGTTCAGTTTGTCATGCAGATAGTTCGAGGCGCGGCCGCCGGGTTCGCGCTTGACGCTGATGCGGTACTGGTTGTTGCCCGCCAACGCCGACAGCGAGTAATTGCGGCGGATTTCTTCGCCCTCGAGGAACAGCTGCATGCCAATGTACTGGCCGGCAGTGAACGCCAGAATGGGCTGCCCATCGGCAGGTTCGAAGTAAAAGGAGGTGATCTCGGCACTTTCCTGCACTTTGGCCACAACCTTGAATTCTCGAGCACCGCGCCAGCCGCCAGGGGCCGCTGCCTTCTCGTCGTAGATGGTTTTCTCTGCGCCGATCAGAATGCCAGCCAGTTGCCCGTAGGCATTGCCCCAGGCATTGATGACTTCGTCAGTCGCGATTTCAGCGCCGAGTACTTCGCGGATGGCTTCCAGCAGGCATTCGCCCACCAGCGGGTAGTGCTCAGGGAGGATTTGCAACGCGACGTGTTTGTTGATGATCTTGGCCACCAGATCGCCCAACTGTTCAAGCTGGTCGATGTGGCGGGCGTACATGAGGACGCCATTGGCCAGCGCGCGAGGCTGATCGCCGCTTGCCTGGTGCGCCTGGTTGAACAGTGGCTGGACCTGAGGATACCGGGTGAGCAATTTCTTGTAGAAATAAGTGGTCAGCGCTTCACCGCCACTTTCCAGCAAAGGCACGGTCGATTTGACGATGGCACGATCCGAAGCATTCAACATGATTGACTCCTGAGACTCGGTGAGTAAGTGATTTCTTGTATATATCAGGAAGCGTGCCAGCTATTAATTCCATTAAAATCAATGATATATACATAAATAGTCATTTTGACCAATCTCTGATTACGGTCATAAAGACACGAACAGTGTCATTTAGACTACGCCTCGGATCCGCCGGCTAACCTGACCTTCGGAGAAAGCGCTAAAGCCTGCCTGCGGGGGGTCGATAAACCGTCATCGAAAGCTGTTTGCCCGTTCAGATGCAATCAGACACCGCATCACAGAAGGTTCATATGTCCAAAAACGTCCGCGCAGATTCACTCTCGCTTCTGCTGTTCACGTTACGCAGCGGAAAGCTGATGGCGATCAACCTGCTCAAGGTCAGCGAGATCATCCCCTGCCCTCCCCTCACGCGTTTGCCCGAGTCGCATCCGCACGTCAAAGGGGTCGCGACGCTGCGCGGCAACTCGCTGTCGGTGATCGACCTGAGCCGTGCCATCGGCGAGCGCCCGCTGCTTGACCCGGATGGTGGCTGCCTGATCGTCACCGACGTCAGCCGGTCCAAGCAGGGGCTGCATGTGCAAGCCGTCAGCAAGATCGTCCACTGCCTGACCACCGACATTCGCCCGCCGCCCTTCGGTTCCGGCAACAAGTCGTTCATCACCGGCGTGACGCAGGTCGAGGGCACGCTGGTTCAGGTGCTGGATATCGAAAAGGTCATCCACGGCATCGCCCCGGCGCGCATTCTCGCCGAGCCCACCGAGCTTAGCCCGGAAGAAATCGACGTGCTGACCAAGGCGCGCATTCTGGTGGTCGACGACAGCCAGGTCGCCCTGCAACAGTCGGTGATTACCCTGCGTAACCTGGGGATCGAATGCCACACCGCGCGGAGTGCGCGAGAGGCCATCGACCATCTCCTGGACCTGCAAGGCACGGCGCAGCAAATCAATGTTGTCGTGTCGGACATCGAAATGTCCGAAATGGATGGCTACGCTTTCACACGCACGCTGCGCGAAACCCCTGACTTTCAGGAGCTTTACGTGCTGTTGCACACCTCGCTGGACAGCGCGATGAACGCCGAAAAGGCCAAGGCCGCAGGTGCCAATGCCGTGTTGACCAAATTTTCCTCGCCCGAGCTGACACGATGCTTGATCGAAGCCGCACGTACGGTCGAAGCCCAAGGGATCTGAGGCCCAGCCCCTACGACGCTTCCACCGGCCACTACTGGTTGATGCGTCGCGACCTGGGCTTGCCGCGTCGCGCGGTGGTGTGGCCGCACTCATTGCATGAGGTCGAGTTCACTACGGAAAATGCGTTCGCCGTGCATCAGCTATTCATGCTCGGCACTGGCCATGGCGGGGGACGTGTAGAGGATTTCACGACCTGGCTGAACGCTTTCGAAAGCGATCCGGAATTCGATCGGCAGCTATGCACTGTCATAGCAGACCCGCTGGGCGTGGTTGCTGTCGCGCAATGCTGGACCAGTGCTTTCATCCGCAATCTGGTGGTTCACCCTCGCGCCCAGCGCCGAGGTGTAGGGCTTGCACTGCTCGACCGCGTGTTCGAAGCCTTCGCTGAACGCCGCGAAGGGCACGTCGACCTCAAAGTCATGGAATGCAATCTGACGGCGCGACACCTCTACGAACGGGCAGGCATGCAATATGTGCAGCGCTGCGAACTCGAGCCGCGCTAAGCCAGTCCAACTCGCTGTCATACCTGCCAACAAGACAACGACGGAGACGCTTATGAAAACGACCACCCTGATGCTGCTCGCCCTGACCGCAATCGCCGGCCAGGCCAGTGCATCCAGCGAAGACGCATGGAAAGCGTTCGACAAGACGCTGGTCGACAGTTGCGTTGCTGCCAGCTCACTGAAGAACGCCAAACCTGCGGGTACTTCCGCGATGTTCGACGACAGCGTCGGGTATAGCGCGCTGCTGATCAAAGGCCAGTACAAACAGGCGTTCATGAAGAACAAGACCGGCACCGAGTTGTGCCTGTACGACCGTAAAAACAAGAAAGCCCTGATCACCGAGTGGGATAACGCGACGACGTTACCCAAGAAATAATTACGCTCCCGAGCCCAAGCTTCTTCCTACAGGGCCCCTCACCGCCCTCAATACGCCTGTATGGCGCATAACTTGCTGCAAATCCCCCATTTACAGTCTCCTGCCCCGCGCTGACGGATAATCAGCGCAGGATCAGGGCTTTTTTCTTTGTAAATTGGCGGCGTTTTTTTCGATGAACACTCAGTTTTCCTGCGTCGGCTGTGGCAAATGCTGCACCGATCATCACGTCCCGCTGACACTCGCGGAGGCCGCGCAGTGGGCGGCTGACGGCGGTTCGGTGATTGTGCTGACCGAGGCATTTCTGGCCGATGGCTACGGCGTCCCCTCGGAACAACTCACCCACGCTACCCGCCGCTCACACCCGGTCAACAGCGGTTCGGCTCAAGTGTGGGTAGCAATCACCTTCGCGGCCTATAACGCCGGACGCTGCCGAAATCTTGACGCAGACAATCTCTGCCGCATCTACGAACGTCGCCCGCTGGTGTGTCGGATTTATCCGATGGAGATCAATCCCCATATCCCGCTGCGCCCTGAGGCCAAAGACTGTCCCAGCGAGTCATGGACTCAAGGTCCGGATCTGATCGTCGGCGGGCAACTGGTGGATCAGCAGTTGATAGCGCTGATCGAGCAATCACGCCAGGCAGACCGCGATGACATCGCTCGCAAACAGGCGATCTGCATGGCATTGGGTATTAACACCACCGCCCTGAAGGGCAATGGCTTCGCCGCCTATTTGCCGGAGATGAACGCGTTTGCCGAAGCCGTCGCCCGGTTCAGCGACGGGGAGCTGCCGCCGGTGGCAGACGATGGCTGGAGCTTTCGCGTGGCTGGGGATCAAGCCACGCTAAGGTTGCAACACGCTGGCGCGCGGCTGGAGACAGCAGAGTCGATGAGCTATATGTTCATCCCTTTGCAAAGCGCCTGAGACTGATCGATGAAAAGCGTCGCGATTGTGCTGTTCCCCCATGTCCAGTCGCTGGATGTCGCGGGGCCGCTGGATGTATTCGCCGAGGCCAATCGCTTCGTGGCCGAGGGGGACGGCTACCGAATCACCACTATCGGCGCGGCGCCCTATCCGATCATAGCCTCCAATGGCATGCCACTCGGCGCTGAGTATGACCTGACCGACGCGCCCAGGCAGTTCGATATTCTGCTGGTGCCCGGCGGGCCTCTGTTGCCTGATGGGCGGGAGATGCCGCACATCACGGCCTGGCTGAACGAGGCCACGCCGCTGGCTGGCCGCTACGGGTCGATATGCACCGGCGCGTTCATTCTCGGTCATGCCGGTTTGCTCGATGGCAAGAGCGCCGCGACCCACTGGAGCCACGCGCAGCAGTTGGCCGACCTGTTTGCGCAGGCTCTGGTCGAGCCTGATCGGATCTACGTTCGCGATGGCAGATTGGTGACTTCAGCCGGGGTGACGGCGGGCATAGACATGGCGCTGGCGCTGGTCGCCGAGGACCATGGCCCCGCTGTTGCGCTGGCGGTCGCCAAGCGGTTGCTGGTCGTGGCGCAACGTCAGGGCGGACAGTCGCAGTTCAGCCCTTATCTCACGGCCTCGGTGGACGACGATTCGCCGGTCGCGAAAATCCAGCGTTATGTCATGGAGCACATCAGCGAGCCGTTTTCAGTGGAGCGTCTGGCTGAAGTCGTTTCCATGAGCCCGCGCAGCTTTGCCAGGGTGTTCGCTCGCGATGCCAAAGTCACGCCAGCCGAATTCGTGCAGCGCGCTCGAATCGACGCCGCCCGGCATTTGCTTGAAGGCAGCGAAATGGCGATCAAGGCCGTGGCGTATCACTGTGGTTTTGGCAGCGCAGCGCGGATGCGACTGATCTTCAGCCAGCGCCTGGGCGTGACGCCGACGCAGTATCGGGACAGTTTTCGCAAGGAGGGCTGAAAGCCCTGCTCAGCGCTTGCCCATCGAGCGACGAGTACCGGACGGCGCAGCGCCCGGGCGTTTGTCGTGATTGGACTTGCCCGGCCGCTTGTAACGAGGCTGATCCTTTTTCGCCTGTGCCAGCTCGCCCGGTTTGAACGGGAAGCGGAAAGCCGGAATGGCCGGTTTTTCTTCTGTCGGCGAAGTATTGGCATCGGCCGATTCGACGACGAGGTCAGGAGCCGGGGTATGTTCGGGGAGGGTCATGGAAGCTCCGAATCGCGAAACGGTCGAGGGATGAGCAGGCAGTGCCCGCAGGCCGCGCAGCATACCTGAATCGCCACGCAGCCGCCTGTGGCAACCGAGCAACGGCTTACTTGTAGAACAAGTCCACCATCACCTCCGCCGAGAACGGCCCGGGCTTGGGGGATGGGGTCTGCCACACCAGCTCGGCATTGAAGTCGGCGGTCGCCGAATAGGTGCCTTCCGGCAGATCGGTGGCATGAAAGGGTTCGTTGTAGCGAACCGGTTTGTTGGTGATCGCGTCGGTGATACGGATGCCAATGCTGTCGTTATTCACCGGCACCAGTACATCGCCGGCCAACGTCCCTGACACTGGCGTGAACCGCGCATTCAGGCTGAAAGGCGAATCGCAGGTACGGCTAGTCGCCAGCGCGAATCGCTGAAAGGCCGCCACCTCTCCGACCCGCACGTTTCTGATCGCCACATCGCCAAACTCGACCGTTTCCGGCATCACCCTCAATTCGGCATCGCAGGCCACGAAACGCAGGCCGGCAAGGTTGTTGATGACATAGTTGAGGTTGTTGTCCGGCACCGGATTCATCCCGCTGCCGCTGTCGAGTTGAAACATGCGGTAGTCGAGCAAATGGCTGGCGATACCGGACGGAGGCGTCGGCCCGTACTTTTGAATGAATACCGAAAATGGCAAGTTGAAGCTGACGGCGGGACAGGCCCTTATGCTCTGCCCCGTTTCGCTGCACCCAGGTAGCATCTGTTGCGTCGCAATTCGCCCATTGCTCTGCAGGTAATCGACGCCATTCAAGGTCAGCCCAGCGCGGATCCCCTCCCCGATCTGCAGGTTTTCAGGGTTCAGATAGAGGAACACTTCCTCGGCAGCGCCCGGCTGCTCCCTGGCGCATTCGACAGGGATGTTGAGCCGCTCGGAGCGCCAGACCACGCTGCCGTCCGGCAGAGTCGCCGGAATCGCGACACTGCTGGACAGATCGGCCCGAACCACCGTTTCGCCGGACCCCTGAGCCTTGCAGGTCATGGCCATTCCAGTGGCGGGCAGCAGAAAGGTCAGAAGAAACGTCGGACACCAGCGGGTGTAAAAGGATGTCGTCATAGTCAGCATTTCCCTATGGATGATTGAGCGCTCGGCATCCGTAGCCGTGCGTTGAATGGCGTGTTTTCCTCGACCTGCGCGCAGAAATCGCGCTGACCGCCGTAGTCCGTCAGTGCCTTGAAACTCAATTGCCCGGACCTCAAACGAGCGCCGGCACTATTGGTAAACGGCAGCGACACCTCCGCGAACGGCGCGAGCATCAGGTCCTCGCTGACTTCGACGCCACTGATTGCAATACGCTGAAGCACCACATGAAAAGGCGTCGGGTTGCGCACTTTGAGCGTTGAGCGATCGAACGCGGCCCCCTGCCAGACAAGGCTTTGCGCTGCGTCGGCAGGATCCCCGGGCAGCCCTTCAGGGCGGTAGAAAACGTTGATGCGCTGACGTACCGCAATGCTCAGTTGCTGACGGGCTTCGCTTCGACGTGGCACTTCGAGCACGTATAAATGCAGCAATGACTCCCGATCGACCGGCATGCCAACGCCCTCATACATCACCCGCAGTGCCTGTTTGCCCAACGCTGGCAGTTGCGCCAGATGCGGGGTGACCACGAACGGCAACTGGGTGGACGCGGTGTCTGGATTGCGTGCATCCGCCAACCACGCCTGAATCAGTACCTGAGCATTGCCGCGATTACTGACCTCGATCGTCGCCTCACGAAACCGGCCATCGAAGATCAAACGCGTCCCTGACAACGACACCAACGCCTGCACATCGTCGCTGAAAAACACCATGACCGCGCACAGCAAGCTCTTCCAGATCATTGGCAAATCACCCTGATTCGGTCGTACGTGCGCTGAGGATTTCTCGGTGGCAGATCGAAGCGCGCGCGGCATTGCTGATCCGACCATCTGGCGATGAGTTCGCCACGGTCCTGCTCGCTCAACACCAGTGCGCGGCTGGTGGGGTCGACCGCGGCCAGCAGCTTGCCATGCTCGTCTTCGATCATAGCCCCCAGGGGCAATCGGCTGCCGTCCGGGCGAACCAGCTCGAACTGCACCCGGCGCCCGACTGCGGTTTTAAAGCTGACCAAAGGCACCGCGCCGCGGCGCGGCACCACCTGTGTGACGGCGTTTTCCAGCTCGATATCGGCCCCCAATTGCCGCGTATCGAGGCTGACCCAGTTGGCGCGATAGGGCTGGCTGTACGGCAGAATGGCGTAGCCGTTGCCGGAGGTTTGCACGTTGCGGTCGTTGGTCAGGCGGGCACCGTCGACGTCCTCGACCTGGACCAGCGCGAAAGTTTCACCCAATGGCTGACCGAAGTTCACGCCGCCTGCATGGGCCACGACCGAACCTGAGGCTCCCACGCTGACTGCGCGATAGTCGCGCCCCTGACCGTAACCGGCATCGAAGCGCCCGTAAGGGGTCGTGGTATTGAGTTTGCCGAAGCCGGCAGAACCCGAGCGGTTGTCGTGACCGGCCTGCAGCGAATAGAACGTGTTGCGGTCATCGAATACCTGACCGTTCAGGCCTGCCTGCATGTCGTAGTCCCCGGCACTGTCACGTACAGCGTTGAAAAACGCCCGCGACGCAGCAGAACTGTTGCCCAATGGCAGGCTCAACGTCAGCGCGATGCGGTTGTCGGTCTCGCTTCGCCCGTCACGCTCGAAGGTCTGATTGCGCTCTACCGAGAGGCTGTAACTGAGGCTGCGCCAGGCAGAGTTCCAGGACAGATAGAACTGCCGGGTCTTGCCGGTCATATCCCAGTAACGCTGCTCGGAGCCGGTCAGGCTCAGAGACGCTGATTGCCGGGGCAACGATTGGGTAAGGCTGAACTCGACGCGATCCTTGGCCCGTCCGAAACGTGTGGCGTCACTCGCCTGCAATTGTTCGACATGTTCATCGAAGGTGCGGTACTGGTCAGTGGAGTAGCGGTATCCGGCCACAGCCAGCGTGGTGTTGGTCAGATCAAGCGTGTTGGCATAACGCAAACGCAGGCTCTGGCCGCTGTAGGTCTGACGCCGCTGCTGGCTGACGGATTGCGTGAGATCCAGCGATACAGCGCCCAGCCCGGTGTTGATTCCAGCGCCGATATTGCCGGCCTGGAAGTCCTCGGCCACTTGCGCACCACCGGCGGCGGTCACAAGGTCTGTCAGGCCATAGATCAGTGTTGCGCTGGTGAAAGTCGGCGACTGACCGCCGTCGACATTGCTGTCGTACTGTCCCGCCGCCAGGCTGTAGCGCAACGTCCCTTTGGGGACCATGATCGGCAGCGATGCGTAGGCCTGAACGAACACCCGCTTGCGGCCATCGGCCTCGACTACGGTCACTTCCAGATCGCCATTGGACCCGCTGGGGTAGATATCGGAAATCTCGAACGGCCCGGGCGAAACGTTGCCGCTGTAGAGCATGAATCCGTTCTGGCGCACCTCGACCGTAGCATTGGTTTCGGCGATGCCGCGAATCACCGGCGCGTACACACGTTCGCTGTCCGGAAGCATTGCTTCATCGGAGGCCAGCGTCGCCCCGAGGAAACGCACACTGTCGAACACCTGCGAGTCGGTAAAGGTTTCACCCAGGGTCAACTGACTTTTCAAGGTACTGATATCGCGCTGAGCGAACGTCCGATTGCTGCGAAATCGGTAAGGCTGGGCGTCGCCGTAGATCAGCGACGCTTCGTTGCGCAAACGCCAGGCCCCGATATTCAAGCCGTTGCGCAGTCCGAGATAGTACTGGTCGCGAGACTCACGCCCTTGGGTACGGCGCGAACCGCTGAAGTTGTAATTGACGAAAGCGGCTGTTTCGCCCTCGTCCCACAGTTCGGGCGACACGTAGCCTCGAGCGCTGCGCGACATCATCGCCTGAGGGACGCTGATGTTCAGTCGCAAGCTGGCGGGCTGGTATTCGACGTGGGCAAACTCGACCTTCGCCGACAGGTCGAAACAACCGCTCGACGTAGCATCGGAGGCTTCCAACTCGCTCACGTTCACACCGAACTGGCGCAGCATATCCAGCGTCAGGCACGCTTCGACGGTGTCATTGGCAGGGTTGGCAACGAAACTGATATCACGTCGACCGCTCAAGGTCCGATTGACGTAGACATCGACACGATAAGTGCCGGGGACCACGCTGTTACCCTCCAGGAAGGTATTGAGGTCCGCGGGTTGATCGGTCCCCTGAATGAATGCAGTGTTGAATTTCACCGCACGTGGCGGGCTGTTTCCACTGTCTGATTCGGTCATGGCCATGGCGCCGGAACCGATCATCCAGGCGGTTGCGGCCGCGATAAAGGCGGGCAATGGATGACGCTTGAACGTTTTTGGGTGATCCGTCTTGCGCTTGCCAGTGCAAGGCAAGATGAATACCGAGATACATCCGTTGTTATTTTCTCGCCGTTCCATTAGCTGATTTCACTCGTATTCTGCGTGTCGATGCGCTGCCGAATCCCTTGATGCAGGCGGACGACGCTGAAGCCGGAATCAAGTCCGGCTCAAAAAGGGTCAACAGGAAAATCCCGACCAGCGCGTCAATGGCTAGTCAGGACGAGACTCGAGCTTGCGGGCTTTTGTCGTTCGATCACCAAGCACGTTGGCGCGGTAGGATTCCTGAGCGCCGAAGTCGTTGATGCTGATGAATGCCAGCTCCACAGGCCCGGCCTTGATGGTTTGCTTCAATGGCAATCGCAACCGCTGCCGGGGAGCCAGCATCCGGCTGTCTTGCTGAATCAGCACACGCCCTTGTTGCCTGACGTCGAGCTTGATCATCGACACGTGGTAGGGCCCGGGATTACTGACCTCAAGCTGGCCGTCGCGAAGCTGCCACTGCAACGCTTGCGCGGCTTCCAGAGGATTCTCGGTAAAGCCCTGGGGTCGGAAGAACAGTTTGATTCGCTGGCGAATGGCGATCTGCAGCTGGTTTTCGGTGGCCGTTTGCGGGATTTCCTGGACGTTGAGCCAGAGCACGGACTCACGATCAGCGGGCAGGCCCTCTCCCGAATAGATGATCCTGATCAGTTGTCTGGCGTTGCTCTGCATTCGTGCAAGCGCGGGGGTGATTGCAAACGGCGGAGTGTCAGACGATACATTTTCTCCGTCGGTTTCCAGCCACGACTGCGCGAGGATTTCTCCCGCTCCGGTGTTATGCACTTGCAGGCTGATCTCTTTGTCCGTTGCCGGATAGATGACACGAGTGGTGTTCAGCACAATGCCGGCTTGAGCGTGGGCGGCCAACGTCAGCGCCAGTCCCGAGCACAACCAGCGTGCCGATCGACGGATAAGATTAGAAAACATGAAGGAACCATCTTGAATTCAGAGGTAGGCAGGGCGAGCGCTCGCCCTGCCTGTTAAATCACTGATAGTCCATCACGAAGGGCAGGAAGCCATCTGCGTTACCAGGATTGGTGTTCGCGGAGTTGAGGACGTACACGGCGCCGAAGTTCAGTTCGGCAGTTTTGGCATCGCCGGTTCCCTCGAGTGCCGCGTTGATGGTTTCATTACCACTGAGATCCATCAGCTGATCGGCAGCGTTGATCAGGCCGATACCTACACCGTCCGCTGCGCCGGTAGTGCGCAGCAGTCGTTGATCGAGGTTATCCAGACCGCTACCCTGACGCGCAATGAAGCGCATGCTCACCTGACTGTATTGACTGGCACCACCGGTGCAGTTGACCAGCAACTGGATTGGCGACGCAGTTTCGAGTTTCCCCGCGGCGAAGTCGCCGATGTCCGAGAACGAGACGTTACCCAGATCGACGTTGATGTCGCCTGGATTGTTACCCGGGCTCGCGCCGGCACCGGCAGACACGTCGCAGGAAATGTCGGTGAGCGTACCGTTGAAGATCAACTTGCCGTTGTTTGCAGCGTTGGCAGTCCCCGCCAGGCCAAGACCCATTGCGGCCACGACAGCCAGAGAAAGAGAAATCTTTTTCATGTTAACGACGTTCCTTGTGTCAATTCGTGTGTGCCCAAGAGGACGGCGAGAACTATAAGTGGGACGTCGATTAACGGCTGTCAGGCTTTCTACCTTGAACGTGCAGAAACGACAGTGAGATGCGCAAGAATTTTCCGTAGGAAATGACAGAGCGATGACAGCGCCCGGAAATCACGTGGTCTGGCGGGGAGTCGCCAAAAAAAAGGTTGGGCCAACCTTTGCGGGCAAATTGTCAGAATTGATACGGGTCACCGAATCGCAGGCAGAAAAAAGCCGCCCGGGCGCAAGCAACCGGGCGGCTCTTCGTGCGCCGCACCTCGCGCGTTTGAAGTGAGTTACTGGTAAGTCAATGTCACGACACCGCCGCGCAGATCAGCGGAGATGGAAATGTGCTCGGCGTAAGCGGTAGACACTGGCACTGCGGCGCCGTCGCAAGCGTCGTCATGGTTGACCAGACCGATGCTGAGAGTGGGACTGATCTTGAGTGCCTTCAGATCGTGCTGCTGAATGCCCGCCCCGATGACCTTGGCGTCGCAACCCGCGTTGACGAGGTGTCCGTGGAACATCAAGACATTCTCCTTCGCCGAGGCGGCTGATCCGCCCAGAACGCAGGCCCCGATTAATGCGATCGAAAAAAACATCGAAACAGTCTTCTTGCTTTTCATCGCCATACTCCGGAGTGAACACTCGCTTATAGAAGTTAAGTCGAGCCTGGGACAGCCGACAAGAATTCACGACAATCTCTGTAGGATTTATCCGGAGACCGAGGCATCGCGCGCCTCGAAAATCATGCCTTCCTGATTTCTATCGCCCCGTTGCGCGTTTTCTTTACGCCACTCCATCCTCCGCCCTTCCCCAGCTGACAATATTGACAGGTAGCAGTCATTTTGCTGACCGGGTCGAGGGGTTATAAAGGAGGCTCTCGATTATCCGCCCTCCACACATTCGCTGGCGTTATCCCTGTATGCACAAACAGAAAAAATCTGTGATAGCCATTACTGCGCTGGTTGCCCTGATCGCAATCGGTACCTGGTTCGCGACCCGCCCAACTGCAAAAAAAGTCAGTGCGCCAGTGGCGGTGCCGGTTCAGGTGATCAACGTCGTGAAAGAGGATGTACCCCGCTACGTCACCGGTATCGGTTCGGTGTTATCGCTGCAAAGTGTGGTGATTCGCCCGCAGGTCGACGGCATCCTGACAAAGCTGATGGTGAAGGAAGGGCAGCAGGTCAAAACCGGTGATCTGCTGGCGACGATCGATGACCGCTCGATCCGCGCCGCACTGGAGCAAGCCAAGGCGCAACTGAGTCAGAGCGAGGCGCAGCTGGATGTGGCGCAGGTGGATCTCAAACGCTACAAGCTGCTGACGGTCGACAACAGCATTTCGAAGCAGCAATACGATCAGCAACAGGCTCTGGTTAATCAGCTGAAGGCCACCGTGCAGGGCAATCAGGCCTCGATCAATGCTTCGCAAGTGCAGCTTTCCTACACCCAGATTCGCTCTCCAGTGACCGGTCGTGTCGGCATCCGCACTGTCGACGAAGGCAACTTCCTGCGTGTCAGCGATGCGACGGGACTGTTCTCGGTGACTCAGATCGATCCTGTTTCCGTAGAGTTTTCCCTGCCGCAACAGATGCTGCCAACCCTGCATGATCTCTTGGCCGACACCACGCCTGCCAAGGTCAATGCCTATCTGGGCGAAGGGGCCAACGGCACGTTGCTTGGCGAAGGCAGGCTGACGCTGATCGACAATCAGGTAGCGGCCACCACCGGGACCATCCGCGCCAAAGCCACCTTCGACAACGCGGCAGAAAAACTCTGGCCGGGCCAGTTGGTGACGGTGCGTATCCAGACGGCGATCGATCGTGATGCGCTGAAGGTACCGCCACAAGTGGTGCAGCGTGGGATCGACCAGCACTACGTTTATCGCGTCAAGGATGACAAGGTCGAGGTGGTGCCCGTCAAAGTGCTCTATCAGGACAGCAACCTGACGCTGATCAGCGGCGTCAGCGCCGGCGACGTGCTGGTCAGCGACGGTCAGTCGCGGCTCAAGAACGGTACGCAGATCGAGGTGGTCAAGGCTGATGCGACAGACACCCTGGCTGACGCGGCCAGCGCGCCAGCTGGAGCGTCGAAATGAAAGGTCACGGATCGATTTCCGCGTGGTGCGTGAATCACCCGATTGCCACGGTCCTGCTGACGTTCGCCCTGGTTCTCCTTGGCTGTATCGCCTTTCCTCGCTTGCCTGTGGCGCCTTTGCCTGAGGCCGAATTTCCGACCATTCAGGTCTCGGCGACGTTGCCCGGCGCCAGTCCGGAGACCATGGCGTCATCCGTGGCCACGCCACTCGAAGTGCAGTTCAGTGCCATTCCCGGCATGACGCAAATGACGTCGAGCAGTGCACTGGGCTCGACCAACCTGACCCTGCAGTTTGTCTTGAACAAGAGTATCGATACGGCCGCACAGGAAGTGCAGGCAGCGATCAACACGGCGTCCGGTCGCCTGCCCGCCGATCTGCCGACCGCGCCCACCTGGCGTAAGGTCAATCCCGCCGACAGCCCGGTGCTGATTCTCAGCGTCAGCTCCAATCTGATGCCGGCCACTGAGCTGAGCGACGTCACTGAGTCCCTGCTGGCGCGCCAGTTGAGTCAGATCAACGGCGTGGGACAAGTCTCTATCACCGGCCAGCGACGCCCGGCCATTCGGGTGCAGGCTGCGCCGGAAAAACTCGCCTCCATCGGCCTGACCCTCGCGGACCTGCGTGCAACGCTGCAACAGACCAGCCTGAACCTGGCCAAAGGCGCGCTGTATGGCAAGGACAGTGTTTCCACCCTGGCGTCCAACGACCAGTTGTTTCAGGCCAAGGATTACGACCAGTTGATCGTTTCCTACAAGGATGGCGCGCCTGTTCACCTGCGAGATGTCGCCAAGGTCATCGACGGTTCGGAAAACGCCTACGTGAATGCATGGTCGGGCGATCAGCAGGGCGTGAACATCGTGGTCTTTCGCCAGCCTGGGGCCAACATCGTCGAGACCGTCGACCGCGTGCTCGGCGAGCTACCGCGCTTGCAGGAAATGCTGCCTGCTTCGGTCGACGTGTCAGTGCTCAGCGACCGGACCAAGACCATTCGTGCTTCATTGCATGAAGTGGAGATGACTCTGCTGATCGCCATCGTGCTGGTCATCGCCGTGATGGCGCTGTTCCTGCGCCAGCTGTCGGCGACCCTGATCGTGACAGCGGTGCTGGGCGTATCGCTGGTCGCCAGTTTCGCGCTCATGTACGTGCTGGGATTCAGCCTGAACAACCTGACGCTGGTGGCGATCGTGGTGGCGGTCGGTTTTGTGGTCGACGATGCCATCGTGGTGGTGGAGAACATTCATCGGCATCTGGAAGCCGGCGAGAGCATGCGCGATGCGGCGATCAAGGGGGCGGGCGAGATCGGTTTCACCGTGGTGTCCATCAGCTTTTCGCTGATCGCAGCCTTCATTCCGCTGCTGTTCATGGGCGGTGTGGTGGGTCGGTTGTTCAAGGAGTTTGCCCTCACCGCGACGTCGACTATTTTGATTTCAGTGCTGGTTTCGCTGACGTTGGCACCGACGTTGGCCGCGCTGTTCATGCGCGCGCCCAAACACGATGCTCACGCCAACCCGGGCTTCGGCGAAAAACTGCTGGCGCATTACGCCCGGGGGGTGCGCTATGCCCTCGCCCATCAGCGCATGATGCTGGGCATTTTCGGCCTGACCCTGGTGCTGGCGGTGGCCGGTTACGTGCTGATCCCCAAAGGCTTCTTTCCGGTTCAGGACACCGGCATGGTGCTGGGGACCAGTGAGGCGGCGGCGGATATTTCCTATCCGGATATGGTGGAGAAGCATAAACAACTCGCGAAGATCATAGGCGCCGATCCGGCAGTCAAGGCGTTTTCCCATTCGGTGGGCGTCAGCGGCAGTAACCAGACCATCGCCAACGGCCGTGTCTGGATCGCCCTGAAAGATCGCGAGGATCGCGACGTGTCCGCCAGCCAGTTCATCGACCGTATCCGACCGAAACTGGCGAAGATACCGGGCATCGTGCTGTACCTGCGCGCAGGGCAAGACATCAACCTGAGCTCCGGCCCGAGCCGCGCGCAGTACCAATACGTGCTCAAGAGCAACAACGGCGCGCTGCTGAACGAGTGGACGCAAAAGCTCACGGAAAAACTGAAGTCGATTTCAGCCTTCCGCGACCTCTCCAACGACCTGCAGCTAGGTGGCAGCGTGACGCATCTGGACATCGACCGCAGTGCCGCCGCGCGTTTCGGCCTGACCACCGCCGATGTGGATCAGGCACTGTATGACGCTTTCGGCCAACGGCAGATCAACGAGTACCAAACCGATATCAATCAGTATAAGGTCATCCTCGAACTGGATCCGTCGCAACGCGGCAAGGCCGAAAGCCTCAACTATTTCTACCTGCGTTCACCGTTGACCAACGAAATGGTGCCGCTGTCGGCGCTGGCCAACGTCGGGGCGCCGAAGATGGGTCCACTGTCGATTGCTCATGACGGCATGTTCCCGGCCGCCAACCTGTCGTTCAACCTGTCGGCCGGCGTTGCCTTGGGCGACGCCGTGGTGATGCTCGATCAAGCCAAGAACGAAATCGGCATGCCTGCCGCCATCATCGGTAACTTCCAGGGCGCGGCCCAGGCGTTCCAGAGTTCGCTGGCCAACCAGCCGTGGCTGATTCTGGCGGCGCTGGTGGCGGTGTACATCATTCTGGGTGTGCTTTATGAAAGCTTCGTTCACCCGCTGACGATCATTTCCACCCTGCCCTCTGCGGGTATCGGCGCACTGTTGCTGCTGTGGCTGATGGGCCAGGATTTCTCGATCATGGGCCTGATCGGTATCGTGCTGCTGATCGGTATCGTCAAGAAGAACGGCATCCTGCTGGTCGATTTCGCACTGGAAGGCCAGCGCCATCGCGGGCTTTCTCCACAAGATGCGATCTATGAGGCCTGTCTGACGCGGTTTCGGCCGATCATCATGACCACACTGGCGGCGTTGCTCGGTGCTCTGCCGCTGATGCTCGGCTATGGTGTCGGTGCCGAGTTGCGTCAGCCGTTGGGTATCGCGGTAGTCGGCGGTCTGCTGGTGAGCCAGGCCCTTACGCTGTTCACCACGCCAGTGATTTATCTGCAGCTGGAACGGATTTTCCATCGCAGACATCCAACGGCCACACCGACCCCGCCTTCAACGGCCAAGAAACCTGCGGCAATACTCGCTACTGAAAAGTAAGCACGGAAAAGTGAGAGTGGACCGATGCGTGTCCTGATTATCGAAGACGAAGAGAAAACCGCGGACTATCTGCATCGCGGTCTGACCGAACAGGGTTACACCACGGACGTTGCCCGGGATGGCATCGAAGGCCTGCACATGTCCCTGGAGAGCGAATACGGGGTGATCATCCTCGACGTCATGCTGCCCGGCCTCGACGGTTATGGCGTGTTGCGGGCACTGCGCGCGCGCAAGCAGACGCCAGTGATCATGCTCACCGCTCGGGAGAACGTCGACGATCGGATTCGCGGCTTGCGTGAAGGCGCCGATGATTATCTGGGCAAACCATTTTCGTTTCTGGAACTGGTGGCTCGTTTGCAAGCATTGACCCGACGCAGTGGCGGCCATGAACCGGTTCAGATCAGCATCGCCGATCTTTGGATCGACCTGATCAGCCGCAAGGCGACCCGCTCGGGAGCCCGCCTGGACCTGACCGCCAAAGAGTTTTCGCTGCTCAGCGTGCTGGCCCGGCGCCATGGAGAAATCCTCTCCAAGACCTCGATTGCCGAGATGGTCTGGGACATCAATTTCGACAGTGACGCCAACGTCGTGGAGGTGGCAATCAAGCGCCTGCGCGCCAAACTCGACGGCCCGTTCGAACAGAAACTGCTGCACACCATCCGTGGGATGGGCTATGTGCTGGAGAGCCGTCGTGTCGAGTAACTCCATCGCCATTCGCCTGAGCGGCATGTTCGCGCTGGTGGCGTTGCTGGTGTTTCTGCTGATTGGCTGGGCGTTGTACCTGCAGGTGGACAAGAGTCTGGGCCTGTTGCCGGAAGCCGAAGTGGATGCGCGTTACAGCGTGCTTGAGTCTGCCGTGCAGCGTTACGGCAACCCGGAGCATTGGGCCAAGATCAATGCCAAGCTCAGGTTGCTCAGCGAAGAAGACAAACGCCTGCGGTTCTGGGTGGTCAGCGACAATCCAACCTACGAGTTCGGCAATCCTGACGCGCAGATTCGCAAATTCGCCAACGGTCCGCTGGGCATGCGTGACCTGAACCTGTCCGATCACGACTATCCCTTCAAGGTTCGTGTGAGCCAGTTCCCGGCCAAGGACCAGCGACCTCCCCTGCGCTTTCTCACCGCCATCGACACTGAAACGTTCTGGCAGACCCAGCACTCGTTGCTGACCGCGCTGATCAGCCTTGCAGCCATCGGCATCGCGCTGGCTTCGGCTCTGGGCTACTGGGTGGCGAGGATCGGCCTCAAACCCCTGCACGACCTGTCGCTGGAAGCCCGCAAACTGGCGCCGCCACGGTTGTCCGGCCGTTTGCAGCTGTCGTCACTGCCACCGGAACTCGACCAGTTCGTGACCTCGTTCAACTCCACGCTGGAGCGTGTGGAGCAGGCCTATTCGCGCCTTGAATCCTTCAACGCCGACGTGGCCCATGAGCTGCGCTCGCCACTGACCAATCTCATTGGTCAGACCCAAGTGGCGCTGACTCGGGGCCGTTCCGCCGAGCATTACTTCGAGGTATTGCAATCCAATCTGGAGGAGCTGGAACGGCTGCGCTCGATCATCAACGACATGCTGTTTCTGGCCAGTGCCGATCAGGGCAGCAAGGCCACGGAACTGACGCAATCGTCCCTCGCCGAGGAAGTGGCGACGACCCTGGATTATCTGGATTTCATTCTGGAGGACGCACAGGTGCAGGTTCAGGTGCGCGGCGATGCGCATGTCCCGTTCGAAAAGGCCCACCTGCGCCGCGCGCTGATCAACCTGCTGCACAACGCGGTGCAGCACACCTCGTCGGGGCAGATCATTCATGTGGATATCAAGGAGGAAGGCGATCACATCAGCATTGGCGTGACCAACCCGGGGGCGCAGATCTCCGGCGAGCACCTGCCCAAGCTGTTCGAGCGCTTTTATCGAGTCGATGCGTCACGCAGCAACAGCGGCGCCAACCATGGGCTGGGCCTTGCCATCGTCAAGGCCATCGCATTGATGCACGGCGGCACCGTGTTTGCGCGCAGCGAGCACGGAGAGAATACGTTCGGGATCAATTTGCCGAGTTGAAACGGCATGACCCCGGGGGCATCACGGTCGCAGTCCGGCTTACAGGCGATAGCAAATTCAAGGACGCCACCGCCGGCAAGCCGGACAGCTACCTAGGTCGTCTGACTGCGCGGTGCTCGCGCCTCAGCCCTTCTTCACGAACTCGGACTTCAGCTTCATTGCGCCGATGCCGTCGATCTTGCAGTCGATGTCGTGATCGCCATCGACCAGGCGGATGTTCTTGACCTTGGTACCGACCTTGACCACGAGTGACGAGCCTTTGACTTTCAGGTCCTTGATCACAGTGACGGTGTCGCCGTCCTGCAGGGTGTTGCCGACTGCATCCTTGATGATTTTCACGTCATCGCTGGTTTCAGCGGCGCCATCGGCAGACCACTCGTTGGCGCATTCCGGGCAGACGAACTGGGTGCCGTCTTCATAGGTGTATTCGGAATTGCATTTCGGGCACGGCGGTAAACTCACGGCGGATCTCGCATCAGGATGAATAGGCGCAGGATTATAAGGGTTTTTATCCTGAGAGATCACGCCACGCTGTTTACATGCTCAACATGGTCTCTGTGGGAGTCATCAGAGGCACGACGGTCGCGATGACAATGTGCCAGGTAAACCGCATCGCGACCCTCGTTCCTCGGATCCCTCCCACATGGTTAATCGGGTCGCTGCGCAAACAGGCAGCGTCAAGCCAGCGCCGTATCCATCACCATCATCAGGCAGAACCCGACCAGCAGCCCGAAGCTGGCGATCTTGTCGTGTCCGTTGCGGCGTGATTCGGGGATGATCTCGTGGGTCACGACCAGCAGCATCGCACCCGCCGCCAGCGCCAGTCCGAGTGGCAGCAACAGCGCGGCAATCTCCACCAGCCAGGCGCAGAGCACGGCAAACACCGGCTCGACCAGCCCTGATGCGGCCCCGATCAGAAAGGCATTTACGCGAGACATGCCCGCAGCGGCGAGTACCAGTGCAATCACCAGGCCTTCCGGCACGTCCTGCAGCGCAATGCCCATGGCAAGGCTGTCGGCGTGAGCAAGCCCGCCGCCGGCCGAGACGCCCACGGCCATGCCTTCGGGAATGTTGTGGGCGATGATCGCGATGACGAACAGCCAGATATTCGAAGGAATCGCCGGTTTTTCTGTGACGTCCGACAGCTGCGGCCCACGGGACACCAGCGTGTCGACGACGAACAGGCCGACAGCGCCAGCCAGAATGCCGAAGCTGATCAGCGCACCCGCGCCCCACTGTGAGAAGCCCAGGCCTTGAGCAGCGCTGAGGCCCGGCACGATCAGAGAAAAGGCAGTCGCTGCGAGCATGATGCCCGCGCCGAAACCCAGCAATCCGTCGGACACCGCCACCGGCATCCCGCGGATAACCAACACTGGAACTGCGCCGAGGGCCGTGCCCAAGGCGCACAATGCTCCGCCTTCCAGAGCCCTCAACATGCGGGGTTCGAGGCTCATCCACGATAACCCTTGAGCGATGAGCAAACCTGTTCCGGCCAGTAACAGAATCGAACCGATGGCCAGTCGAAACAGGCGTCCACTGCTGATGGTGAGGAAATCCGAAGGCATAGATCGTCTACTTCTCGTCAGGGGGATTCAAGCCAGAGCAGCGGCATAGCGCTTGGCGACTTCATCCCAGTTCACGACGTTGTAGAACGCAGCGATGTATTCCGGGCGACGGTTCTGGTAGCGCAAGTAGTAGGCGTGCTCCCAGACGTCCAGACCGAGGATCGGAGTGTTGCCGTTCATCAGCGGGCTGTCCTGGTTGCCGCTGCTTTCCACGACCAGTTTCTTTTCCGGGGTCACGCTCAGCCAGGCCCAGCCGCTGCCGAACCGGGTCAGCGCAGCCTTGGTGAACGCTTCCTTGAGGGCTTCGATCCCGCCCAGTTGCTCATCAATCGCCTTGGCCAGCGCGCCACCTGGCAAGCCACCGCCTTTAGGGCTCATGACGTCCCAGAACAGCGAGTGGTTGGCGTGACCGCCGCCCTGGTTGATCACCGCCGGGCGCAGTTTTTCCGGCAGTTGCCCGACGCTGGCGACCAGTTTCTCGATTGGCCACTCGGCGTATTCGGTGCCATCGACGGCGGCGTTGAGGTTGTTGATGTAGGTCTGGTGGTGCTTGGTGTAGTGAATTTCCATGGTCTGCGCATCGATGTGCGGTTCAAGGGCATCGTAAGCGTATGGCAAGGCAGGCAAGGTATACGGCATATCAATGAACTCCAAAGGACAATGTGCCGGCGGCAGCGGCATTACGCTGAAGCGCCGAGCGTGAGTGTTCGCCGCTGCTGTTGAGCAGGCGATGGGTACGTGGGTATTCACCGTGTTCGTTGATGAAACCCAGCAGTTCGCTGTAGGTCTTGTTGCTGTGACGGAACGCGGCCTGACGCAACGCAGGCGTCAGACGCGGGTTCTGGATCACTTGCAGCAGGCGTTGATGCGCCGCACACAGATACTCGGCGCTCTCCTCCGGCTGATGCAGGCTCAGGTGCAGATCGGCCAGGTTGTGATGGGAAATCACGAAAGCCGCCACGGCCTCGTCGGGGTCACTCCAGCGCTCCAGCAGCACCTGCGCGAGGGCCAGGGCTTGCAGATAGAGTTCGCGGGCGTCGATCAGGTCGCCACGGTTGAAACAGCTATTGCCTTTCAGAATGGTGCTTTTCCAATGCTCCATGGCGTGCCCTCCACAGGCGCTGACGTGAACAGAAACGCGGGCGGTCAGATGCCGCCGGCAGTGAGTTTTTCCGGATTGAGCAGGGTTTCCAGCTGGCTGCGATCAAGGTCGGTGTGCTCCAGCGCGACGTCCATGATCGGCCGGCCTTCCTTGTAGGCGGTCTTGGCGATCTCGGCGGCCTTCTGATAGCCGATGATCGGGTTCAGCGCGGTGACCAGAATCGGGTTGCGTGACAGCGCCTCTTTCAACTTGGCTTCGTTGACCTTGAAGGTCGCAATGGCCTTGTCCGCCAGCAAGCGGCTGGAGTTGGCCAGCAGCTCGATGCTCTGCAGCAGGTTGTGGGCGATGATTGGCAGCATCACGTTCAGTTCGAAGTTGCCCGACTGACCGGCAACGGTGATTGCAGCGTCATTGCCTATCACCTGGGCGGCGACCATGGCGGTGGCTTCCGGAATCACCGGATTGACCTTGCCCGGCATGATCGACGAACCCGGCTGCAAGCCTTCCAGTTCGATTTCACCAAGGCCCGCCAACGGGCCGGAATTCATCCAGCGCAGGTCGTTGGCGATTTTCATCAGCGACACGGCGGTGGCCTTGAGCTGGCCGGAAACGGCGACGGCGGTGTCTTGCGAGCCGATCAGCGCGAACAGGTCCTTGCCAGGCACAAAGCCGACGTTGCTCAGGCGGCTCAACTGAGTGGCAAAGCGTGAAGCGAATTCGGGATGCGCATTGATACCGGTACCCACCGCAGTGCCGCCTTGCGCCAGGGCCTGTAGGCTCGGCAGCAGGTTTTCGATGTGCTCGACGTTGGCCTTGATCTGTTGCGCCCAGCCATTGAGGACCTGGCTCATGCGCACGGGCATGGCGTCCATCAGGTGCGTACGGCCGGTTTTGACGTAAGGGTGAACCTGCTCGGCTTTGTGCTCGATGACCTGAATCAGGTGCGCCAGCGCGGGCAGCAACTGCTCGTGAATCGCCAGTGCGGCGCTGACGTGGATGGTGGTCGGAATGATGTCGTTGCTGCTCTGACCGCAGTTGACGTGATCGTTGGCGTTCACCGCATCGCCCAGCACGCGGGTGGCGAGGGTCGCGATCACCTCATTGGCGTTCATGTTGGTGCTGGTGCCGGAGCCGGTCTGGAAAACGTCCACCGGGAAATGGGCCATGTAGTCGCTGGCCAGCAGTTCCTTGCAGGCGGTCACGATAGCTTTGCTCTGCCCTTCGGAAATCTGCTTGAGCTCAAGGTTGGCTTGCGCGGCAGCAGCTTTTGCCAGCAGCAACGCGCGGACGAACTGGCTGGGCATGCGCAACTGGCTGATCGGGAAGTTGTTCACCGCACGCTGGGTCTGCGCGCCGTACAGGGCCTCGGCCGGGACCTGCAACTCGCCCATGCTGTCGCGTTCAATACGGGTATTACTCATCGGTAGATCCTTGCATCAGTTCAGCGAGAGAAATCGAGGGCTGCAACACGCAGGTCGCCAGTTGATGGGCGAAGGCCTGCCAGCGTTGACGTTGGGGAATGGAATGGGCGAGTGCCTGCAGGTCGCGCAATGGCCGCCACGCCTGATCCAGACACAGACAGCGCCAGTGCCAAGGCAGCGCGGTGTCGCGGGCTGTGTCGATCAGCAGCCGGAATGTGCTTTCGGCGATAAGCGTCTGCGGCGTTGCGGTGAAACGCGCCAGGTAGCGGCCCTCTGCCAGATAGTGTTCGATGACACGTGGCTCGTCGGGATCAAGGGCGCAGCGAATCCGAAGACTCAGCGCACGCCAGTTTTCCAGATACGGCGACTCGTGCAGAACAGTACCCATGACCGAGGCTCATTTAACGAATGATATTCATTATTAAATGAGTTTAAGAATCAAAACAACCCCGACATTTGCATAGGTGTGAAGGAAGATCGCCCATATCGGGGTCACGGATGAACCCTTGTGGGAGCTGCAGGTTCTGGGGCCGTCTCAAGGATTCTGTGGAAGTTATCAACTCACACGCATAAAAAAGGCCTGCGCATGGCAGGCCTTGGGTGACACGGGGCTCAGGGAGAAATCAGCTCCCCGCCACCATCATCTTCTCGATCAATACAGAGCCCGTGCGGATGTTGCTGCGCATTTCCAGGTCGCTACCAACGGCAACGATCTGCTTGAACATGTCCTTCATATTGCCGGCAATGGTCACTTCCTGAACCGGGAACTGGATCTCGCCGTTCTCGACCCAGAAGCCCGCTGCGCCGCGCGAATAATCGCCGGTGACCATGTTCAGGCCGCTGCCCATCAGTTCGGTCACCAGTAGCCCGCGCCCCATCCGCCGAATCAGGGCTTGCTGGTCCTCAGTGCCATGGGAGACGAACAGGTTGTGAACGCCGCCCGCGTTCGCCGTGCTCGGCAGGCCCAGCTTGCGGCCCGAGTAGGTGCTGAGGATGTACGAGACCAGATCGCCGTTTTCGACGAACGGCTTGGCGTAGGTCGCCAGGCCGTCACCGTCGAACGCCGAACTGCCCATGGCGCGCATCAGGTGAGGACGCTCGTCGATGGTCATCCATTCTGGGAACAGACGCTGACCGATTGCGCCTTCGAGGAAGGACGACTTGCGGTACAGGTTGCCACCGGAAATCGCGCCCAGGAAGCTGCCGAACAGGCCGCCCGCCAGCTCCGCCGAAAACAGCACAGGGACTTCGCAGGTTGGCACCGGGCGTGCGCCCAAACGGCTCGCGGCACGCTCGGCGGCTTTCTGGCCGATGAGCCTGGCGTCCATCAGCAGCTCGCCCTGACGATTGACGTCGTACCAGTAATCGCGCTGCATCTGGCCGTCTTTCTCGGCAATCATCACGCAGCTCAGGCTATGCCGGGTCGAAGCGTAACCGCCGATGAAACCATGGCTGTTGCCATACACCCGGCAGCCCTGATGCACATTCAGCGTGGTGCCATCGGCGTTCTTGATCAGGCTGTTAGCGTCGAATGCAGCAGCCTCACAGATCAGCGCCTTCTCAATGGCCTGCTCGGGCGTGATGTCCCAAGGGTGGAACAGATCGAAATCCGGTTGTTCCTTCGCCATCAACGCGGCGTCGGCAAGGCCCGAGCTTTCGTCTTCGGAGGTGTGTTTGGCGATGGCCAGCGCGGCAGCGACGGTCTCGCGGATCGCGTCAGGGCCACTGGCCGAGGTGCTGGCCGAACCCTTGCGGTGGCCGACGTACAAAGTGATGCCAAAGCCCTGGTCACGGTTGAATTCGACGGTCTCGACTTCGCGCTGACGAACCGACGTCGATAGCCCCTGCTCCAGCGACACAGCGACTTCACAGGCGGTCGCGCCCTGGCGCCTGGCTTCGGCGACGATCTGCTCGACCTGCTGTTGCAGTGCCGGCAAGGCCTGCGGGCCGACGCTTTCTGATGCACTCATGACTTTCTCCATCAAATTCCGGTTCTGGCACTGACCAAGTGCCCACTGGGCCGGACAATTGGCCCCTGACTGGTTATCATGGCGGCGTTTATTTGCGGACGGCCCCCATGGTTGATTCTTACGACGACTCCTTCGACGGAGAGAAAAGCAAAACCCAGATCAAAAAAGAGCTGCACGCTCTGGTGGATCTGGGCGAACGCTTGACGACATTCAAGCCCGATGTGCTGGCCAAGCTGCCTTTGACCGACGAATTGCGTCGGGCGCTGGCCGATGCTCCAAAGCACACCGCGCACATCGCGCGCAAACGCCACATCTCATTCATTGGCAGGCTGATGCGCGATCAGAACCTGGATGAAATCCTGGTCCTGCTCGATCAGCTCGATGCCTCCACGCGCCAATACAACGAGCGCTTTCACAATCTGGAACGCTGGCGCGACCGCCTGGTGACCGGTACTGACGACGTGCTCGAACAGTTCGTCAACGAATACCCGGAAGCCGACCGTCAGCAACTGCGTTCGCTGATCCGTCAGGCTCAGCACGAGGCCAAGCAGAACAAGGCCCCGACCGCGACCCGCAAAATCTTCAAATACATCCGCGAACTGGACGAAACCAAGCGCGGACTGCGTTAAACCTTGCGCCGAGTGAGCGACTCACTCGGCGCAGCCTCCTCTCTTCAGCCGCCTGTGCCGCCTACGGTGATCGCATCGATCTTCAGCGTTGGCTGGCCGACGCCCACCGGTACCGATTGCCCATCCTTGCCGCACGTACCCACGCCGCTGTCCAGCGACAGATCGTTGCCGACCATCGACACCCGGCTCATGCACTCAGGACCGTTGCCGATCAAGGTTGCGCCTTTGACCGGGGCAGTGATTTTGCCGTCTTCGATCAAATAGGCTTCGCTGGTGGAGAACACGAACTTGCCGCTGGTGATGTCGACCTGACCGCCGCCGAGGTTGGCGCAGTAGATACCCTTCTTCACCGACTTGATGATTTCTTCCGGATCGCTCTCGCCGCCCAACATGTAAGTGTTGGTCATGCGTGGCATCGGCAGGTGCGCGTAAGATTCGCGACGACCGTTACCGGTGCGGGCAACCCCCATCAGACGCGCGTTGAGCTTGTCCTGCATGTAGCCCTTGAGCACACCGTTCTCGATCAGCGTGGTGCATTCCGTCTGGACGCCTTCGTCGTCAACGCTCAACGAGCCACGGCGACCGGCCAGGGTGCCGTCATCAACGATGGTGCAGAGTTTGGAGGCAACCATTTCGCCCATGCGACCACTGTAGGCCGAGCTGCCTTTACGGTTGAAATCGCCTTCCAGACCATGGCCGACCGCTTCGTGCAGCAACACGCCGGACCAGCCGGAACCAAGCACCACCGGTAGCGTGCCAGCCGGAGCCGGAATCGCCTCCAGGTTGACCAGCGCCTGACGCAGCGCTTCGCGGGCATAGCCCATGGCGCGGTCTTCGGCGAGGAAATAACGGTAATCGGTACGTCCGCCGCCACCATGGCCGCCACGCTCGCGACGGCCGTTCTGCTCGACGATGACGCTGACGTTGAAGCGCACCAGGGGGCGTACATCGGCTGCCAGGCCACCATCGGTGGAAGCCACCAGAATGCGTTCCCAGACACCGGCCATGCTCACGGTGACTTGCTGAATACGAGGGTCGAGCGCACGGGTCGCGATGTCGATACGCTTTAGAAGCTCGACTTTTTCGGCGCGGGTCATGACTTCCAGCGGGTTGTCCGGCGCATAAAGCTGGGCGACGTCTTGGGTAGTGAACGCCTGAACACGGCCGTTCTGGCCTGCGCGGGAAATGGAGCGCGCAGCGCGAGCGGCTTGAGTCAGGGCTTCCGGGGTGATGGCATTGCTGTAGGCAAAACCGGTTTTCTCACCCGATTGCGCACGCACGCCGACACCTTGGTCGAGGTTGAAGCTGCCTTCCTTGACGATGCCGTCTTCCAGAGCCCAGGACTCGGAAATCTGGCCCTGAAAGTACAGGTCGGCCGCGTCGATCCCGGGACCGGCAAGCTCCCCCAGCACCGATTGCAGGCTGTCGATGCTCAGGCCGCCTGGCGCCAGTAGGTGTTCGCTGACAGAGGACAAGTCGCTCATATTCACTCCGGGGTGTTGGCAGGCCGCAAGGCGTCCTGCGAAAAAAATCGCCGGTGACTGGATACCGGCATCCGCGCCCGTATGGACGCTTGCTCTTCACTGTCTCGTTCGGCCAGCAGCACGGCTTCACCCTGTGCCTGCTCGGCCAGCACGCGGCCCCATGGATCTATGATCGCCGCGTGTCCAAATGTTTCCCTTGGCCCTGGATGAACCCCGCCCTGCGCGGCTGCCAGCACGTAGCACTGGGTTTCGATGGCACGCGCGCGCAGCAGGATTTCCCAGTGCGCCGCGCCGGTCACGGCGGTGAAGGCTGACGGCGCGGTAATCAATTCGGCGCCTGCTTCTCGCAGGGCTGTGTATAACTCGGGAAAGCGCAGGTCGTAACACACGGTCAGACCCAGCTTTCCTACCGGTGTATCGGCAACTACCACGTTGCCGCCGTGGGCGTAGTCGTCAGACTCACGATAGCGTCCGCGAGCATCGGCGACGTCGACATCGAACAGGTGCAGCTTGTCGTAACGCGCGACCTGTTGGCCCTGATCGTCGACCAACAGCGAGCACGCCGTGACTTTGCCCTCCGGCCGACCCTCAGGCGGCAGCGGCAATGTCCCGGCGACAATCCATAACTTGAGGTCGCGGGCGGCGAGTTTCAACCATGGCAGGATCGGACCTTCGCTCATTGCCTCTGCGCGACCGATAGCGGCGATGTCCCGCCGGCCCATGGCGGCGAAGTTTTCCGGCAGCACAGCAAGCTTTGCACCCGCTGCAGCGGCCTGCTCAAGCAGCTTGCGCGCCTGGGCCAGATTGCCCTCGACGTCGCTCTGGCTGACCATCTGAATCACTGCGAAGGACATGAGTGCTCCTTGATCGATAGAACTGCACTGTACTCCAAGCGCCGCAGTCCGACTTACCGACAATGGTGAAATCTCTGACGCTGCCGCCGGCAAGCCGGACTGCACAGAGGCATCGCCTGCCAGATAATCGGACCCGCGATTCTTATTGCGGCTTCTCGAATGGCTTGTCGAAGGTGATTTTAGGCTCTTTCCAGGGGCCTTCGACCTTGTATTGCACACTGGCGAAACGAGCCACGCGGTCACCCAGGAGTTTGTCGACCAGGAACAACGCGCCGCCGATGGCCGGAGCGCCGACGATCAACGCGGCAATCGGCAGGTTGTTGGTCACGGGCAAGGTCACCAACAGCTTGGCGTCGACACGATCGCGGACCATGTCCAGGGTGCCATTGAGCTCGAGATTGCTCGACGGACCGATCAGGGTGATCGGATCGCGGGTGACGTAAACGCCATCGCTGGCCACCAGCAGTCCCTTGACCTTGTCATAGCTCAGCCCTTTGCCCAGCAGGTCGGAGAAGTCCAGACGCAGACGCCGACCAATGGAGTTGAAGTTGAGCAGGCCGAACACCCGCAGCGCCTGCGCGCCACCTTCGACTTCGACGAACTGGCCGTTTTTCAGCGTAGCGTCGAGGCTGCCGGAATAGCGCTTGAGGCCAACCCACGCCGGTGAGCCTGGCCAACGACCGTCGACGTTAAGCTCGAACTCCTGACTGGTGACGGTCGGCGCGAACCCCCAGGCCTGCAGCACGTCAGCCAGGTTCTTGCCGGCCACCTGGCCTTTGATCCAGCTGTTGGTCGCACCCGGTGTGCCCTCCCAGCCGCCACTGCCCTGCAGCAACATGCCTTTGAGCCCCATGCTCATGTCCGACATCTGAATCCCGTTCGGCGTCGAGCGCACCTTGAGCGACCAGGCTCCGACCAATTGATCGCCCTGGAACAGCTGGGTGATCTTGATGTTCATCGCCGGAATGTTGCGCGGATCGACGTCCGCCAGCGGGTCCGGCGCGTTTTCGACCACTGCCGCGTTCGGGTCTGGCGCGGGCAGTTTCACGAACAGCAGATTGATGTCGGCGGGCGTGGCCTTGTTGTCCGGCAACGTGGCCGTGCCCTTGATCTTCGAGCTGTCCAGCGCAAGGCCCCAACTGGCATCGCTGCGCTTGAGCTGCACGCTGGCAGACTCCAGCGTCGTGCCCATGGCAGTGAGCTTGCCGATCTGCAGATCGACGCCGCTCAGCAGTTGTTTGGCGCTCCCACCCGGATCATTACCGGCGTAGCGCTCAACCATCGACTGCCAGGGCGCGATGTCCAGCTCGGACAGTGAGCCACGCACACGCAAGCCCTTGGCTTCGGGAACGATAGCGCCGCCTTGGCCAAGGAACAGCTCGCCACGGCCATCCGCGAACTTGCCCGGTGGAGAGGCAAACGCAAAGTTGGCCAGATTGCCGTAGCCGACGGTGATACGACGCTCAGGCCCTTGCAGGTTCATTCGGAAATCCGTGTCGCGTGTCTCGTCGGCGGTCTTGCCAAACGGCGCGGGCAAGTCGACGTTCAAACCTTTGAGGCTGGAATTGATCCGCAGTTGGTTGTCGCCATTGGCGAGCGAAACTTCCAGTTGATACGGCAGATCACCCGACACCGGCAACGGCTGAGTCACGCCCAGCCAGTCGGTGAGGCGCTTGGTCGCAATCTGGCTTGAAGCAGCGATTCGCGTCACCGGAGCACCGGGCTTGCCCTCGGCGAAGATCTCGGCGGTCAACGGTTTGTCGAATGCCACGGCCTTGATGTTCTTGCCACTCAACCCTTTGGCGATGTCGAACCGGAAGTTGCCCTTGAGCTGGGTCAGATCCAACACCGGGTCCGGCAGCCGCAGTCGCGCACCGTCGGTATTGAAGTCCACCGCGACCTTCGGCTCCTGGCCCTTGACCAGCGGAACGTCGAGATTGATATGGCCCTGGAGCGGCCCTTCGGCCTGCCAACCGGTGAAGGTCTGAGCGGTGCCGATGGGCGCCTCCTGCAGAATCTTCATGCCATCCTGCAGACTGCCGTTGAAGTCGCCGTCGACCAGCAGATGGCTGGATTGCCCGGACGGCGTGTGGGGAACATCGACCGCCACATTGCTGACCTGCGTTCCCAGCAACTGGCCTTTGCTGGCACGAACCCGCACGCCGCTGTTTTCGACGAAAACGTTGCCGTCGACGCCGGTGAGTTGCGGCCAGCCCGGCTGGAATGCCAGATTGGCGTTCTGCACCTTGAAGAACAGCGTGATGACCCGTGCCACATCCGGCGCGTCGTGGTTGATCGAGCCCTGATACTGGAAAAAACCTTCCTTGACGTTGCCGCTCAAAACCGCCGTGCGCAGCCATTGATCGACGCCCGGATTGAGCACCGCCGGCAAGTATTTCGACGTGTATTTGCCATCGCCATCGACCATGCCCACGCGCAGGTCCATGTAGTCTTCCTGATCGTGGTTGAAATGCAGGCGAATGAGAAAATCCGCAGCGATCTTGCCTTCATCGCCAAGTACCTTGATGTACGGCGCGATCAGCGTGAAGCCTTGATCGTCCAGCGCGTAAGTCAGGCGCGCCTCAGCGTGGTTGTAATGCCAGGCATTCTTGAAGATCGGGTCCAGGTGCAGCATGAAGTCGTCGGTGTTCAGACGTAGTTCGCCCTGCCCCAGATCGCCGCTGATGGCGCCGCTGACGTTTCCGGCGGCTGGCGCGCCGTGGTAGGCGTCGAAACCGAGCTTGTCGACGTTGGCCGCGAAGCTCAAACGCTTGGGACCTTCGGCCTGCGGGCGATAGTCGAGCAGCAAATTGCGTACGCCACCGGTGAAGTTCAGGTGATCGAGGACCACCATCAGCTTGTCGGGCAATGGGGCAAGTGAGTCCAGCAATGCGGTGACCGGCGTCAGGTCAATGCGGTCGGCCTGCACATGCCACAGCTCTTCGCTGTCTGACGTGGCCGCCGTCTGTTTCAGCTGGATGCGGCTTTCCCAGCGCTTGCTGGCAATGTCCATGCCCAGTGAGTCAAGGGCCACGGTGAAGCCTGTTTCATCGCGCTGAAACCAGGCGTTGAGTGCCAGGTTGTCGATCTTCGAGGATTTGCGATCGGCGTAGGCGCCCTTGAACTGCGGGGCGTTGAGCCGCGCGACGGCAGTCTGCAGATTGCCCTTGCCCCACGTCAGCCAGAACTCGCCGCCAGCCTTGAGGTTGTTGATCTTCCAGTCGCGGGTCAGGCTCTTCGGCAGCCACTTGGACCAGTCGCTCTGCGGCAGGCTCAGATAGGTCTCGGCCTCACCCTCACGCCAGGCGCTGGCGCGTATTTTCGAGCGCACGTTGAGCGAAAGCGGCTGGCCGTCAGGCAGGGTCACGCGCGCATCCAGACGCTGGTGAACGCTGCCGGTCTTGAGGGTCATGCTGACGTAGGTCAGTGTCAGCGGCGCCTGATCGTAGGGTTGCAAGGTGATCTGGCTGTCGAACAGCGACAACTGCGAGATCATCTGCATTTGCTTGAGGGTCTGTTCGGGGTCGAAAGGCTTGTCGTCCTGCACTGGCAGGCCCTGAAGCGCCCAGTGGCCGTCCTTGTCCTCCTTCAGGCCCAGTTGCAGACCATCGAGTTCAAGCCGGGCTATGCGTACCTCACGGGCCTTGATGCTGGCCCAAAGGTCCGGCACGGCACGCACGTGATCGAGGCGGACAGAATAGGCGCCCTGCCCGACCATTACGTCCCGCGCGACGAAGATCGGTGAAAAACCGCTCCAGCTGCCTTCGAGCCGTCCCACACTGACAGGCATCCCGACAGCGGCCTGGGCCTTGGCTTCGACGTCGGCGCGATACTCGGCCACCATCGGCACCAGCTCCCGGCCCACGCTGACGTACAAGGCCACCAGCACCACAATCAGCGCGCACAGGCTCAAGCCCCAGTGTGTCAGGGCCGCGAAGAAACGCGTCAGACGCTCCATGTCGCGCAGCCTCCATTCCGAGAGTCTATAAATGGCGACCGGCTCAAGCGTGCAGCTGGGGTCAGATCCGGGAAGTGCTCATTCGCCACGCATAGTTCTCTTTGAAGGGCATCCTTGCCGTCGGCCCGCTGCCGGGCTTGATCTGCCGGGCTCAACAGCCAGGCGATGCTCTGCACCGCGGCCCTTGAGCACACTCAGAGCAGCACAACGTCGTATTGTTCCTGGGAGTACATGGTTTCGACCTGAAAACGAATGGTCCGACCGATGAACACCTCAAGCTCCGCCACGTTACCCGACTCTTCATCGAGCAGGCGATCGACCACTTTCTGGTTCGCCAGCACCCTGTACCCCAAGGCCTGATAGGCGCGAGCTTCGCGCAAAATCTCGCGAAAGATCTCATAGCATATGGTTTCAGGGGTTTTCAGCTTGCCGCGGCCCTGACAACTGCTGCACGGCTCGCACAGCACCTGCTCAAGGCTTTCACGGGTGCGCTTGCGGGTCATCTGCACCAGACCCAGCTCGGTGATGCCGATGATGTTGGTCTTGGCGTGGTCGCGCTCCAGCTGCTTCTCCAACGTGCGCAGCACCTGACGCTGATGCTCGCCATCCTCCATGTCGATGAAATCGATGATGATGATCCCGCCGATGTTGCGCAGGCGCAGCTGGCGGGCGATGGCGGTCGCGGCTTCAAGGTTGGTCTTGAAGATGGTTTCTTCGAGGTTGCGATGGCCGACGAACGCCCCGGTGTTGACGTCGATGGTGGTCATCGCTTCCGCCGGATCGATCACCAGGTAGCCACCGGATTTCAACGGCACCTTGCGATCCAGTGCTCTCTGGATTTCGTCTTCGACGCCGTACAGGTCGAAAATCGGCCGTTCGCCTGGGTAGTGCTCCAGGCGGTCGGCGATTTCCGGCATCAACTCGGCCACGAACTGAGTAGTCTTCTGGAAGGTTTCCCGCGAATCGATGCGAATCTTCTCAATGCGCGGGCTGACCAGATCGCGCAGGGTGCGCAGCGCCAGGCCAAGGTCTTCGTAGATCACGCTGGCCGGGCTGATGGTCTTGATCTGCTCGCCAATCTGGTCCCACAAGCGCCGCAGGTAGCGGATGTCCATCATGATTTCATCGGCCCCGGCGCCCTCGGCAGCCGTGCGCAGGATGAAACCGCCCTTCTCCTTGATCCCCTCCTTGGCAACACAATCGCTGACCACCTGCTTGAGGCGCTCGCGCTCGGCTTCGTCTTCGATTTTCAGGGAAATACCGACATGCGCCGTGCGCGGCATGTACACCAGATAGCGCGACGGAATGGACAGTTGAGTGGTGAGGCGCGCGCCTTTGCTGCCGATCGGGTCCTTGGTGACCTGCACGACGAGGCTCTGGCCTTCATGCACCAGCGAGCTGATGGTTTCAACTGCCGGGCCCTCACGCATCGAGATTTCCGAAGCATGAATGAATGCCGCGCGATCCAGACCGATGTCGATGAACGCTGCCTGCATGCCAGGCAGCACGCGCACCACTTTGCCCTTGTAGATGTTGCCGACGATCCCGCGACGCTGGGTGCGTTCGACGTGAACCTCCTGCAAAACCCCGTTCTCGACGACGGCCACGCGCGACTCCATCGGCGTGATGTTGATCAGAATCTCTTCACTCATGGCTTTTCACCTTCCAGGCATTGCCAACAGGGTATGCCGAAACGCTGAAGTATTTCTGCGGTTTCGCATAACGGCAGCCCCACCACCGCGGAATAGCTACCCGCAAGGTTTTCCACGAAGACGGCGCCAAGACCCTGAATCCCGTAGCTGCCCGCTTTATCGCACGGCTCGCCACTGGCCCAGTAGGCACGGGCTTCTTCGGTTGTAATCGCACGGAAACGCACCCGACTGCTCACCACCCGGGTTTCGCAGTGCTTTTCGTCGACCACGGCGATGGCTGTCAGGACTTCATGTTCGCGATTCGACAAGGCGGCGAGCATCGCCAGCGCGTCGGTTTCATCGACAGGCTTGCCGAGAATGCGTCCCTCGAGAACCACGGCGGTATCGGCGCCGAGTACGCAGGCGGTGGAGTAAGCGGGATCATTGGCGAGCTGCAGCAGGCCGGCGTCTGCCTTGCCCCGAGCCAGACGCTCGACGTACGCGGCTGGGGTTTCGTCTTTGAAAGGGGTTTCGTCGATATCGGCGCTGAGCGTGGTGAACGGCACGCCGATCTGTGCGAGCAATTCACGACGGCGCGGGGAGCCGGAGGCGAGTAGAAGTTGTGGCATGGGACGTCTCCGTGTCATTGATCACAAGCTTAGGCGAACCTCAAAGCCGTGGGGCCTGGTCCTGTAGCAGTCCGGCTTGCCGGCGGTGGCGCCCTTGAAAGCGCCAACCGTTCGAAGCCCTTCGGCTCAGTTGATCTTCAAACGCAGGCGCAGTCCGCGCAGGCCGTAACTGACCCACGGCCAGAGCAAGGCACTGACCAGCGCCGGCAATACGAGGGCAAGGGTCGGCTGGCGGTTGCCGGTTAGTGCGCTGAGCCACAGCTGGACCAACTGCGCGAGACCGAAGATCACCAGAATCACCAGGCATTGCTGCCACATCGGGAACATCCGCAGACGCTGCTGCAGCGACAACACCAGAAAGGTGATCAGCGTCAGGATCAACGCGTTCTGCCCCAACAGCGTGCCATACAGCACATCCTCGGCCAGCCCCAGCATCCAGGCTGTGACCATGCCGATCTTGTGTGGCAAGGCCAACGCCCAGAACGCCAGGAGCAGCGCGAGCCACAGCGGGCGAAAAATTTCCATGAATTGCGGGAGCGGCGAAACACTGAGCAGCAGACCGATGACGAAGGTCAACCAGACTACCCAGCCGTTTCGCGCGGGAGCGTGACGAGCCATTATTCTTCCCTCTCGCGTGTCGCCGCAGGGGCGGCAGCCGGCGTCGCCGGTTTAGGCGTTGCAGGTTTGGCAACGGGCTTGGCGGGCGGTTTGCTTGCAGTGGGCTTGGCGGGTGTTGCCGCCGGTGCTGCAGCGGGAGCAGCCGTTGACGCCGCCGGGGTTGCGGGCGTGCTGTGGCCGGCGGCAGCAGGTTTGGGCACGGTCGCCGGAACGACAGGCTTGTTCGGCGTGGCAGCCGGTGCGGCACCCGGAACAGTCGCCGAAGGCACTGCGGAAGGATCAGCCGCCTGGCGGTCCAGCGATTCCTGCTGTTGCGCCGCATCGGCAGCGCGCTCTTCAGGGGAGCGCCCGTCGGAGAACACCAGCAGCAGATAACGGCTGCGGTTCAGTGCGGCAGTCGGGACGGCACGAACGATGGCAAAGGGCTGACCGGAGTCATGAATGACTTCCTTGACCGTCGCCACCGGATACCCGGCGGGGAAGCGCTGCCCCAGACCGGAACTCACCAGCAGATCGCCTTCCTTGATGTCGGCGGTGTCGGCCACATGGCGCAGCTCCAGACGCTCCGGATTGCCGGTGCCGCTGGCGATGGCGCGCAAGCCATTGCGATTCACCTGCACCGGGATGCTGTGGGTGGTATCAGTCAGCAGCAGGACGCGAGAGGTATACGGCATCAACTCGACCACCTGCCCCATCAGCCCGCGTGCGTCGAGTACCGGCTGCCCAAGCACCACGCCGTCGCGCTCACCCTTGTTGATGATGATGCGATGGGTGAAGGGGTTGGGGTCCATGCCGATCAGCTCGGCGACTTCGACTTTCTCGTTGACCAGCGCAGAAGAATTGAGCAACTCACGCAGACGCACATTTTGCTCGGTCAAGGCGGCGAGCTTTTGCAGGCGGCCTTGCAGCAGCAGGTTCTCGGTCTTGAGTTTTTCGTTTTCGGCGGCAAGCTCGGTACGGCTGCCAAACTGGCTGGCGACGCCCTGATACAGGCGTTCGGGCAGGTCGGCGATCCAGTAGGACTGCATCAAGACCAGGGACATCTGGCTGCGCACGGGTTTGAGCAGGGTGAAACGCGCGTCCACGACCATGACGGCCACAGACAGGACGACCAGCACCAACAGACGAACGCCCAGCGACGGGCCCTTTGAGAAAAGCGGTTTAATGGGCCGCTCCTTCCAGGGATGCTTGAGTTTGGCTGTGATTATTCATGCGACATGAAACCGGCCTGGTGCGGATTGACGGAAAGAAGGTGTGCAAGACTTGCAACATCAAGAGGAGACGTCAACAGGTCAGGCACAAACGGGCAGCGCCATAAGCGCCACCCGTTCGACATCATGGAGCAATCCGGCGACTTATTCGCTGGAGAGCAGGTCCATGGTGTGCTTGTCCATCATTTCCAGCGCACGACCACCGCCACGAGCAACGCAGGTCAGCGGGTCTTCGGCGACGATTACCGGCAGGCCGGTTTCCTGAGCCAGCAGCTTGTCCAGGTCACGCAGCAACGCACCACCACCGGTCAGCACCAGACCGCGCTCGGCGATGTCCGATGCCAGCTCTGGCGGAGACTGCTCCAGGGCGCTTTTGACGGCCTGAACGATGGTCGCCAGAGACTCCTGCAACGCTTCCAGCACTTCGTTGGAATTCAGAGTGAAGGCACGTGGCACGCCTTCGGCCAGGTTACGGCCGCGGACGTCGACTTCACGCACTTCGCCGCCCGGGTAGGCAGTGCCGATTTCCTGCTTGATGCGCTCTGCGGTGGATTCACCGATCAGGCTGCCGTAGTTGCGACGCACATAGGTGATGATCGCTTCGTCGAAACGGTCGCCACCGACGCGAACGGATTCGGCATACACCACACCGTTCAGGGAGATCAAGGCGATTTCAGTGGTGCCACCACCGATGTCGACGACCATCGAACCGCGAGCTTCTTCAACCGGCAGGCCGGCACCGATGGCAGCGGCCATTGGCTCTTCGATCAGGAATACTTCACGTGCACCGGCACCCAGGGCCGATTCGCGAATCGCGCGACGCTCAACCTGGGTGGATTTGCACGGAACGCAGATGAGCACGCGAGGGCTTGGCTGCAGAAAGCTGTTTTCGTGAACTTTGTTGATGAAATACTGGAGCATTTTTTCGCACACGCTGAAATCGGCGATAACGCCGTCTTTCATCGGACGAATGGCAGCGATGTTGCCCGGGGTACGGCCCAGCATACGCTTGGCTTCCATCCCGACAGCAACGACGCTCTTCTGATTTCCGTGGGTCCGAATGGCCACAACCGATGGCTCGTTCAGGACAATACCGCGCTCACGCACGTAAATAAGGGTGTTGGCAGTGCCCAGGTCGATGGAAAGATCGCTGGAAAACATGCCACGCAGTTTCTTGAACATGGGAAAGGGACCCTAGGGAACGCGTGGGTAAAAAAGTGCGGCAAACTCTAACAACGACAGGGATTTTGGGCAAGGAGCCAATATGTTAAATTGGCTGTTTTTCCGAGCACTACCCTCGACGTTCGCGGCCTTATGACCGTTTAAACAGCGTAGTGTTCCGCAATCTGACGTACGGTTCATTCCGCACGCATTCCACTGGAGAACCCCATGGCGCTTGATCGCTCCGACGTGGAAAAAATCGCTCATCTGGCCCGACTGGGTCTCAATGACGCCGATATCCCGCGTACTACTGAAGCACTGAACAGCATTCTCGGGCTGATCGACCAGATGCAGGCGGTCGACACTACCGGTATCGAACCCCTTGCGCACCCGCTTGAAGCATCGCAACGCCTGCGTGAAGACGTGGTCAGCGAAGCCAATCATCGCGATTCCTATCAAGCCATCGCACCAGCGGTCGAAGACGGCCTTTATCTGGTTCCGAAAGTCATCGACTAAGGGAATGAGCCTGCAATGCATCAAATGACTCTGGCAGAGATCGCTCGCGGACTCGCCGATAAAAAGTTTTCTTCCGAAGAATTGACCCGCAACCTGCTGGCGCGTATCGCCCAGCTGGACCCGCAGCTCAATAGCTTCATTTCCGTCACCGAAGACCTGGCCATCACTCAAGCCCAGGCCGCTGACGCCCGTCGTGCCGCTGGTGAGACTGGCGCGCTGTTGGGCGCCCCGCTGGCGCACAAGGACCTGTTCTGCACCAAGGGCATCCGCACCAGCTGTGCCTCGAAGATGCTCGACAACTTCAAGGCGCCGTACGATGCCACCATAGTGGCTAAGCTGGCTGCGGCTGGCACTGTGACCCTGGGCAAGACCAACATGGACGAATTCGCCATGGGTTCGGCCAACGAGTCCAGCCACTACGGCGCGGTGAAGAACCCGTGGAACCTTGAGCACGTACCGGGCGGCTCGTCCGGCGGTTCGGCTGCCGCGGTTGCCGCTCGTCTGTTACCTGCCGCCACCGGCACCGACACCGGCGGTTCGATTCGCCAACCGGCTGCTCTGACCAACCTCACCGGCCTTAAACCGACCTACGGCCGCGTGTCGCGCTGGGGCATGATCGCCTACGCGTCGAGCCTGGATCAGGCCGGTCCGATGGCGCGCACCGCCGAAGACTGCGCCCTGCTGTTGCAAGGCATGGCCGGTTTCGACATCAATGACTCCACCAGCATCGACGAACCCGTGCCCGATTACAGCGCCAGCCTCAACGGCTCGCTGCAAGGCCTGCGCATCGGCGTGCCGAAGGAATACTTCAGTGCAGGGCTCGACCCCCGCATCGCCGACCTGGTGATGGCCAGCGTCGAAGAGCTGAAGAAGCTTGGCGCCGTGGTCAAGGAAGTCAGCCTGCCGAACCTGCAACACGCGATCCCTGCCTATTACGTGATCGCTCCGGCAGAGGCTTCTTCCAACCTGTCGCGTTTCGACGGCGTGCGCTTCGGCTATCGCTGCGAAGACCCCAAAGACCTGACCGATCTGTACAAACGCTCCCGTGGCGAAGGCTTCGGGCCGGAAGTGCAGCGCCGGATCATGGTCGGTGCCTACGCCCTGTCCGCCGGTTACTACGACGCGTATTACCTGCAGGCGCAGAAGATACGTCGCCTGATCAAGAACGACTTCATGAACGCCTTCGCCGAAGTCGATGTGATCCTGGGCCCTACCACGCCGAACCCGGCCTGGAAGATCGGCGCCAAGAACGCCGACCCGATTGCCGAGTACCTGGAAGACTTCTACACCATCACCGCGAACCTCGCGGGCCTGCCGGGTCTGTCGATGCCTGCCGGTTTCGCCGACGGCCTGCCGGTTGGCGTGCAATTGCTGGCGCCGTACTTCCAGGAAGGCCGCTTGCTCAACGTCGCTCACCAGTATCAATTGGTTACCGACTGGCACACTCGCTCGCCTGAAGGCTTCTAAGGAGAAAACGCATGCAATGGGAAGTCGTCATCGGGCTGGAGATTCACACCCAGCTCACCACCCAATCGAAGATTTTCTCCGGTAGCGCCACCACGTTCGGCTCCGAGCCTAATACCCAGGCCAGCCTCGTCGACCTGGGCATGCCCGGCACGCTGCCCGTGCTGAACAAGGAAGCCGTGCAGATGGCGGTCAAGTTCGGCCTGGCCATCGACGCCGAGATCGGTCAGCACAACGTGTTCGCCCGCAAGAACTACTTCTACCCGGATCTGCCGAAGGGTTATCAGATCAGCCAGATGGAACTGCCGATCGTCGGCAAGGGCCACCTGGACATCACCCTGGAAGACGGCACCATCAAGCGCATCGGCGTGACTCGCGCCCACCTTGAAGAAGACGCCGGCAAGAGCCTGCACGAAGACTACAGCGGCATGACCGGTATCGACCTGAACCGCGCCGGTACGCCGCTGCTTGAAATCGTCTCCGAGCCGGACATGCGTTCGGCCAAGGAAGCGGTCGCCTACGTCAAGGCCATGCACGCGCTGGTCCGCTACCTGGGCATCTGCGACGGCAACATGGCCGAAGGCTCGCTGCGTTGCGACTGCAACGTTTCGATTCGCCCGAAAGGCCAGGTCGAATTCGGCACCCGCTGCGAGATCAAGAACGTCAACTCGTTCCGCTTCATCGAGAAGGCGATCAACAGCGAAATCCAGCGCCAGATCGACCTGATCGAAGACGGTGGCAAAGTCATTCAACAGACTCGCCTGTACGACCCGAACACCAACGAAACCCGCGCCATGCGCAGCAAGGAAGAAGCCAACGACTACCGTTACTTCCCCGATCCTGACCTGCTGCCGGTGATCATCGAGGACTCGTTCCTTGAGAAGACCCGCGCCAGCCTGCCGGAACTGCCGCCGCAGAAACGCGAGCGTTTCCAGTCGCAGTTCGGCCTTTCGCTGTATGACGCCAGCGTGCTGGCTTCCAGCCGCGAACAGGCGGATTACTTCGAGAAGGTGGTGAGCATTGCCGGCGACGCGAAGCTTGCCGCGAACTGGGTCATGGTCGAACTGGGTTCGCTGCTGAACAAGCAAGGCGTAGAGATCGATGAATCGCCGGTCAGCGCCGAGCAACTGGGCGGCATGCTGCAGCGCATCACCGACAACACCATCTCCGGCAAGATCGCCAAGATGGTCTTCGAGGCCATGGCCAATGGTGAAGGCAGCGCCGATGAGATCATCGATAAGCGCGGCCTGAAGCAAGTGACCGACAGCGGCGCCATCGAGTCGATTCTGGATGACATGCTGGCGGCCAACGCCGAGCAGGTCGAACAGTACCGTGCGGCCGATGAAGCCAAACGCGGCAAGATGTTCGGCTTCTTCGTCGGCCAGGCGATGAAGGCGTCCAAAGGCAAGGCCAACCCGGCTCAGGTCAACGAACTGTTGAAGCGCAAGCTGGAAGGTTGATCAATCTGCGTCGCTGAGCCTCTGTAGCAGTCCGGCCGGGCGGTGTTCCGTTTGCCGGCGGTGGTGACCTCATGATCGCTACCGCCGGCAAGCCGGGCTGCTATAGGGGCCTCAGCAACCGGAATTCCCTGCTGGCCAACCCACGATAAAAGGACTGCATTCATGTGGCGGCTCCTCGGCGCTTGCGCCCTGCTCTCCCTGCTGGCCGGTTGTGCCAGCGAAGGCATCATCGATCCACACGGTTATAACGCCACCGGCGGCGCCTCGTATTACGGGTCTCGCCACCAAGGCAAACGCACCGCCAGCGGCGAGCGTTTCGACCAGAATTCCCTGACTGCCGCGCACCGCCAATTGCCATTCGGTACGCGCGTGCAAGTCACCAATCTGGACAATGATCGCAAGGTCATCGTCCGCATCAACGATCGCGGCCCGCATACGCGAGGCCGGTTGATCGACGTATCCCGCGCAGCCGCCGCGCAATTGGGTATGCTGCGCAGCGGAACCGCCCAAGTGCGGGTGCAAGCCCTCGACGACTGACCTATCCAAAGGTGCCCTGAATTCTCGCCTTCTCTACCCTGCCGCTGCCCACTCTGATCGAACTGATCGGTGGGCTGCTGCTGATGATCATCGGTGCTGAACTGTCGGTGCGTGCTGCCGTGGTTCTGGCCGCCCTGCTGAAAACCCGCCCGCTGTTCCTCGGCCTGACCGTCATCGCCCTGGGCAGCAGCGCGCCGCAAATGGCCGTCGGCCTTCAGGCAGCGCTCACCGACAGCACCGACATCGCCGTGGGCAGCGTGATCGGCAGCAACATCTTCAACATTCTGGTGACCCTTGGCTTGTCGGCGCTGATCATTCCGTTGCGTGTCGCGCGGCAACTGGTGCGGGTCGATCTGCCATTGATGATCGGCGCCACGGCATTGGTTGCGATACTGGCGTGGAACGGCGTGCTGAGCGGTCTTGATGGCGTGATTCTGCTGATTGCCATGGCCGGTTATCTGGCGGTGGTGATCCGCCAGTTCGCTCACGGTGCTCGGCATTCTGCGACGCCAGACGCGCCAACCAGACGCAAGACCTGGCCCATTCTCGGCCGTCTGGCGCTGATGTCCTGCGGCCTGGCGTCATTGATTCTGGGCAGTCATCTGCTGGTCGGAGCGGCGGTCGTCGTCGCTCAGGATCTGGGGCTATCGGAACGGGTGATCGGCCTGACAGTGATTGCCGTTGCCACCTCGCTGCCCGCGCTGATGACTTCGCTGATTGCGGCCCTTCGCGGAGAACGGGACATCGCAGTGGGCAACATCATTGGCAGCAACCTGTTCAACCTGCTGGGCGTCCTGGGCATCACATCACTGATCGCCTCGGCGCCATTGTCGATCTCCCCCAACGCGCTGGATTTCGACCTGCCGGTGATGCTGGGTGTCGCCGTGTTATGCCTACCCCTGTTCTACTCCGGGTATCGCATCACGCGGCTCGAAGGCTTGCTGTTACTGGGGCTGTACGCGGTGTACGGCCTGCACATCATCTCGTTCACCACCGGCATGCCGCTCGCGGACAGGCTGGAGCGGCTGATGATTCACTATGCCCTGCCGGTGTTGGGGGTGTGCGTTCTGGTTGGCACCGTCAGGGCGTGGCGACGGCAGCACTAGAACTCGGAAGATGCAGCTCCCTCCCACAGGATTGTGGCCACGCCCGAAGCGGCGCATCAAGCCTCGATACGTGCGGCTTAAATCCATCCACCCCACTGCAGAATGAAAACTCCGATATTGGTGGTCACCGCCGCCGCCAGGGTGGTCATGACGATGATCGACGCAGCCAGTTCGTGATTGCCTTCCGCCGCGCGGGCCATGACGAAACTGGCGGACGCCGTCGGTGCGCCGAAGTACAGAAACAGAATCCCCAACTCCGCATGGCGAAAGCCCAACAGCCAGGCGCCGATGGTGCAGATCAGCGGCAGCCAGACCATTTTCATCATGCTCGCGCTGACCGCCAAGGTGCCGCTTTCGCGCAATGATTTCAGCGACAGTGTGCCGCCGATGCACATCAACGCCAGCGGCAGCGTCATCTGCGCCAGGTAGCTGCCGGAAGTGTCGAGCCACTTGGGCAACCCGATCCCGAAATAAGCAAAAGGCGTAGCCGCGACGATGCTGATGATCAGCGGGTTGGCGAGCACGCTCTTGCAGATGCTCCAGGGGTCGGACTTGATCACCGGGCTGTACACGGCCAGCACCACGGTAGAGAGCGTGTTGTAGAACAGGATGACCAACGCGGCGAGGATCGCGCCGAGGGAGATGCCGTAGTCGCCGTACATGCTCGCTGCCAGCGCGAGGCCGATGACGCCGTTATTGCCACGAAACGCCCCTTGCACGTAAATCCCGCGCTCGACGAAGGGTACGCGATAGATCGCCCAGCCCCAGACCAGCGCAAAACCCAGCAGGGTGGCGACAATGAAGTAGATCAGCACGCCGGGTTGCAAGGCCGCATGCAGGTCAGCGTGGATAATGCCGAGGAACAGCAACGCAGGCATCGTGCAGTTGAAGACCAGCGAAGATGCAGTGTGAATGAAGCTGTCGTTGATCCAGCCGACACGCTTGAGCACCACGCCGAGAAACAGCATGGCGAATACCGGTGCGGTGATGTTCAGGGTCTCCCAAAAGATTGCCAGCATGCACGCCAAACCCTGAGCCGTCGTTAGGTGGCTAATGATAGGCCAGCAGGCGGCTAAGTGTTACCGGGAATTGCTTAGTGATCGTACAACTATTGATTTTGATGGCGCCTGATGAGCACCGTCCTGTAACAGTCCCGCGTGCCGGCGGTGGGGTTGGCACAATCGCTACCGCCGGCAAGCCGGACAGCTACAGTGAGGGTGGCTTCAGACGGGAATAGCAGGCGCGAGCTTTTTCTCGAACACCGACACGCCATCCAGATCGCGCAGGGTCACAGTCATTTCGCCGCTCTGCCCATCGATGTTCACCTCGCCGAAAAACTGAAACCCGGCAAAGGGCGAGGTGTTCTGAGCCGGCGGGGCTTTCTGGAACACAAGCTCCGGGCCGAAGGTCTTGTCCAGCGTGTTCGGCCCATAACTGCCCGCATTCAAAGGCCCGGCGACGAACTCCCAGAACGGATCGAAATCCTGGAACACGGCCTGTTCCGGATGATAGTGGTGCGCTGCGCAGTAATGCACGTCAGCAGTCAGCCACACGGTGTCGCGAATCTTCTGCTGGCGCAGGAACCCGAGCAGTTCGGCAACTTCCAGCTCACGGCCTTTGGGCGCGCCATTGTCGGTGTTGGCAATCGCTTCCCAACGCATGACACCAGGGCTGACTTCACCGTCCGGTACGCCCAGGCCGATGGGCATGTCAGCGGCAATGACCTTCCACTGCGCGCTGGACGCCTGCAATTCGCGCTTGAGCCAGTCCAGTTGCTCACGCCCGAGAAAGGCCGTGGTCGGCCCCGGTTTGTCGGCGAGGTTGGCGTCGTTGCCATCGCGGTAACTGCGCATGTCGAGCACGAACACATCGAGCATCGGCCCGTAGCTGAGCTTGCGGTAAACGCGCACGCCGTTATCGGCACTCTGCAAACGCATCGGTGCGTACTCGAGAAACGCCTGACGCCCGCGAGATGCCAGCAACTGGATGTCCTTGACCTTGTAGCGCTCGTCCAGTTGCTTGCTCGGCGACCAGTTGTTGCTCACTTCGTGGTCGTCCCACTGCCAGATCTGCGGGACCTCGGCGTTGAAGCGGCGCAGGTTTTCATCCATCAGGTTGTAGCGGTAGGCGCCGCGATATTCGTCGAGGGTTTCGGCGACCTTGCTCTTCTCTTCGGTGGTGATGTTGCGCCAGATGCGCCCGTTCTCCGTGACCACTTCGGCAGGCACCGGGCCGTCGGCGTAAATGGTGTCGCCGCTGTGGATGAAAAAGTCTGGCAGACGCAGGCGCATGGCCTCGTAGATGCGCATGCCGCCGATCTCCGGGTTGATGCCGAAGCCTTGGCCCACGGTGTCTCCGCTCCAGACGAAACGAATGTCGCGACGGGCTTGTGGGACGCTGCGCAGGTGGCCGAACCAGGGTTCGCTGACGACGCCGGTCTGGGCATCTTCAAAGAACACCCGATAGAAAATCGCCTGATCGGTCGGCAAACCGGTGAGTTCGACGCGGGCGGTGAAGTCGGTGCGCTGATCGGCCAGCAGCGAGACCGAGCGACGCGGGTTGCTGAACATGCTGCGGGTGTCCCACTCGACCACCATCCGCGACGGGCGATCACTGCGGCTCCAGACCATGGCGCGATCGCCTTGCAGGTCACCGGACTGCACGCCATCGGTCATCTTCGGACGGTCCTTGACCGATGCAATGACCGCAGGCGCCAGGCCCGGCAAGAGCAATCCGGCGCCAGCGGCTTGAATGATGCGACGGCGTGTCAGGTCGAACCGGGTCATTTCTATCCTCCTCAGGCGAATACCAAAGAGAGGAACCTAACAATGGATTGTTGGGAGAATGTGACAGCGAGCAGGTTGCCGGCGCTCAAGCGCCGGCAGGCACTGCATCCAGCTCCACGACTTCCGGGCGCTTCAACACCGCGTACAACACGCCCGTCACCACGCTGCCGACGACGATTGCCAGCAGGTACAGCAACGCATGGTTGATCGCATTCGGGATCAGCATCACGAACAGCCCGCCATGGGGCGCCATGAGCTTGCAGCCGAAGAACATCGACAATGCTCCAGTCAGCGCGCCGCCGACGACGCTTGCCGGAATCACCCGTAACGGGTCTTTCGCGGCAAACGGAATCGCGCCTTCAGAGATGAAACACAGCCCCAGCACGAACGCCGCCTTGCCAGCCTCACGCTCGCTCTGGGCGAACTTGTTGCGGGCGATGACACTGGCAATGCCCATGCCGATGGGAGGGACCATGCCGGCCGCCATCGCAGCGGCCATCGGCGCATAACTCTGCGACGCCAACAGGCCTACCGAAAACGCATACGAAGCCTTGTTGATCGGCCCGCCAAGATCGACGCACATCATCGCGCCGAGCAGCACGCCCAGCAGGATCGCGTTGGTGGTGCCCATGCTGTCGAGGAAGTGGGTCAGGCCTTCAAGCATGCCGGCGACCGGTTTGCCGACCACGTAGATCATCACAAGGCCAGTAAACAGACTCGCCAGCAGCGGGATGATCAGGATCGGCTTGAGGGCTTCGACACTCGCCGGCAATTTCGCGTAGCGATTGATCGCCGCAGCGCTGTAGCCTGCCAGGAAACCAGCGATGATGCCGCCGATGAAGCCAGCCCCCAGGGTACTGGCGAGCAGGCCGCCGATCATGCCCGGCGCAAGGCCCGGTCGATCAGCGATGGAGTAAGCGATGTAACCCGCCAACAGCGGCACCATCAGCTTGAAGGCTGCGTCGCCGCCGATCTGCATCAGCGCAGCCGCGAGGGTGCCCTGTTCCTTGAACGCGGTGATGCCGAACACGAACGACAGCGCGATCAGCAAACCGCCCGCCACCACCATCGGCAGCATGAACGACACGCCGGTCAGCAGGTGTTTGTAGACGCCAGTCTTGTCCTTCTTCGCCGGGCCTTTCGCTGCTGCTAGCGCAGATTCGACTTCGCCCTCGGCTAGCGCCTTTTTCAGGGTCGCTTCAGATTGTTTCAGCGCGATGCCGGTGCCACAGCGATAGATGCGCTTACCGGCAAAACGCTCGGTCGCAACTTCGATGTCCGCAGCGAGCAGCACCACGTCGGCGTCGGCAATGGCCTGGGCGCTGAGCGGATTGCGCGCGCCTACAGAGCCCTGGGTTTCCACTTGCAGGTCGTAACCGAGTTTTATGGCGGCCTGCTGGATCGCCTCGGCCGCCATGAACGTGTGGGCTACGCCAGTTGGACATGCGGTCACGGCCACCAGGCGAGGCGTTGCGTTAGCGGCAGGCGCTGGTTGTGCAACGTCGCTGGCGACATAGAGCGATGCCAGTTCGCTCGCCGAACGCAGGAAATCATCGATATCCTGCAACGCCTGGGCCGGGGTCGATTGATGCAGGCGCTTGCCGGAGAAACGCGTGAGATCCAGCGGCCCGGTGTTGACCACCAGCACCCAGTCGGCGGCTTCGATGTCGGCGGCGGACAGCTGTTTTTCCGGATGACGCGGGTCGTGCACTTCGACACAGGTGCTCCAGCCCTGACGCTGCGCCGCCGCATCGAGCAAGCGAGCGCTGAGGACACTGCTGATCTTGCCGTTCGGACAGGCCGTAACAATGGCTAACTTCATTACACTTCCTCTCTTCTTGTTCTCTACAGGCGTCATTCGGTCAGCGCGCGCACGCTGACGCCGCCTTCCAGCCGCTTGAGTTGCACAGTGTCGTTGATGCCAAAACCGATCTGGGTCACCGCCATCGCCGCAATTGCCGTGGCCGTGCGCAAGGTCTGCTCGGGCTTGCTGCCAAGCAGCAGGCCATGAACCATGCCCGCCAACAGCGAATCCCCCGCGCCCACGGTGCTGGCGACCGTGACCTTCGGCGGCAGCGCCTGCAAGGCAACGCTTGAGCTGAACCAGTGCACGCCCTCTGCGCCCTGAGAAATCACCACATGCTCGATGCCGCGCTGACGCAATGCGGCGGCGGCCGCAGCCTGCGCCGCGATAGAGATGATCGGCGCGTCCAGCGCATCGGCCAGCTCTTCGGTGTTGGGCTTGATCAGCCACGGCGAGGCTTCGAGGCCTGCGCGCAAGGCTTCGCCGCTGGTGTCCAGCGCCACTTTCAAGCCCATGTCGTTGAGGCGCAGCAACAGCGTTTTCAGCCACTGGGCATCGACACCACGGGGCAGACTTCCCGCCACGACGACGGCATCGAAATCGCCGGCAATCTGCTCGACACGAGTGGCCAGCGCCTGTTGCGCCTGAACGCTGACCTCGGGCCCAGGGCCATTCAGATCGGTGATCCGGCCACCGCTTTCGGCCAGCTTGATATTGCTGCGAGTCTCGCCCGGCACCCGCACGAACTCATCGACAAAACCGCGCTTGGCAAACAGCGATTCGAACGGCTGCTGATTATCGACGCCGAGAAATCCGGCCACTGTCAGTTCATGCCCGAGATCAGCCAGCACCTGGGCGACGTTGATGCCTTTGCCCGCCGCGTGACAGAGCATCGCTTCGCTGCGGTTGACCTGGCCGACGTGCAACGGGCCCAACTGTACGGTCAGGTCCAGCGCTGGGTTCATGGTCAATGTCAGAATTTTCGCCATTACAGCCCCTCCACGAGGGCACGCACTTCAGCGGCGCTGCCGACCGCCAGCGCGGCTTGCGCCAGCTGTCGGGCCCCGATCACATTCAAATCGCGCACGCAGGCCTTGACCTCGCCAACACTGCGCGCCGCGACACTCAATTCATCCACACCCAGGCCGACCAGCACCGGCACCGCCAACGGGTCCGCCGCCAGTTCGCCACACACCCCGACCCATTTGCCGTGGGCATGGGCCGCGCGCACCGTGATGTCGATCAGTTGCAGCACCGCCGGATGCAGGCCGTCAGCCTGAGCCGACAAGGTTGGGTGGCCGCGGTCAATGGCCAGGGTGTACTGCGTCAGGTCATTGGTGCCGACGCTGAAGAAGTCCACTTCCTTGGCCAGCACTGGCGCCAGCAACGCGGCAGACGGCACTTCGATCATGATCCCCAGTTGCAGATCCGCCACCGGGATTTCCAGGCGCAGACGCTCGGTCATGTCCCGCGCCTGACGCCATTCCTCAACGGTACCGACCATGGGAAACATGATGCGCAACGGGCGGTTGTCGGCAGCGCGCAACAGGGCACGCAACTGGCTTTCCATCACGTCCGGGCGCTGCAATGTCAGGCGAATGCCGCGCACGCCGAGGAAAGGGTTTTCTTCCTTGTCGATGGGCCAGTACGGCAAGGGTTTGTCGCCGCCGACGTCGAGGGTGCGAACCACCAGCGGCCGGCCTTTGAGATCGTCGAGCACGCGGCGGTATTCGCTTTCTTGCGTCGCTTCGTCAGGCGCGCAACTGTGGGCCATGAACAGCAATTCGGTTCGTAGCAGGCCAATGCCTTCGGCGCCCTGCTCCACCGCCGCTGGCGTACCGGCGCTGTCACCGATGTTGGCGAACACTTCGACCGGGTGGCCATCTTTGGTGATCGCTGGTTCCATGCGCAGCGCGGCAGCGGCTTTCAGGCGTTGCTCGCGGGTGTCGCGGTCGCGCAGTGCGCGTTGCAGCGTCTGGTCATCCGGCGCGACGTCGAGACGGCCGCGCTGGCCGTCGATCAACAACGGGGTGCCGGACTTGATCAGCAGCACCGCATCGCCAGCGCCGACCAGCGCCGGAATGCCCAACGCCCGCGCGACGATTGCACTGTGTGCGGTGGCGCCGCCGCGAGCAGTGAGAATCCCAGCCACTCGCGCCGGGTCCAGTCGCGCCACATCGGAGGGGCCTACTTCGTCCATCACCAGAATGTAGGGTTCCTGCGGCTCGACCAGATCGTCGACCCCACAGATCTGCGCCAGCACCCGGCGACCGATATCGCGCAGGTCGGCGGCGCGCTCGGCAAGCAGTGCGTCCTTGAGTTGTTCCTGTTGTTGCGCTGCCGCCTCGATCACGGTAATCCACGCGGCTGCCGCGCTTTCACCCTGCTTCAAACGCAAGGCGACTTCGTCCACCAGTTCGGGGTCGTCGAGCATTTCCTGGTGCGTGACGAAAATCTCGCGGATGGCCTTGGCGGTGCTGCGCTGGATCAGGCCTTCGATATCTTCGCGTACTTGCGCCAGTGCCGAGTGCAGATGTCGGTGCTCAGTGCTGAAGGACTCCCCCCTCAGTGGGTAATCGAACACCGGCAGAACATGCACATGGGCCGGGCCAGTCGCGATACCTGGCGCTGCGGGCACGGCCTGTATCTGCGAGCCGGCAGCCGGGACTGACAGGGATTTTTCAACGATGCCGGCGATGGGCGTCGGCGCGGATTCGGTGGGCAGCGGTTCGATCTCCTCACCCAGGCCGTCAAGTACTGCGGCAATCAGCGCAGGCAAGGCATCGTCTGCAACGGCGGGCTCGGCAATGAACTCCAGCGCCTGACCCCGACGCACACCAAGGCTCAGCAATTTGCTCAGGCTTTTGGCAGACACCGGGTTTTCCGTCGAATCGACGATCCGCACTCGCACATCGCCTTCGAAACTCTTGGCCAACTGCGCGAGGATCTTCGCCGGGCGTGCATGAAGACCATGAGCATTGGCGAGCACTACGCGCTCGCTCGGCCAGTCTGGTGGCACGTCACCGCCCAGCGCTTGCAGGACCGCGCGGCTACTCGTCGCCTGGCCCAGTTCATGGCCGCGACCTTCGATCAGCAACGCGCAAAGGCGCTCGAGCAATGCCTGATGGGACTCGCCAAGGCTGGCCAGGCAGAACAGCCCGGTCAGTGCTTGCCCCAGATGACGCATCGGCTTGTCCGGGGTGACGAACGCCAGTCCCGGTTTGTTGACCATCTGCTCGCTGTGCAGCCACCAGAGGCCATCCCCGAGCGGCAGTGGCTCGACCTGTTGCAGTACAGCGGCGAAACCGTTGTTCACGCATTCGGCGCGGCGCAGCAAACGCGCACCGCGCCAGACCAGTTCTTCGAAGTCATCGACCGACGCGCCGAGGCTGATCATCTGCGCGTCCAGCGCCAGCTCCTGCGGTGCGCCTTGCAGCAGTTTGAGCAGCGCCTCGGGACTCTTCGCCTGACGCAGCGCTTCGCCCAGATCGGTTTCGCCGAGAGCACGGGTCAGCAGTTGCAGCAGGCGCAGGTGCTCGTCGGACTTGGCGGCAATGCCGATGGCCAGATAGACCATCTGCCCATCGCCCCAGTCCACCCCCTGCGGAAACTGCATCAGTCGCACGCCGGTGGCGTATACCTGATCACGGGTTTGCGGCGTGCCGTGAGGAATGGCGATGCCCTGCCCGAGAAAGGTCGAGCCCTGCTGTTCGCGGGCCTGCAAACCTTGCAGGTAGCCGGGCGCAACAAGCCCATCAGTGACTAGCAGATCAGCGAGCAACTGCAGCGCTGCGGACTTATCCACAGCAGTCTGGTCCATGGAAATTTGCTCAACGGTCAGCTCGAGCATGCCTTTCTCCTGTGCAGCGCACGGTCGCGCCTGATTTTTGTTGTAGGACCGCTCGTACACGGTCAGTTACCGCAAAAACGCTGGATATCAGACCGGCGTTCTCACTCGACTTCAGCCGTAAACAGGCTTGCTGAATCGTTTAATCTAGATGGGCGGGCACGTTACTCGATAATCTCTGCGGATTGAAGCTCATCCGGTCGATTGGTGTAGGAACCGTCCTAAAAAACCCGGGACCTTCACTCATCGCGAAGGTCTGCTGTAATGATGGCCGCGAATCGGTGAAAATCCCTGGCACTTTCACGACATCTGCGAAAAACAAAAGGAATGTTCGTTTGAAACTCAGTGATATTGCGCGTCTGGCCGGTGTGTCCGTCACCACCGCCAGCTACGTGATCAACGGCAAGGCCGAACAGCAGCGCATCAGCAATGCGACGGTCGAGCGCGTGCGTGCGGTGGTCGAAGCCCATGGTTTCCGCCCAAATCCGCAAGCCGCCGGCCTGCGCAGTCGGCACACCCGCACATTGGGCTTCATCCTGCCGGACCTGGAAAACCCCAGCTATGCCCGCATTGCCAAGCAACTGGAGCAAGGCGCTCGAGCGCGAGGTTATCAGTTGCTGATCGCAAGCTCCGACGACGATCCCATCAGCGAGTTGCAACTGTTGCAGCTGTTCCGCGCCCGGCGCTGCGATGCACTGTTCGTCGCCAGCTGCCTGCCCGCCAGCGATGACAGCTATCGCGAACTGCAAAAACAGGGCATTCCGGTGATTGCCATCGACCGCGAAATGGACCCTGCACACTTCTGCTCGGTGGTCAGCGACGACCACGACGCCAGTCAGCAGTTGACCCGTAGCCTCCTGGAAATCCGGCCCAAACACATCGCGCTGATCGGCGCACGCCCTGAACTGAGCGTCAGTAAGGCCCGTGCCAGCGGTTTCGAGGATGCGCTTGAAGGTTTCAAGGGATCGGTGATCATCGAACACGGCGAGTCGTTCAGCCGCGACTGTGGTTTGCAGATCGCGGGCCAGATGCTGGATCGCCTTGGGTATTTCCCCGATGCGCTGGTCACCACCTCCTACGTTCTGCTGCAGGGAGTGTTCGATCTGCTGCAACAGCGCCGCCTGAACCCCGATCAACTGCATCTGGGCACTTTCGGTGACACGCAGTTGCTGGACTTCCTGCCGCTGCCGGTCAACGCCATGGCTCAGCAACATCAGCTGATCGCCGAAAAAGCGCTGGCATTGGCACTCTCCGCCGTTGAGCAAGATCAGTACGAACCTGGCGTACATGCCATCGTGCGCACGTTCAAACAGCGAATTCACGAGGCCTGATCGTGACGCTGATCGACACCCACACTCATCTGGATTTCGACGATTTCGATGCAGATCGCCAGGCAGTGCTCAATCACTGCAAGCATCTGGGTGTGGAGCGGATGGTGGTACTGGGGGTCTATCAGCGCAATCTGCAACGGGTGTGGGATCTGGCACTGAGTGAGCCTCAGGTGTACGCCGCACTGGGGCTGCACCCGATCTACCTCGATGAGCACCGCCCGGAACATCTGCAAGAACTGCGTGACCGACTGGCAGCCCTGGCGGGCCATCCCAAGCTCTGCGCCGTTGGCGAAATAGGGCTGGATTATTACGTCGAATCGCTGGACCGGGAGCAACAGCAAAAGACCTTCGACAGTCAGTTGCAAATGGCCGCCGATTTCAACCTTCCTGCCCTGCTCCACGTTCGCCGCAGCCATGCTGACACTATCGCCACCCTGAAGCGCTTCAAGCTCAGGCGCAGCGGCATCGTTCATGCGTTTGCCGGGAGCCGTGAGGAAGCAAAGGAATACATCAAGCTCGGTTTCAAACTCGGGCTGGGTGGCGCGGCGACCTGGCCTCAGGCGTTGCGCATGCACCGGGTCATCGCCGAACTGCCGCTCGACAGCGTGGTGCTGGAAACCGATTCGCCAGACATGGCACCTGCCATGTATCCAGGCATACGCAACACCCCGGAGCACCTGCCGGCTATCTGCACAGCATTGGCCGAGCTCATGAACATCCCTGCCGAACGCCTGGCCGAGGCGAGCACCGCCAGTGCGAATGAAGTGTTCGGCTGGAACTGACCCGCCGCCTGCCCGAATTTAATTTGTAAAAAGAAATTTCAAACCACCGCTGAGGTCCTTTGCTTATCTCTTCTCGATAGCTAAGGATACCGGCAATGAAATTCTCGAAGTTCGCACAGGCCTTGTCGAAATGGACCGGCAGCCCCCGGACCTTTCTTGTTGCTGTGCTGCTGATCTGCATCTGGGCTGCGACGGGCCCGCTGTTTCACTACAACGACACCTGGCAACTGATCATCAATACGTCGACCACCATCATCACCTTCCTCATGGTGTTCCTGATCCAGAACACCCAGAATCGCGATACCGATGAGTTGCACATCAAGATCGATGAACTGCTTCGCGTGACCAAGGATGCGCAGAATGCGGTACTGAGCCTGGATAACCTGGATCAAAAGGAGCTGCGCGAGCTGCGCAAGAAATACAAGGCAATGGGGGAAGATCACGACATGGATCACACCAAACCTTTCCCAAAATGTGATGCGGATGACGCAGGAAAAGATTCGGGCCAGATCGCCAACCATTGATCAGACGCCAGGAACTACAAGGTCCTATGGCCTTCATAACCCATGAAGGCCGCATCCTGCATGGCGGATGGCGGTAAGAAAATGATCCGGGAGAATGAAAAATGCCCACTCAAAACAAAGCCAAGTACACCACCGAACAGAAACACAAAGCTGCCCACATAGAGGACAGCTACGAGTCCAAAGGCGTGAGCAAGGGTGAAGCCGAAGCCCGCGCGTGGGCTACCGTGAACAAACAGTCTGGCGGCGGCGAGAAGAAAGGTGGCTCAGGGACCCAAAAGTCCGCCACTGCTAAATCCCATGATCGCAAAGACTCGGCTAAACGAGCCGTCGCGGCTAAGCATGGTTCCCCGCGCAACAGCAGCGGCCAGTCTTTGGACTCACAGACCAAGGTCGATCTGATGCAGCGGGCGCGGGGTCTGAATATTTCGGGTCGCTCGACCATGACCAAGCAAGAATTGATCAGCGCTATTCGCAAGGCAGCGTGATGTTGCCGATGGCTGTTCCTATGTAGCGGTCGGGCTTGCCGACGGCGGCACATTCGCGATCGCCACCGCCGACAAGCCGGACCGCTCCGGGATTTCAGCAGGCGTCACCTACAAACAAGCGCCAACAGGGAGTTCGCCCATGAGCGGATCACGCAGCACTGCAAAGTCTGAAGTCGTTCTGCTGGCCACCCACAAAAAACTCGCGACTCACGAAACCGTGGTTCAGCAAGCTTTGGGCGAGCGCATCGCCAGGCTGCTGGGCGCCAGATTCGTCGGAGCCTACGACCCAGCCCTACACAAAGGTCAGGCCCCCTACTACATCCCCTCCGACACCTTGATCGGCAAAAAAGAAGGCGATGCGCTGAACATTCGCAGCGTCGATGACTTCTTCGGTGGTTTGATCGACTACCCGTTCATGGCGACCAAAGCCATCTCTCATCCCCTGCTCAAGGACGCCACGGCCCAGCCGCCGGGGTGGTCCGAGCGCTTTTTTGAAGAAGCGGCCGACGCGGTTCTGACAGGGTTCAGCGTGTTCAATGAGGCCGATGCCAGACGCGCGGGCCGCCAGTTGCTCAAAGATGGGCCGGTGCGGGTCAAACCCGTGTTGGCCACAGCGGGTCGCGGTCAGGTCGTGGTCAATTCCGAAGCCGATCTGGACAAGGCCATCGCCGACCAGGACATGGCCGAGGTCGAGGAATGGGGGCTGGTGCTGGAAGAGGATCTGAGCGATGTGATCACCTACAGCGTCGGCCAGGTGCAGGTCGCGGGCATCATGGTCAGTTATCACGGCACCCAGAGCCTGACACAAGACAACAATGGCGAGACGGTCTACGGTGGCTCACAGCTATGGCTAGTGCGAGGCGACTACGACGAACTGCTCAAGCTCGATCTGGATGACGACGTACGCCGTTCGGTTACCCAAGCCATGAGCTACGAAAAAGCGGCGCTGGATTGCTTTCCCGACTTCCTCGCCTCACGCCGCAACTACGACATCGCCCACGGCACCAACTCCCGCGGCGAGGTGTGTTCAGGGGTGCTGGAACAGTCGTGGCGCATTGGTGGTGCCAGCCCGGCCGAGGTGGAGGCGTTGGTGGCGTTCGCTGCCGACCCTGCCTTACAGCGCATTCGCGCCTCCAGCCACGAGATCTACGGGCAGACCACATTGCCTGCCGATGCCCACGTTCTCTACGAAGGCGACGACCCAGAGGTCGGCCTTATCAGCAAATTCACACAGGTCCAGCCTTATGACCGTACGCAGTGAAACCATCGACATCAGCGTCAGCGACGACCACATCTCCGGCACCATCCTCACCCCCGGCGCGAAAATGCCAGGCATCCTTTTTGTCCATGGTTGGGGCGGCAGCCAGCAGCGCGATCTGGCGCGAGCGAAGAACATCACCGGTCTGGGTTGCGTGTGCCTGACCTTCGATTTGCGCGGCCATGAACGCACCCACGAAATGCGCGCCTCGGTCTCTCGCGAGCACAGCATGGAAGACCTGTTGGCCGCCTACGACCGACTCGCCAGCCATCCCGCTGTGGACAACAACGCGATCGCGGTGATCGGCAGCAGTTACGGTGGGTATCTGGCAACCATCCTCAGTGGCATGCGGCCTGTGCGCTGGCTGGCGTTGAGAGTGCCGGCGCTGTACTGGGACGCCGACTGGGACATGCCCAAACAGGCGCTGGACCGGGACAAACTCGCGCACTATCGCCGCTCGGCCGTGACCGCCGCAGATAACCGTGCTCTGGCGGCGTGCAAGGATTTCCAGGGTGATGTGCTGCTGGTGGAATCGGAACAGGACGACTACGTACCCCACGCGACGCTGATGAGTTACCGCACCGCATTCGATATGGCCCATTCGCTGACCTATCGTCTGCTCGACGGCGCCGATCATGGGCTGAGCAGCGACACCAGTCAGCATGCCTACACGACGCTGTTGACCGACTGGATCAGCGAAATGGTCATCGGCTCGCGGCTTGTGGATTACCCGCATCATTCGGCGGCGTATTCCTGAGTCAGGATAACCCCTGCAGGTTTCGTGTCGGTCGCGAGATTTCGTCACGCTACAAAACCTGTGGGAGACGCCGGAGGTCACGACGGCAGCGATAGCGGTACATCCGGCCACTCGATAGAGACTGACCCACCGCTATCGCGGCTGTCGCACAGCTCCCACAGGCCTTGTGCCGGTCACAGGATTTTCGCCACGCTGCTAAACCTGTGGAACACGCCGGAGGTCACGACGGCAGCGATAGCGGTACATCCGGCCACTCGACAGTGACTGACCCACCGCTATCGCGGCTGTCGCACAGCTCCAGCAGCTCCCACAGGCCTTGCCGGTCACAGGATTTTCGCCACCCTGCACAACCTGTGGGAGACTCCGGAGGTCACGACGGCAGCGATAGCGGTACATCCGGTTACTCCACTGCGCCTGACCCACCGCTATCGCGGCTGTCGCACAGCTCCAGCAGCTCCCACAGGTCTCGTGCCAGTCGCGAGATGTCGCCGCGCTACACAACCTGTGGGAGACGCCGGAGGTCACGACGGCAGCGATAGCGGTACATCCGGCCACTCCACTGTGCCTGACCCACCGCTTTCGCGGCGGTCGCACAGCTCCAGCAGCTCCCACAGGCCTGGTGCCGGTCACAGGATTTTCGCCACCCTGCTAAACCTGTGAGAGACGCCGGAGGTCACGACGGCAGCGATAGCGACACACCCGGCGACTCCACTGTGACTGACCCACCGCTTTCGCGGCTGTCGCACAGCTCCAGTAGCTCCCACAGGTCTCGTGCCAGTCGCGAGATGTCGCCGCGCTACACAACCTGTGGGAGACGCCGGAGGTCACGACGGCAGCGATAGCGGTATATCAGGCCACTCCACTGTGCCTGACCGACCGCTATCGCGGATGTCGCACAGCTCCAGCAGCTCCCACGAGTCTCGTGCCAGTCGCGAGATGTCGCCACCCTGCTAAACCTGGGGAGACGCCGGAGGTCACGACGGCAGCGATAGCGGTACATCCGGCCACTCCACTGTGCCTGACCCACCGCTTTCGCGGCTGTCGCACAGCTCCAGCAGCTCCCACAGGCTTTATCCCGGTCAAAGGATTTTCGTCACGCTGCAAAACCTGTGGGAGACGCCGGAGGTCACGACGGCAGCGATAGCGGTATATCAGGCGACTCCACTGTGACTGACCCACCGCTTTCGCGGCTGTCGCACAGCTCCAGCAGCTCCCCCAGGCTTTGTGCCTGTCACAGGATTTTCGTCACGCTGCAAAACCTGTGACCTCAGGCGTCTCCTACAGAGACTGTACCGGTCTTGAACGCTGAGATCGGCGCAGCTTTGTATGAGCCACCCTTCGCTCTACAGATCAGATCACAGACAGATCGCCATCATTCGCCGATGCGTCCACCCTGCTGTCGAACCCAGGCGTGAGAATGATCTTGCGACAGTCTTCTTCGCGCTTGTCGAAAATCGCATACCCCTCCGCCGCTTCTTCCAAAGACAGGCGGTGGGTAATGATCGCCTCGGGCGCCAGTGCTCCTTCCTCGATCAACTTGAGCAACTCCGGCAGATAGCGATGCACATGGGTCTGGCCCATCTTGAAGGTCAGGCCCTTGTCGAACGCATCGCCGAACATGAAGCCGTGAATGAAGCCCGCGTAGACGCCGGGCACGCTGACCGTACCGCCGCGTCTCACCGCCGCGATGCATTGGCGCAACGCCTTGCCGCTGCTGCCTTCGAGCTTGAGGGTAGCCAGAATGGTTTCGGTGGTGCTGCCCTTGGCTTCAAAGCCCACGGCATCGATCACGGCGTCGACCCCGCGCATACCTGCGGTCTGGCGAATGAGGGTGTCGGCCGGATCATCGTCTTCATCGAAGTTGATCGGAATCGCGCCGTAGGTGAACTGCGCATAGGCCAGACGATAGGCATGGTGATCGACCATGAAGATCTTCTCGGCGCCGAGCATTTTCGCGCAGGCGGCGCTGAGCAGTCCCACAGGCCCCGCGCCATAAATCGCCACGCTCGAACCTTTGCTGACTCCCGCATTAAGCACTGCCTGCCAGGCGGTGGGCAGGATGTCGGAAAGGAAAAGTACCTTCTCATCGGCAAGCGTACCGGGGACTTTGAACGGCCCAACATTGCCTTTTGGCACTCGCACATACTCGGCCTGCCCGCCTGGCACACCGCCGTACAAATGGCTGTAGCCGAACAGCGCCGCGCCGGGAGCGATGGACTTTTTGTTGAGAATCGCGCCACGGCCGGTATTGGTGGTTTCGCACGCCGCGAATGCATCCATCTGACAGAAGAAGCAACTGCCGCAGGCGATCACAAACGGAATCACCACACGATCACCCGGCTTGACCGCCGTGACCTGCGGCCCGACCTCTTCGACGATGCCCATGAACTCATGGCCGAAGATATCGCCCTGTTCGGTAGCCGGAATTTTCCCGCGATACAGATGCAGGTCCGACCCGCAGATAGCGGTCGCAGTGACCTTGAGCAGCACATCATCGGCTTCCTGGATGATCGGATCGGCAACGGTTTCGACACGCACGTCGTGGGCGCCGTGATAAGTCAGTGCACGCATGAACATCTCCTTGTCTTGCAGGCAAAACGGCCGAGGCAAACGGCTTCTGAGAAAGCATGAAATAAGGATAGGCGCGGACACGGTGAAGTTCAGGGAGGTGGATATGAGGTGACCAGCGGGGAGAGTTTTGCTCGCGCCCTCCTGCAGCAGTCCGGCTTGCCGGCCGTAGCGCACTCAGAATCGCCGCCGGCAAGCCGGACTGCTACGGGTAACTGCATTGAAAGGAAGACGTGCGCTCCCGATGGAATTCAGGCGATATTGAGCATCGAATACAGTCTCGCTCGTCGGGAGTCATCATGAGTTCATCCCCCATGCGCATCTGCATCGCGGGCGCTGGCGCCATCGGTTGCACACTGGCGGCCCGCATCGCGCTCAGCGGACGCCCGGTCAATGTGTTCGCTCGCGGTCGCACCCTGACGGCTCTGCAGCGCAACGGCGTTCATCTGCAGGATCTGACAGGTCGTCATCACGTCAAGGTCAATGCCAGCGACAGCGCCGAAGCACTCGGCGAGCAAAATCTGCTGTTTCTCTGCACCAAAGCGCCTTCACTGAGCGACCTGCTGCCCAACATCAGCCCGCTGATCGGCCCGAATACCATCGTGGTACCGGTGATCAACGGCGTGCCCTGGTGGTATTTCCATGGCGAAGGTGGCCGCTTCGATGGCAATCGCGTGGAGACTGTCGATCCCGATGGCCGCATCACCGACACCCTGGATCTGCACAAGGTCATCGGTTGTGTCGTCTTCATCACCGCCCAGAGTTCGGCCCCGGCCGTGGTGAAAACCCACAACCCGTATCGCATCATCTTCGGCGAACTGAACAACCAGCTGACCCCTCGACTGGAGAGCCTGCGTACGTTGATCGAAAGCGCCGGAATCGAAGCGCAGGGCACCGACCGTATTCGCGATCAGCTGTGGACAAAAATCATCGCCAACCTCACGTCCAACCCGGTGTCCGTGGTCACCGGCGCGACGCTGGAGCAGATCTACGGCCTGCCGGACATGCGCGAACTGGCGCTGGCGACCTTCAATGAAGCGCTGCAAGTGGCGGCTGCGTATGACGCCAGGCTGAGCATGGAACCCACGACCTTCATGCAATTCGGTGCGAGCATGGGGCCGGTGCGCACCTCGATGCTGCAGGATTTCGACAAGGGACTGCCGCTGGAGCTGGCGGCTATTGGCGATGCGGTGCTGGAGTTGGCGCAGAAGGTGAACATTCCGATGCCGATCACGAAGAGCGTGCTGACATTGGCGAGGTTTTGCGGGGAGCATGCGCACCATAAGGAGCATGGGCGGCATTGATGAACAGAGGCGAAGCGTCCAGAGCGGCATTCCCACGCGGAGCGTGGGAATGATCAAGGATTACCGATCAGGTAATCGGCGCCGGGTTGAACAAGGTGATGTCGTTGTGCAAACGGTAGTGTTCGGTCCAGGTCTTTTTCTTGCCGCTGGCGACATCAAGGTAGAAATGGAACAGTTCCCAACCCAGGTCTTCGATGCTGGCGCGACCTGTTGCAATGCGCCCGGCATCGATGTCGATCAGATCCGGCCAGCGCTGCGCCAACTCGGTACGGGTCGAGACCTTCACCACCGGTGACATCGCCAGACCATACGGCGTGCCGCGACCGGTGGTGAACACGTGCAGGTTCATGCCGGCAGCCAGTTGCAGTGTGCCGCACACGAAGTCGCTGGCCGGCGTGGCGCAGAAGATCAGGCCTTTACGGTTCACGCGCTCGCCAGGGCCAAGCACCCCATTGATCGCACTGTTGCCGGACTTGACGATCGAGCCCAGGGACTTCTCGACAATGTTCGACAACCCGCCCTTCTTGTTGCCCGGCGTGGTGTTGGCGCTGCGGTCGGCTTCGCCCTTGGCCAGGTAACGGTCGTACCAGTCCATCTCGCGCACCAGTTCCTCAGCCACTTGCGTGGTTTCGGCTCGGGAGGTCAGCAGGTAGATCGCATCGCGGACTTCGGTCACTTCGGAGAACATCACCGTCGCACCGGCGCGCAACAGCAGATCCGAGGCGTAGCCCAGCGCAGGGTTGGCAGTGATGCCGGAAAACGCATCGCTGCCACCGCACTGCATGCCCAGAATCAACTCGGACGCCGGCACGGTTTCGCGACGACGCTGATCCAGTTTCTTCAGGCGCACTTCAGCCAATTCCATGATCTGCTCGATCATTTCATTGAAACCGTGTTTCGAATCCTGCAGGCGATACATCCACGATTCGCTGAGATCGACCGACGGGTCGTTCTCGTGCATGACCTGATCGGCCTGCAACTTCTCGCAGCCCAGACCGATCACCAACGCCTCGCCACCCAGGTTCGGATTGCGCGCCAGGTTGCGCACGGTACGGATCGGGATGTACGCGTCCTTGGCCGTGATCGCCACGCCGCACCCGTAGGTGTGGGTAATCGCGACCACGTCATCGACATTCGGGTATTTGGGCAGCAACTCTTCGCGGATACGCTTGACCGCAAAATCCAGCACGCCGGTAACGCACTGCACGGTGGTGGTGATACCCAGAATGTTGCGCGTGCCCACGGTGCCGTCGGCGTTGCGATAACCCTCGAAGGTAAAGCCTTCCAGCGGCTCACCCTTGCCCGGCACCTCGGTGGACAGCGGGAGGCTGTCCAGTGGCGGCGCGCTTGGCATGCGCAACTGATCTTCCTTGACCCAACTGCCCCGGGGAATCGGTTTCAGGGCATAACCGATGGTCTGCCCGTAGCGAATCACCGCCCCACCCTCGGGGATATCCACAGTGTTGACCTTGTGGCTCTGTGGCACGTTATCGATGGTCACCAGACCATTGTCGAATTCTGTCCCCGCCGGTACGCCCTGGTCATTGACCACGACGACAACGTTATCGCGCTCATGCAAGCGGATGTAACGTGGCGAGTCGGCATGCTGGATCAAGTTCATCACGGTTTTCCTCAGATTTTCGCTTCAGAAAGCTTGCCTGCTTCGCTGGCTGGCAATTCACCCTGCTTTGGGGTGTCTTTCAATTCCACACGTTTGATCTCGCCCACGATAAACACGTAGCTGATCACTGCCACCAGTGCGTTCGCACCGACGAACACCAGCGCCCATTTGAACGAGCCAGTGGAGCTGATGATGTAACCGATGACGATCGGCGTGGTGATCGAAGCGATGTTACCGAACATGTTGAACAGACCGCCGCTCAAACCGGCGATTTGTTTCGGCGAAGCATCGGACATGACTGCCCAGCCCAGCGCGCCCACGCCCTTGCCGAAGAAGGCCAGTGCCATGAAGCCCACCACGACCCATTCGATGTCGACATAGTTGCAGGTGACGATCGAGGTCGACAACAGGAGACCGCCGATGATCGGCGCCTTGCGGGCAAAAGTCAGCGACTTGCCGCGACGCAGCAACCAGTCGGAGATGATCCCGCCGAGCACGCCACCGATGAACCCGCAGATCGCAGGCAACGAGGCAATGAAACCCGCCTTGAGAATGGTCATGCCGCGTTCCTGAACCAGGTACACCGGGAACCAGGTCAGGAAGAAGTAGGTGATGCCGTTGATGCAGTACTGCGCCAGGTAAATCCCCAGCATCATGCGGTTGGTCAGCAACTGCTTCACGTAGTCCCATTTGGGGCCGCCGCTCTTGCCTTTGCCCTGGTCGTTGTCCATGTCAACCATGCCGCCGTTGTTGGCGATGTGATCGAGTTCTTCCTTGTTGATCATCGGGTGGTTGCGCGGGCTGTGAATGACTTTCAGCCAGATCACCGAGAACACGATACCGATACCGCCCATCACCATGAACACATGCTGCCAGCCGAAGGTGTAAACGATCCAGCCCATGATCGGGGCGAACAGAACGGTGGCGAAGTATTGCGCCGAGTTGAAGATCGCCGAGGCAGTGCCGCGCTCGGAAGTCGGGAACCAGGCGGCAACGATACGTGCGTTACCCGGGAAGGAAGGCGCTTCGGCCAGGCCTACCAGGAAGCGCAGCATGAACAGCGCGACGATGGCGGTGGAGAGGCCGAATTCACCGACATAGCCTTGCAGCACGGTGAACAGCGACCAGGTGAAAATGCTCAGTGCGTAGATCTTCTTCGAACCGAAGCGGTCTAGCAGCCAGCCGCCAGGGATCTGACCGGCCACGTAGGCCCAGCCGAAGGCGGAGAAGATATAACCGAGGGTGACGGCGTCGATGCCGAGGCTTTTTTGCAGACTTGAGCCAGCGATGGCGATGGTTGCACGGTCGGCATAGTTGATCGTGGTCACCAGAAACAGCATGAGCAGGATCAAATAGCGGACGTGAGTCGGCTTGGTTTTTTGCATGTTCGAAAACTCCCACTAATTATTTTTTTGCGCGGGTTAAACGATCTTTTATGTGTGTGCTGCTCGCCTCTGCCCCTAAATCCAGATGCGATTGAAGCAAGTGTCACGGTCACGCCTAGGGCAAAACTCACGCGAAGGCGACCTTGCCTGCGCGAACTGCTTGAAACGGGAAATTCAGGTGCCTGAAAAACCAGGCTCGGAGGGCAAAAAACCGCTGATCGCTCAGCGGTTTTGCGTCAAGTCAGCGATTACTGCTGGCCTTGCTTGTCCATCAGAGCTGCGAGCATCTCGAACTCTTCTTTGGTCAGGTCGGTCAGCGGAGCGCGGACTGGACCTGCGTCGTAACCGGCGATTTTCGCGCCAGCCTTGACGATGCTCACCGCGTAGCCGGATTTGCGGTTACGGATGTCCAGGTATGGCAGGAAGAAATCGTCGATCAGCTTGCCAACGGTTTCGTGATCGTCTTTGGCGATCGCGTGGTAGAAGTCCATCGCCAGCTTCGGTACGAAGTTGAACACGGCCGAGGAGTAAACCGGCACGCCCAGCGCCTTGTAGGCTGCTGCGTAGACTTCGGCGGTCGGCAGACCACCCAGGTAGGAGAAGCGGTCACCCAAGCGACGGCGGATCGAAACCATCAACTCGATGTCGCCCAGGCCGTCTTTGTAGCCGATCAGGTTCGGGCAGCGCTCGGCCAGTTGTTCCAGCAGGGCTGGCGTCAGGCGGCAGACGTTACGGTTGTAGACGACAACGCCGATCTTGACCGACTTGCAGACTGCTTCAACGTGGGCGGCAACACCGTCCTGGCTGGCTTCGGTCAGGTAGTGAGGCAGCAGCAGCAGGCCTTTGGCGCCCAGACGCTCAGCTTCTTGAGCCATGGCGATGGCTTGACGGGTAGGACCACCTACGCCGGCCAGGATAGGCACGGTTTTTTCGCAGGTGTCGACGGCAGTCTTGATGATTTCGGAGTATTCGTCGCCGGTCAGGGAGAAGAACTCACCTGTACCGCCTGCGGCGAACAGTGCGGAAGCGCCGTAAGGGGCCAGCCACTCCAGACGTTTGATGTAACCAGCGCGGTGGAAATCGCCCTGGGCATTGAAATCGGTAACCGGGAAGGACAGCAGACCGTGGGAAAGGATGGACTTCAGTTCTTGTGGATTCATTATTCGAACACCCTGGGAAGCTAATTGTATGAATGGATCACCAGACCTGCGCTGATGTCGTAAGTCATCGTACAACTAGGAATGAGATCACTCAATAGGGGTGTGGAATTATTTATCTGTCGAGGGGATGAGCGGTGGTCCGGCGGGATTTCCCTGGCCCTGCGGCAGTCCTGTTTGCAGGCAGCGACGCCCATTCAAGCTGCCGCCGCCGGCAAGCCGGACGGCTACAACGGCCTGGCATCGATGCGGTAATCAGGTCGTACGACCCCAAGCGCGCGGCGACTCGACCCTCTCGCAGGACTGTTCCGTAGTCCACCCTCTCACCCGCTTGTAGGCCATCTCTGAAGTTGATCCGACACCCCCCTCTCCGCGCTTTGATGCGATTCCCCCAATCGTTACAGTTCCTTCGCAGCATCAACGGACCACTCACAGCAGGGACATGGCATGGCAATTGACGCATTTCTGAAGATCGACGGCATCCCGGGCGAATCACTCGACGCACAGTTCAGCAACTGGATCGAAATGGAGGACTTCGATGTCGGCGCCAGCCAGTCTGCCTCCGCCACGACCACCAGCTCGGGAGGCGCATCCAGCGGCCGGGCGCGAATGAGCGACCTGTTCTTTCGTAAAGCCGTCGACAAGGCAACACCCAAACTTCACGAAGCCTGCTGCAGCGGCAAGCATTTCAAAGAAGTGAAGATCGCGCTCAATCGCGCCGGGACCGAGAAGGTCAAGTATATGGAGATCACCCTTGAAGAAGTGATCATTTCCTCCGTATCACTGGCCGGAAATGGCAGCGTCGAGGGCGGATTTCCAAGTGAAATCGTCCGTTTCAACTACGCAAGAATAAAGATCGCTTACATACAGCAGCAACGCTCCGATGGATCGGGCGGCGGGCAGGTTGTCGGGGGTTGGGACGGCGTGGCTAACAAGGTTTATGCCTGATAACGATATGCTGGAGGGATCCATACATGGCTAAAACCAACGAATCCAATCCGAATCTGGTTTATTGCACTTATGTGCTGAACGATGAGCCCATGAGTCGACTGGTGTGTGACGGGGTGTCTTACGATGCGTTTTCTGGCGACACTGCGGAAAATTACGTTAATAAGGTGCGCTATCAGGATGTTCCAAAATTGGGCCCACTGCCATTGGGGAAATATTACATCCTCGACAGAGAGTCGGGCGGAAGAATGGGGTGGCTTATACAACCCATTAAAGATTTATCTGCAGGTACCGACCGAAGCCAGTGGTTTAGCCTATACCGGGACGACGGAGTAATTGACGACCTTACCAGTATAAACAACATCCAGCGCGGAGCTTTTCGGATACACCCTGCAGGTCCAAAGCGAATCAGCCAAGGTTGCGTGACACTAGACTCTCAAATCGCATTTCACGAACTCAGGCAGTCGATAAAAAACAAATCCGGCGAAACCTTACCCGGCAGAGGAATTAAATATTACGGAATATTGGAGGTCATCGAGGAAAGATCGATCACTTTCCAATGATCAGGCACCCAAAAACACCTCATGGAGACAGAGTCTTGTTGATAGCTAATGGATAACTGCGCATCCGGCATAGCGAAGCTAATTTTGGTAATGCTAGCGAAAACTTTCTTTACATTCACGCTTTCGGTATTACTTGGGTACGTCGTGCTCAATTTAGGTCCAGTCCACTGGGTGCTCGACAGCGAAATTGGCTTCAAATATCACATTTCCCTTCTTACAAAACTCGGATGGGATGGGATAGAGGACGCTTTAGATTCACTCATCATAATGTCGTATAGCGCCATGCTGCCACCATCAACCTGGATATGTAGCTTGCTTACTCGACATCTCAGCGTCAGAAAATCAAGAAGCAATCGAACATGACAGCTTATAGATCATTAATGAAACTCACAGCGATACTCTTAGAAATCTCATTCACTCTCACCCTGTCTGGGTTACTGGCCTACGCCTTGATGAATCTAGGTCCCGTTGAATGGATACTTCACACACGCATAGACTCAGATGCTCATGGGTGGCTGCTCAGCGCTATGGGTGTGGAAGGTATCGAATACACGTTGGATTCAGTCATCATAATGTCATTCAGCGCCATGCTGCCGCCATCAATCTGGCTATGTCGATCACTTACACGTTATTTACGGTCGGTAAAACTCAGGGCGATCAATCATGCGAGTTAAGAAGTTGATCAAAAAAATCCCGGTATTTCTCGCACAACTTGCTTTTACGCTTTCACTCACGGTGGGCCTGGGTTATTCCGTGCTGAACCTGGCGCCCGTCAGATGGGTGCTCAACAGCGGAGCGGGATCGGGTATCCATCAGTGGTTGCTGAACTCAATGGGCAGCAAAGACCTGAGCGATATGCTGGATACCTTCACCCTCATGTGGCTGAGCATGACGCCGTCGCTGGCCATCTGGATCTGTGTTTTGCTGACCCGATACCTGCGCAGAAGGCTGAGCGTGCATGCTCCTGCTCAGCCCTAGGACATAGCATCGCAAGGTGAGGTCGTATAACAGACCTCAAGCCCGCTGCGACTCTGCCTCTTCATGGGCATGACGCAGGCGCTCACGGCTGTTGGTCAGGTGCAGGCGCATCGCGGCGCGCGCGGCGTCGGAGTCCTGACGGGCGATGGCGTCGTAGATTTCTTCGTGTTCGCGGCTCAGACGATTCATGTAGTGCTGCTGGTCGTCGTGGGCCAGGCGTGCGGAATTCAATCGAGTACGCGGGATGATGCTGGTACCCAGGTGATTCATGATGTCGGTGAAGTAGCGATTGCCCGTGGACAGTGCGATTGCCATGTGGAACTGGAAGTCCGCACCGACCGCGTCGCTGGCGTGGGCAGCGCTTTCATTGAGGGCATCGAGTGCGGCGCGCATGTCGGCCAGTTGCTCGACGGAGCGACGTTGGGCGGCAAGGCCCGCGGATTCGACTTCAAGGCTGATGCGCAACTCGAGAATCGCCAGAACATCGCGCAAGGTGACGATGGTCGCCGGATCGATGCGAAAGCCACTCGGGCTCGGCGTGTCGAGAACGAAGGTGCCGATGCCATGGCGGGTTTCCACCAGACCGGACGCCTGAAGGCGCGAGATGGCTTCGCGAACGACGGTACGGCTGACGCCCTGCTCTTCCATGATGGCGGATTCAGTGGGCAACTTATCGCCGCGCTTGAGCTGACCGCTGCGAATCCGCTCGGAGAGTTCGGTTACCAATTCCTGCGCAAGGCTGCGGTGCTTTCTACGTGCGCGAGGCGGAGCACTCTGATTTTCCATATCCAACATGCATCTCTAAATACGCTGAAGGGCTGATAATAGCTCACCGGGTTGTACGATCACATAACAAACCCGGCGAGTTCGTAGGTTTTTGCGGCACTTTGGCACTGCAACAGCCCGATGGCGCCCTTAAACCACCGCTTCGGGATGCGGTTGCTCCTGAAGCTGACCACCTTCGATACGCAGATGCCGACGATGGAAGCGCTTGAGACTGCTGCGATGACCGATGCTGAGCAGGGTCACACCAGGCAGCTCGTCGAGCAGGGCCTGATACAGCGCCGCTTCGTCCTCTTCATCCATGGCCGAGGTCGCTTCGTCGAGATACAGCCAGTCAGGCGCGAACAACAACGCACGGGCAAATGCCACGCGTTGCTGCTCGCCGGGCGACAGCATGCGCTGCCAATGATTGGTTTCGTCCAGACGCGGCACCAGATGGTTCAGGCGGCAGGTTTCCAGCACCTCAGCGAAGCGCTCAGCCGGATAGACCTCGGGCGCTTGTGGATAACTCAGTGCTTCACGCAAGGTACCGATGGGCAGATACGGCTTCTGCGGCAGGAAGAAGGCGCGCCTGGCCGGGAGTTTAACCGCGCCATGCCCCTCGTTCCACAACCCACCCATCGCCCGCAGCAGGGTGCTTTTACCGCTGCCGGAGCGGCCGCTGAGCATGACTTTCTCGCCAGCGGCAATGTCGATGTTGGCGTTGTTCAGCAACTGGCGCCCACCTGCCAGCGACAGGTCCAGACCTTGCAGGTGCAGGGCATTGCTCTCGTGGCTGACCTTGATGGTCGGCACGCGGGCTTCGTTTTCGTCCATTGCCTGACGGAAGCTGAGCAGACGATCACAGGTCGCACGCCATGATGCGAGGCTGGCGTATGCGTCGATGAACCAGCTGAAGTTCTCCTGCACATTGCCGAAGGCCGAGTTGATCTGCATCAGTCCGCCCAGTTCGATCTTGCCGGCGAAGTAACGCGGTGCTGCAACGACGAAGGCAAAGATGATCGCGATCTGAGAATAGCCCGCGGTGAAAAACGTCAGGCGCTTTTGCACCTTCATGATGGTCCAGAAGTTGCTCCAGACCATCCCGAAGCGCGCGCTAAGACGCTGGTTTTCGTTGACCTCGCCATCGGACAGGGCAATGCTTTCGGCGTTTTCGCGGACCCGCACCAGCGAGAAACGCATGTCCGCTTCGTAACGCTGTTGCTGGTTGCTGAGCACGATCAGTTTTCGACCGATCAGGTGGGTCAGCCAGCTGCCGACCGCAGCGTAAATCAGCGCGGCCCAGAACATGTAGCCGGGAATGGTGATGCCGAACAGCTCGATGCTGCCAGACACGCCCCATAGGATCACCGAGAACGACACCAGACTGACTACCGTGCGCAGCAGGCCGAGGCTGAGGCTCAGGGTGTCGGAGGTGAAGTTGTTGAGGTCTTCGGACAGACGTTGGTCAGGGTTATCGGTGTAACCGCCCTGCTCCAGCCGGTAGTAATTCTTGTGGGCAAGCCACTTGGCAAAGTGCTTTTCGGTGAGCCAGCGACGCCAGCGAATGGTCAGCATCTGCGTGAGATAAAGCCGGTACACAGCGCCGAGGATGGCGATGGCGGCGATGCCGCAGAAGTACAGAATCAGATGGGTGAATGCACCGAGATCCTTGTTCTGCAAGGCGTTGTAAAAGTCCCGGTACCAACTGTTGACCAGCACGGAAATAAACACGCTGAACAGCGACAGCACGATTACGGCAATGAGCAGCACCCAGGCCATGCCTTTTTCTTCACTGCGCCAATACGGCGTGACCAGGTTCCAGACCCGGGAAAAGAAACTCCCCGGCACAGAGTCATTGACCCTGGATTCATCGATATCAAAATTCATGGTATTGGCTCGACGGCAGGCATTTAGTGGCGTTGGCACCAATGTGCCAGACGCCACACACGGTCTTCCATGAATAAATCTTTATGTAGCCATCCCTGTTTAGCGGCGGACCGGCCGCTTCTGCAACTTGCGCTGCAAAGTGCGTCGATGCATCCCCAAAGCCCGTGCGGTCGCCGAGATATTGCCCTCGTGCTCGGTCAGAACGCGCTGAATGTGTTCCCACTGCAGACGGTCCACCGACATCGGGTTTTCCGGCACCAGGGTGTCCAGATCGGCGTGTTCGGACAGCAGCGCTGCCAGTACATCGTCGGCGTCTGCCGGCTTGCACAGGTAGTTGCAGGCGCCGCGCTTGATCGCTTCGACAGCGGTGGCGATGCTCGAATAACCGGTCAGTATCAGGACACGCATTTCCGGGTCCAGTTCCAGCAGCTTGGGCAACAGCACCAGCCCCGAGTCGCCTTCCATCTTCAGGTCGACCGTGGCGTAGTCGGGGATGTCCTGCTGGGCGAGGGTCAAGCCTTCTTCGGCAGAACTCGCGGTGCTGACCCGGAAGCCACGGCGGGCCATGGCACGCGCCATCACGCGGGTAAAGGTGGCGTCGTCGTCCACCAGCAACAGGTGCGGCAGCTCTTCGCCTTCGACCTGGATTTCGTCAGTCATGCTTCATCTCCTGTTGCGTTCCGGGGCAGGCGCAGCTCGGTGAGCGTGCCGCCTTCCTCGTGAGGATAGAGTTTCACCGAGCCGCCCGCGCGGGTCACGCTGGCCTTGCTCAGAAACAGGCCCAGACCGAAGCCTTTGCCCTTGGTTGTGAAAAACGGTTTGCCGATCTGTTCGGCGACGGCCAGCGGTACGCCTGCTCCGTGGTCGCGGATGCTGATGCTGATTTCCACGGCGCTCCAGTCCAGGTTCACTTCCAGACCTTCCGGGCACGCGTCGGCAGCGTTGTTGAGCAAGTTCAGCAGGGCCTGAGTCAGATCGGGAGGCGGCGCGACCATCGGTACATCGCCCTGCCCCAGACGCTGGAAGCGGTAAGTGGCTTCCGGGCGCATCAGATGCCAGCGATTGAGCGCCTGATCGAGCCAGTGGGTGACGGTCTGTTCCTGCACCGCCAGCCGGCGATTGGCCTCGGCGGCACGAACCAGTTGCTGGAGGGTCTCCTTGCACAGCTTGACCTGATCCTGCAGCACCGACAGATCTTCCTGCAACGCAGGGTCCTTGTGGTCCTGCTGCATCTCTTTAAGCAGCACGCTCATGGTCGCCAGCGGGGTGCCCAGTTCGTGGGCGGCGCCGGCGGCTTCGGTGGCCACAGCCAGCAATTGCTGATCGCGCGCGCCCTCTTCCCGGCGCAACGCGCGCATCTGTTCCTGACGGCGCAGCTCTTCGGCCATGCGCGCGGCGAAGAAAGTAATCACGCCCGCCGCCAGGGCGAAGCTAAGCCACATCCCGTAGATCTGCATCTTCTCGCGGGCGATGGCGAATGCCTGGACTGGATAGAAGTTGGCGAGCATCAAGGTGTACAGCGCCAGGGCGATGCCGGAGAGGATCAGCGAATAGCGCCACGGCAGGGTCACGGCGGCGATGGTCAATGGCACCAGATAGTAGGAAACGAACGGGTTGGTCGAGCCACCGGAAAAATACAGCAGCGCGCTGTGGATAAACAGGTCGAACGCCAGTTGCACGGCGTATTCGAGTTCGGTCACCGGCCAGGAAGTACGCAGGCGGATGGCTGTCAGTAGGCAGACAATGGCGGAAAAGCCCAAGGTGATATCCAGTTGCAGCCAGGGCAAGGACAGCAGATTGAACAGGTAGGCGATGCCCACCGAGCCGGCTTGGGCGCCCAGCACCAGGATGCGGACGAACGTCAGTCGCCAGAGGTTCTGGCGGGTGGCAGAGAGTAGTTGTACGGGGGCGAGCATGAGCTCTCCTGATGAGCGCTCCAGGCGAATCGCAACGAGTATAACCAATGCGACAGCGCTTTCCTGCCAAGTGCGTCAAAGCGCCACAGTTTTGTGCATCAATAAGGTCGCTGTTATCCCTCGCCATTGACCTCTAACAGGCCGGAACAAGATCCCGGTATTACAGTCTGATGGGCATCCGTGCGACGGGCGCATTGAAGTGCGCCGCGTACGGTTCGTCAAACAAGGAGTTTTTATGCTCAGCCTTCGTCCCACCGCCAGTTTTTTCACCCTCGGCGCAGCCGTGCTGACCAGCACCGCCGCTCTCGCCAGTTCCCCCGCCAAGGCCGACGACGTTCATTACAACCAGATTTCGGTCCGGGCCGAGGTCAATCAAGAGGTCCAGCGCGACCTGATGACCGTGACCGTTTACACCGAGTCGCAAAATGCCGACCCGGCCAAACTGGCAGCCGGCATCACTGACACGTTGAACAAAGCCCTGGGCGACGCGCGCAAGGTCAAGGAAGTGACCATCCGCCAGGGCAGCCGCAACAGCTATCCGATCTATGACGATAAAGGCCAGAAGATCACCGGCTGGCGCGAGCGTGCCGAACTGCGCCTGGAAAGCCCTGACTTCGCAGCCCTGTCAAAACTTACCGGTGAGTTGCTGGGTGGCGACATGAAGATGGGCGGCATGGACTTCTCTATCTCCGACCCTGCCCGCAAAGCCAGCGAAGACACCCTGCTGAAAAGCGCAGTCACCGCCTTCAAGGCCCGCGCGCAACTGGTCACCGACGCTCTCGGCGGCAGTGGCTACAAGCTCGTCAACCTGAACCTCAACACGTCGGGTTATCCACAGCCCTACCTGCGTGCCCCGGTCATGATGATGAAAGCCGCACGCGCCGACGCAGCGCCAACACCTGAAGTCGAAGCCGGCACCAGCCAGGTCAGCGTCACCGCCGACGGCGTGATCGAAGTCACCCTGCCTTGATGCAACACCGCGGCAGCCAAGGGCTGCCGCAATTTCCTCTGTCAGTCTCCCCGTTTTACCCACCGCTGGATGGCGCCTTCGTCATTGAGCCGGTTGCTCCCTCCTACGCCCGCCAGCGACTCGCCCGATTTGCAGATCCCTCCCGATCCATACAATCACATTCACTCCACTGAACAACGCTCTGCCATGGAACGGCCTGCTCCTTTAACGACAGAACACGGCCTGGCGAAACTCAATCCATTGAAGGATGAATCCTGACATGAACTCGAAAAAATCCGCTCGCTTTACGGCCGGTAGCGAAAACGCTCAACAACCGGTGACCCTGCACAGTAATTTTGCAGTGACACAACTCACTGCCATCGCCCTGGAAAGCCAGCCCGCCCAGTTCACCCTGGCCATGGCCCCCATATTCGGCTACGACCTGCCACCCGATGCCTATAACGCGTTGCGCGATGCATTAATCGCCGGAGCGCTACCAAACCCGACCATCGAGTTGGTGACTGAGGGGACATACGCGGCTGAATATGACAACAAAGACCGAGTCATCCGAATTCACGCAGGCACCTTGAGGCAGGCAATTCAGGCCCCTGAAAGCTCTTGGGAGTTGCTGGCCATTCTGCTTCACGAGTTTGGTCATCACATTGATAACGTGCTGCGCAACGATCTGGCCCCGCGATTTCCTAATGGGATCATCGGTATAGCATCCGACTCGCCAGCGGAGGAAGGCTCACGCTACGCAAATGCCATGGCCGCCTTGCGAGCACCGCGAATTAACAATGTCGTAATCGCAAGTTATTCGCTCGCCGATGGCCAGACATTTTTCATTGAAACGTCATACGGTGCGGCGATGGAGCACATCGTTCAGACCCAGATTGACAGTGAAGGACTGACAACGGACTCAGGCAGATTCGAGAAATTCGAGGCGGGCGTGGGCAGTAATGGGCATTTCACCCATAACCGTATAAGAGCGAGTCTCGTATTACTGGGGTTTTCGGAAGAAGAACTGCAGAAGATCGAGTTTGGCAGTTGGCTACGCGATCACTCGCAATTGATTGACCCCAAGCTCGTTCGACCGGAGGGAAAACCCGGAAACTTCCCAGCCGTATTGGGCCGCGATGCACTGACGCGGATGGTCGATATCCTTGCCGCCCGTGAATTCAGCGCGTTGCGCGCAGGCTCACCCAATGAATACACGGTCACCCAGGAAAACCTGGGGGTGTACCGGGCAAGCCAGCACATCGACAATCCGCGTGTGGAAAATCCCTTACCGGACGACCCAACCGCCGTAGATCCTGATTTCGAACCATGGCCGCGCCCCGGCGATCGACGGCTGCAGATCGATCCCGAACGTTCGATGAAGATTTATCTCCGAGACTCGATCGCACAGATGTACTGGGACTTGGAAGCCGCAGTAGCCGGCGGACTCCCTCATGCCCTCACCGACATTGATGCCAAGTGCACGAACGAGGGGCTACGCCGGTTTGGCGCCGGATTGCACATCCTTGAAGACTTTTTTGCTCATTCCAACTTTGTCGAACTGAGCTTGATAAAGGCCGGTTACAAGGTTTTGCCATGGACTGCTCCCGCTGACTGCAAATGGGGACTGCCTGTGGTCACGGGGATGTTCGGCTCGACCGATGTCATAGCCAGTCTTGCCACGCCTATCGCAAAACTATTGATGCCCGATGGCCTTTTCGACTTCACACCGAGTGAACCCGGCCATCGCTCGGACACCGAAAAAATGATGCTCATTTTGCTCAAGGAGCAGGGGAAGCTCACTGAGCTCGCGGCACTGATAGGCTGGCTCCACCTGCGGGACCGTTGGGCCGCACTCCCTGGCAGCACCGCCTTTGAATTTGGTGTGTGGCTCGCCAGCACCCCGAGGCGCGGGTTGGGAAATCTCGTTAAAACGGCATTTGCAGGCTCTATTATTTTGATCGGTAACAGCATCGACGATCTTCAAACCGCACAAGGCGATCCTAACGAGGATAACTCGATCGACCCGACCCACTCTCAGCTGTCCAAGGATCACGCTGAGCACCCGCTCCATGCACTGGCTGCTGGCCTGGCATTGAGCGCTATACGCCAGGTCGCAGCGGCCATGCTACAAAGCTGGGAAAGGGAGCCGGATGCAGCCGATCCAGCCGAGATCGCTGCGTCCTTCTTTAGCCATCCTCAAGACAGCACCTGGCAGGACGAACTGGTTGAGGAGTGGGCGTTAGAAAACCCGGACAAGATTCGTAAAGCAGCCTCGAAATCTGACCTTGAAGAACTTAACTACCAACTCAAGACAGCGAAAAGAAAGGCTTTTCAAGAGTTCGCAAAAAATGGCCTTGCCAGTCATGAATATGTAGAAAAGCATTTTGAGGACTTATTCGGTAAAGAGTAACGAACTCCTGCCTCAACTCCGAAGAACCTGGAGCCTTGTAGAAAATCCAGGCAGTGCGGCATTCTTCGCTGTCTATCTGTTCGCTTGCCGATCACCAGACAGCGCGTTGCCGCGCTTTTCGAGGCTCTCATGGAAAGAACGTTTCGCCCTCTCATGCTGACAGCCGCCTTGTTGGCCTGTGCGCCTCTCGCCCAGGCAGCCAGCGATTCTCGTACGCTCGTCTATTGCTCCGAAGCCAGCCCTGCCGGCTTCGACCCAAGTCAGTACACCAGCGGCACCGAATTCGACGCATCAGCGGAAACCGTCTTCAACCGGCTGACCCAGTTCAAGCGGGGCGGCACCGAAGTGGAGCCGGGCCTGGCGACAAAGTGGGAAGTGTCCGACGACGGTCTGACCTACACCTTTCACCTGCGTCCGAGTGTGAAATTCCACACCACCGATTACTTCAGGCCGACGCGCGATTTCAACGCCGACGACGTTCTGTTCACCTTCAACCGGCTGCTCAACGCTGACGACCCGTTTCGCAAGGCCTACCCCTCCGAGTCGCCCTACTTCACCGACATGGGCATGAACACCACGATCAAGCAGGTTGAGAAAGTCGACGACCAGACCGTGCGCTTCCATCTGAACAACATCGACGCTGCGTTCATTCAGAATTTGGCGATGAGCTTTGCCTCGATTCAGTCGGCAGAATACGCCGCGCAATTGCTCAAGGAGGGCAAAGCGGGCGACATCAATCAGAAGCCCATCGGCACCGGCCCTTTCGTGTTCAAGCGCTATCAGAAGGATGCGCAGATCCGCTACGTCGGCAACAAGGACTACTGGAAGCCAGAGGACGTGAAGCTCGACAACCTGATCTTCTCGATCAACACCGACGCGGCCACTCGCCTACAGAAGCTCAAGACCGGTGAATGCCAGGTCAGCGGCTATCCACGCCCGCAGGACATCGAAGAAGCGCAGAAGGACCCGAATCTGAAGGTGCTCAGCCAGGCCGGTTTCAACCTGGGTTTCTTGGCCTACAACGTCACCCATCCGCCGCTGGACCAGCTCAAGGTGCGTCAGGCGCTGGACATGGCCATCGACAAACCGGCCATCATCAAGGCGGTCTACCAGGGCGCTGGCCAGCTGGCGCAGAACGCCCTGCCCCCTGCGCAGTGGAGTTATGACCCGAACATCAAGGACGCACCTCATGACCCGGAGAAAGCGAAACAACTGCTCAAAGAGGCCGGCGTAAAGGAAGGTACCCAAATCAATCTGTGGGCCATGACCGTGCAGCGTGCGTCCAACCCGAATGCGCGAATGTCGGCGCAGATGATTCAGTCCGACTGGGCGAAGATCGGCATCAAGGCCAATATCGTCAGTTATGAATGGGGCGAGTACATCAAGCGCGCCAAGGCTGGCGAACACGACGTGATGATCTATGGTTGGACAGGCGACAACGGCGACCCGGACAACTGGCTCGGCGTGCTCTACAGCTGTGCTGCGGTCAATGGCAGCAACTACGCCAAATGGTGCAATACCGGCTACGACAAACTGGTGACCCATGCAAAGCTGACGGCTGATCGTGACGAACGCATCAAGTTGTATCAGCAAGCTCAGAACATCCTGAAAAACGACGTGCCGATCACGCCGATTGCCAACTCCAAAGTATTCCAACCCATGCGCAAGGAGGTACAGGACTTCAAACTCAGCCCGTTTGGCCTGACGCCCTTTTATGGCGTGAGCCTCGCCAGGTAGCCCCACAAAAAAACAACAGTCAAGTAACACTTGTGGCTCAGTCGGGTGCATTCGCAACGTCGCGACGCACCAGATTGGTGCCACAAAGATACCGTTATGCGACACGCAAACGTTCAACCGCGTCAAAAATTATAGTTTTGCGACATTCGTGTACGTTCGTGCCACTCTTTGACACTTGAATGGCGCCAGCATCTTGCTTTGGGTATGGCGCCTGCATAAGTATCCGCGGGACCGACCCACAAGGTCGTACCCTCAATTAAAAAATGACAACAACTGAGGCCACCATGCTCAAAAAAGCGGTCATTCCGTTTCTTCTCGGCGCAGGTTTGATCGCCAGCGCTCCCTTCGCTCAAGCAGCATCGAACCTGGTGTTCTGCTCCGAAGGCAGCCCCGCTGGTTTCGACCCAGGTCAATACACCACCGGCACCGACTTCGACGCTTCGGCCGAGACTGTTTTCAACCGTCTGAGCCAGTTCGAACGTGGCGGCACCGCCGTAATTCCAGGCTTGGCCACCAGCTGGGACGTCTCCCCGGACGGCCTGACCTACACCTTCCACCTGCGTGAAGGTGTCAAGTTCCACACCACGCCGTACTTCAAACCGACGCGGACCTTCAATGCCGATGACGTGCTGTTCACGTTCAACCGCATGATCAACAAGGACGACCCGTTCCGTAAGGCGTACCCGACCGAATTCCCGTACTTCACCGACATGGCGATGGACACCAACATCACCAAGATCGAGAAGGTTGACGATCACACCGTCAAAATGACCCTGGGCACCGTCGACGCTGCGTTCATCCAGAACCTGGCAATGAGTTTCGCGTCCATTCAGTCTGCTGAATACGCAGCTCAATTGCTCAAGGAAGGTAAAGCCGAAGACATCAACCAGAAGCCGATCGGCACTGGTCCATTCGTGTTCAAGAGCTACCAGAAAGACTCCAACATCCGTTTCACCGGAAACAAGGACTACTGGAAGCCTGAAGACGTCAAAGTCGACAACCTGATTTTCGCCATTACCACCGATGCTTCGGTTCGTGCCCAGAAGTTGAAGAAAGGCGAATGCCAGATCACTGCTTACCCGCGCCCTGCGGACCTCGCGCCACTGAAGGCCGACCCTGCACTGAAGATGCCTGATCAGGCGGGCTTCAACCTGGGTTACATCGCCTACAACGTGATGCCGACCATCAAGGGTGAAACCAAGCCGAACCCGCTGGCCAAGCTCGAAGTACGCCAGGCGCTGGACATGGCTGTCGACAAGAAAGCCATCATCGATGCGGTATACCAGGGTGCAGGTCAACTGGCGGTCAACGCCATGCCGCCGACCCAGTGGTCTTACGACACTACCATCAAGGATGCACCGTTCGACGTTGCCAAAGCCAAGGAACTGCTGAAAAAGGCAGGTGTGGCCGAAGGCACCGAAATCACCCTGTGGGCGATGCCGGTTCAGCGTCCGTACAACCCGAACGCCAAGCTGATGGCCGAGATGCTCCAGAACGACTGGAAGAAGATCGGCATCAACGCCAAGATCGTTTCCTACGAGTGGGGCGAGTACATCAAACGTGCCAAGGCCGGCGAAAACGGCGCGATGCTGATCGGCTGGAGTGGCGACAACGGTGACCCGGACAACTGGCTGGGCACGCTGTTTGGCTGCGACGCGGTCAACGGCAACAACTTCGCCAAGTGGTGCGACAAGCCGTTCGACACCCTGATCCATCAGGCCAAGGAAACCACCGACCAGGCCAAGCGCACCGAGCTGTACAAACAGGCTCAGCACTTGCTCAAAGACGCGGTTCCAATGACTCCAATCGCCCACTCGACTGTCTACCAGCCGATGCGCAAGGAAGTTCAGGACTTCAAGATCAGCCCATTCGGTCTGAACTCGTTCTACGGTGTGAGCGTCAGCGGTAAGTAATACCTCTAAATGACTGCACGGTCGCGTTATCTTCGGATAGCGCGACCGTGTTGTTGTGTGCGTGATTCATGAACGAAAATGAATATCGTTAGACGCGTAATTTCAAACGCTAAGAATTTGCCTACTAACGATATATATTTTTCCTACAACTATTTAAGAAGCCTGAAGTATTTACTGTGCGGCGCGACCGGCATACCGTCTCGGATGCCCGCAATTGATACTTGCTATCTATCTGTCGGCCGGGTGTTTCCTCGCCGCTGAAAAGCCATTTGCGCAAACGATTGCGGTGGTTTTCCGGCTATTGCAGGTCATTCGCTTCTAAGACGATAAGGATTGTCATGCGTAAAAATATTGTTGTGCCATCACTGTTGACCGCAGGGTTGTTGGCTGTTCTGCCTGTCGCAAATGCGGCTAGCAAAAGTCTGGTGTTCTGCTCTGAGGGCAGCCCTGCTGGTTTCGATATCGGCCAGTACACCTCAGGCACCGACAACGATGCCGCAGAGCCGATCTACAACCGACTCGCCGAGTTCGAGCGCGGCCAGACCAGCGTCGTACCTGCGTTGGCGACGAGTTGGGATGTTTCGGAAGACGGGCTGACCTATACCTTTCATCTGCGCGAAGGGGTGAAGTTTCACAGCAACAAGATGTTCACTCCGAGCCGCGACTTCAATGCCGATGATGTGCTGTTCACCTTCAATCGCATGTTGCACAAAGACCATCCGTTCCGCGTCGCTTATCCCACCGAGTTCCCGTACTTCACCAGCATGGGCCTGGACAAGAACCTGAAGTCGGTTGAAAAGACCGGACCTATGACAGTTGTGTTTTCACTGAATAAAGTGGACGCGGCATTCATTCAGAATATAGCGATGAACTTCGCGTCCATTCTGTCTGCAGAATATGCTGACAAACTGATGGCATCGGGTGATGTTCGCGATATAAACCAATCGCCGATTGGTACCGGACCTTTTGTATTTCAGCGCTACCAGAAAGACTCGCAGATTCGTTATATCGCCAACAAGCAGTTCTGGGATCCGGGCCGGGTAAAGATCGATCTACTGATTTTTGCGATCAACACCGACGCATCGGTGCGCGTGCAGAAACTCAAGAAGAACGAGTGTCAGGTCACCTTCAATCCGCGTCCTGCGGATGTGGAAGCGCTGAAGGCCGACAAACAGCTCAAGGTCATCGAGAAGCCGGGGTTCAACCTCGGTTACATCTCTTACAACGTGCGTCATGCGCCGCTCGACAACCTGCAGGTTCGTCAGGCGCTGGACATGGCAGTGAACAAGCCGGAGATCATCAAGGCCGTGTATCAGGGCGCGGGCCAACTGGCGCAGAACGCCATGCCCCCGACTCAGTGGGGCTACGACGAATCGGTGAAGGACGCACCTTACAACCCTGAAAAGGCCAAGGAGCTGCTGCGCGCGGCGGGCGTGACAGAAGGCACCGAGCTGACACTCTGGGCCATGCCGGTGCAACGCCCCTACAACCCCAACGCCAAGCTGATGGCGCAGATGCTTCAGGCTGACTGGGCCAAGGTCGGCATCAAGACGCGAATCGTCAGCTATGAATGGGGCGAGTACCTCAAGCGCAGCAAGAACGGCGAGCACGACATTTCGCTGATCGGCTGGACCGGTGACAACGGGGACCCGGACAACTGGCTCGGCACGCTTTACAGCTGCGCGTCCATTGGCGGCAACAACTACTCGATGTGGTGCGACGAGAAATACGACGCGCTGGTCAAGGCCGCCGTCGCCACCGCAGACAAGAATCAACGCATCGATCTGTACCAGAAAGCTCAGCACTACTTGAAGGAACAAGTGCCGATCACACCGATCGCTCACTCCACGGTCAGTCAGCCGCTGCGGGCTGAGGTCGAGGGTTTCCAGGTGAGCCCTTTCGGCCGCAACAACTTCTCGGGCGTGACCATCGCCGAATAACCGTACCACCGTGCCGCAGGCGATTTTCGTCTTTGGCACCGCTTTATCCGCAATCCGCGCAATCGAGCAAAAAAGGCCCACAAGGCCGCACCACCAAAGCCGGCTAACTCATAAAAGCCGGCCTCTATAAAAGCAGTAATCGGGAGCTTCAAAACGTGAAAAAAGCCAGCACCGCTGTATTCGCCTTGTCCCTGCTCGCAGTGAGCGTGGCGGCCCAGGCAGAGCCAACCAGTCAGGACTTCGTGCCGACTGAACTGGCGTCAACCAACGCCCAGAGCGAAGCCAAAGGCTTCCTGGAAGATTCGAAACTGACCGGTTCGACCAGGAACTGGTACGCCAATGAACTGTTGCGTCGTGGCGGCACCTTCAGCCGCAGCGAAAACGGTGTGGTCGTTGACCGTGACCCGCGCCGTATCAACTGGGTACAGGGCACCATCGTCGACTACAGCTCGGGTTTCACCCAGGGCACCGTCGGTTTCGCCACCCAGATGGCGGTCTACAACGCCGTCGCGCTGGACCGTGACAAAGACGACCTGATGGGCGGCGCCAACCGCACGCTGACCAAGAACAACGGCGACGCGGTTGGCCAATGGAGCAAGATGGGCCTGGCGAACGTCAAGGCACGCATCTCCAACACCACCCTGACCGCTGGCCGTCAGTCGCTGAATACGCCGGTACTGGCTTACATCGGCAACCGTGCTCTGCCATCGAGCTTCGAGGGTGTGAGCATCCTCAGCGAAGAATTCAACAACCTGTCGTTCACCGCTGGCACCTTCGACCGTGTTTCGCCGCGCTCAGAGCAGAGCCTGACCAAGTTCCGCTCCGAGTACACCGCCAACGCCAACATCGAGTCCGATCATGTCGACATGGCCGGTGTGGACTACAAACCGTTCAAGAGCCTGACCACCAGCTTTTATGCGTCCAACGTCCAGGACTTCTGGCACCAGTATTACTTCTCTTTCCTGCACGAGATGGGCGACACCGACGTGCTGGGTCTGAGCACCAACCTGAACTACTACAAGACCAAGGATTCCGGTCAGAAGAAGATGGGCCCGATCGACAACGACACCTACTCCCTGTCGTTGACCGCTACCCACAAGGCCCACAGCTTCAGCATCGCCTATCAGGAAGTCGAGGGTGACACCTACTTCGACTACGTGCACGACAGCAACGCCATCTTCCTGGCCAACTCCCTGCTCTCGGACTTCAACGGACCGAACGAAAAATCGGTACAGCTGAGCTACCTGCTGAACATGGCCGACTACGGCGTACCTGGCCTGAAGTTCAACGTTTACCAGGCGCGCGGCTTCGACATCGACGGTACCCACTACAAGGGCACGGCCTATGACGTTCGCGGCATGGACGGCGAAACCCACTACGAATACGGCGTCGGTGCTTCGTACACCATGCAGTCCGGCCCGCTGAAGGCCTCGACCATGCGCGGCACCTACACCACGCACCGTGCGAGCGCCAATCAGGCTGACGGCAACATCAACGAGTTCCGTCTGGTTACCACCATCCCGTTCAACATTCTGTAATCACCAAACCGGTGGGGTTCGGGCCAGAACTTATTGGCCCGAATCACCCACTCACTCATGGCTTCATCACTTGCGGAGGGCGTTTACTTGAAATCGACATTCAAACTCGCAACATTGCGCAACGCGGTCGCACTGGCGCTGTTCAGCGTCGCGCTCGGCGTTTCGGCCAAACCTCTGGTGGTCTGCACCGAAGCCAGCCCGGAAGGGTTCGACACGGCGCTGTACACCACCGCCGTCACTGCCGATGCGGCAGCGGAAACCATTTACAACCGTCTGGTGGACTTCAAGCCCGGTACCACTGACATCGCGCCAGCTCTGGCCGATTCGTGGGAGATCAGTGAAGACGGCCTCAATTACACGTTTCACCTGCGTAAAGGCATCAAGTTCCACACCACCGATTACTTCAAGCCGACGCGCGACATGAATGCCGACGACGTGGTCTGGAGCTTCCAGCGTCAACTGGACCCCAACCATCCGTGGCACAAGCAATCAACGGTCGGCTTCCCCTACTTCGAGAGCATGGGTTTCAAGGAGCTGCTCAAAAGCGTCGAGAAGGTTGACGACAATACGGTCAAATTCACCCTGACCCGCCGCGAAGCCCCGTTCCTGGCCGACGTGGCCATGGCGTTCGCCTCGGTCTACTCGGCTGAATACGCCGATCAACTGCTCAAGGCCAACAAGACCGACGACCTGAACAGCAAGCCGATCGGCACCGGGCCGTTCGTTTTCCAGCGGTACGCCAAGGACGCTCAGGTCCGCTTCAAGGCCAACCCGGACTACTTCCGCGGCAAACCACCGGCTGACACGCTGGTCCTGGCCATCGCCACCGACAACAACGTGCGTCTGCAGAAGCTCAAGGCCAACGAGTGCCAGATCGCGCTGTATCCAAAGCCTGACGACATCCCAAGCATCAAGAAGGATCCGGCGCTCAAGGTCGACGAGCTGAATGCCATGACTACGGCCTACATCGCGATGAACACGACTCATAAGTACATGAGCGATGTGCGCGTGCGCAAAGCGATCGACATCGCCTTCGATAAAGAAGCCTATGTGAATGCGCTGTTTGGCAAAGGCAACGCCACCGTCGGCGTCAACCCGTACCCGGACACTCTGCTGGGCTACAACAAAGACCTGAAAAACCCGGCGCACGACCTGGACAAGGCACGTGCCTTGCTCAAGGAAGCTGGCGTTCCTGAAGGCACCGTTCTGACCCTGTTCACGCGCAATGGCGGCGGCCCGACCAATCCGAACCCGATGCTGGGGGCACAAATGATGCAAGCGGATTTGGCGAAAGTCGGCATTAAGTTAGATATACGCGTCATGGAATGGGGCGAAATGCTCAAACGCGCCAAAAACGGCGAACACGACATGGTGTCGGCAGGCTGGGCAGGCGACAATGGCGACCCTGATAACTTCCTGACTCCGAACCTGAGCTGCGAGGCCGCCAAGAACGGCGAAAACTACGCGCGCTGGTGCAATCAGAAGTTCCAGACGTTGATCGATCAGGCACGGGAAAAAACCGACCCGGCCGAACGTGCCGCGCTCTATGAGCAGGCGCAGGCGATCTTCAATCAGGATCAGCCATGGATCAGCATGGCGCACACCAAGATGTTCACTGCAATGCGCAACAACGTAGAGGGTTATCACATTAGCCCTCTCACCACTAATAACTTCGCCACCACCCAGGTGAAGTAGAAGAAGAATCCGGCGGGCTCGCAAAAACGGGCCCCGCCGGTACACGCCTAACCGGCAGATGAGGTACACGAGAAGATGTTTAGTTTTATCGCTCGCCGAGTGGGGTTATTGATACCCACCTTCTTCGGCATCACCTTGCTGACCTTCGCATTGATTCGCCTGATTCCGGGCGACCCGGTCGAAGTCATGATGGGTGAACGCCGGGTCGATCCGGAAATGCACGCCCAAGCCATGGAACGTCTTGGCCTGAACAAACCCCTTTATGCGCAATACATCGACTACGTCGGCAAGCTCGCCCATGGCGATCTCGGCGAATCGCTGCGTACGCGCACGAGCGTGTGGACCGAATTCACCTCGCTGTTCCCGGCAACTCTGGAACTGTCGATCGCGGCGTTGATATTCGCTGGCATCCTCGGGCTTCTGGCCGGGGTCATCGCGGCGCTCCGACGAGGGTCCCTGTTCGACCATGGGGTGATGGGTATTTCGCTGGCGGGATACTCGATGCCGATCTTCTGGTGGGGCCTGATCCTGATCATGTTCTTCTCGGTATCGCTGGGCTGGACCCCGGTATCGGGTCGTATCGACTTGCTGTACGACATCCCTCCCAAAACCGGCTTCATGCTGATTGACACCCTGCTCAGCGATGAAGAAGGTTCGTTCATCGACGCTCTGCGTCACCTGATACTGCCGGCCATTGTGCTGGGTACCATCCCGCTCGCGGTGATCGCGCGGATGACCCGCTCTTCGATGCTTGAAGTGCTGCGCGAAGATTACGTGCGTACTGCCCGGGCCAAAGGCCTGTCGCCCGCCCGCGTAGTGTTCGTTCACGGCCTGCGCAACGCGCTGATTCCAGTACTGACCGTGTTCGGTCTGCAAGTGGGCACATTGCTCGCGGGTGCTGTACTGACCGAAACGATCTTCTCCTGGCCGGGTATTGGCAAATGGCTCATCGAAGCCATTGGCGCACGTGACTACCCTGTCGTGCAGAACGGCATCCTGCTAATCGCCTGCCTGGTGATTCTGGTCAACTTCGTGGTGGACATCCTCTACGGCTTTGCCAACCCACGCATTCGTCACCAGCGCTGAGATCCCTACTATGAGCACACCTACTCCCGTAGTAGCAGTCGATCAAAGCCTGCTCTACCCGTCCGTATACAAAGAGTTCTGGCAGCACTTCGCCAAGAACAAAGGCGCCGTTGCAGGGCTTGCGTTCATGCTGCTGATCGTTTTCTGCGCCATTTTCGCGCCATGGGTCGCGCCACATGATCCGAGCGAGCAATACCGTGACTTCCTGCTGACCCCACCGGTCTGGCTCGAGGGCGGTCAATGGCGGTTCCTGCTGGGCACCGACGAACTGGGTCGCGATCTGCTGTCGCGTCTGATTCAGGGCTCACGGCTGTCGCTGCTGATCGGTCTGTCGTCGGTGGTGATGTCGCTTATTCCGGGGATCCTCATGGGTCTGCTGGCCGGTTTCTTCCCGAAAATCCTCGGCCCGACCATCATGCGTCTGATGGACATCATGCTGGCCCTGCCTTCGCTGCTGCTGGCGGTGGCCATTGTCGCGATCCTCGGCCCTGGCCTGATCAACACCGTGATCGCGATCGCGATCGTCTCGCTCCCGTCCTATGTGCGTCTGACCCGCGCGGCCGTCATGGGCGAACTGAACCGCGACTACGTGACCGCTGCCCGTCTGGCCGGCGCCACCCTGCCGCGCCTGATGTTCATCACCGTGCTGCCCAACTGCATGGCGCCGCTGATCGTTCAGGCGACCTTGAGCTTCTCCTCGGCGATCCTCGACGCTGCGGCGCTGGGCTTCCTCGGTCTGGGTGTACAACCGCCAACGCCTGAGTGGGGCACCATGCTCGCTTCGGCCCGCGACTACATCGAACGCGCCTGGTGGGTGGTGAGCCTTCCGGGTCTGACCATTTTGCTCAGCGTGCTGGCAATCAACCTGATGGGCGACGGCCTGCGCGATGCGCTGGACCCGAAACTCAAGAACGCCGCCTGAGGACGTCCGAATGCCACTCTTACAAATCAAGAACCTCAACGTTCGCTTCGGCGACGCCACCGCCACTCCGGTCGTCGATGGCCTGGACCTGGCCGTGGACAAAGGCGAAGTACTGGCAATCGTCGGCGAATCGGGCTCGGGCAAATCCGTGACCATGATGGCGCTGATGGGCCTGATCGATCATCCCGGCATCGTCACCGCCGACTCGCTGATTTTCGACGGCAAGGACATGCTCAAGCTGAGCGCTCGCCAGCGTCGCCAGATCGTCGGCAAGGATCTGTCGATGGTCTTCCAGGACCCGATGACCGCGCTGAACCCGAGCTACACCGTGGGCTTCCAGATCAAAGAGGTGCTCAAGCAACACCTCGGCCTGTCTGGCAGAGCGGCGCACCAGCGTGCGCTGGAACTGCTGCAGAAGGTTGAGATTCCGGGCGCTGCACAGCGTCTGGACGCCTATCCGCATCAACTGTCGGGCGGCATGAGCCAGCGCGTCGCGATCGCCATGGCGATTGCCGGCGAGCCGAAACTGCTGATCGCCGACGAGCCGACCACCGCTCTGGACGTGACCATTCAGGCGCAGATCATGGATTTGCTGCTGGCCCTGCAGAAAGAGCAGGACATGGCGCTGGTACTGATTACCCACGACCTGGCAGTCGTGGCCGAAACCGCTCAGCGCGTGTGCGTGATGTATGCCGGTCAAGCCGTGGAAGTCGGTCAGGTCCCGGGCCTGTTCGACGTACCCGCGCACCCGTACAGCGAAGCGCTGCTGGCCGCGATTCCCGAGCACAGCATGGGTGCGGCGCGCCTGTCGACGCTTCCAGGCATCGTCCCCGGTCGTTACGACCGTCCGAGCGGTTGCCTGCTGTCGCCACGCTGCCCATATGTTCAAGACAAATGCCGCCAGCAGCGCCCGACTCTGGACCCTAAAGCCCACAGCCTTGCACGCTGCTTCTTTCCGCTGAATCAGGAGGTGGCGTAATGAGCGAAATCGTACTGACCGCCCGTGACCTCACCCGTCACTACGATGTATCCCGTGGTCTGTTCAAGCCACACGCTACCGTGCGCGCGCTCAACGGCGTGTCGTTCGAACTGGAAGCCGGCAAGACCCTGGCTGTGGTCGGCGAGTCCGGTTGTGGCAAATCCACCCTGGCCCGCGCCCTGACACTGATCGAAGAGCCATCGTCGGGCTCGTTGAAAATCGCTGGCCAGGAAGTGACTGGCGCGACCAAGGCGCAACGCAAACAACTGCGTAAAGACGTGCAGATGGTGTTCCAGAGCCCGTACGCATCGCTCAACCCGCGCCAGAAGATCGGTGATCAACTGGGCGAGCCGCTGCTGATCAACACCAACCTGTCGGCGGCCGAACGTCGCGAGAAAGTGCAGGCGATGATGAAGCAGGTCGGTTTGCGTCCTGAGCATTATCAGCGCTACCCGCACATGTTCTCTGGTGGTCAGCGTCAGCGTATCGCGCTGGCCCGCGCCATGATGCTGCAACCGAAAGTGCTGGTGGCGGATGAGCCAACCTCCGCGCTGGACGTGTCGATTCAGGCGCAGGTGCTGAACCTGTTCATGGATCTGCAGCAGGAGTTCAACACGGGGTATGTGTTCATCTCCCACAACCTGGCAGTGGTTCGCCATGTCGCCGATACAGTGCTGGTGATGTATCTGGGCCGTCCGGCGGAGATGGGGCCGAAGGAGGAGATTTATAACCGTCCTCTGCACCCGTACACCCAGGCATTGCTGTCGGCCACGCCGACGATTCACCCGGATCCGTCTAAGCCCAAGATCAAGATTGTGGGTGAGTTGCCTAACCCGCTAAATCCGCCATCGGGTTGCGCTTTCCACAAGCGTTGCCCGTATGCGACCGAGCGCTGCAGCACTGAGGTTCCGGAGTTGCGGACTGTGGATAACCGGCAGGTGGCGTGTCATTACGCGGAGCAGTTCGTGGCGTGATCGGCTGCTGACCTGTGAATGAAAGAAGGCCGTTGCGTTTGAAGCGCAGCGGCCTTTTTTTGTGGCTCTGGACTGTTGCGCACTTAGACGCAAGATCAAAGGCCAACGCCGATCTGGAAGCTTCACGCGACCCGTGTGGGAGACGCCGGAGGTCACGACGGTACGGGCTGCGATCCGGGCGAAGCGGTGAGTCAGGCACTGATGGGTTGTCTGACAAACCGCTTCGCAGCTGTCGCACAGCTCCAGCAGCGCCCACAGGGTTCGGTGATCAACTCGAAATCCGGGTCCGCCACAAACCCTGTAAGAGCCGCATTGCTGGCTCCCGCAGGTACTCCGTCGGCGGGGTCAGTAAACATCCCGGCGATAACGGCCTTGCTCGATCAGGCTCTGGACACCCTCTTCGCCAATCAGGGCTTTCAACGTTTCATCGACGCCTGTGGCCATGCCTTCGAGGCTGCCGCAGATGTAGATAACGGCGCCCTCTGCGAACCAGCGATGCAACTCATCAGCCGCTTCTCGCAGGCGATCCTGTACATAGACTTTCTGGGCTTGATCGCGAGAGAACGCCAGATCCAGGCGCGCCAGATCGCCAGTTGCCAGCCAGCCTTTCAATTCATCGGCACAATGGAAATCGTGCGCGGCGTGGCGCTCGCCGAATAGCAGCCAGTTGCGTTGTTCACCTTGAGCAATGCGTGCTTTCAGCAAACTGCGCAGCCCAGCCAGCCCTGTGCCGTTGCCAATCAGTATCATCGGAGCAGGCTCGCTCGGCAGGTGGAAACTGCTGTTGCGACGCACGCGCAGGCTGATCGAAGAACCCACAAGGGCGTGCTCCGTCAGCCAGCCTGAACCCAGACCGAGACTGCCATCCGGATGCAGCTCCTGGCGCACGATCAGCTGCAATGCGCCGTCTTCGGGGATCGACGCAATAGAGTATTCACGCATCGCCAGCGGGACCAGCGCATCGATCAGTGCCTGAGCATGCAGGCCGACAAGATGGCTGCGATTGGCGGGCAATTGGCGGCTGGTCAACGCTTGGCTAAGGGGTTCGTGAAGACCCTCCACGCCGACCTGCGTGTCGGCAGCGATGCCCAATCCGGCGAGGAAATGCTCGACGGCGGACGGCGCATTTCGCGGCAGCACCTCGATCAGATCACCTGCTTCCCAGGGCGTGCCGGCTGCGGAGGTCAAGCTCAGCAAGAACACCTTGGAACCGACGCTGCCGGGGTTCAGCAGGTCGCGCTGGCTCAGTGTCCAGTTTTCGTAATCCGGGGCCTTCCATGCAGCAGCAGGCGTCGAGCCTGTCAGTTCGCCCAGCTGCTGCTGCCAGTGTTGCAGCGAGGCGCTGTCGCCGCTGTCCACTTCAACCGGTGCAAACAGGGTGCTGGCGCCACGTTCGGCGAGCCAGCCGTGCAGACGCTGGGCAAAGCCGCAGAAGTCTTGATACTGCCGATCGCCCAGCCCAAGCACCGCGTAGTTGAGGTTATTCAGGGACAGCGGACGCCCCAGCAATTTGCGTTCGAAGCCACGGGCGCTGTCAGGTGCCTCGCCGTCGCCAAAGGTACTGACGACGAACAGTGCGTTGCGGCTTTGATTCAGGTCTTGCTCGGTCACGTCCGCCAGACGCTGCACGCGCACCGGCAGGCCAGCCGACTGCAACTGCCCGGCCGTCTGCCAGGCCAGTTGCTCGGCGAACCCACTCTGGCTGGCAAAGCCGATCAGCCACGCCGGGCCCTGAGTGCCGTAAGCACTGGCGGTTGTCGCCACTTCGCCACGAGCATTGCGGATGTCGCGCTTTTTACGACGACGGTCCAGATACAGCAGCCAGCCCGTGATGAAGAACAGCGGCATGAGCAGCGCTGCGATGGTGATCACGATACGTCCGGGAAGTCCCCAGTAGCTGCCGGTGTGCAGCGAGTAGTTACTGACCAGCAACTGCGCGCCGTAGCTTTTATCCGTGTAGCGCGAAACGGCCTTGAGCTGCCCGTTGGCGGGATCGAGGGTGATCTGGTTCAGGGCACGTGGATGCGGCGCGTTCTTCAGAATGTAGAAGACAGTCGCCATCTGCCCCGGCGCCTGTGGCATGCGCAGGTTATAGGTCTTCAGATCCGGGCCTGCGGTTTTCTGGATGGTGTCCCAGATCGCGGCGTAGTCGGGCGCCGACGCCAGGACTGGCCCGCCATCCTTCGGACCCGGGCCTGGACGCGGCCCTCCTCCGCCTCGGCGCTGCTCGCCAGCCACCGGCGGGTCGCCGATGAGTTTGTTCATGCCGTTGCTGAACCAGTCGTAAGACCACATCAGGCCCGTAACGGCCAACAGCAGATAGACGATCAGGCACCAGGTACCGAACACCGAATGCAGGTCCCAGTTGAAACTGCGGCCCTTCTTCGCCCAGTCCAGCGTCAGCCACACCCGCCAGTTAAGCGCCTGGCGCGGCCAGCGCAGGTACAGACCGGACAGGCAGAAGAACACCAGGATCAACGTACAGGCCGCTGTCACTTGCTTGCCGTTTTCGCCTGCCGCGAGGAAGCGGTGAAGGTTCAGGATGAAGCCGAAGAAGTCTTGCCCGATCGCGTCTTCGGTGAAGTCCCCGGTGAAGGGATTGAAGTTGTGCATCTCGCCACGGCGCTGGCCCGGCGGCGGCTGAAACCAGACTTGAGCGACCCGGTTACTGTCCGGCTCGATGCGAAACATGGAAACCTTGTCGCGGCCCTGGGCCTCGACTTTGCTGACAATTTCGACCAGAGACAACTGACGCTCGAGCGGCTGCACGAACAACGTATCGGGGTTAAGCGCATCGACGATCTCGTCCTCGAACGAATACAGCGCCCCGGTGATGCCCATCAGCGCCAACACCAGACCCGCCGTGATTCCGAAGAACCAGTGCACTTGAAACAGGACTTTCTTCAACACCCTCAATCACCTCGATAACCCGCTGCGACGCGCATTATGCGCACAAACGGCATGCATTCTCATCCGTATCTGATTCTGTATTCGGTCACAGACTGGACACAAAACGGTGTGTTGCCTGGGCTCCTGTAGCACTCCGGCTGGCCGGCGGCGACATGATTTAAATCGCTACCGCCGGCAAGCCGGACTGCTACAGAGAGACGCACGCCGCCCACATACAAAAGCCCCACTCACCAGTGGCAAGCGGGGCTTGTTAGCTTCGCTTCTTTATCAGAAGTGGAAGCTGGTGGTCAGCAAGGCCGTACGACCGGCTGCCTGATTGGCGAAATGCGCCGCGTAGGCTTTGTCGTAGTAGGTCTTGTCGGTCAGGTTCTGCACGTTCAGTTGCAGGTCGACGTTCTTGGTCAACTTGTACGAAGCCATGGCGTCGTAACGGGTATAGGACGGAACATAAACGGTGTTGGCCGTGTCGCCATAAACTTCGCCGACATAGAACGCACCACCACCAACGGTCAGCTTCGGCGTGATGTCGTACGTGGTCCAGAGGCTCGCGCTGTTCTTGGCGGTGTTGGGCATCTCATTGCCATCCTGCGAGGCAGCACCGTTTGTCACAGCGCCGTTGCGCCCGACCAGACCGGAGTCGACCAGCTCGCTGTCCAGGTAGCTGTAGCCTGCGAACACTTGCCACTGATCGGTGATCTTGCCGCTGGCCGACAGTTCGAAACCGTCGACACGAGACTTACCGGCGTTCTGGTAGGTGTTGGTGCTCACCAGGACTCGGGTGTTGTCCTTCTCGGTGCGGAACACCGCTGCCGTTAGCGACAGACGATCATTGAGGAAGTCCCACTTGGTGCCGATCTCGTAGTTTTTGGTGGTTTCTGGCTCCAGGTCGCTGGTCAGAGTACCGCCGTCAGCAATCAGGCCGTTCCCGTCGGTACCTTCGTTGAGCATGCCGCCCGGTGGGGTGGCAGACGTGGCGAACGAGGTATAAATGCTGCCGTTCTCAACCGGCTTGTAGACGATCCCCGCCTGCCAGTTCCAGAAGTTGCTGGTGTTCTTGCTGCGAGTGGTGGCTGCGGTGAGGCTATCGGTCTTGGCCGAGGTATCGAAGCTGTCGAAGCGCGTACCCAGGTTGATCTGCCACTGCGGGTTCAGCTCGATGGTGTCGAAGGCATAGACCGAGCGAGTGAAACCGATGGTGTTGGTCCCTTTGTAGTTGCGCGCGATCGTGCCGGTGTAGTCGTCGTCCGGATTCGGGTTGCTCAGCGACGTACAGGTGCCGCCGTAGACTTCACCGACCTGACATCCCACTCCGCCAGGAGACGCTGCGGTCGGGTTGGAGTTGGCAGGGTTGGCGAAGGTGTAGCCGCTGACCTTGCTCACTTCACGGGTCAGCTCGATGCCGGTGGAGTAGCTGTTTTTCAGGCCCAACAGCTGGAACTGGCCGAACAGGTCAGTCTGGTTGGTCGTGGTTTCGGTGGTGCTGACCCGGGCGTTGGCACGGCGCCAGACGGTCCCGCGGGCATTGACGTTGTGCTGGCTGTCGTCCGGCTGGGTGAGGATGTAGTCCTGCCCTACGTTGCCGTGACGAAAGGTGTTCTTCAGGGTCATGTCTTCGTTGAAGTCATGCTCGAAGCTGATGGTCGAGATATCGCTGCGGGTCTTGCGGAAGTCGCGATCTTTCAAGCCGTAGAAGTTGTTGCTGTTGCCGCCGTCGGTGGGCTTGTCATGCACATGGACAGCGGTTGGCGAGTTCGAGCTGTAGCCGTAGGGAATGCCCGAATCTGGCAGATCATTGCCTTCCACATGGTAATAGCTGAGGTTCAGGCGGTTTTCAGTGCCCAGGCCGAACGTCACCGACGGCGCCACGCCCCAACGGTCGTAGTTGATCGCATCACGACCGGCAACGTTCTGCTCGTGGCTCATCAGATTAAGACGGAACGCTGCGGTGTCGAGAAACTTGCGGTTGACGTCCAAGGTATAGCGGCGCGTCTGGTCGGTGCCGTAGGTGAAACTGCCCTCGGTGAAGTCGTTGGCCTTCGGCAACTTGCTGACCAGGTTGATGCTGCCGCCCGCCGAACCGCGACCGCCCATGGCCGAGTTAGGACCCTTGCTCACTTCGATCGATTCGATGTCGAAGATCTCACGGCTCTGCGCACCCGTGTCGCGCACGCCGTCAATGTAGGTGTCGCCTTGGGCATCGAAGCCACGAATGAACGGACGGTCGCCCTGAGGGTTACCGCCCTCACCGGCTCCGAAGGTGATGCCCGGCACTGTGCGCAGCGCGTCCTGCAAGGAAGTCGCGGCAGTGTCCTTGAGTACTTGCTGAGGAATGACGGTGACCGAACGAGGCGTGTCGGACAACGGCGCGGTGTACTTCTGCGAAGCGCTCTTCTCGGTCTTGTAGTCTTTGGACTCGGTAGCCTCACCATTGATGCTGGTCGCGCCCAGCGAAATAGCACCACCGTTGGCCTTGTCGGTTTCTTCGGCGGCGTGGGCCATCTGCGAGGCGGACATCGCAGTGACGGCCATGCCAATCGCGGAAGCGAGAAGCCGTGGTGAGCTGACAGACGGTTGTAACGAGAGGCGCGACATGATGAGTTTCCTTCCCCAAGGAATGTAGAGGCCGCGGAATATAGTTGGGAATCATTTGTATTCGCATAAAACTTACATTCTTTACATTTTCGCTTTACGGATTTTTCACCTTCATTCGTCTACGCGCGCTCGCAGGGTTTTACACAGCCAATAAGAATCACTACCATTCGCTACCTTTTCGATACAGAGTGGCGACGCCATGCTCCTGCACATACCTGGCCTGTTTGCGCGTGAGGAAGTGCTGCGCATCCGTGAAGCTCTGGAACAGACCGAGTGGGCGGACGGCAAGATCACCGCCGGTCACCAGTCGGCGAAAGCCAAGCACAATCTGCAACTGCCCGAAGGCCACCCGCTGGCGAAAGAAATCGGCGCGGCCATGCTCGAACGGCTCTGGCAAAACCCGCTGTTCATGTCGGCTGCCTTGCCACACAAGGTGTTTCCACCCTTGGTGAACTGCTACACCGGCGGCGGCAGTTTCGATTTTCACATCGACAACTCGGTGCGTCAGGCCAGAGGCAACGTCGAACGGGTGCGCACCGATCTGTCGTCGACGCTGTTTTTCAGTGACCCGGACGACTACGACGGTGGCGAGTTGGTGATTCAGGACACCTTCGGCACCCGGCAGATAAAGCTGCCAGCCGGAGACATGCTGCTCTACCCCGCCACCAGCCTGCACAAGGTCAATGCCGTTACTCGCGGAGCGCGTTACGCATCGTTTTTCTGGACCCAAAGCCTGGTACGCGACGATGGCCACCGTACCCTGCTATTCGAAATGGACACCGCCATTCAGCAACTGAGCCGCGACGTACCCGATCATCCATCGCTGATCCAGCTCACCGGCACTTATCACAACCTGTTGCGCCAATGGGTCGAGGTCTGACATGAGCTGGACCATGCGACGCGAAGATGTACTGGACGGCGAGCAACTGCGCGCCATGTTGCAGGAAAACCCTGCGAGTGCTGCGCGAGCGATCCTGATCGCCGCTCAGGAAAACATGGTCGATGCCCAGGATCTGCTCGGTCAGATCCTGCTGGATGGCACCGGCATCGAACAGGACGCAGCACTGGCGTTGGTGTGGTTCCAGATCGCCGCACGCAACGGTCATGCAATGGCCACCAACATGGCCGGTCGCTGTCATGAGCACGGCTGGGGCTGTGAGCCCGACGCCGGCAAGGCCGCCGAATACTATCGGCAAGCCGCCGAGGCCGACCTCGACTGGGGTTTCTACAACTACGGCAACCTCTTGGCCACCGGCCGTGGCGTTAACAAGGATCAGGCCCGTGCCCTCGCTTGCTATCGCAAGGCGGCGCAAATGGGCCACGCTAAATCGATGAACATGCTCGGCCGTTACCTGGAAGAAGGCCTCTGTTGCGAGCGGGACCTGGCCGCTGCCCACGACTGGTATCGTCGCTCGGCGGAAGGCGGCGACTTCCGTGGTCAATTCAGCCACGCCGCCGTTCTGGCTGATAAGGGTCGCATCGACGAAGCGGTCTCGTGGTTTCAGACCGCACTGCGTATCGGCAACCTGAACTTCCTGCGCGTCAGCCGCAAAACCCTGCTCGAGGCCACCCATCCTGACGTGCGGGCATTGGCACTGGATTACCATCAGCGTGCCGCCGAGCTGGGTGATAGTTCAGATCAAGCGCAGCTGCAGGCGTTGAGATAGGCCTGGGACCAAAGTCGGCCTCGGCCAGTGAGACACAAAAAAGCCCGCGATCACTCGCGGGCTTTTTGCGTTACGGCATCAGACTCAGACGTAGAACGATTTCAGCGGCGGGAAGCCATTGAACTCAACAGCACTGTAGCTGGTGGTGTAGGCGCCGGTGGACAGCCAGTAAAGGCGGTCACCGATGGCCAGGTTCAGCGGCAGGCCGTACTTGTAGTTCTCGTACATGATGTCGGCGCTGTCGCAGGTTGGCCCGGCGATGACGACTTCTTCAACTTCGCCTTTCTTCTCGGTCCAGATCGGGAACTTGATGGCTTCGTCCATGGTTTCGATCAGGCCGGAGAACTTGCCCACATCGGTATAGACCCAACGCTCGACGGCGGTACGCGATTTACGCGCAACCAGCACCACTTCGCTGACCAGGATACCGGCGTTGGCGATCAACGAACGGCCCGGCTCCAGGATGATTTCCGGCAGATCGTCACCGAAGTCTTCTTTGAGGAAGCGGATGATTTCTTCGGCGTAGGTTTCCAGGCTGTTGGTACGGGTGATGTAGTTGGCCGGGAAGCCGCCACCCATGTTGATCAGCTTGAGCTCGATGCCGTCTTCTTCTTTCAGACGTTCGAAGATCACCTTCACTTTGGCGATCGCGGCGTCCCAGACGCTGATGTCGCGCTGTTGCGAGCCCACGTGGAAGGAGATGCCGTAAGGCACCAGGCCCAGGTCACGGGCCAGGATCAGCAGGTCCATCGCCATGTCGGTCTGGCAGCCGAATTTGCGCGACAAAGGCCAGTCAGCGGTGGTCGAACCTTCGGTGAGGATACGCACGTAGACTTTCGAGCCCGGAGCGGCCTTGGCGATGTTGCGCAGGTCGGCTTCGGAGTCGGTCGCGTAGAGGCGTACGCCCTTCTCGTAGAAGTAGCGGATGTCCTTGGATTTCTTGATGGTGTTGCCGTAGCTGATGCGATCCGGGCCAACGCCACGGTCCATCACTTTGTCCAGCTCGTAGATCGAGGCGATGTCGAAGCTCGAACCTTTCTCTTTGAGCAGGTCGATGATTTCGACGGCCGGGTTGGCCTTGACCGCGTAGTAAACCTTGGCGAATTCGAAACCGGCGCGCAGGTCGTCGTAGGCTTTGCTGATCATCGCGGTGTCGATGAGCACGAACGGGGTTTCTTGCTTGTCGGCAAATGCCTTCATTTTTTCGAAGGTGCTTTTCTCGAAATAGTCTTCGACCTGAATCGACATGCGGGGGACTCCTGTTGGCAAACGGTAAAAAACAATGGGTGCGAGGGCCTTACCCTCATGAACGTCCTCCGTATCCCCACTTTGGTTCGCCTACTTCCCAAGGCATGTCGCCGAAAGCAAAAAGGCCATGAGAACCGGGATTCTCTTGGCCTGCTGTCTCGTCGTCAGTACTTGAGCCGGATGGATCGTTTCCAGCATGGACGTTCGGCGCGAACTTTAGGACCTGAGGGGTTCAAGATCAACAAAAAATGTCGCTTTTCTGCCCGTTTTTGCCAGACGGGCATCAGCTCCGTTCAATCACCCTGTAGTAACCGACCGATGTGACAGGACGATGTTCCCCTGGATCGAATCTACAGCGAGCCCCCCTGTACCAGCACGGCTTGCCGGCGATGGCGATTTCGAGGGCGCCACCGCCGGCAAGTCGTGCTGCTACAGAGAGTTTGTCAAATCGACGCCGCCTGCTCCGCCACTTCCGCTGGCGAAACGATGCTGGTCTTCTTGCCTCGGGATTGCCCCGAGCTCAGGTAGGCCGCAATCGACTCCTGTGTCACCTCGCCGAGGAACACGTTCTCGGCATCCAGCACCGGCAGCCAGGAGCGGTTGAACTCGTACATGCGCGACAGCAGGATGCGCAGGTGTTCGTCGTAGGCGGCGGTGGCATTGAACGGCCGCAGGTACTGCTCGCAGGTACCTGTCTGGCGGTGCAGGTCGCGACGGCGGACATAGCCCATGGCTTTGTTGTCGCCATCGGTGACGACAACGTAGCGGCGGTCCTGTTCGTCCATGATTTCCAGCGCATCGGCCACCGGGGTTTCCGGGCTGACGGATGGCGCGTTGTCGGCGGCGTCTTCGGCCTTCACCAGCAGCAGGCGTTTCAAGGTGCTGTCCTGGCCGACGAAGTTGCTGACGAAGTCGTCTGCAGGGTGCGCCAGCAGCGTGTCCGGATGGTCGATCTGCAGCAGTTTGCCGGCGCGGAAAATCGCAATCTTGTCGCCCAGCTTGATGGCTTCGTCGATGTCGTGGCTGACCATGATCACGGTCTTGTTCAGCGCACGCTGCATCTCGAAGAATTCGTTCTGGATCATCTCGCGGTTGATCGGGTCGACGGCGCCGAAGGGTTCGTCCATCAGCAGCAACGGTGCATCGGCGGCCAGCGCGCGGATCACCCCGATCCGCTGTTGCTGACCACCGGACAGTTCACGCGGATAACGATGCAGATACTGCTTGGGTTCCAGCTTGATCATGCTCATCAGTTCGCGAGCGCGGTCGTGGCATTTCTGTTTGTCCCAGCCGAGCAGCTTGGGCACGACCACAATATTTTCTTCGATGGTCATGTTGGGGAACAGGCCGATCTGCTGGATCACATAGCCGATGTTGCGACGCAGGGTCACTTCGTCGAGGCCCGTGGTGTCTTCGCCGTTGATCAGCACCTTGCCGGAAGTCGGCATGATCAGGCGGTTGATCATTTTCAGCGTCGTACTCTTGCCGCAACCCGACGGGCCGAGGAATACGCAGATTTCACCTTCGTTGACGGTCAGGCTCACTGAATCGACGGCCTTCACTTCCTTGCCGTTGCTCTGGAAGGTTTTGGAGAGATTTTGAAGTTCGATCATTTCAGGAGTCCTTTTGGAGTCAGCGAGCGTTGCAGCCATTGCAGAAGCAGGTCGGCGAAGATGGCCAGAATGCTGACCAGTACGGCGCCGACGATGAGCATCGACATGTCGCTGCGGCTGATAGAAGCGAGGATGAGTACGCCAAGACCACCGGCACCGATGGTGGCGGCGATGGTCATGACACCGATGTTCATGACCACGGCGGTGCGCACACCGGCGAGGATCACCGGCACGGCAATCGGCAGTTCGACCATGCGCAGGCGCTGGCCAAAGGTCATGCCGATGCCCTTGGCGGCTTCGCGAATACCCGGTTCGACGCCGGTCAATGCCAGGTAGGTGTTACGCATGATCGGCAGCAGTGAGTACAAAAACACCGCAGTGATCGCCGGCATAGGGCCAAGGCCTTGACCGAACTTGGAGTAGAACGGCAGCAGCAGGCCGAACAGGGCAATCGAAGGGACGGTCAGCAATACCGTGGCGCTGGCCTGCAATGGACCGGCGAGCACCGGGAAGCGAGTCATGAACACGCCCAACGGCACGCCCACCAGAATCGCCAGCGAAACGGCGATGCCCACCAGCGTGATGTGTTGCAGGGTCAGGTGCATGACCTGATTCCAGTCCAGATGGGAGAAAGCGCTCAAGAAGCTCATAGTTTCTCCTCCTGTTTTTCCACCGGCGTCTGCTCGATCGGCACGCTTTCGGCGGAAGGATTGATCGGATGTGTGCGCAGGAAATCAGCGGCCACGACGGAAGGACTTTCGTGATCGACATCGATGCGCGCGTTCAGATCGATCATCGTCTGGTTATCCAGCAACGCAGCCAGCGGTTTGAGTTGCTCGGCCAGTTGCGGGTGCTTGTCCAGGTACTCTTTGCGGATTACCGGCGCTGCGGTGTAGTCCGGGAAGTAGTGCTTGTCGTCGTCCAGCACCTTGAGTTTGAACGCGTTCAAACGGCCATCGGTGGTGTAGACGAGCCCTGCGAATACCTGGCCGTTGCGCAGTGCGGTGTAGACCAACCCTGCGTCCATCTGACGAGTGTTTTCACGGCTCAGGTTCATGTCGTAGTGCTTGACCATGCCCACCAGCCCGTCGGAACGGTTGGCGAATTCGGTGTCGAGCGCGACGATATGACCCTCCTTGGCCTCATCCTTTAGCAAGGTTGTCAGTTGCGAAACGTTGTTGATCTGCGGGTACTGTTTGGCGATCTTGTCCGGCAGCGCCAGCGCATAGGTGTTGTTGAACTTCGACGGCGAGAGCCAGACCAGGCCCTTCTTGGCGTCCAGTTCTTTCACCCGCTGGTAGGTCTGTTCGCTGTCGAGTTTTTCGTCGACGTGGTTGTAAGCAACCAGCGAAACGCCGGTGTATTCCCAGAGCATGTCGAGCTGGCCGCTTTCCTGGGCACTGCGCGCCAGGTTGCTGCCCAGCCCGCCAGTGATCTGGACCTGATAGCCCTTGTCGCGCAGGTATTGGGCAGTCAGTTCGGCGAGAATGGTCTGCTCGGTGAAGACCCGTGCGCCGATGCGCAACAAAGGTCGCTCGGCCGGAGCGTCGGCCGCTTGGGCAAACCCGGACAACAACAGCCCGGCGCCCAGCATAAATGTGCATAACTTCTTCATACGAATTCCTTCTTCAGCGCGGCCGCTCAACGAGCCAGGCCACGTTCCAGCCACAGACGGCTCGCCAGGGTCACGGCGCCATCGAGCAGCAGAGCCAGCAACGCGGTACACGCGGCGCCCAGTACCAGTTGCGGCTGATTGTTCAGAGCGATGCCGGGGAAGATCAGACTGCCGAGGCTGTTGGCCCCGATCAGGAAGGCCAGCGGCGCAGTCCCGACGTTGATCGCCAGCGCCACCCGCACACCGCCGATGATGATCGGCACGGCATTGGGCAGCTCGACGCGCCACAACACCTGACGCGGTGTCATGCCGATGCCGGTGGCAGCTTCTTTGAGAGAACCCTGAACGTTTTTCAGGCCTTCGTAGGTGTTGCGCACGATGGGCAACAGAGAGGCGAGGAACAGCGCGAAGATCGCAGGCCCACTGCCGATACCCAGGACACCCAGGGCAATGGCCAGTACCGCGAGAGGAGGAACGGTGTTACCGATGTTGAAGATCTGCATGAAGCGTTCGGCGCGGCCGACCATGTTCGGTCGGCTCAAGACAATGCCGGTCGGTATTCCGACCACCAGTGCCGCGAGCATCGATGCCAGGACAAGCATCACATGCGCTTGCAGGTAAAACAGCAGATCATCCTGATACTGCCTGATGGTACTGATGCCGATCCATTGGACCAGCAGGGCCAGAAGTGCGATGACAATCACACCTCCCATTAGCCCCTTGCCATAGCGATTAGCCACGGGCGGACTCCTTATTTCAGTCGGCGAACGCCTCGCAGGGGATTGGCCATTTCGGCCGGATTGCGAACGTTCGCGAAGAGCAGCGGGTGGGTCGCCGGAAAGGGTGAAACCTCGGCGAAAACACAAGCCATGAGCGCAGCTTCGTCAAGCTAACTTGCTGATTTTGCAACCCTTGGCGTTGAGTGTAGCTTCTTCAATAGCCAGGGAATGGACGTCTCCACAACCGCAAAGGTTCCCACGTAAGATGCTATTTGGCCACCCTTGATCGACTGAACGGTTCGGTTATTGACTTTGTTTGAGCTATAATCGCCGCCCTTTTTTGAATCACCTCTCGGGCGATTTCCCATGACCAGACAGGCCGCCGAAGTCGCGAAACGCCGCACTTTCGCCATTATTTCCCACCCCGACGCCGGTAAGACCACCATCACCGAAAAGCTTTTGCTGATGGGCAAGGCCATTGCCGTCGCCGGTACGGTGAAATCCCGCAAATCCGATCGCCATGCCACGTCAGACTGGATGGAGATGGAGAAGCAGCGGGGTATTTCCATTACCACGTCGGTCATGCAGTTCCCGTATCGCGAACACATGATCAACCTGCTCGACACCCCGGGCCACGAAGACTTCTCCGAAGACACCTACCGCA